>Ga0134126_10002423_pt1 | contig 23533 bp, 18 predicted proteins | sample KB31752_FD_96881 | JGI IMG/M metagenome (GOLD analysis project Ga0134126, IMG submission 96881) | Terrestrial soil microbial communities with excess Nitrogen fertilizer from Kellogg Biological Station, Michigan, USA - KB3-175-2 | ecosystem: Environmental > Terrestrial > Soil > Unclassified ... | reverse complement strand
CCCCGTCATTCAGAAGTAGCTTTGCCCGCCCTTGCGACAGGCATACCTCGCAAGCTTCCGGGTCCGAAGGGAATTGGAGCAGCAGTACATGAAGTACACAACCACAATCCGGAAGACGTTGCGTACAGCGGCCGTTACCGCCGCTGCCGCGATTGTGTTGGCGCCCGCCCTCACTGCGCAGGTTTCCAGCTACGGCGACAAGGAGATGGGGCCGGCGAACGCGAAGTCGTCGCTGCTGAGCAAGGTTGGCATCGCGCAGCACCTGAATCAGCAGCTTCCGCTGAACCTTACGTTCACTGACGACGCAGGCCAGCAGGTGCAGCTCGCTTCCTATTTCGGAAAAAAGCCCGCCATTCTCGCGCTGGTGTATTACCAGTGCCCGATGCTGTGCTCAGAAGAACTCAACGGCCTGACCAGCGCGCTGCTGATGGTGGATGAGAAGCCGGGCCGCGATTTCAACATCATCGTAGTCAGCATCGATCCCAGCGAAGGAACCGATCTCGCTGCCGCCAAGAAGCGCAGCTACCTCAAGCGCTATGGCCAGCCAGAGACGGCGAACGGATGGCACTTCCTCACCGGCACGCAGCCCAACATCGATGCGCTGACCGATGCGGTCGGATTCAAGTATGTGAAGATTCCCGGGCCCGATGGAAAGCTCACGCAGTTTGCTCATGCCAGCTCAATTCAGCTGGTCACTCCAGACGGCAAGCTGGCGCAGTATTACATGGGCGTGGAATATTCGCCCAAGGATTTGCGCCTCGGCCTCGCCGAAGCCTCGCACGGCGAAATCGGCTCGCGCGTCGACAACATTCTCACGTACTGCTATCACTACGATCCCGGCATGAACAAGCACTCGCTGATTGTGGCCCGAGTGGTGCAGCTCGGAGGCCTGGTCACGCTCTTTTCGCTGGGCGGATTCATGTTTGTCATGTTCCGCCGCGACTACAAGAGCGAGCACCCCGCCCACGAAAAGCAGGACACAGAAACAAAGGTGAACGGATAACGGAATGGAACACATCAGCCACGTACTCTGGCAATTCCTCGTCAAGTGGATGACGAACTTCGCGCTGTTTCCGCCGGAGGCATCGAAGATCGCGCCGCAGATGGATGCGCTGTTTTTCTTCATGGTGCTCATCAGCCTGATCGGGCTCACCGTCGTGGTCCTGTTGGTGATCGGCTTCTCCATTCTCTACAGCAAGAAGCGCCATCCAGTCGCAGTCCAGATCGAGGGCTCCACTTTGCTGGAAGCCACCTGGACCATCATCCCCCTCGGACTTTTCCTGGTCATATTCGTATGGGGATCGCTGATCTACTTCCGCGTTTACACGCCGCCGGCCAACGCCATGAACATCTACGTGGTCGGCAAACAGTGGATGTGGAAGGCGGAGCATCCCGGCGGCCAGCACGAGATCAACTCGCTGCACATTCCCATTGGCCGGCCCATTCAGCTCACACTAATTTCACAGGACGTGTTCCACAGCTTCTCGATTCCTGCCTTCCGCGTAAAGCGCGAAGCCATTCCGGGGCGCTACACCAATGTGTGGTTCGAAGCCACGCAGACCGGAACCTACCACCTGTTCTGCACCCAGTACTGCGGCACGAACCACTCCGCCATGATCGGCGACATAGTGGTGCTCTCGCCGGATGACTACAAAAAATGGCTCAGTGAATCCACCAGCGGCATGAGCCTCGCGCAGAACGGCGAACGGCTGTTCGCCAGCCTGAGCTGCAACGCCTGCCACAGCGGAAAGCCCGGTTCCCGCGGGCCTAACCTCGCCGGCATTTTCGGGTCGGAGATTCACCTGGCCAACGGATCGACCGCACAGGTGAATGAAGCGTACCTGCGTGACGCCATCCTCAATCCCTCCGACCACGTGGCCCAGGGCTACGTTCCGATCATGCCCACCTACCAGGGCCAGATCAGCGAAGACGGCATCATCTCGCTGGTGGAATACATCAAGACCATGAACTCGAATGACCGCGTTGAGCAAACGCTCAATACAACTACCTTGCTGCCGGAGAGCGAAGGCAAGGCGACTACCGCGGGACAGAAGTCCGGCGGAGCGAATCCGGCGAAACAAGCCCCCGCAAGCCAGGGAATGGTGAAGCAATGAGTACCGATACCATCGTCCGACTTCCAGACCAGTCCACGGCCAGGCTCCCGAAGGTCAACTTCATTACGAAGGAGAACGGTCTTCTGAGCTGGCTGCTCACCGGCGACCACAAGCGCATCGCCACGCTCTACCTGATCTCGATCACGTTCTTTTTCGCGATCGGCGGAGCGCTTGCCGGCCTTATCCGTCTCGAACTGCTCACGCCGCAGTCGGATTTGATGTCGACGGACACCTATAACAAGGTGTTCAGTATGCACGGCATCATCATGGTCTTCCTGTTCCTCGTGCCGTCGATCCCGGCTACGCTCGGCAACTTTCTGATGCCGCTGATGATCGGCGCAAAGGATCTGGCGCTGCCCAAGATCAACCTGCTGAGCTGGTATCTCTACATCATCGCCGGGGGCATGATCCTCTACTCGATGATGACGGGAGGCGTGGATACGGGCTGGACGTTCACCGTTCCGCTCTCGACACATTATGTGAACACGAACGTGATCACGACCGGGTTGGCCATCTTTGTGGCCGGGTTCAGCTCAGTGTTCACGGGCCTGAACTTCATCGTGACCATCCACAAGATGCGCGCGCCGGGAATGACCTGGTTCCGTTTGCCGCTGTTCGTGTGGTCCAATTACGCGGCCAGCATCCTGATGGTGCTGGGCACGCCGGTACTGGCCATCACGCTGGTCCTTGTGGTTCTGGAACGTGCGTTTGGAATCGGGGTTTTCGATCCCGCCAAGGGCGGCGATCCAATTCTGTTCCAGCACCTGTTCTGGTTCTACTCGCACCCGGCTGTCTACATCATGATCCTGCCCGGCATGGGCGTGATCTCCGAGGTCATATCCACCTTCAGCCGCAAGCGCGTCTTCGGCTACACCGCCGTCGCGTTCAGCTCAGTGGCCATTGCGGTGTTCGCCTTCTTCGTCTGGGAACACCACATGTTCATCATGGGCGTGTCGAACTACTCCACGCTGGTGTTCTCGCTCCTCACCATGCTGGTCGCCGTGCCCTCGGCCATCAAAATCTTTAACTGGTCCTTCACTCTCTATAAGGGCTCCATCACCTTTGAAACGCCGATGCTCTACTCCTTCGGCTTCATGGGACTGTTTACTATCGGCGGGCTGACCGGCGTGTTCCTCGCATCGACCGGAACCGACATTCACCTCACCGAGACCTACTTCATCGTGGCCCACTTCCACTTCGTCATGGTGGGCGGCATGCTCATGGCCTTCCTTTCGGGGATTCACTTCTGGTGGCCCAAGTGGACCGGCCGCATGTATCCCGAGAAGATTTCGCAGCTCGCTGCGCTCATCACGTTCATCGGGTTCAACCTGACGTTCTTTCCGCAGTTCATCCTGGGCATGCTCGGCATGCCGCGCCGCTATGCCGCCTACCCGCCGGAGTTCCAGGTGCTCAACGTCTTCTCCACTGCGGGCGCAACCATCCTCGGCATCGGCTACCTGCTTCCAATTCTGTATCTCACCTGGTCGCTCAAATACGGTGAGATCGCGGGCGACAATCCCTGGCAGGCTACCGGGCTGGAATGGCAGATCCAGTCGCCGCCGCTCACTGAAAACTTTCCCGAAATTCCTATCGTGGATTACGAAGCCTACGACTACGAGTGGCTCGAGCGGAAGGAGAAAGAGGTAACCCGTGTCGGATAGCACCACCGCATTGCACGGCCCGCATTCGGATCCCCCGGTGGTTCACGGCGCGCATACGGCGCATGAACACCCGCCGTATCAGCGCCACCATTTCGCCAGCATGGAGCAGCAGGTGGACACCACCAGCTTCGCCATGTGGCTGTTCCTGCTCACGGAAATCATGTTCTTCGGAGGGTTGTTCTGCTCCTACCTGATCTTCCGGAACTGGTATTACCCGGCGTTTGTGGCGGCTTCGCACCAGCTCAGCATCAAAGAGGGCACGGCCAACACCGCGGTCCTCATCGTGTCTTCATTCACCATGGCCATGGGCGTGTGGTGCGCGGAGACGCGCCGCAAAGGCGCCCTGGTGCTGTGCCTCTGCCTCACGTTCGTGCTCGGCCTCGTCTTCCTCGGCATCAAGTATGACGAGTACCACGAGAAGTACGAGAAGCACCACGTGCCGAGCTGGCACTACAGCACCAAGTCGTTCACCGATCCGGCTTCCGATCCTGAAGTCCACAATGCGTACCCCGACGACAAGCCGCTGCCCCTCGACATGGCCCGGCACACCGAGGTCTACTTCGGTCTCTACTTCGCCATGACCGGGATGCACGCGCTCCACATGATCATCGGTATCTCGATTCTGGGATTCATGATCTTCCGAGCCAGGGCCGGAGCCTACACCAACGGGCACGTTACGTTCGTGAACAACTTCGGCCTCTACTGGCACTTCGTCGATATTGTCTGGATATTCCTTTACCCGCTGCTCTACCTGATCAGCAGGCACGCTTGAGGAGACACGCATGAGCGCCCATAACGATTCGCATGCAATGCAGCCTCACGGCGGCACAGGACACGACCACGACCCCAATGAGCAGGATGTCCACGATACCCTGAATCATGTCGTGTCGCCGGTTATTTACATCACCGTCGCGGCCATTCTGCTCGTCCTTACCGGAGTCACAGCGGCCGTGTCCTTTGTCGATCTGGGCGTCTTCAACGCCGTGGTCGCGCTGTTCATCGCCTGCTTCAAGGCCAGCATCGTAGTGCTGTTCTTCATGCACGTGAAGTACAGCTCCAAGCTGACAAAGCTCACGCTCTTTTCAGGATTGTTTCTCTTTTGCGTGCTCATCGCGCTCACTCTGTCCGATTACACGACGCGCGCATGGGGGCGGTGGTAGAAGTCAGCTCGCAGCTACTAGCTTTTAGCCTCTAGCTTATGGCTTAAAAAGGGATCGCCCACCGGCGGTCCTTTTTTGCTTGCGCCGCGTCCAAAGCACATGTGCGCCGGGCGGGCAGCCGTTCCTGAAAAGCACTCGCACAGCGTATGCTCATCGCACCGTGATGGAAGAGGGGGTTGTCGATGTTCAGCTTTGCGAAGAAGATCCGCCTCGCGGCTTTCGTGGCTGCAGCGCTGCTTCCGTGGCAGGGCCTGTCAGGCGTCGCTCTGCACGCGCAGGAAGAATCGGCCAGAGCGAAATTCACACAGAAAGATTTCGTTGGCACATGGAACCTGATGTTCCAGGACAAGAGATTCGCCACTTTGACCCTGCAGCCGAACGGCGATCAGCTCGCCGGCACCATGACCAACGGCTCCATCGATATGGACGACAACGGCAAGATCACCAGCGCCGTCGGCAGGGAAGGAACCTCGCCCATCGTGCGTACTTCGTTTGCCGACGGGGTGCTGCACGTTATCGAGAAGGATGGCTCCGAGGAGATGGAGTGGACCATGACCATGACGTCCGCGACGTCCGGGGAGCTGAGGATCTCAACCGGCGGCGCGCCGCCCAACACTGAAGCTATCCGGCTTGAGAAGGTGTGGTCCGAGCCGCCGATGCAGCCATAGGCCGGGCGCTCGCAGATGATCGTTCGCAGCAACCGGACGTCTACTGGCTGGCGCTGAAGAGAATTGTCCAATGGCTTTCGGGGGATCCCTGTCCGATCCTCCCCCGCCATTCCGTAAAGCTCGGTGACTGGCTAAGGTGCTGGGCCAGGCTGTCGATCAGGTGCTTCCAGCCCTCCATGGATTCGTCCAGCACGACGATGTTCGCCGGATCGGAGATCGCCACGCACAGCACCGGGTCGGTGAGCACGTCGCGGCGAAAGGCCGCCACCCGCTGCACGTCAGGCCATTGCATCTCCACCGTGCCCGTGGACCCGTCAGTGAACTCGGCGGTTCGATGCAGGCGCCTGCCATCGGTGCGGATCACCGCCCGGCGCAACCGTACGTGACGCTGCGGCGGCGCGGAATCCGTGGAAGGCTGGGATGGGCTGGGGGAATTCGCCATTCGGGTGCAGCATATCATCGCGCGGCGAGTTTGCGACAGACGGTGATCGCGTTGGACTTCTCCCGAGGAAACCGAATCAAACCCCGAAGCACCAAGGGCTCAACTCTCTCGCATCACTCTCCGGAATGGCGTACACACAGCGCCCGCATGCTGTAGCTGAAGCCGACAGGGAAGCCATCCCCGGCATGCCCACCCGCGAAACTGAACTCCCACGGACCTTGAGACGGCTTTCCCGATGCATCTCCTTGAGAACTGCTCCAGCTCCAACCTGTGAGCTTCAGATTCCCCCTAACATGCACATAGCCAACACCAGAATCGTACTCAGTAAGAGCCGTGACGTGCGGATCATAGATCCCTTGCAACTCCTCAATGGTGGGCAGACGCCAGCCACGCAAACCCGCAATCTGCAGATGGGAGCAATAATCCCCGGCCTGACTCCAGTTGACATCGCTGCCATTATCCTTGCCGCTCCACATGAGCCCGGTGGCTGGATCGGTCCAGGTCGGCGGGGCTTTGGCCTCTGCGGCTGCTGCCGCGCACACATAATTCGCTGCGTCGTCCGTGCTGCCCGTCCCCGTATACTTCGCCACCTTCGGATACGCGCACAAAGGATGCGTCCGCTCCCCGCGCCTGGCGATAATCCGGTCCGGCGCAACGCCGCCTTCCACCCACTTCACAATGGTCTGCATGTGATTGAACTCGCTCGCGCCTGGGCCCCCCATGCAGTGCTCCATTCCCGGAATCATGAACAGCCGGTAGAAGCCGGCCGTGTCGCCCGTCTTTTTCTGCACGCTCTCAAAGTAGCCGATGCTGTCCAGCGGCGAAACCGCCGGATCGTTCCACCCGTGATACTGCAGCAGCTTGCCGCCATGCTTCTTGAACGCGCTCAGATCGGGATTGATCTGGTCGATCGCGCCGCCCACCGTCGTCTCGGCCAGCGCCACATCCTTATCGAAGTCGAACGTCCGCCAATCCCACCTCGGCCCGCCAAAAACCAGATTCGCCAGGGTGTTGTACATAATCACATGCTGCGCGTTGGTCGGCGGAACCTGCGTGCCCGCAATCCACATGCCCCAGCCCGCCTCACCGCCCCGCATTTCGCCCGGGAAAATCTGCTTCCCGGTCCGCGGATTCCTGGCGCCGTCATACACCTTCTTCAGTCCGGCAATCTGCGGCGCGGTCAGGCACGCGTCAGTCTCCTCGCCCTTGCACAAAAGCTTCCCCGGATCGAAATGGCACTGCCGCGGATCCTCCAGAACACCGTCCTTCACGCCATCGAGCGCGTCGCACTCAGCCAGCACCGCCGCCGTAATCGCGGGCAGCTTGGCCTGCGCGATCATCGTCGCCGGATCCTCGTGGATCGCTTGGCTGATCCAGTTTCCGCCTATCTGCAAATGCACAAAGTCGTTCCCCGGCGCGCCTGCCAGAATGCCGTCGTAATCGTCTGGAAAGCGTTGCGCCTCGCTCAGCCCCTGGCCGCCGCCCTCCGAGCAGCCGTTCCAGTAGGCATACTTTGCCGGCGCGCCGTAATACGCCGCAATCAGCGCCTTGGCCTCCACCGTCATCAGGTGAATCGCGCGCCAGCCGAAGTCGATAATCTTCTCCGGATGGCCAAGGGCCCAATAGCCGGTGGCTGGCCCTCCGGTATGGCCCGTGTCGGTTCCGGCCGTCGCGTAGCCGGCCCACAACGCCCCGGCCATCGCATCCTCGCTGATCATCCCCGCCAGCCCGCCGTTGCCAACCGCCTCCAGGCGTCCATTCCAGCCCGCCGCCGGTAGCCACACCTCGACCTTTATGTCTGAATCCGGCGTCGGACGCAGCGTAGCCATCACCCGGCAAAAGGCGGGCATCGGAACCGTCTTCGCGCCCAGAAAGCCCCGCACGGTGAACGGCCCCGCAGCAACGGCCTGGGCCGACGTGATCTCTCCCTGATCCACCTTGACGTGGGCCAGCGATTCGCAGCTCGTCGTGGCGGCTTCGGCGCGATTCCAGATAAAGGGAAGAAGCGCGAGCGCGCCCATGACGGCCCGAAGCGCCGCACTTCGATGGAGTTTCATGCGATGGGAACCTTTCGGCGGAATTCTAGCAGCATGGAAACAGAAGGATGCCGGCACTGGAATCGCTGCGCCAGTCAGTTCGCTCCAGTCATCCACATTCCAATGCCATGAATGGAACCAACACTATCCGTGCGGAACTGACAACCCTGGCTGATCAACCCCGGCTCCTCGTCCGCCGCGGCGGCCCACCACGCCTCGGCGGCAAGTGCGTTGTCTACTGGATGCAGCGCGCCCAGCGAATCCACGACAACCCCGCGCTTGATGTGGCGATCGAAGCCGGAAATCTGCTGGGCCTGCCCGTCGTCGTCTATTTCTCCGTCATCGCCACCTACCCGCACGCCAACCTGCGCCACTACCGCTTCATGGCCCAGGGGCTTCGCGACGTAGCCGCCGATGCAGCCGAGCGCGGTGTCGGCTTCGTGCTGCGCCGGGCGCCCGGCAACTCGCTCGAGTCCTTTCTTGAAGAGGTGCAAGCGGCGATGCTCGTCGGCGACGAGAACCCGCTGCGCGAACCCGAGCGCTGGCGGCGGGCACTTGCGCGCAAGCTGCGCATTCCGTATTGGACCGTCGATGCCGACGTCGTGGTCCCTTCGCGCGTCTTCGGTCGCAGCTTCTTTCTGCTGCATCACTTTCGACCGCATCTCAAGCGCGAGTTGCAGCGCTTCCTGGTGGAGCCGGCAAACCTCTCTCCCAGGAATACGTGGCGTTCGCCGAAACACCTCGACAGCTACTCCCTCGATCAGGACATCACCGCTGGGTTCACCGCGCTTGACCGCGCCGTTCCACCCGTGGACACGTTTACCGGAGGCGCACATGCCGCGCGCGATCGACTGCGCCGATTCATCGCCAACGACCTCGCCGGCTACGAGCAGTCGCGCGGCAAACCCGACCAACAGGGCACAAGCCGGCTCTCTCCCTACCTCCACTTCGGCCACATTTCGCCGGTGCGGATTGCGCTGGAGGTGAACAAGGCGGCCGAGGCAGGGCGGGCGCCGGCCAGTGCTCGCGATCGCTATCTCGACCAGCTCATCGGTTGGCGCGAGCTGTCGGTGCTTTTCGTGCGCCACAATCCGCTTTACGATTCGTGGGAATGCGCCGAACCGTGGGCGCGCCGCACACTCGAGAATCACGCCGGCGACCCGCGCCGGCACCACTACACCCTCGCCAACCTGGAACAGGCCCAGACCCACGACGAGTTGTGGAATGCCGCGCAACGCGAAATGGTCGCCACCGGCTGGATGCACAACGCCATGCGCATGTACTGGGCCAAGAAGATCCTCGAGTGGGCGCCGAACCCGGCGACAGCGTTCGACTGGGCGGTCATTCTCAACGACAAGTACCAGCTCGACGGGCGCGATCCTAACGGTTACGCCGGAATTGCCTGGGCCATCGTGGGCAAGCATGACCGTCCGTGGTTCGACCGCCCCGTTTTTGGCTCGGTTCGATATATGGCCGAAGGCTCAACGCGGAGGAAATTCGATTCCGCCACTTACATCGCGCGAAACGCCGCTATCGAATAGGCCATCCGCACCTCCTCGAGCGACGCGCTCGGCCGCACCAACCGGCTGTAGACCGCCGGCAATTTGTGAGGAGCCACACGAGGTGTAACGGCCGTCACAATGGGCTTTTGTTTCTTCATCCTAAAATGGGCCGATTTCCAATCCGGGAAGCCGCAGGGTTAAAGAAGACTCATTTTTCCGCCGCCCACGCCAGAGCCCCGCCATGATCGCGGAGGAGGCCGGATCCCGGATTCCGGATGCACTCGGATGGCTCTTCCATTGCGGTTCCTTGGTTTGGCGAGAAGGGAAAGCAGCCCCTGCTTGCATCGCTTCCACACCCTGCCCACGGTGGCGAACATCGTGTTCATGGCGATGTCCCTGGTTTATGTCGCTGCGCCGGCACAGTCACCGGCCGGCGGCTCGGCGCAACCGCCGGCCCGGGGCCTTGGGCAATCGCCGGCTCGTTCCGGTCTGGCGCACGAGCCAGTTCCTCCGCACCTGGCGCACGCACGGCGTTTCCTGGCCGCGCGGGCTTCGGCAATCGGCGCTCTTCGGCCGAGACACGTGCTCCATGCCGCTCCGGAGTCGGCTCGCGCGCAATCGGCTCCCTCCGCCGCTTCGTGGGAGCCCCTGGGGCCGGCTGCGGTGCTCACCGGCAGCTACGGATTGGTTTCCGGGCGCATCGCCGCCCTCGCCCTCGATCCCTCTGACGCGACAGGCAACACACTGTATGTCGGCACCACCGGCGGCGGAGTCTGGCTCAGCACCAATGCTGCCACTGAGCATCCCGCCAACATCGTCTTCCGGCCCCTCACGGACGCTCCCTCGGCGCTGGCCACCGCACAGGATATGTCCATCAGCATTGGCGCGCTCAGCGTGCAGCCGGGCGGCACCGGCGTCATCCTGGCGGGAACGGGCGATCCCAACGATGCACTCGATTCCTACTACGGCGCGGGCCTCCTCCGCTCCACCGACAGCGGGAAAACCTGGTCGCTGATCCTGGGCACCAACGACGTGATGACCGGCCTGGGAGCGATGGATCACGGCTTTCTCGGTGAGGGATTCGCGGGATTTGCGTGGAGCAGTGTGAATTCCCAGCTTGTCGTCGCGGCGGTCTCCCAGTCCTGGGATAGTTCCATCGTGCAGGCCGGCGCGGCCGGCTACAGCTATAGTGGCCTCTATTACTCGAACGACAGCGGCCTCACCTGGCATCTCTCCCTCATTACCGACGGCAACGGCTTTGATGTGCAAGGACCGAACCTCGTCAATTCGGGACTTCAGGGCAATGCCGCCACCTCGGTGGTCTGGAACCCGGTGCGCAAACTATTTATCGCCGCGGTTCGCTTTCATGGCTACTACCAGTCCGCCGACGGCGTGACATGGACGCGCATGGCCAGCCAGCCCGGCCCGGGATTTACCTCGGCCCTCTGTCCCAACAATGTGACCTTGAGCGGCTCCCCCGCCTGCCCCATCTTCCGCGGCGCGCTGGCGGTGAACCCGCTCAACGGCGACACATTTGCCTGGACCGTCGACTTGAACAATCAGGATCAGGGTCTCTGGCAGGATCCATGCGATCTGCAGTCCGGCGCATGTCGCGCGTCGAACGTCAACTTCTCCAATCGTTTGAGCACCTCCCCGCTTGAGGCCAACACCCTCAGCGGCGCCGCAACCATCTTGAACGGCGACTACAACCTTGCGCTGGCCGCCGTGCCGACCAATCGAGATACGGTGTTGCTCGCCGGCGCCAACGACGTGTGGAAGTGCAGCGTGGCCGTGGGCTGCGATTGGCGCAACACCACCAACTCCACCACCTGCGCCAGCGCTCGCGTGGGCGAGTATCAGCACGCCCTGGAATGGAACCTCGCCAACCCGCTGGAAATTCTCGTGGGCAATGACAGCGGGCTCTGGCGCTCGGAGGACGGCATCGGCGAAAGGGATTCGGTGTGCTCGCCCAGCGATGCGGATCACTGGCAAAACCTGAATGGCTCGATCGGCTCTCTGGCCGAGGTGGCCGCCATGTCGCGAGTCGGCGCCACCCCCTACACGGTGATGGCCGGCTTAGGCGCAAACGGAACAGCGGGGGTCAAATCCATAACCGGCCCTGTCAGGCAGTGGCCGCAGATCCTCACCGGCGAAGGCGGCCCGGTGGTCATCGATCCGGTGCGTCCCGACACCTGGTATGTGAACAATGGCGCGGGCGTGTCCATCCACCGCTGCTCCGCATCGGGTTTATGCGGACCAGTGGATTTCGGCGAACTCCCCGTTATCTCCAACGCCGACGTGGCCAATGACGGCCTTACCATGACGCAGCCTGCCCCGTTTCTCGTCGATCCGCTGGATTCGACGCAATTGCTCGTGGCCACGTGCCGCCTCTGGCGGGGGCCCCCGGCCTCTGGAACGTGGACATCAGCGAACGCCGTCACTTCTATGCTGGGCACCGGCGCCAGCAACGCCTATTGTTCGGGAAACCCCCTCATCCAGACCATTGCGGCGGCCGCAACTCCGGACGGAGGCGAAGTGGTGTACGCGGGAGCTTATGGCTACGCCAACGGCGGCGCCAATCTCTCCGGACATTTGTTCAAGGCCACCCTGAGTCCCCAAGGTGTCTGGTCGGACTGGGTAGACCTGACTCTCAATCCCATATCGAATGACACCCTGCGCTTCAATCCGGAGAACTTTGGTGTCTCGGGCATTGCCATCGATTCGCACGATCCCTCCGGCAATACGTTCTATGTGACCCTGCAGGGCATCGGCACCGACGTCCGCATCATCTACCGCACCACCGACGGCGGCAGCCATTGGAAGGACATCAAGTCCAACCTGTTCTACCAGCCTTTGAACAGCATCGTGGTCGACCCGACAGATGCCAACACCGTCTATGTGGCCGGCGATGCCGGTGTGTACGCCACTCAGCAGGCCAGCCTCTGCGGCGATTACGGTGTGAGCTGCTGGTTTGCGCTGGGGGCGGGCCTGCCGAGATCGCCCGTCACGGCGTTGAGCGCCGCTCCGATTGGCACGACACCGAGCGTTTTGGTCGCAGGCACTTATGGACGCGGCGTCTGGCAGATTCCACTGCTCACCGGAGGTGCGCAACTCACCACCGCCGGCGTCGAACCCGCTTCGCTTTCCTTCGGAGAAGTGCAACGCGGCAGCACCAGCGATCCGCTGACCATCACTTTCACCAACCAGGGAGGCATTGCGCTTCTTCCCACTCGTGTCGCAGTCACCGGCGACGATTTTACTGAGACGGACAACTGCGTCGGGGCAAGCGTGGACACGGACGCCAGTTGCAGCATCCGGGTGAAGTTCTCTCCCACATGGACGGGCGCGCGCACCGGCCAGTTGACCATATCGGCCAATCTCCTGAACGGAGACATCACCGTTCCGCTCAGCGGCACCGGGACTCCGCCGCTCGCGGTCAACATTCAACCCGCATCCATCAACTTCGGCAACGTGCCGAAGGGCCAGACATCAGACAGCGAACAGGTGACGGTCGAAAACGATAATGATGTGGCCATCCCCATCACCAGTCTCACCGTCACCGGGCCGTTCGCGATCGTGACCAACGCCTGCGGGACCACATCGCTCGCGGCCAAGACCGACTGCGCCATCCGGCTGGCGTTCAGCCCGACGTCGACCGGTCCCGCGAGCGGCGCGCTCACCCTCATTGACTCGGCGGGAACGCAGACGGTGCTGCTTTCCGGTACCGGCACCGCGCCGGCAGAAGACACCCTCTCTCCCGCGTCTCTCACATTTCCGGGAACCATCATCGGCGCCACATCGGCTGCACAGCCTGTCACGCTCACCAATGGCGGAGGCAATCCGCTCACCTCCGTGGCCGTCTCCGTCAGCGGGCCATTTCAGCAGACGAACAACTGCACAACGCAGGTCGCCGCCGGGGGATACTGTTCCATCAACGTCACCTACCTGGCGTCGAAGGCGGGCAACGAATCCGGCACCCTCACCGTGGCCGATATCATGCGCACGCAGACCGTTTCCCTCACCGGCACCGGCCTGCTTCCGCCCGTGTTCACCGTCAACCCCACCAGCCTGACCTTCGCCGCGCAGCCGGTGCAGGTTGCCAGTGCGCCACAGACGCTGAACATTACCAACTCGGGCGGCGCCACCATGGCCAACGTCGGCTTTCAGATCACAGGCGCAGGTGCGACGAGCTTCACCACCGCCGCCAATACCTGCGGCGCCACACTGGCCAAGGGCAGCAGTTGCTCGATCCGGGTCACGTTCAAGCCCACCGCCAACGGCGCGACCCAGGCTACGCTGACCATTACGTCCTCCACTGAACAGGTCAAATCGGTCAACGTTGCGCTGAACGGAACCGGGCAATCGGACTCCGGCCTCGCCGCCAATCCCGCGCAGTTGACCTTCGCCGCGACCGCAGTCGGCCAATCCAGCACAGCGCAGGCCGTCACGATATCCAACTCCGGCAAGGTTGACGCCGCAGGTCTCGCCCTCGTCGTCAGTGGCCCGTTCACGTTGACGCAGAACACCTGTGGAACCTCGCTTGCGGCCGGCGCATCCTGCACCACCGACGTCGTATTCAGTCCAATGCAGACGGGCAATCTGTCCGGAACCCTGACCGTCACGTCCACTAACGTTACCGCTACTACGGTGCCGCTCAGCGGCATCGGCGGTCTCACCGGCGCGGTCCAGGCCAGGCCGCAGCAGGTAGCCTTCCCCACCACTGGGGTCGGAGGCTCCAGCAGCCCCATCGCCGTCACGCTCACAAACGTCAGTGCTTCGGTGGCGCTCGACAACCTGGCCCTCACCATCTCGACGGGCTTTCGCATCGCCGATACAACCTGCGGCGCCTCACTTGCCGCGGGGGCCAGTTGTGTCGCCAACCTGGTCTTTGCACCGTCGGCTGCCGGCGCTGCGACGGGCAATCTGAGCATCGCATCCACGGCGATGGCCGCGGCTGCAACGGTTCCGCTCTCCGGCACCGGATACGATTTCACCCCGGCCGCTTCCGGATCCAACTCGCAAACCGTGGCGAGCGGGCAGACTGCGATTTACAATCTCACGATCACTCCGTCGTCTGGAGCCTCAGGCACCTTCACGTTCCAATGCGATTCACTCCCGCAATACGCCGCGTGCGTGTTCAATCCTTCAAGCCTCTCGGTCGTGGCAAACTCCGCCGGCAATGAGAAGGTGAGCATTACCACCTCGCAGGCATCCGCGTTGCTGGTCCAGCCTCCATCGGCCTTCAAAGTGCTTCCTGTCGCGCTCGCATGCGGGGTGCTGCTCGTTCCGTTCGCGCTCAGAAGGCGTCGCGGAATCTTGTGGCTCGTGGTTGCCGCCGCGGTGTTTGCATGGGTCCCGGGCTGTTCCGGCGCGGGTGGAGGAGGTGGCAGCACCCCCCCGCCCCCCGTTACGCACAACGTTGCGCCCGGCACCTATACCATTCCGCTGGAGATCTCCTCGGGAGGGGTGAACCATACGTTCAACCTGACTCTGATCGTCGATTAAGCTCGAGCGGTCCGCCCGCCCGGCTCGGCGACTCGCCCGATATACTTGAGCTTCGGGTTCAGTCCATCGACAACGGAGCAAAGCGGATGCCGGCAAGGGTCACAGTAGAAGAAGTCGAACGCGTTGCGGAGCTGGCCAATCTGGAACTCGCGCCGGACGAAAAGCCGCGCATGGTCTCCGATCTGAACGCGATCCTCGACTATGTGGCCGAGCTCAACCAGATCGACACGTCAGGCGTCGCTCCGCTGGCCCAGGTCACGGAACTTGCCGGTGGCGCGGGGGATCTGCGCGCCGACCGCGTGCGGCCGTCGCTCGATCGCGCAGCCGTTCTATCCCAGGCTCCTGAAACCGACGGCGCGTTCTTCAAAGTGCCCAAGGTCATCGAGCGCTAGTCCGCCGGCCGGCGAGAACCGGCCGCAATCAAAGCTCTGAACTACGAACCGTGAAGTGCGAACTCACCTGATGCCCACCGCCGAGACATTTGCCGAGAAGCCGAACACGCTGGCCGAGCTGCGCTCCGATCTGGAGTCCGGCAGGACCAAAGCCGCCGACCTCGCCGCCACCTACTACGAGCGGATCGCCGCCCTGAACCCGCGCCTCAATGTCTACCTGAGCCTCGCAAGAGAGCGCGCATTGCAGCAGGCCTCCCGCATCGACGCGCTCGCGGCCAAGGGTGATCCGCTTCCCCCCCTGGCAGGCGTACCCGTCGGCATCAAGGACGTGCTGGTGATGCGCGGCGCCCCTGCCACCGCCGGTTCGAAGATTCTCGAGGGCTATCATCCTCCGTACGACTGTACAGCCGTTGCCCGTCTCGAGCAGGCCGGGGCCGTCCTGTTGGGCAAGATCAATTGCGATGAGTTCGCGATGGGCTCGTCGAACGAAAATTCGGCCTACGGCCCGGTGCGCAATCCCGTCGATCCCGAGCGCGTGCCTGGCGGCTCCAGCGGCGGCTCCGCGGCAGCCGTTGCGGCCAACATGGCGGTGGCTACCCTGGGATCCGACACCGGCGGCTCCATCCGCCAGCCGGCCAGCTTCTGCGGCGTCGTGGGTGTGCTGCCCACCTGGGGCCGCGTCTCGCGTTACGGGCTCATCGCCTTCGCCTCTTCGCTTGATCGCATCGGACCCTTCGCCGCCAACGTCCGCGATGCCGCCACGATGCTGGGTGTCATGGCCGGACACGATGCACTCGACGCCACCAGCTCCGAGCAGCCCGTGCCTGATTACGCCGCCGAATCCGACAAGCCCGCCGCCGGCCTGCGCATCGGGGTGCCCACCGAATACTTCGCCGAAGGCCTCGATCCCGAAGTTCGCGTGCAGATCGAGAAGGGAATCGACGCCCTCCGCGCTGCCGGCTGCACCATCCACCCCATCTCCCTGCCGCACACCAAATACGCGGTGCCGGTCTATTACCTCATTGCGACCGCCGAGGCCAGCGCCAATCTCGCCCGCTTCGACGGAGTGCGCTACGGCCACCGCTCCCATGCCTCAGACACTCTGAGTGCCATGTACCGCAATTCGCGTGAAGAGGGCTTTGGCGCCGAGGTCAAGCGCCGTATCCTGCTCGGAACGTATGCTCTCTCCGCCGGCTATTATGACGCGTACTACGGCAAGGCGCAGCAGGTGCGCCGCATCCTGGCCGAAGAGTTCCTGCGCGCTTTCGCCGACGTGGATGCCATTGTGACTCCCGTTTCGCCCGTCCCGTCCTGGAAGCTCGGCGAAAAGACCGGCGATCCGCTCTCGATGTATCTGGCCGACATTTACACCGTCACCGCAAGTCTGGCCGGCATCTGCGGCATCTCTGTCCCGTGCGGTACCACGTCCGCCGGCCTGCCCGTCGGCATGCAGATTCTCGCCAGCCACTTCCAGGAGGGCACCGCCTTCCGCGTCGCCCGCGCCGTCGAGGCCGTAGGAATCTAACCCACCCCGCCGCTCTCCCGATCTGCCCGTCCAAAACAACAGTTGACCGCGTTTCAACGACTCGCGGTACTATTACCGAGACCCCCGGAGGAACAGAATCTTCGCCGTGAGCGGAAGCTTGCGACGAAGAGCAGGTGAGGCCAAACATGCGCCATTTGCTCCGGGGCTTTCTCTTGGTATTCTCAGCCGCGATTCTTGCGCTGCCCCTCTTCGCCGCTCCCCGCAAGGTGCACACCGCAGCACTCGGGGCGCCCAGGAAAGTCGCATACTCGAAGACGGGTGACCCTGCCGGCGCCGCTCCCGGCGAAGAATCGCTCAAGATCCGTCCCCTGGTCATCGATGGCTCGGTCAAGGAGTGGACCACCGGAGACGCCCACGACATAACCGACCGCAGCTTCGTGGTGCGTCGTGCCCTGCGCATCAATGACGAACTCCCCGGCGAAAAGCCTGCCGCGCCCGCCAATCACTGGGTCTGGCAGCGCGGCCCGTGGCTGCTGGTCGACCGTGCCACTGGGCACGTGAGCGCAATCAAGCTCCCGGACTACGATCCCGCCGTCAGCCAGGTCACATGGTTCCGTGACTACGCCGCCTACTGCGGCCTCACCCCGAGCGGCAAGAGCCTCTACGCGGTGGTGGCGCAGTTGTCCGCCCGCAAGCCGGTCCTGTCGAAAAAACTCGATTCCGTGAAGGAAGATGCGGGCGCGCACGCCGCCTGCGCTCCGCCCGAGTGGCAGCGCGAGCCCCTCCGTGTCACGTTCCATCCCGCCGGCAAGGACGCACTCAGTTTCGAAGTGGTGCCTGGCTCGGCCGTACTCGTCGAAGACTCGCCCGACGACCCGGACGCCGGCAAAACAAAGCAGGACTAGTTGAAAGTGGAGAGCTGAACGTCGTCGGCTCGTGGAAGAAAACTGCATTTCCGCCCAATTCTGCGCCCTCTTCGCCGCCTTCGTGCCTTGACACGGCGCGGGCTCCGCGTTTCTTATCGTTGCAGGCATTCTTTTCGGGGATTGGTCCGGCACTGGCGCTGAGGAACCGTGGGTCTTGCTCTGGTTTGGCCTCCCCGGGCGGAAAGCTGTGTCGAACAGGAAACTGTCGGTGAAAGGGTGAAGGTGCAAGCGCGGAAAAGCGCGCGCGGCTTACCCTGGTTCCCGCGTCTGACCCGCTCCGCGGGTGAGAGCCGTTCCCGGAGACAAATTCAATGTAAGTGCCGGGCCGCGGCCCGTTGTGTGTTTCAGGCTGCGGCGACTGCGTCAAAGCGGCGCCCGGCGACAAAGGATGAGTGTGGCAATTAGTTTGGCAATCTTCGCGGGTCAGCCCGCCGGCGGCAGCAGCATCACGATGCTTCTGCCCTTGTTGTTGATCCCGGTACTTTACCTGGTGATGATCCGCCCCCAGCAGAAGCGGCAAAAGCAGTGGCAGAGCATGCTCGCCGGCATCAAGAGCGGAGACCGCATTACCACCGCCGGCGGAATCCGCGGCATCATCCTCTCCATCAAGGACGACGTGGTCATCATTCGGGTGGCTCCCGATGGTATCAAGATGGAAGTCAGCAAGAGCGCCATTGCCTCTGTCACCACGCAGGACACCGCCGGCTCGTAGCGCGGCCCTGCGGCACGCTTGTTTCTTTTGATCGGGGCGCTCCGGCGCTCAACCTTGTTCGAACAGAGAAGTGGAACCATGAAGAAGAACCTCAATGGCAGAGTTGCGCTGATCGTTGCCGTGCTGGTGGTTTGCATCTACGGCATTTTCGGCATCCCCTCCGGGCTCAGCGGCAAGGCGATCACCCAGGCCCTCACCAACCGGATCCACCTCGGGCTCGACCTCCAGGGCGGCGCGCACCTCATCCTCCAGGTGCAGGTCAAAGAAGCCGTCAACACCGAGACCGACAACGCGGTGGCACGCCTGCAGCAGGACCTGAAAAAGGCAAACCTGTCCTTCACCCGCCTTTATAAGCCCGACCCCCTCAAAACCGATGGCACGGGCCGTCCCGAAGTCGTCAATATCGAGGGGACTCCTCCAGCCGCCTCCAGCCGCGTGCAGTCGCTTCTCGAGCAGAAGTATTCGAACGATTACGACGTCAACAGCGGCATCAACGGCGCGTGGACCTTGACCATGAAGCCGAACGTAGTCCGGGACCTTGAAAACAGAACCGTTTCCCAGGCCATCGAGACCATCCGCGACCGCGTCGATGCTCTTGGCGTCAGCGAGCCCGTAATCCAGGAATACAACCTGGGCGCTAATCAGATCCTGGTGGAACTGCCGGGCATCTCCGATCTGCAGCGGATCAAGGACCAGATCCAATCCACCGCCCGCCTTGAGATTCACCCGGTAGTCGGGGGCCCCTATCCCAGCGAGCAGGCGGCTGCCCAGGCCCAGGGCGGCTCCATCCCGCTGGATGATGTCGTGCTCCCCTCCTCGGGCAATATCGGCGGCGTGGGCGCCGACCAGTTCTACGTGCTGCAGCGCGTGGCCGTCGTCTCGGGCAGCGACTTCCGCTCCGCCGACCCCGCCACCAACCCCGATACCAACCAGCGCATGGTCCGCTTCACCCTCACCAACGCGGCCGGCGAAAAGTTTTACGACTATACCAAGGCCAACGTGGGAAACCCGATGGCCGTGGTCATGGGCAACACCGTCCGTGAGGTCGCCAACATCAAGAGCGCCATCCGCGACCAGGGTGAAATCGAGGGCTCATTCAGCGAAGACGAAGTCGCGTCCTTGTCAAAGCTGCTGCGTACCGGCGCTCTGCCCGCCTCGCTTACCTACCTGGAACAGCGGACGGTCGGCGCATCCCTTGGCGCCGATTCCATTCACAGCGGCGTAAAAGCGGCCATCGTGGGCATGCTCCTGGTGATGGCTTTCATGCTGGTCTACTATCGCGGCTCGGGCATTAACGCCGACCTGGCGCTCGTCTTCAACCTCGTCATCTTGCTCGGATTCATGGGAGCGGTCGGCGCCACTCTCACACTGCCCGGCATCGCCGGCGTGATTCTGACCGTCGGTATGGGTGTCGATTCCAACGTCCTGATCTTCGAGCGTATCCGCGAAGAAATGCGCGCCGGGAAGGCTGCTTCGGCGGCAGTGGATCAGGGCTTCCACCATGCATGGCTCACCATCGTGGACACCCACGTGACAACCATGGTTTCCGCGGCCATTCTTTTCATGTTCGGAACCGGCCCGGTGAAAGGCTTCGCCACCACCCTGTTTTTCGGTCTGCTGGCCAACCTGTTCACCGCCGTGTTCGTCTCGCGCACCATCTTTGACGCGCACCTGAATAAGATGAAGCCGGGCCAGTTGGTTTCGATTTAAGGCCACGAATAAGGAAACAAGGGAACAAGGGACCAAGGGAACAAGGGACCAGGGACCAGGGGAACGAGGAGACAGGAATCAGGGAAATGCAATCTGACAAGGTGTTGCCGGCGAGAAAAAGCTTGATGCAGCAGACCTTGATCCCTCGTTCCCTTGTTCCCTCGGGCCCTGAACTTGAAAGGTAGAACCAAGTGGAATTCTTTCATCAGGTAAACATCGACTGGCTGGGCAAGAAGTGGTACTTTCTCGCCTTCAGCCTCATTTTCAGCATCGCCGGCGTCGCCAAGATGAGCTACAACTGGGTGCACACCGTCAACGGCATGCACAGCCCGGTTCCGCTCGGCGTCGACTTTCGCGGCGGTACCGAGGTTCAGATCCAGTTCCAGAACCGTCCCGACATCGGCGCCATCCGTCAGGCGGTCGACAAGGCCGGCATTCACGACGCCACCATCCAGAACTACGGCGGTGAGCTGAACAGCAACGAGGTGCTCATCAGCCTGCCCGAGCAGAAGAATGAGTCCAACCTCGATGTCGGCCGTGCGGAAGTGGTCGAAGGTCTGCAGCAGTACTACAGCAATCCCTTCGATCCCGCCAAAGGTGTGAAAGTCGACGTCGTTGGTCCCACCGTCGGCCGCCAGCTTCAGAGCAAGGCCGCGATGGCCACCCTCTACTCGCTGCTGGGCATGCTGGTATATCTCTGGTTCCGATTCCAGCTCATTTACGGCGTCGCTGCCGTGGTGGCCTGCTTTCACGACACCCTGATCACCGTGGGCTTCTTCGCCTTGACGGGACAGGAAGTGAGCCTTACGGTGATTGCCGCCATCCTCACCCTCATCGGCTATTCCATGAACGACACCATCGTCGTCTTCGACCGTATCCGCGAAAACCTGCGTCTCAGCCGCCGCGAGTCTTTGCCCGATGTGGTGAACCGCAGCATCAATCAGACGCTGAGCAGGACGGTTCTGACCTCCGGGCTGACCTTCCTCACGGTCCTTTCGCTCTACGCCTTTGGCGGCCAGGTGCTCAAGGGCTTCTCCTTTGCGCTGGTAATTGGTATTCTCATCGGAACTTATTCCTCCATCGCAATCGCCGCTCCTATGCTGGTGGCCTGGCAGGAATGGCGGGCAACCAAGGGGAAAGCGGTCGTTCTCCCGGCGGCCAAACGGGCTCGTTCCTGATCCGGACCACAGGTGGGTTGCACCAGATCTGCAGCAGGGCTTTGCACGACTCCGCGTGCATCTGTTATAGGTGGGAGCGCGCTCGTACAAGGCAGTCCGGCCCCGGGAACATTCAGGGCGCGCCCGGTGTCTAAGTAAGAGGTAACCAACACCCGAATTCGAGGCTGGCCATGTTTGAAGACTCCACATTCGAATCAGCAGGCAAGATCAAGAGCAAGAGCAAGTACTGGATGATGGTGACCTTCATCATCAACGGGTCCATCCTGGTCCTGCTTATTCTGATCCCGCTGATCTACCCTGAGGCGCTCCCCAAGGCGATGATGTCCACCCTGCTGGTCGCCCCCCCGCCGCCCCCGCCGCCTCCGCCGCCACCCCCTCCGGCTGCTCCGGTGCACGTGGTGCACGTTCAGTCCGAGATGATGAACAACCAGCTTGTCGCCCCCACCAAGATCCCCAAGGACATCAAGAACGTCGCAGAGAAAGAAGCCCCGCCTTCCAGCTTCGGCGTAGCCGGAATGGAAGGCCTCGGCGGTAGCTCAGGTGGTGTAATCGGCGGCCTGTTCGCCGGCACCCCTGCCCCAAAAGTCAAGGCGGAAGCCCCCAAGAAGATCAACATTTCGGGCGGCGTTGCGGCAGGTATGTTGCTGCAGAAGGTGACTCCGCAGTACCCGCCTATTGCCAAAGCGGCGCGTGTCTCCGGAACCGTTGTCCTGCAGGCCAACATCTCCAAGACCGGTGCCATTGAAAACCTCAAGGTGATCAGCGGACCGCAGATGTTGCAGCAGGCCGCTATGGACGCCGTCCGGCAATGGCGCTACAGGCCTTACCTGCTTAACAACGAGCCGGTCGAAGTGGAAACCACAGTAAACGTAATCTTCAGTCTCGGCGGATGAGAACGCGTCGGCCCTTTTACCCATCCAAGTAAAAGGGCCATTTCGTTTGGACCTGGATGCGGCCCGTTCGCGGGCAGCATTCCCAAAAGCAGCTTTTCCGGACAATTTTGGGGGCAGCAGTTCTGGCTGGTATGTCCGCATGACAGTCGGCCCATGTGCCTCCCGGTCTGCAGTTGCTCGCAAGTTGCTCACGCAACTGTAGTTTCAGCCGTAGTTCACAAGTAAACTCCTTAGGAGGAACGATTCAGTGATTCTCGCTCAGCTCGCACATTTTGCCTCGCACACGGTCCACAGCCTGGCTCTGTTCCAGGAGGAACAGACCGTCAGCTTCAGCCCCATGGGTCTCTGGAATCACATGGGCTGGCTGGCCCGCTGCGTGGCCATCCTTCTCTTCATCGAGTCCATCTGGTCGCTGGCCGTCATGATCGACCGCTACCTCTATTTCTCGGCGGCGCGCAAGCAGTCGCGTGAGTTCGCCCCCAAGGTTGCCGGCGCCCTCAAGGACAGCAAGCTTGAGGAAGCGATCAAGATTGCCGACCGCAACAAGAAGTCCCACCTGGCGGAAGTTGTCACCGCGGGTCTGCAGGAGTTCCGCGTTTCCTCGGGCATGGCGACTGAGGAGACCATTGAGAGTTCGCAGCGTGCCCTCGAACGTGCCGAGGCCATCGTGCATGCCAAGTTGAAGAGGGGCCTCTCGGTGCTCGCCACAATCGGCGCCACCGCCCCATTCGTCGGCCTGTTCGGCACCGTCGTCGGCATCCTGAACGCCTTCCAGCAGATCGCCACCCAGAAGACATCGGGAATCGGTGCGGTTGCCGGCGGTATTTCGGAAGCGCTCGTGACCACGGCCTTCGGGTTGCTCGTCGCAATTCCCGCCGTCATGGCCTTCAACTACTTCACTGGCCGCGTTGAAGCCTTCGACGTTGAAATGGACAACTCGTCTTCCGAGCTGATCGACTACTTCATCAAGCAGAGCCACAAGCGTTAGCCTGCGGCTGGCAGATTGAGCGTGATCGTTCTTTCGGGCGGGAGAGCCGCAAGTCTCTCCCGCCCCGCGAGCTCGCCCCCTCGGTGCCACAGAAGGGTAAGCCGGATACCCTCCGGAAGAAAATTCTTCAGTACGGAGCCAGACTATGGCAGTAGCAGTT
>Ga0134126_10002422_pt1 | contig 23534 bp, 18 predicted proteins | sample KB31752_FD_96881 | JGI IMG/M metagenome (GOLD analysis project Ga0134126, IMG submission 96881) | Terrestrial soil microbial communities with excess Nitrogen fertilizer from Kellogg Biological Station, Michigan, USA - KB3-175-2 | ecosystem: Environmental > Terrestrial > Soil > Unclassified ... | reverse complement strand
CGCTCGGCTCGCGGCACCTACCTAATGCGTGCCGCTCGGCTCGCGGCACCTACCCAAACCGTGCCGCTCGGCTCGCGGCACCTACTGGCGGTAGGTCCGGCGAGCCGAGCCGGACTGCGAGTGCCGCTCGGCTCGCGGCACCTACCCAAACAGGGGGCGTCATCCGTGAACGTGCTGGAATTCACGAGTCTGATCGCCGTGGGAGCGCTGGTGGCCGGCTTTCTGGGATCACTGACCGGCCTGGGCGGCGGTGTGGTGATCGTGCCCCTGCTGGTCCTCCTGAAAGTGGACATTCATTATGCCATCGGTGCCTCGCTCGTGTCCGTGATAGCCACCTCGTCGGGATCGGCGGCCTCCTACGTTAAGGAAGGTTACTCCAATATCCGTATCGGCATGCTGCTGGAGATTGCCACGACCATCGGAGCGCTGACCGGCGCCTATCTGACAACCATTCTTGATCCACGAGCGATCTCCATTGTCTTTGGAATTGTCCTGCTCCTCTCCGCTTACCTGTCGCTGCGGCCACGCCGCCAGCGCGGCGACGCGGACAAGACCGATGCGCTCGCCGTTCGGCTGCGTCTGGATGGCAGTTATCCAACGCCGGCCGGCAAGCAGTCGTATCACGTTCATCGCGTACCGCTGGGTTTCGGTTTGATGTACGTGGCCGGCTGTCTGTCGGGGTTGCTCGGTATTGGTTCGGGCGCGTTGAAGGTGTTGGCCATGGATCAAGCCATGCGCATCCCGTTCAAGGTGTCCACAACAACAAGTAATTTTATGATCGGCGTCACCGCCGCCGCCAGCGCCGGCGTCTATCTGCATCGTGGCTACATCGATCCAGGCTTGGCCATGCCCGTCATGCTCGGCGTACTCGCCGGCTCGATGCTGGGGGCGCGCGTGCTGATGGCGGTTCAGTCGAGCGTCCTCCGCCGCGTCTTCAGCGTGGTCATCTTCGCCATGTCCATTGAGATGATTTACAAGGGCTGCACCGGAGAGTTGTGAAATGGCCGAGTTATCCAATCAGAAGCCGCCCGAAGATCGACCGCCCAATTGGAACGATGAACGCATCGATCGGGTGATCGGCAACCTGCTGCGGATCGGCGTCATCGCCTCTGCGGTTGTGGTGTTCACGGGGGGAGTGCTGTTCCTGGCGCGGGAGGGGCGGCAGTCGAATCCCGACTTTCACACATTCCGGGCGGAGTCGGAAGCGTTGCGCAGCCCTGGGGCCATTCTCCGCGAGACGGGTGCCTGGAACAGTCGCGCCCTGATTATGCTTGGTCTGTTGCTGCTGATTGCGACGCCGGTGGCGCGCGTGATGTTCTCCATCTTCGCGTTCGCCCTTCAGCGCGATTACCTGTACGTGCTGTTCACCGTCATCGTACTCGCGGTCCTCCTCTACAGTCTGTTCAGCGGCTATCTATCCGATAACGGCATGCTCTGAGTTCCGGGGAGCGCGGCTTGGCGTTTCGCGCGAAACGCCAAGCATTTCGACAAAGCGGGAGCGCGGCAAGAAAATCGTTGCCACCTGTCCCCCAAGAAAATAAGCTCATCTCTGGAGTGAAGGCCGAAATCTCTGTAGCGTAACCCTGGGGAAAATGGGGCAGATTCTTAAAGCCTGCTCGGTAGGCGCGGGCTTCCTGAACCAGTGGCCTCGTGTTATTCAAGAGGTGGACAATGGTTCCCAATGAGTTGGTAGAACAGGTGCGGACGGAAGTTAAGCGACTCAATGAGGTGCAAGCCGATTTCTTGCAGACTTACAAACAACTGTGCCTCCACTACGGCGGTCCACAGTGGCAGGAAGAAGGGATCGAGGGGGTCTTCCACAACGTCCGCAAAGAGATCATTCCGATCATGCGGCAATCCGGAATGGACGCCAAGGATCTGGACGCCCTCTGCTCTTGGGCCGCCAAACGACTTATGAATGGGTAGTCTCCCCGATACATGCCGCCGACTCACTTTCAAGGACTTCTGGAATGGCCGCAACGCTCGCTGACATCGGCTTGATCGGTTTGGCCGTCATGGGCGAAAACCTTGTACTCAACATGGAAAGTCACGGCTACACGGTGGCCGTCTACAACCGCACCCATGCGCGGGTTGACGAATTCGTGGCTGGACGGGCCAAGGGTAAACGCATCGTCGGTTGCCACTCCGTCAAGGAACTGGTTGGGGCACTGAAGCGGCCTCGGAAAGTCATGATTATGGTCAAGGCAGGGCCGGCCGTCGATCAGGTCATTGAGGAGGTCGCTCCGTTCCTTGAGCCTGGCGATATTTTGATCGACGGCGGCAACACGCACTTCCCCGATACGACCCGTCGCACCAAGGCTCTCAAGGAACGCGGGCTGTTGTTCATCGGAACCGGCGTTTCCGGCGGTGAGGAAGGAGCCTTGCTCGGTCCCTCGATCATGCCGGGCGGAGATCCGGCGGCTTGGCCGCACATCAAACCGATCTTTCAAGCCATCGCGGCCAAGGCGCCGGACGGTTCGCCCTGCTGCGACTGGGTTGGAGCCGAGGGAGCCGGCCACTACGTGAAGATGGTCCACAACGGCATCGAGTACGGCGACATGCAGTTAATCTGCGAGGCGTACCACCTCCTTAGCGATCCGGTCGGCCTGGATGCCGATGCGCTGCGCGATGTTTTCGCCCGTTGGAACACCGGGCCGCTGGATAGCTATTTGATCGAGATCACCCGCGACATCTTCGGCTACCGCGAGCCGGAGACCGGCCAGCCCCTCGTTAACCTCATCCTCGACGCCGCCGGCCAGAAGGGAACCGGCAAATGGATGGTTAGCTCGGCCACCGATCTGGGCATCCCCTTGACCCTCATCACAGAGGCGGTCTTCGCACGCTGCCTTTCCGCGCAGAAAGAGGAACGCGTCGCTGCCGGCAAGGTACTCCATAGCCCCGAAACCGCATTCGCCGGTGACCGGGAAGCTCTCACACGAGACATCGAGATGGCGCTCTACGCCAGCAAGATCATCTCCTATGCGCAGGGCTTCGCCCTGCTGCGGGCTATGGCCCAGGAATCGGGATGGACGATCAACAATGGGGCGGTGGCCCTGATGTGGCGAGGGGGCTGCATCATCCGCAGCGCCTTTTTGGGCAAGATCAAGGAAGCATTCGATCGCAACCCGCAGCTGACGAACTTGCTGGTCGATCCCTATTTTGCCGCGGAAATCGAGCGTGCCCAGCCGGGCTGGCGTCGGGCGATCTGCGCCGGCATCGCCAACGGCATCCCGCTGCCGGCGATGAGCGCGGCGCTGGCTTACTTCGATGGCTACCGCAGCGGCCGACTGCCTGCTAACTTGCTCCAGGCCCAGCGCGACTATTTCGGCGCCCACACCTACGAGCGCGTCGATAGGCCGCGCGGCCAATTCTTCCATACGAACTGGACAGGGCGAGGGGGCACCACGGCCTCGACGACGTACAACGTCTGACCATTGCCAGCCCGCAGCGCCAGCAAGGGAGTTTTCTTGCTGACGCTGCGGGCTGGCAAAGACACGCTTGCCGGCGCTGCGGGCTAGTTAAAAGCCGGAGTGAGCGAGCGTGATCTCAGCCGTACTTCTTGTGCGCCTGCGATGAGGTAATCTTCTTGGCCACGATCAATCCACCGCTTGTTTTCTCGCCATCGGGATCGACATACACTCGACGGCTCGATTTATCGCTGTCGGGGTTGTAGCCGAGTACGTGAATATTGAAAATGAACCCCGTCTCCGATACCGCCTTGAACCAGTGGACGTTGTCCTTGTGATCCGAAATTGTCGAACACTCCCCCGGCTTGAACGTCCGGTCGATGGTCGGCTTGATGAGATAGTGGTCCTTATGGTCCTCGACGCGGTCGTAATGCCGGCCGAGGAAATCACCTCGCAAAATGATGAAACCCGTACACATGTTATCGTGACCGTGGGGCACGACGGAGCGATCCTTACGCAGGGCGAAAATCTGCTTGCCGAAGACCAGTCGTTTCGGCATCCCCTCCACTTTGCTCAGGTCGATGCCCAAGTTGGCTGCGCCCCGTTCGGGGAATTTGACGGTACGGCTGATACGGTCCAGTTCCAGCAGGCCGAGTAATTCCGTCAAATCGACCTTCTTGTACAATTCTTCGAGCTTGGCCTGGAACTCGATGTCCTTCAGTTTGTGGTCTTTCAGCGACCGGCACAAGTCGTTCAGATCGGCCATCCATTTGTGGATCACCGGCTTGACGGTGTCGGCGAACAGATCGCGATGGAAGAGCGTCTCGATCAAGCCATAGGTCATCAGCGAGCCGAGAAGTTGCTGATGAAACATTCGACGAGTCGTTAGAGACATGCGGTTCTCCAGGTAAGGGTGACAGGGCGGCTAATGCTGAGGGTAACCGCGCCCGTGAGCGAAAGGAAAGAAAATTTCGTCTTTCGCGAATGAACCACCCCTGAAAAACGATCTCGCTTGCCATCCACCGACCGGCTATGATTCACTTCAGTCGTCCGTTCCTCGTGGCTACTGGTTCTCGACTGGCGTATTCTTCTCCTCGCACTCATCTTTCGGCCAGCGCCGCGCGGACCAACCATCATGACTGAGGGAACCTGTCATGGATCGAATAGCCGGTCGTATCACGATTATCGTCTTGTTGGCGGTGGCCGTCGGGGGGTGCATGAACGGTAGCGCCGAACCTTTGGCGACGAAAAAGACCAGCGACGTCTTCGCCGCCGACCGCGAGGCTCCAGCCGAACCGGTCGCCTTCGACGCCAAGCGTGCCATGGGCTACCTCGAAGCGCTGTGCAAGATCGGTCCGCGCATCAGCGGCACCGCCGGCATGAAAAAGCAGCAGCAGTTGCTCGAAAAACACTTCAAGGACCGTGGCGGCGAGATTGCCTGGCAGCGTTTCAGCGCCACGCAACGCAGCGTCCGCAAGGGCGTGGACATGGCCAATCTCATCGCGTCCTGGCACCCCGACCGTCAGCGCCGCGTGATTCTCTGTTCGCATTATGACACGCGCCCGCTCGCCGACCAGGAACACGACACGCGACGTTGGCGTCAACCGTTCCTCAGCGCCAACGACGGCGGTTCCGGCGTCGCCCTGCTGATGGAACTGAGTAATCACATGAAGGATCTGAAGTGCAACGTCGGCGTCGATTTCGTCTTCTTCGATGGCGAGGAATACGTCTTCGAGCAGGACGACGAGTATTTCTTTGGCTCAAAGCACTTCGGCCGTGATTATCGCCGCTCGGGTGACAAGAAATTCTAGGTGCGGCCATTCTGCTCGACATGGTCGGCGGCAAGAATGCCAGCTTCCCGGTCGAGCCGCACTCGTGGGAGATGGCACCCGGCTTGGTGCGCGTCATCTGGGGCATCGCCGGCGAACTCAAATGTTCCGCGTTTGACGAGAAATCGTTCGGAGCGCGCGTTCAGGACGATCACCTCGCGCTCAACCAAAATGGCATTCCCGCCATCGACATTATCGACTTCAAATATCCGTATTGGCACCGTCTGACCGACCTGCCTGAGAACTGCTCCGGCGATAGCCTGGAGCAAGTGGCGAAGGTTCTCAGTGTGTGGTTACAGCGCGTGAAGTAGCCGGGCCGGAGCCGGAGGAGCATTGCCGTGGGCTGGACGCAAATCATTTTCGGCGCGGTCCTCGTCCTGGTGCTGTTGTCCGTGGCGATCCTGTATGGAGTGCGGCAAATGATCGCCTTGCGCCGGCTGCCTTCCGCGGAAGCGATGCCCCTAGAGGAACGCAACTATCTGCGCAGCCGGGCGCGTCGTCGTCTGGTCACATCGCTGCTGATGTTTCTACTCGGCATCATGTTGGCGGTTGATCTGGTTTACCTGGAAGTGCCGGCCCAGGAGCTTGCTGACAAGCGTGAGGAACTGCAACAGCAAGGAGACTCGACGCCTCTCAGCGCGGAACAACGCTGGTTCGCCCGCGTTTACGGTAGTTTTTTCGTGTTTTTCCTCCTTGTGCTGATGGTCGTGGTCTTGCTGGCGGCTCTCGATTATTGGGCCACGCGGCGCTATGGTTTGCATCAACATCGCAAGCTCAGCGCCGACCGTCGCAACATGATCGAACGCGAGATTTCGCGTCTCCGCCAAGAGCGTAACGGCTACCATTGAGCGCCGCATGCGCGTTTTCGTCTACGAATATCTGTGTGCTGGAGGTTTTGCCGCTTTCGCCGGCCTGTCCCTGCCGTCCGAAGGCACGGCGATGCTCTCGGCCGTGCTGAAGGACTTCGCCCGATGTCCGGGAGTGCAAACCTCCACCCTCCTCGATCCGCGCCGGGCGATCGTGGACGCGACCTGGGGCGCAACCATCCAGCCTCACTGGCTGCGGCCGGATCGTGAAGAGCAAACCTTTCGTACTCTCGCCGCGACGGCGGATTTCTCCCTCATCATCGCCCCCGAGTTCGACGACCTTCTGGAGCAGCGTTGTCGCTGGGTTGAGGAGTCGGGCGGTCATTCGCTTGGCCCATCCTCAGAGGCTGTGCGGCTCACGGCGGACAAACTGACATTGGCTTGTCACTTGCAAGCTCAGGGGATTCCCACTCCGGTTGTCTTTCAGCCCTCTCAGCAAACACCAAAGGCATTGTCTTATCCTCTTGTGTGCAAACCTCGCTTCGGTGCCGGCTCGCAGGCGACGTTTCTCATGCATGACGAGGACGAAGTGACTCGCGCTATCGTCAAGGCCGGCAGCGAAGGCTGGTCCGGCGAATTGATCTTGCAGCCCTATGTTCCCGGTTTCGCGGTCAGCGTGGCCTTACTGTCCGGCGCGGCGCAATTGATCGCTTTGCCGGCGGTTCAGCAGCAGCTTTCGACCGATGGGCGTTTCCATTATCGCGGAGGGCGGCTGCCTCTGACGAAGGATCTGGATCAGCGTGCGCGCTCCTTGGCGGTTCGAGCCGCGAATGCCGTGAAGGGACTCCACGGTTATTTTGGTATCGACCTTATACTCGGCGACGCAGCGGACGGCAGCGCGGATGTGGTCATCGAAATCAATCCTCGGCTAACTACCTCCTACGTTGGCCTCCGCCAGTTGGCGCAGTTCAATCTCGCCGAGGCGATGCTGGCTATTGCCACCGACTCGCGTATGCCTTCGCTGACATGGGGGACTAAAACTACCGTGTTTAGAGCCAATGGCCGCATTCTTTCCTAAGAAGCCCGAACGCGATGTAGTAGATCCCGCTCGGCAAGCGGGATCTACTACATCGCGTTACAGCCCCAAGGACATTTTGTATGTTGTCAGAAAGACCGTGAAGAGAGCCGGAGATATAGCCATGAATCCGACGACGAACCCCGCGTTGCGCTCCTTCGTGCCGGTGCCGCCCCAATCACACTTTCCCATCCAGAACCTACCCTATGGCGTCTGCCGCCGGCAGGGAGACGAGCGTTTTATCGCCGTGGCCATCGGCGAACACGTTCTCGACCTGACAACTCTGGAAGCCCAAGGATTTCTTGACGTGCCGATTCTGCATGGCCGGCGCGTGTTCAACAGCGGAACGCTGAATCCGTTCATGGCAACAGGCCGAAAAGCCTGGGACGAGGTTCGCGCCACTGTTAGCCGACTCCTTCACGTCGATGAACCGATGCTTCGCGACAACGCCGAACTATTGGCCCGCGTCTTGGTGCCGATGGTCGAGGTCGAGATGCTGTTGCCGGCCGACATCGGCGATTATTCCGATTTTTACTCGTCGCGCGAACACGCCACGAACGTCGGGATCATGTTCCGAGGACCGGAAAAGGCGCTCATGCCCAACTGGTTGCATCTGCCGGTCGCCTATCATGGACGCGCCAGTTCTATTATTCCGAGCGGCTCTCCCGTGCGCCGGCCTCGCGGCCAGAGTAAGCCAGAAGGGGCGACGACGCCGATCTTTGGTCCCAGCCGATCCCTTGACTTTGAACTGGAAATGGCCGTCTTCGTGGGGCCAGGCAACGAGTTGGGCCAACCGATCCCGATCGCTGCCGCCGCCGATCATCTGTTTGGTATGGTACTTCTCAATGATTGGAGCGCGCGCGACATCCAGGCGTGGGAGTATGTGCCGCTGGGGCCGTTCCTGGGCAAGAGCTTCGCCACCTCCATTTCGCCCTGGGTGGTGACGATGGAAGCGCTGCAACCGTTCCGCACCGACGCCCCCCTGCAAGATCCGCCGCCGCTACCCTACCTGCATAGCGATTCTCGCATGACCTACGACATTCGTTTGGAGGTACATCTGCAAGGCGAGAAAATGAGTGAAGCGCCACGGATCTGTGCGTCGAACTTCAAATATCTGTACTGGACGCTCGCTCAGCAATTGGCGCATCACACCGTTGGTGGCTGCAATCTGCGCGCCGGCGATCTGCTGGCGTCCGGCACCATTAGCGGGCCAACTTCGGACTCCTATGGCAGTTTGCTTGAACTGGCCTGGCGCGGTACGAGGCCACTAAAAGTAGGCAACGAAACACGCACTTTCCTCTGCGATGGCGACCGCGTCACCCTAACGGGCTGGTGCCAGGGTGAAGGCTATCGCGTCGGCTTTGGCTCGGTGAGCGCGGATATCATGCCGGCCCTCACCGTGGACTAGATCACGCCACGGGTGTCTGAAACTGGTCGGGCGACATGGCAATCATTTTCTGAACCGCGCTGACCTTGGCGTCCACGAAGAGGACATTCGGGATGCTAACCGTCTCGCGGCGCGCGCCCGTCGTGGATATTTCAATGTCGCCCGAGCCAAAGCCGAGTATCCAATGCCGGAACAGATCCTGGCGGCGCTTCTCGAACACCATGCCGCGCGTGTCATAACTTTTCTGCGCACCGCCGACCACGGTGTCATGCGTGAGTTGCCCCGGCGTCACGCGCCAATACGTCAGACGGTCGTAGACGAACACCGAAAACGCCCAGACGATGAGTACCAGCGTCGAGAAGAAAACATAGAATCCCATGTTCATATAAATCGACACCATGCCCATCCAATTCAGCACATCCTCCCACCAACCAAAGTACGCCAGCAAGAGTACGCCGAAGGCAAAGCTGAGGATGGCCACCACGGAGGCCATGCCGCGTAGACTGATGTTGGTGATAAGAATCACCAGAAAGAACAGCAGCGTGAAAATCACGCCGAGATTCTTGCTGCGATGCATCCATACCTGGATTCCCGAGTCACTGATGGGGATGAGTTGGCCATCGATGCGCGTGACCAGGGCCATGATGTAACCCGTCACCCACACCGGCCACCAGTAAAAGAATGTCGAGTGACTGTAAATGCGCAATTCATGCAAGGGTTCTTCTTGTTGATTCTGGGGAACCGCTGCCGATTGCTCCATACGCTGAGGAGGAGCAGGCATCGGAGCGACCGGCATGGTAGGCGCGGTCTGGTAGGTGGCGACGGGAGCCACCGGAGGGGCCGCAGCGGGTTGGCCAGGGTACGCCGGCTGGGAACCAGGGGGGAGAGCAGAAGACATCACCTTCGTCCTCAAAAAACATAAAACGCGGTGCCAGGCCACTGCTTGCTTTTGTGCAATTGCTGTACCAAGATCAGGGCGAAAAGAAGGACGAACCGCAAGCTGTCCTGCAAGTCCTCAATGGCGCCAGATAGATCGGCTTTGTCCATCCACAAACCGGCGTGCTCGATCAGGCGCGCCGGATCGCTGGGATTGCTGGCGATCAACTCGTCTAGGTGAGCGATTTGGACCTTGAGCCGTGGATAGGCGGTAAGGAGATGGGCCTATCCCTGCCTGGCGCGATTATCGCATGAACGAAAGGGGTATTCCAGGGGGGGATTACAGATCGACATCCCAAACAACAATGCACCCGGATCGCCCCCCGGCGGCGGCGCGCATGCCATCGGGAGCGAAGGCGATGCACACGACTTCGCCAATACCCCAGTCGAAAGCGGCTCGCTCGGTCCAGTCTCGTGTGGACCACATTCGCACGGTCTTGTCATTGTGCGTAGCGGCGAGGAATTGGCCGTCCGGCGTGAAGGCGATGCCCTGGAAGTGACGGCTGCCGCCCTTGCACTCGAAGACCGGCTTTTCCGCGGGCGTTTCCCAAACCGTCAGATAGTTGCCGCAGGCGGCGGCGAGCGTTCGGCCATTGGCAGCGAAGGCCAAATTCTTGATGCGCCGCGTGGAGGGCCACAAACCATGAACATTCCTCGTCTCGGGATCGTACACTACGGCTTCGTGACGCAAGCGGCCGGTGCGGGCGCTGCGGTGACTGTGTCCGACGGCCAGAGTTTGCCCATCCGGTGAGAAGGTCAGGCAACCGCTCACCGTCTCATCACCCCATCGCGTCAACTGCTCTCTTGTCGTGGCGTCCCACAGGTAGACGTTGGGACCAGCCGCAGCCAGCAGGCGGCCGTCCGGTGAATAGCAGACCTTGAAGTCGTCGTGATAATCGTCTTCTGCCGTTGGAAAAACCGCACCTACGTTGCCATCGAGTTCGTAGGTAACAATCTGCCAGCGAAGATCGCCCTGTTGCACGTTCGGTCGATCGCACCACGCCACGGTTCGCCCATTGGGAGCGAACGCGATGCAGCGCGACGCATAGCCGAAGAGATGGCCGATAAGCTGGCTCGTGCCGGCTTGCAGGTTCCAAAGGCGAACGGTGCCGTCGAGCGAACACGAGACTAGCGAAGCACCGTCCGGCGCGAAAGCGAGGGAGTGAACGGTCTGACGAGCGGTGTGGCCTTTTAACACCAGCATGACAGAAGGTTCCCGATAGATGGCTTGTCCGTTCGACCGCACAACCGCTTCCTCAGCGCGATGAACCGGAGGCGGACACGCCCGCCTTACCCGCCGGCACTTTTTGTCGCTGACGGTGTTCGTCGAGGAATTGGCTCAGACTCTTGATGAAGTTCGGATTAACAAAGGCTGTGATATGATCGGCCTTGTCGATCACCACAACATGCAGGTTTTTCATCCGGTCCTTGAGATCGTCCACGCTCTTTTTGAGCGGATCATTCGCGCCGATCAGTGCGAGCACCGGCACTTTGTTGGCCTTCAATTGCTCATCGGTTACGGCCAACGCCTTCCAACCGCGCACAACAGCAGCCAGCGCCTTGCCGTTGTCGCCGACCACCATGCGGTTGATCTGTTGAATAACTTCCGGCGTGGGTTTGGGTTTGTCGGGCGGCGTCAGCACGATAATCAACGGTCCCATGCCTTTGCCTTGTTCGAGCGAATCCGCCAATTCACCGATGAAAGGCGGCAACTCAGTCCCTTTGCGTATCGCGCCGGCACCGCCGAGTGTGGCCGACAGCAGCCGGTCGGGATGCGTGGCGAGCAACTTGCCGGTGATGATCGCTCCCATCGAATAACCGACAACGTGGGCCTTTTTAATCTTCAAGTGATCGAGCAGACGCACGGCATCCTCGACCATTTCCGTGCCGTATTTTTTGGGGTCGGTCGGTTTGCCGCTCTTGCCGTGGCCGCGACAGTCCAGCGCGATAACGCGATGATCCTTCGCCAACGCCTTGATGATGCCCGGCAAACCCCATTGCCATTGCGCATTGACGGCGAAGCCGTGAATCAACAGCACCGGCTCGCCCTTGCCCTCCACGACGTAGTGGATTTTGACGCCGTTGGAGTCGAACGAACCTTCCTCCGCGCGGAGCGTGCTGGGAAGAAAGAGCAGGCCGCAAACGAGGGCCAGTCCGAAACGATGAATCATGGGATATTCCTTGCTCACACTCAGCATGTTAATCTCCCCGATGCCGGCGAAAGCGGCGACTTAACTGAGCGGCGGACATTCATAAGAGGCTCTGACGTTTGAGCGAGCCTCCCGCTTACGCGGGGGGAGTTTTCATGGCAGACTCCCCCCGCTTACGCGGGAGGCTCGCCATTTTGTTTGTGCCACTAATAGTATCACGAACGAAAAGGAAATGCGATTTTGCTGTCTCAAACAGCGTCCTCCACCGTAGGAATCCGACCTATCATTCCCTAGGATAAGCGAGTCCGAATGAATGCTTGTTTCAGATGAGGGGAACTGATCCGCCATGCCGGAGGAAGCACAACCAACACCGCGGCCGATCCGCAAGTTACTCGTCGCCAATCGCAGCGAGATCGCCATTCGTGTATTCCGTACCGCGACGGAACTGGGCATCCGCACGGTGGCGCTTTATTCGCACGAAGATCGCTTTGCCTTGCATCGGTACAAGGCCGACGAAGCGTATCGCGTCGGCAAACCGGGCGAGCCAATCCGCGCTTATCTCGACATCCCCGGCATCGTCGCCCTGGCCAAACAGCACGAAGTCGATGCCATTCATCCCGGCTACGGCTTTCTCTCCGAGAATGCCCATTTCGCCCGCGCCTGCGCCGAAGCTGGACTGAACTTCATCGGTCCCCGCGTCGAGATTCTCGAACAACTCGGTGATAAAGTCGTGGCCCGCGACATTGCCCAAAAAGCCGGCGTGCCGATCCTGGCCGGCAGCTCAGCCGTGCGCACCAACGAGGAAGCGCAACAACTCGCGGCCAAACTGGGTTTTCCCGTGATGGTCAAGGCGGCGATGGGCGGCGGCGGACGCGGCATGCGCGTCGCCCTCAGTGCCGATAAGCTCGATGAAGCGCTCGACCAGGCCCGCCGTGAGGCCGGCACCGCCTTCGGCGTTCCCGATGTTTTTTTAGAGAAATACATCGCCCGCGCGCGTCATATCGAAGTGCAGTTGCTCGGCGATCAGCACGGCCATCTCGTTCATCTCTTCGAGCGCGATTGCTCGCTTCAGCGCCGCCATCAGAAGATCGTCGAGATTGCACCGGCCCTCAATCTCGATGCGGCCCTGCGGCAGCGGATTCTCGATGCGGCTCTGGCGGTCGGTCGGGCCGTGCGTCTGGACAACGCCGGCACCGTCGAGTTCCTCGTCGATGCGGATACCGGCACGTTCTTCTTCATCGAGGTTAATCCGCGCATCCAGGTCGAGCATACCGTCACGGAGCAGGTGACGGGCTACGACATTGTGAAGTCGCAGATTCTTATTGCTCGCGGCATACCCCTGGACGATGCCGAGATTGGCCTCGGCGATCAGAGTCAGGTGCGCACGCATGGCTACGCCTTGCAATGCCGCGTGACGACGGAAGACCCGGCCAACAATTTTCTACCCGACTACGGCAAACTGAGCAATTATCGCTCGGCCAGTGGCATGGGCATCCGTCTTGACGCCGGTTCCGCATTCACCGGGGCCGTCATCACGCCGTTCTACGATTCGATGCTCGTCAAGGTGACGGCGCATGGTCTACGTTTCGCGGATGCTTCGCGCCGCATGATGCGCAGCTTGCAGGAATTTCGTGTCCGCGGCGTCAAAACGAACATCCCCTTCCTGATTAATCTGGTCACGAACACGACTTTCCTGACCGGCGGCTGCACGACGCGCTTCATTGATGAGACGCCGGCGCTGTTCAAGTTCGTGCGTCGCCAGGATCGCGCCACGCGCCTGCTGCGTTACATCGCCGACGTGATCGTCAATGGCCATCCCCTCATCGCCCACAAGCCGGCGGTCATCGCGCGCGAGACGGTGCCGTTGCCGCCTTCCAGCCCTCCCGTGACGGGAATCAAGGTCGCTCTGCCGCCGGGCACGCGCGATAAGTTCCGCGAGTTGGGAGCGGAGAAATTCTCGCGCTGGGTGGTCGAACAGCAGCGCTTGCTTATCACCGATACGACGTTCCGCGATGCTCATCAATCGTTGCTGGCGACGCGCATGCGCACTCACGATATGCTGCGTATCGCGCCCTTCTACGCGACACGGCTGGCGGGTTTGTTCTCGCTGGAAATGTGGGGCGGAGCGACTTTCGACACGGCCATGCGTTTCCTCAAGGAATCGCCGTGGCAGCGCCTGGTCGATCTGCGCTCGCGCATGCCGAATATCCTTTTTCAAATGTTGCTGCGCTCGGCCAGCGCCGTCGGTTACACCAACTACCCCGACAATGTCGTCAAGGCGTTCGTCAAGGAATCGGCGCAGGCGGGCATCGACCTGTTCCGCATCTTCGATGCGCTCAACGGCCTACCGAACTTGCAGCTGGCCATCGACGCGGTACGCGACAACGGCATGCTGTGCGAGGCCTCCATCTGCTATACCGGCGACATTCTCGATCCGTCAAGGACGAAATACAATCTCGCTTATTACGTCAATCTGGCGAAGGAACTGGAGAAACGCGGCGCGAACCTGCTGGCGATCAAGGACATGGCCGGCTTGTGCAAGCCGTTCGCGGCGCAGGTGCTGGTGCGGGCGCTACGTCAGGAAGTGGGTATTCCCATTCACTTCCATACGCACGACTGCGCCGGCGGCCAAATCGCCTCGTACTTGCTGGCGGCCGAGGAAGGCGTGTCGATCGTCGATTGCGCCATGGCACCGTTTTCCAGCATGACCAGCCAGCCCAGTCTGCACGCGCTCGTCGAGGCATTGCGTTTTCGGCCACGGTATCCGGCCCTGGACGACGAAGCGCTGCAAGAGGTGGCCGACTATTGGCAGGGCGTGCGCCGGCTGTATCGAGCGTTCGAGACCGGCCAACTTGCGCCGACGGCAGATGTGTATCTCAATGAGATGCCGGGCGGGCAGTATACGAACCTGTATCACCAGGCGCAGGCGTTGGATTTGGAGCCACGCTGGCGCGAAGTGTGCCGCATGTACGCCGAGGTTAATCGTCTGTTCGGCGACATTATCAAAGTGACGCCGACCTCCAAGGTAGTCGGCGACATGGCTCTATTCATGGTCGCCAACAATTTGGCTCCGGCCGACATTGTGACGGGTACGAAGGAATTATCATTCCCGGAATCGGTGGTGGAATTCTTCGAGGGCCGACTCGGTGAGCCGCCTGGTGGTTTTCCCGAAGCGCTGCAAAAGCGTGTACTGCGTGGCCGCGCGCCGATCCAGGGCCGCCCCGGTGCGAGCTTGCCACCCATCGACTTCGTCGCCGCGCGCGGCACCCTGGAGCAGCAAATCGGCCGTTCCGTCAATGATCGTGAGCTATTAAGCTATCTGCTTTATCCGCGAGTATTCCCCGATTTGGCGGCGCATCAGGCCAAGTATTCGGATACGAGTGTGCTGCCGACGCCGTTATTCTTCTACGGCATGGAACCGGGCGAGGAAGTGTCGATCGACATTGAGCGCGGTAAGACGCTGATTCTGAAATTCCTGGCCGTTGGCGAGGCGCACGAGGACGGCAGTCGCACGGTGTTTTTCGAGTTGAATGGCCAGCCGCGTGAGGTTGTGGTGATCGACCGCAGTCTGGCGGGCAAGGTCGCCGCCCATCCCAAGGCCGAACCGGGCAACGCCCTGCACATCGGCGCACCGATGCCGGGCCTAGTGGTGCGCGTGGCGGTGGAGGCGGAAGAGGCGGTGGTAGCCGGGCAAAAGCTATTCACGCTCGAAGCGATGAAGATGGAAACGACAATCTATGCCGAGCGTGCGGGCACCGTCGCGGCGGTACTCGTGCAAGCTGGGACGCAAGTCGATGCGGGCGATTTGCTGCTACGCTATGAGGCGTGAGGAATTCCCAATCATTTCACCACGGAAAACACGGAAAATACGGAAAAAGACAAAAAATGATTTGAGATAGCCTCGTCCGATGAGCCAGGTTGTTTTCGCCCGCAGAACGATTATCTTGTTGCCTTTTTCCGTGTATTCCGTGCTTTCCGTGGTGAAATTCTTCTCACATCCAAACCACGGCGGCATCTGGCCGGCCGGCACGCTACGAGGCGTTCTGAGTCACTTTGAATTGTCCTCGAATCGCGGCGATTGTCTTCCGCAACAACTTCATGCGCTGCCGAATATCTGTCTCACGTTCCGCACGATCCAACCCTTCGGTGATCGCCTTGCGTGTTTCCGCCCGATCCGCGACGAATGGCAGCACGGTCAGCAAGCCTTGCCGCAGCAACTCGCAACATCGTCGAGGATTGCCCTTCTCTTCCTGGCACAATTCTGCGGCGCGACGGTCGATCTCCCGAAGCACATTCGTGTTGATCGATCGACGCAGACTCAGCGCTTGCTTGAAATCGTTCATCGCCCGTTCGTGTTCGCCGTGCGCCAGCAGGGCGCGGCCGCGACCGAACCAGGCGAACGCATCGCGTGGATTCAGCTTCAGCGCCTCCTCACAATCGTTCGACGACGCCCGCACATCGCTTTTGATCCAGTACGAATCGCCGCGATAGCGGTAGGCCTCGGCCAAACGCGGATCGAGCCGCAATGCCTGCGTATAATCGCTAATCGCCTTATCGTGTTCGCCGTTGTGTGCCTGAACCTGGCCGCGATGCAGATACGCGGCGGGTAGCTGGCGATCGAGCCAAATGGCTTCATCGCAATCGGCAAGCGCGCCGGCCGTATCGCCGCGCTGCAAGCGGACGCGACCGCGAATACTGAAAGCGCGGGCATTGTGCCTATCCAGTCGCAGAGCTGTATCGCAATCGGCCAACGCGCGGTCAAGTTCGCCGCAGTTGCATTGTATTTCTGCCCGCGTAGCGTAGGCGCGGGTCAACTTGGGATCGAGGTGGATGGCGCGATCGCAGTCGGCGAGGGCACGATCGCCGGATTCCAGCAGGTGATGAATATGGGCGCGTTCGCTGAACGCGGCCGCATCGCGAGAATCGAGGCGGATCGCCTCATTCAGATCGAGTAGGCCACGCTCATACTGGCGAGCCTTGCGGAAGAGGATGCCGCGCTCGACGAACTGAGCCGCCGTTGAAGGCGTCCAGCGCGGCCGCATCTGGGCGAGGAAGTCGCGTACTTCGCCGGTAGTAAGGGCGTAGCTAATCTGCTGCTGCGGAGCGCATTTTCCTGAGATGACGCCGGCCAATTCGCCGTCGTCATTGAGCAGAGGACCGCCGCCGTCGCCTTCGCCGAGAGACGCCTGCACCAACACGACCGCCGGATCGGGTGCATCCGTTGTTTGCCCCAGATTTACATGGGCCAACTGACGGACACTTGCGGAAGTATAGACCCACAGAACATCCATGCGGCTGGGATTGCCGAGTGCGTGCAGACTATCGCCGGGCACGGGCGATCCGGCGGCAAACTTCACCTCGATCATCCCATCCGGCACGGACTCCAGTTCGAGCAGCGCCAAATTACGGCGTTCGTCCACTGCCAGCACGACGCCGCGCACGCGCATTTTCTTCTGGCGAAGGAGGCGATCTTCTCGCCGATAGAACGCGGCATCCGCGACGACCTGCCCCTCTTGCCATACGGCCGCCGTCACCTCGACCGTTTCGCGTTTGCCCACGGCTTCGCTCGTCGTGAGAATCAGCCGGCGCGAACGGTCCAGCAAAACGCCGGAAGCGTGTCGATCCGAAGGCGGCGCTTGCACAAGGACCAGCGAACGTACACCGCGCGCATACGCCTCGCGCGGCGTGAGGCGAACCAGCGCGGATTGCTCATCCGGCGGTGATGCGTGTTCGCCCGAAGGCAATGACGCCAGTTCACGCACCGCCTTCACGTCGATGAACAGTCCGGCTCCGTGCAACTCCCAGGCGACGGCGGCCGCGACGCCAACGACTTCGCCGCGCTCATTGACGAGGGCCGCACCGCTATCGCCTTCGTTGATTGGCACCTGCGCCACGATGGCGCGCGCACCCTTCGCCAGTTGCCGTCCGCCGTTGAAATAGCCTTCGCGCAGCGTCTGCGTCTGACGTACGAAACCGGAGGTGTAGGCCCACAACGATTCACAGTCGTAACGATTGCCGGCGAGGTGGACACGCTCACCCGGACGAGCGCTGCGTCGCGCCAGCGGCAGCGCTTTCACCGCGGGCGGAAGCGTGGGCAATTCAAGGAGGGCGAGATCGCTCTGCCGGCTGCGCCGCAGAACGCGACCGCGCACGACATATCCGGTTGTCCGCAGACGGGGGAAGTTTTCCAGATACCACGAGCGTTCGGCGATGACAGTGTTTGATGCCGGCCTCGCGCACGGAAAAACGACCTCCACAGTCTCATTTTCGCCGACGACGTGATAGTTGGTGATGATCCAGCGACGTGACGTGTCGAGTAGCCAGCCGGTGCCCTTACCCTGATCGGGCGCATGAATCCAAACCGTGGCCGCGAGCAACTGCCGATAGATCGCAGCACCACTATGAATTGTCGTGGCGGGATGCGACGAAGACCCCGCCCATACAGCGCCAACGAGCAGCAACACCAGCGGTAGCAGACCACGAAGGTAGGCGAACCGCATCGGCTGCCCTCTCCCACAATTTCACCACGGAAAACACGGAAAACACGGAAAAATACAAAAATGAATTGGAATAAACTCGTTGGATGAGCCTCGCCGCCTTCGACCATCTTGCGATTTTCTTTTTGTATTTTTTCCGTGTATTCCGTGTTTTCCGTGGTGAAATTCTTCTTTCATCCGAACCACGGCGGCATCTGGCCGGCCGGGGGTAGTTTGACCACGCTGACACTGCTGATTTGTGGATGCGCCCGTACTTCCTTTAGCGCTTCTTCCGGTGGTAGCCCATCAAGGTTCAGCACGGCGATGGCCTCGCCTCCTGGCTGCTGGCGACCCACCGTCATTTGCGCGATGTTCACCTGATGCTTGCCGAGAATGGTGCCGATGAAGCCGATCAACCCCGGCACATCGCGATGCGTGAAGAGGAGCATCACGCCATCCATGTAGGCATCGAGATGATACGGCCCTATCTGCACCAGCCGCAAAAATTGATTGCCGAACAGCGTACCGGCAGCCGCGTAGGTCTTCTTGTCCGTAATCAGATCGACCCGCAACAGCGTGCTGAAATCGCCCTGTTGCGACGAGGTTTGCTCGACGATTTCGATGCCGCGCTCGGCGGCGATCAGCGGGGCGTTGACAATGTTGACATTTTGATCGAGATGCGATTCCAGCAATCCCGCGGCGAACGCGGCCGTGATGAGGCGCGTCGAGCGGCGGGCCACATCGCCGCGATAGTGCAGGACGGCCTTCTGAATCGCTCCCTGGTTCATTTGCGCATGGATCAAACCGAGACGGCGAGCCATATCGACATACAAACGCAGCTCGGCCAATTCGGTCTTGTCCACGGCGGCGATGTTGACCGCGAAGCCGATGACGCCACGGACGAGGTAGTCAACCAGCAACTGGGCGGCTTCCTTGGCCACAGACAATTGCGCCTCCACCGTCGCGGCCCCGAGGTGCGGCGTGAGGACGACGTTAGGCAGTTTGAGCAACGGATGGTCGGGCGGCGGGGGTTCCTGCACGAACACGTCAAGGGCAGCTCCGGCGAGATGCCCCGAACTCAACGCCTCCACCAATGCTTCCTCGTTGATAATGCCGCCCCGTGCGCAATTGATGACCCGTGCGCCTTTGGGCAGCATCGCCAATTGAGGAGCGCCAATCAGGTCGCGCGTTTCGTTGGTAAGGGGTGTATGGACAGTGAGAAAATCGACGTGCGGCAGCAATTGCGCGAGATCGGAGACGGCCTCGATACCCATCTGCGCGGCCCCAGCCGGTGCCACGAACGGATCGAAACCAAGTATCTTCATGTCCAGACCGGCGGCGCGACGAGCGACCTCGCGGCCGATGCGACCCAGACCGACGACGCCGAGTGTTCGCCCTGCCAATTGTGTACCGACGAATTTGCTGCGTTCCCACTTTCCCTGATGCACGCTGGCATCGCCGGCCGGCGTGTGACGTGCCAGCGACATCAGCAAGGTAATCGTATGCTCGGCAGTGCTGATGGTGTTGCCGCCAGGCGTGTTCATGACGACGATGCCCTTGCGCGTCGCCGCCCCCACATCGATATTGTCCACGCCAACGCCGGCGCGGACGATGACGCGCAACCGGCCTGGATTCTCCAATTCCGCGGCCGTGATGCGCGTGTCACTGCGGACGATGATACCCTCAGCGGCACGGATGGCTTCCTGAAGCTCGGCACCCTTGAGCTTTTGTCTATCATCGAGTTCGATGCCGGCTTCCCTCAGGAGGTCCAGGCCGACCGCCGGCAATTTGTCGCAAACCAAAACACGTGGCATGATTGCCCTCTCTATCTCATGCAATTTAATTTACCAGCCCGCAGCGCAAGCAAGGGAACGAAATACCCTTGCTTGCGCTGCGGGCTGGTCAATTTGTTTTATACCGCCTGCGGCGTCCGCACCGCCTGCGCCAGCACCTGCTGCGCCGCGGCCACGCCTCGGCCTGGCTCCAGCGAATGGCCCATTTCCATCAGCACCATCTCCAGCGCCGATAGCCCCGCCAGCACGTCGAACTGATCGATGTACCCCATGTGAGCGATGCGGAAAATCTTGCCCTTGAGTGGATCCTGGCCGCCGGCGATGCGAATGCCGTACTGCTTTTCCAGCTTGCTCACCAGGGCGACACCGTCGATGCCCTCCGGCGTCTTGATTACGGTCAGACCGTCAATTGGTTGAGCGGAGAACAGTTCGAGGTTCAGTGCCAGCGCTCCGGCGCGGCAGGCGGCGGCCATGCGCGCATGACGTGCCCAGACATTTTCGATGCCTTCCGCGCGCAGTTGTTTCAAGCTGACACGCAGCGCCTTAATCAGCGTATGCGCGGGAGTAAATGGCGTATCGCCATTTTTGAGGTTGTCGCGATACTTCCGCAAATCGAAATAGAAGACACGCGAGGGTTGATTTTGATCGATGCGCTGCCAGGCTTTGTCGCTGACCGACAGAAAAGCCAGACCGGGCGGCAACATAAGCGCTTTTTGCGATCCGGTAACGCATACATCGATATGCCAATCATCGGTGCGGCATTCGTTGACACCAAGACCGCTGATGCCATCGACGAGATAAAGCGCGGGCGTCTGGGCGACGATCTTGCCGAACGCCTGAATATCGTGGCGTGTGCCGGTAGAAGTTTCGCTGAGGGTGGCGCAGACGGCGGCAGCGTCGGGATGCTGCTTGACGGCCTGCTCAATCTGCTCCGGCTGAACCGCTTGACCGTAGGGCACCGTGACACTGACGACTTCGACGCCGAACGCCTTGCCGATGCTGCGCCAGCGTTCGCCGAACTTGCCGGCGATAGCGACGATGGCCTTGCTGCCCGGCATCAGGCAGTTGGCGACCGCTGCTTCCATGCCGCCGGTGCCCGAAGCGGTCAACACCGCGATCGGATTTTTCGTGCCATAGACATATTTCAGGTCTTCAACGACTTCGTTGAGGAGTTGGCGAAATTGCGCACTGCGATGGTAGAAAACCGGCTTGGCCAGTTCGAGTAAAGTCTCTTCGGGCACCGGCGACGGTCCCGGGGTCAGCAAACGCTGCTTCATTACCAGTCGTCCTTTCCACGACGGAGGAAATACTTGTATCTCAAGATATGTTAGCAATCCCGCCACGGAAGACAGCGCAGGCTGGCGAACGTATGAAAAGGATCGTGGACGGTCAGGCAATGTCGAGAGCGTTCACCAGAGATCCGAGGCCGAGAGTCGATCGGAGCTTTTGCTGATGGCACCGCTCGTGATGTTGTCGATAACGCTCTTGTCCCGAATGCATTCCAAAAACAGCTCAACATGATAGTCCAGATCCTGCTCGCTCGCCGCGGCGGAAGACAAGGCGATAACATGGCGAGCGAAGGTCTTTGCAAGAAGACGAGTTTCCTCGTCCGCCAAGTGCGCCAATCTTTCGGCCGCTTGTTGGCGATTGAGGATTCGGCCGCCGAGAGGCAGTTCCTCCTCTGACATGGGCGGGGGAACTTCGTTCTGAAATGTCGCGGCAACGGCTTGATACAGAATCAACAGATCGAGCGGCGTCTTCGCTTCGATTCGCTCGGAATGAGCCAACGGAGAAGAAGACTCCAACCACGCCAGATGAATTGCCAGGACTGCGCTACGCGCTCGCTCACCTTGTACCGTGTCCAAGAAGCGCGATGCCTTTTCGGGATTGAGGAGTTGCATCGGGTTCTCTTTCTTGAAATTGCCTTATGGATAAACCACGGTGAAATTGAATAGGGCAAGTTCACCGGACTGACTGGGATGAGGGCGAATGCCCGAACGCCTTCCCTGAGCTACCACGCCGGTTCGAGTGTTGAACGCGAATGCAAATGAATCTCCACCCGCAACCACTGGCCGTCCGACGTAGACACGCCATTCACCACCTACAACCCCCAAGAAGTCATTGGCAACAGGACCATTGCCAGGGAACTGAGCAGATCTCTGATTGATAAGAGCCATGCCATCGCCCCATGCTTGCTCCGTTTCTCCAATCGTTGCCCCTTGTCCTCGAATCAGGCGCATATGCTGAATGAGTTCAGGGATGTCGCCAGCCGGCGCGGTTCCTCCCGGTCTGGGTGGCTGCGGCGTAGTCCGGCTGGGAGTCCATTGCCAACGATTCTGCGAGGGTGAGGCACCAAGAGAATTAGGCACGAGGATCCCCAAAATATCTGCCGGCATAGATGTCGCCACTTGCCCCAAGTTCACGGGGAATCGTAGCGATTATTGTATCAGCCGGATTCGTCCATCGTTGCCCCGCCTGGACCGTACATCTTCTGAAAGAAGTAGGCCCAGGCGTCCTCCTGATCGTCTGCCTCGGCGTACAATTCCGCGACGGCCACAGGATTCAAGGAGGCATCCAGCACGATCGCGGGAGCGCCCGAGTCCGGGTAGAGATAGAGTTGCCCGCAGCGCTCGCACAGCCGGATCAATACCGATAGGATTATCCCGGACCCGCGTAGGATAAAAGAATCGCCGGGGATCGTGCAGTCTTCATCCCAGTCGAAACCAGAAATGGAGAAACCAGAACCTGCCTCATCTTCGCCGCTCAACTCCTCGTCTGCTTGCGGATACTCGAACGAAAACCCTTCCTCCGCTTCGAGCGCCCATTTCATGTCAGCGGTGGTGGGCATCTCGTTGCCCTGCTGAACCGCAGGATGGGGATAGCCTTGCTCCTGTAGCCAAGCGGCATCGCTCGCGCCGTAAGCGAAGACAAGCTCAAAGTTGGCCATGTGATTCGCTCCCTTCATCCTCTCACGGAAGACCGGCACTCTCCCGCGCTCCGGCACGCTGAGGCCATTCCTCTTGCACCCGCTGCAACCACGCTTCCGAAGGCAGCCCATAAGGACGGAACTTATCGAGCCGGCCATCTTCCTCGTTGAAGAACAACGCGCGATGCAATCCGAGTTTGCTGGCCAGCGGACTATCGATGAGGTTGCTCGAATCGGTCACGTTCATCTGGAAGACGACGCGCAGGCTCAGCTCGCGCATCGCTTGACGGTCGAGTGTGCGTTGGAGATTGTTGAGCGTGTCGCACCACATGAGCGTATGGACGCCCAGAACGGAGCCTTCGCGGAGTAGCGCGGCGAACTGCTGGGCGGGATTGGCCGTCTCTTCACCCTTGCGCATGAAACTGAAATCATCCTCCTGGCGTCGCAAATCGCGCAGACGCTGCACCCCGAACAGAACAAGGTAAATCGCCGGTGCCGCGCTGGTGTCCTTCTGGCGTCGTTCGACCTCAGCGGTTAATTCGTTCACGATCGCGGGGGCCTCACGCCAACCGGCCAGGCGAACCATCGACGGCAGCACTTCCGGCAAACGTGCCAGTGGTCCCGTGGTCGGTGCATTGGCTTCGCGGCCATCGACGATGTAGAAGCGGCTCCCCCCACCCCAACCCTCCCCCACAAGGGGGGAGGGAGTTTCTTCTTTCTCCCTCCCCCCTTGTGGGGGAGGAGCTTCT
>Ga0134126_10002421_pt1 | contig 23554 bp, 13 predicted proteins | sample KB31752_FD_96881 | JGI IMG/M metagenome (GOLD analysis project Ga0134126, IMG submission 96881) | Terrestrial soil microbial communities with excess Nitrogen fertilizer from Kellogg Biological Station, Michigan, USA - KB3-175-2 | ecosystem: Environmental > Terrestrial > Soil > Unclassified ... | reverse complement strand
TACGAGATCACGCTGCGCTTGCCGGCATTGATCTCTGCTTCCACCGTCAGGCCGGGCAGCAGCCGGAAATCGGGGGGCAGGCCCCGCAGATCCATCGGACCGAGCGCGAGGCGCACCTTGTAGAACGCCCCGGCGGTAGTGGTGGTGGCGGTGGCATTGGTCGCCGATTGGGGGGCGAACGAATCCTGGCTGATCGACAGAACCTTACCCTTGAGGGTGCCGTATTTCTGGAACGGGAAGGCGTCGAATTTGAGCCGGGCGGGGTCGTTGAGGGCCAGGTGGCCGATATCGCGCGCCGCGACGGCCACCTCGGCCTCGAGCGGCACGTCGAGCGGCACCAGCGTGAACAGCGGCTCGGCCGGCTGTACCACCGAGCCGATGGAGCGCTGCGCGACGTCGAGCACGGCGGCATCGGCGGGCGCCACCATCACCGCCATCGCCTGATGCAGCTGCGCCTTCTTCAGCTCCTCGGCGGCCGAGTCGCGCTTGTCCCTGAGGTCGACGAGCGTTTCCATCGAGGTACGGCGGTAGTCCTCGACGAAGGTTTTCCGCTGCGCCTGGATTGAAGCCAGTTGCTGGCGGGCTTGGGCTTCGCCGCCTTTCGCGGCACTCAGCGTCACCTCGGTCTCGAGGCTGACGTCGCGCGCCTGCAAAAAGGTCAGCCGGGAACCGCTGCCGCTGTTCGCCAGCGAGGCGTTCATTGCATCGATTTCCTTGAGGCCGGCGATGCGCTTGGTCAAAACCGCGATCTGGTCGGCGTCGGAGTCGACCGTGGCCTGTGCCTGCGCGATCTGCGCGTCGAAATCGTTGAGCCGAGCGGTGAAGAAGGCCGCGCGCTGTGCCGCCAGCTCGCCCTGTGTCTCTTGGTCGGTTGTCGCATTGGCCGGCGCCACATAGACGTTGCCATCGAGCTCTGCCTCAAGCCGTGCAAGTTGCGCGTCGAAATTGGCGATCTGCGCCTGCAATTGATCGACATCGGCGGCCGTCAGGGTCGGATCGAGCCGCGCCAGGCGCTGGCCCTTGTGGACGATGTCCCCCGGTTTCACGTCGATGCTGCGGATGACCGAGGTGTCGAGCGGTTGTACGACCAGGACCGGCTGGGTGGTGATCAGCTTACCCGGCGCCACCACGATTTCGTCGATGCTGGAAACGGAGGCCCAATAAATGGCGCAGCCGATCAACAGCACGACCGCGTAAAGCGTCAACCGGGCAAGCGGAGGCGGCTTGCGTTCTTCGAGCTCGATCGCGTCGCTCTGGAATTCCAGCACCGCGGCCTTCCTGGCCGTCGGCACGACGCGGAGCCTTGGCGGCGCAGGTTTCTTTTCCGGCGTCTTGGGCGCGAGGACCGGCGCCGGCCTGGCGCCGCCCTTTTTACGGACCAGCATCATCCCGCCATCCTCGTCTGCTGGTTCCACAATTGCCTGTAGGTCGTGCAGCGGTTCAGCAACTGGCCATGCGCGCCGATGTCGACGACCCGGCCCCGGTCGACGACGAGGATCGCGTGGGCATCCGCCAGCGTCGACAGCCGGTGCGAGACGATGATCACCGTGCGGCCTTCGGCGATGCCGCGAATGCTCTGCCGCACGATGGCTTCGCTTTCGGGATCGAGCGCGCTCGTCGCCTCGTCGAGGATGAGCACGCGCGGATTGGTCACCAGCGCGCGGGCGATCGACAGCCGCTGGCGCTGGCCGCCCGAGAGGTTCTCGGCGTTTTCCTCGATCACGGTGTCATAGCCGCGCGGCAATTGCTCGATGAACTCTTCGGCGCCGGCAAGGCGGGCCGCGGCGACGACCTGTTCGAAGTCGACATCCGGCCGGGCGGCCGCGATATTCTCCCGCACCGAGCCGCGGAACAGGAAGCTGTCCTGCAGCACCGCGCCGACGCTCTGGCGCAGATGGCCGAGATCGAGCTCGCGCACGTCGTGGCCGCCGATCCGGATCAGGCCCTCCTGCACGGGATAAAGTCCCTGGATCAGCCGGGTCACCGTCGTCTTGCCCGAGCCGCTGCGGCCCACGACCCCGAAAATGCTGCCGGCGGGAACGGAGAACGTAACGTCGTCGAGCGCGAGCCCGCCATCCGGGCGATAGCGGAACGAGACGTTCTCGAACTCGATGCTGCCGGAGATATCCGGCCGGAGTCCCGCGGTGCGGTCGGAGCGCTCCACCTTCTGGTTCATCACCTGGCCCAGCATCCTGACCGAGAGCGCCACCTCCTGGTACTCGTGGACCATGGTGACGATCTGGACCAGCGGCCCGGAGACGCGCCCCGCCAGCATGTTGAAGGCGACGAGCGCTCCCACCGTCATGGTGCCGTCGAAGACGTTGAGGGCCCCGAACGCAACGATCGCGACGCTCATCAGCTTTTCGATCAGCCCGGTCGCCGCCTGGGCGACCGTCGAGATGGTTTCCACGCGGAAGCGGGTGGTGATGGTCTGCGCCGAGCGGTCGTCCCAGACGCGGCGCTGCACCGGCTCCATCGCCAGCGATTTCAGCGTCCGCATGCCATGCACGGTCTCGACCAGCAGCCCCTGGCGCATGCCCTCGGCCTCGTACAGCGCCCTCAGTCGCTTCTTGAACGGGCTGACCAGCAGTGCCACCACGCCGGTGATCAAGGCGCTGAACAGCAGCACCAGCATTCCCAGCGGGGCGCTGTAGAAGAACAGCACCGGCACGAAAACGAAGAGCGACAGGCCGTCGAGCAGGGTTAGGAACAGCCGCCCCGTCATGAACTCGCGGATGCGGCCGGCCTGCTGCATGTGCTTGACCAGGACGCCCGCCGAGCCCTGCTCGAAGAAGGTGATCGGCAGGTCGAGGAGGTGCCGGAAGGTACGGGTCGCGACGCGAATGTCGATCCGGTTGGTGGCATAGATAAGCAGGTAGCGCCGGAGGAAGGTGAAGAGCGCGTCAAACAGCAGCGCCACCCCGATGCCGACGGTCAGCACCAGGAGCGTCGAATAGCTCTCGTGCACCAGCACCTTGTCGATCACGAGCTGGAAGAAGATCGGGGTGGCGAGGCCGAGCGCGTAAAGGAAGATCACGGCGATCGCGACGTCGAGGAACAGCCGCCGTTGCCGCAGGACCTCGGGGATGAACCAGCGCAGGCCGAACGGTTGCTCTGGTTCGGTCAGGGAGTAGCTGCGCTTTGCGAGGATCAGTTCGCCGCGCCAGCGCTTGCGGAAGCTGGCGAGCGCTACGCCGATGAAGCCCGGTGCCGGTGCCAGCGGATCATAGAGCCTGACGACATCGACACCAGCGGCATCGCGCTCGGCCCCCAGCACGGTGACCCAATTGCCATTGTCGAGGCGGGCGAGCGCCGGATAGGCGTTGCCGAGCCGCAGCAGCGCGGACTTGCCCACCTTGATGCGGCGGGCCCGCAGGCCGGCCTGGCGGGCCATGCGCAGCATCAGCATGATGCTGACGCCCCGCCGGCCAATTGCGTAATCGGTCGACAGGCGCTCGGCGCTGCCATCGAGCCCGTGATGCCGCAATGTCGCCGCAAGGCATTGCGGGCCGGTCTGCGCGGTAGCCTCCATCGGCAAATCCCCCGGTAGCCGGTTCAGGCGAAGTTGGGTGAGTGATCGAGCCGCGTGCCGTTGCCGTTGGGCTTGGCGCCTGCTGTGACGGCAGGTGGCGCGGCCGCGTCGGCACCACGCTCGGCCGGCGTCGTGCGTCGGATCGCGCCGGCCTCGATCAGGCCGTGCATGGCCTTCTGGATGACCTCGAAGCTATTGGCGAAACCCTCCATCGACATGATCACCCGCTGCCGGAATTCGGGCACCGGCTTGTTGGAGGCGTCGCGCTGCGTCGCCGAGAGGCTGACGAGATCGATGCGGACGATCGCCCCGGAAACGGTGATTTCGCCGATGGTGTCGGCATAGAGTTCGCTTTGCATGTGACCCTGGCTCCTGGAAGTCCGATGCGGCTGGGCTAGGCCGCCAATTGCCCGTTGAAGATGACGTCGACCCAGTAGTTCGAGGCGTTGAAACTGCTGGTCGGGAAAGCGCTGGCGGTGCCATAGGCGTAGACGCCGTTGCCGCCGCTCGAGCTGCTGGAGGGGGCGGTCAGCGGGCCGTTGCTGACCGCCGAGGTGAAGTAGTTGCTGTCGGCCGAGTAGAAGCCGTTGGAGTGGTAGCCCACCACATAGGTGGTGCCGGCGGTGACCTGGATGGGCGTTGCGAAACTGGCGGTCTGCCAGCCGCTCGCCGTCTCGTTGCCAAACGTCAGGGTGCCGAGCTGGGTGCCGGTGCTGGTCCAGAGCGTTCCGGTATGGGTGCCGGTGTTCTGGGGGCCCTTGTAGAAGCGGATGCCGGTGATGGCACCGTTGGTGGAAGTGGTGAACTTCATGCCGAGCTCGACCGGGCTCGGATCGTTCTCGGAGATCGTCGCCGGCGTCGCATTGGCGGCGAAGAGGCTGACATTGGGCGAGCTCGAGACGGTGAGGGAGACGCCGGCCGAAGCCAGGCCGCCGCGGCGATCCGAGATGCCGTAGGTGAAGCTCGCCGCGCCGGTGTAGCCGGCGGCCGGTGTGAAGGTCACCTGGCTGGTCTGGGCGTTGAAGCTCACCGTGCCATGGCTGGGGGCGCTGACCCCGGTGACGATCAGCGGGTCGCCGTCGGCATCGGTGTCGTTGGCGAGGAGGGCGGCCGCCTGGATCTGCAGCGGGGTGTCCTGGGTGGTGACGAAGCCGCTGTCGGCATTGGCGACGGGCGGCGTGTCAGTACCCTGCGCGGTTGGCTGGTAGAGGACGTCGACCCAGTAGTTCGAGGCGTTGAAGCTGCTGGTGGGGAAGGCGCCGTCGGCGCCATAGGCATAAACGCCATTGCCGCCGCTTGTGCTGCTGGCGGGGGCGGTGAGGACACCGCTGACGGTGTCGCTAGCAAAGAAATTGCTATCGTCCGAATAGAAGCCGTTGCTGTGATAGCCGGCGACATAGGTGGTGCCGGCGGTGATGGCGATGGGGGTGGCGAAGGTCGCCGTCTGCCAGCCGGAGGCGGTCTCGTTGGAGAAGGTCAGGCTGCCCAGCAACTGGCCGGAGCTCGTCCACAGGCCCCCAGTGTGGGTGCCGGTATTCTGCGGTCCCTTGTAGAAGCGCAGGCCGGTGATGGTGCCGTTGCTGGAGGCGACGAACTTGACCCCGAGCTCGACCGGATTGGGATCGTTCTCGGTGACGGTCGCCGGCGTCGCGTTGGCGGCGAACAGGCTCGTCGTCGCGGTCCCGCCCACGGTGAGCGAGACGGCGGCGGACGAGACGCCGCCGCGCCCGTCCGAGATGGTATAGGTGAAGCCGCCCGCACCGGTATAGCCGGTGGTCGGGATGAAGTTCACCACATTGTTCTGCGCATCGAAGGAGACGGTGCCGTTACTGGGGGCGCTGACCCCGGTCACGACCAGCGTATCGCCGTCCGGATCGGTGTCGTTGGCCAGAAGCGATGCTGCCCCGATCTGCAGCAGCGTATTCTCACCGGTGCTGAAGCCGCTGTCGGGGTTGGCGACCGGTGGTTCGTCGGGACCACCATTGGCCACGAAGGTGACGTCGACCCAGTAATTGCTCCCCTGATAGGTGCTCGTCGGGAGGAGATTGGCGCTGCCATAGGTGAAGAGGCCGTTGCTGGCCGGCGCGGTCAGCGGACCGCTGGTGTGGGCCGTGGTGAAATAGTTGTCGGTAGCGGCGTAGTGGCCGTCACTGTGGTAGCTGGCAATGTAGGTCGTCCCCGCGGTAATCGCTACGGGGCTGCTGAAGGTCACCGTCTGCCAGCCGCTCGCCGTCTCGTCGGTAAAGGCGGCGGTAGCGAGAAGCGTGCCGGTGCTGCTCCAGAGCGAGCCGGTATGGGCGCCGATGTCGTTGATGCCCCTGTAGTATTTGATACCGAGGATCCGGCCGTCGACCGAGGCGACGAACTGGACGCCGAGATTGACCTGCAAAGGGTCGCTGTCGGATCGGTCGGTCGGCGCATCGGAAGCGGAGAACAGCGAGGCCGCTCCGATATTCATGTTGACGGTCGCCGAGGCGCTGCCCCCCCGCCCGTCGGAGATCGAGTATTCGAAACTCGCCGGCCCGACATAGCCGGTGGTAGGTGTGAAAGTGATAGCCCGGGTCTGGGCGTTGAAGCTGACCGTGCCGTTCGAGGCGGAGTCGGCACCGGTCACCGTCAGCGGATCGCCGTCGGGATCGGTGTCGTTGGCCAGCAGCGTCGCGGGCTGGAAGGTGATCGGCGTGTTCATGGCGACGGCGAAGCCGTTGTCGTTGCTGGCGACCGGCGGATTCTCCGGTCCGGTATTGCCGGTATCGTTGAAGACCAGGTCGACCCAGTAATTGTCTCCGCTAAAGGACACTGTGCTCGGAAAAATGGGACTCGAGCCAAACGCGTAGACACCGTTGGCGGCGTTGCCGAGGCCGGTGAGGGAGCCGCTGACCTGACCCGAATAGGTGTCGAAATAGCCGGGCGTATCCGAGTAGTTGCCGTCGGTGTGGTAGGAAATCACGCAGACTTCGCCGGCCTGAATCTGGACCGGGGTCGCGAAATTGACCTGTTGCCAGCCGCTGGCCGTCTCGTTGGCGAACGTCGCGCTCGCCAGCAGCTGACCCGAAGAGTTCCAGAGGTCTCCGATATGGGTGCCGGTATTGGCCGCTCCCTTGTAGAAGCGGACGCCGGTAACCGTGCCGCTGCTGCTCGAAGTGAAGCAGACGCCGACCTCGACGGAGCTGTCGGGTACGCTCGCGATCGTGGGTACGGCGTTCGCCGCAAACAGGGTCAGCGCCGAAGAGCGCGTGACCGTGTAGGGGGTGCCGTCGCTGGGCGTTTCGGTATTGAGGCTGTCATCCACCGCCCGGCTCTCGATCGCGTAGGAGCCGGGGCCCGGGGCGTTGAACGTGTAGCTCCAGTTGACGCTGCCCGCCCCGAATTGACCGGTGGCCGAATGCCAGGTCTCGCCGCTGTCGGTCGAGACCTGGACCCCGCCGACGAGTCCCCCGGTATCCGTGGCGGTTCCCGTGACGGTCACCGCGCCGTTTTCGACGACGCTATTGGTCGACAGATTGGTAATCGCGGATATCGGCGCGGTATGGTCGGTCGACTGCGTTGCGAGCGTCAGGCTGGCCTGCAGCGTCTGCGGCTGCACGCCCATGTCGGCAAACAGGTTGACCATCGCCTGCTGGACGTTCGGGTCGACCGTCGTTGTGTTGAAGTCGGGGCCCGGATCGTGCTCGGAGGACAGGCCCCAGGACCAGAACACCGTGCCGGCGCCGAAGACCAGCGCGCCGCTCGTCGGATCGCGGAACTCGACCAGATTGTGCGTTGCCGTGCCCGGCCCGTCCACATTGCCGAACTGGCTGTTGTAGACGGATGTGTTGACGGTGGTGGTGGAGAGGTTGATCAGGCCGGCCGGCATGAACCCATTGTCGGGTGAGGAATCCCATTCGTAGCCCAGGAGGCCGTTTTCCAGTGAGGCCGTGCCGCCCGTGGCGGTGTTGGCGACGCTGGTGTTCCGCCACAGGCGAAGCTGCGTCTCGCCATAGGGAATGGTGATCGCCGTATTGTCAGCGGTCTGGTCGACCGAGAAGAGCTGTCCGGTCACGGCGTTGGAGGGCAGGCCGAGGCCGCCCCAACTGGCCGGCGCCTCGAATGTGCCCGTGCCCTGACCCGAAGGATTGATCAGTGCCTCGAAATGGCTGTCCTTGTAGGTCGTGAGCGTGCGGCCCGTGGTATTGGTGCCGTCGATGCTCGGGGTGAACTGCGTCTGCCAGAAGATTTCATTGCCACTGAGGAACGCCGTGTTGACGCCGGCCTTCTGAGCGGCCTGAACGTTAGCGACCTGGCTGTCGGTCCAGTACTCGTCGTGGCCGTCGTCCACGAATACTTTGTGATTGAGGAGCAACGCGCCGTTGGAGGAGGTATCGAGGCCGGAAATGTAGGAGACGTCGTAGCCGTTCTCTTCCAGCCAGTAGATGGCCGAATACTCGGCGCCGAACAGCGTATCCTGCGGCCCCGCATAGAGGCCGACGCCATCCCTGGTGACGATGGGCCGGTTGTAGCTCACGGCGAAGGCGGCCCCTGGGGAGGCCTCGCCGCCGGGATTGGGCGGGGGATTTGACGGGCCGTCGCCGCCGTAGAGATTCGCTCCGCCCCAGCCATTATAGGCTTGCCACGTCTCGTCGGACGTCTGGAAGACGATGTCGCTCGTCGAGGCATTGTTGCGCACGACGAACGGGATCTGGAAGACTTGGTTGCCTTGCGTCACATTCGCGACATAGACGCCCGAAGTGGCGGTGGTCGGCACCTGCCAGGAGTCGGTTACCGACCAGTTTCCCGCGTCGACCTCGCCGGTCGAGGGATCGGTGATCGCCGTCGGCTGCGTCACCGCATTTGTGTGCTGCAGCGTGGTGACCAGGGTTGCCCCGTCACCGCCGTAGTAGCCGAGGCGGTAGATACTGATGGTGTAGCTCGAGTTTCCGGTGGTGTTGTCGATCTTGAAGTTCACCGCGTCCCCCACATTGGTACTCATGGAGGTGGTGAAGCCCTCGAGGTTCGGGGAATCCTCGCCCGGATCGACCTGCCAAACGCTTTGAAGCGTGCCGGGCTTTTCGTTCTCGAGCACGATCGGGTTGGGATTGGAAACGGCGGGCGCGAGCGGTGCCGTCGCCGGCGATTCGATCACGGTGAGGGGTGGCGTCGGCGCCGTGACTGGTCCTGTAATGGTACCGGGCGTGACGCTCTGAACGGCGGGCGTCGTGGTCGTGAAGATGGCCTCGGTGCCTGCAATCTGCTGAATGGCGGCGGCGGACGCGTCCGGGCCGGTCAACGGCGCTGCGGTTGCATCCGGCAAGGCTAAAGGCATGGGCAAGGCTGTGGGTGCTTGCAGCGCCGTCGGGGCAGCGGGCGGGGGAGCTTCGATGGAAGCCGGTTGCGCCGCCGCAAATGTTGCCGTCGCAGCGCTCCCGGCAGTCGGGCCCGACGTTGTGTCTGTCGTCGGGGGGGCAGTGATCGCGGCCGATGGCGACGGACTCGCCGCGGCGCCGATCGGGAGGGGCACGATTGGCGCGGCGGGAGCAGGCGCTGCCGTAGTGCTGTCGGCCAGGGCCGGGGTGGTGGATGTGGCGAGCAGCGCCGCGAGCGTTCCCGCGGCCGGCGCCGACGCAGCGGCGAGCCCGATTGCATCGGCCGACGGCGCCGGGTTCGCGGCGAGATTTCCGGAAGTCCCGGCGGTCGCGGGATCGGGTTTTCGCGCCTGTCGTTCTTTCCGGTCGTCGGTGGCGAGCCAGCCGGACACGGTCCTGGCGAGGCGGGAGGAGTTGCTGCGGGCGGTATTGGCGGAATGTTTCACGGTACGCACCCATCGTTGGCGGGGCGTCCGGGCGGGAAAGGCTCGCGGGGACAAGCAATTTATGGCAGAGCCGGCCTGGAGCCGAAACGTGCCGATAGAGGTATGCCGCTACGACTTAGGGGGGTGGATCGCTCGCCGGTGCTCGCGTCGCGGTGCGTCGCTTTCTATTCAATTCGTGCGATCACATGGCAGTCTGCTTACCCGCCTGATCTTCAGCTCGCGGTTGAAATAGTTCCGACGACTATTCTTTAGGCCGCGATTCACTCTTTCGGACGATGCTCCAACCCTGCCGAGAGGGAGCTTCGCGCAGCGATGAGGCGGAAGGGACTATCGAAGGAGGCAGAGGCCGATGACGGGCAGGCGGCGATGTCGCGGGCCGAGGTCGTCACGCGGTCGGCCGCCCTGCAGCGGGCGACGGACCTTCTGAATCTGGTAGTCGAGAACATGCCGGCCATGGTCTCGGTCAAGGAAGCGCGTGATCTTCGCTTTGTGCTGCTCAATCGGGCCGGTGAGACGCTGATGGGCATTCCGAGGGGCGAAGCCCTCGGCAAGAGCGACTTCGAGCTCTTTCCCACGGAGCAGGCCGAGCTCTCTGTGGCACACGATCGCGAGGTGCTCGCCTCCGGTGAAATGCAGGTTATGCCCGAAGAACAGATTGCGACGCGCCACAAGGGTGTCCGCATCCTGCGAACCACCAGGATGCCGGTCTTCGACGAAGCCGGCGACGCGCAATATCTCATCGCCATGTCCGAGGACATCACCGAGCAGAAGCGCGCCGAGGGCGCGATCGCCGCGAGCGAGAGGCGTTGGGCGTTCGCCCTCGAAAGTGCCGGGCAAGGCGTCTGGGAAGCGGATATCGCCAACAAGACCGCCTACTATTCCCCGACCTGGAAGCGCATCCGTGGCCTCGCCCCGGATGACGAAGTCGATGGCGACATCGAACAATGGCTGCAGCGCGTCCATCCCGGCGATCGTGACCGGATCCGCGAGACCATCGCACGCCAGGATTCGGGCGCCATCCCGCGCGAAGACTTCGAATATCGGGAGTGGCACAAGGACGGCCACTATATCTGGATATCCAGCAAGGGGGCGGCCGACGGCTGGGACGCCAATGGTCGCCCGACGCGGATGATCGGTACCGATACCGATATCACCGAGCGAAAGCTGCAGGAGCAGCAGTTGCTGAAGCTCACGCAACGCCTCGAACTGGCGCTGCGCGTATCACGCATAGGAGTGTTCGAGGGCAACCTGCAGACCGGCGAGCTCATCTGGGATGATCGTATCCGCGAGATCTTCGGCGCCGCTCCCAGCACCGCCCTGACCGCTGCGGACTGGGAGCGGGCCCTGCATCCCGATGACGCGCCCGCCACGCTTCGCGCGCTTGCCGAAGCGGTTGCCAGCAAGGGCACCTTCCGCCAGCGCTACCGCATCGTAAGGCCCAACGGCGAGGTGCGCACCGTCGCCTCGGATGCGGCGTTCTTCGAGGATGCCGACGGCACGCCCAAACTAATTGGTGCCAATGCCGACGTAACCGACGAGGTTGCCCTTGCGGAAAGCCTGCGCGCAGCGAGAGTTCTAGCCGAGGCACGCAACGTCGAACTCGAAGCGGCCAAGGCCCGGATCGAAAGCCAATCGCTGCACGATGCTCTGACCGGCCTGCCGAACCGACGCTATCTCGATGAAATCGTCGCGGCGTTCGCCGAGCGGCGCCAGGGGGCCACCCCTCAGGGCCTGGCGATCCTCCATATCGACCTCGACCGCTTCAAGCAGATCAACGATACGCTGGGCCATACCGCTGGCGACGCCGTGCTCAGATATGTCGCAAGGCTGCTTCTCGAAGCCGCCGGTAGCGGCAATTTCGTCGCGCGGGTCGGCGGCGACGAATTCGTGGTCGTGTGTCCCAACGAAACGGACCCGTTCCGGCTCGCGGTGCTCGCCGAGCGCATCATCAGCGCCGTGCAGCAGCCAATTCCCCATGAGGGACATTCCTGCCGGGTCGGGGCCAGCATCGGAATCGCAATCGAGACCGGTGGGGTATTCGATCCGCGGCGCGTCCTCATCAATGGCGACATGGCGCTCTATCGGGCGAAGGAACGCGGGCGGAACCGGCACGAGTTCTTCTCCAAGGCACTGCAGGAAGAGCTCGAATCGAACAAGCGGATTGCCGACGACATCCTGCGCGGCATCGAAGAAGCCGAGTTCGTGCCTTACTACCAGCCGATCGTCGACGCCCGCACGCATGAGCTCGTCGGGGTCGAGGCGCTGGTGCGCTGGCGGCATCCTACTGCCGGCATCCTGACGCCCGATCGCTTCCTGAAGATCGCTGAAGACCTCAACGTTCTGCCAGCCATAGACAGCCACATCCTGTCCCGGGCGATCACCGATCTCAACGACTGGAAGGCGCGCGGTATGCCGGTTCGATCGGTCTCGGTGAACGTTTCGTTCCGGCGGCTGAGCGAGGAAGGGCTCGTCGCCTCGCTGCAAAAGCTGAACATCGAGCCCGGCACCGTTTCCTTCGAATTCCTCGAATCAATCTTTCTCGACGAGTTCGACGACCGCGTCGCCTGGAACATCGACGCCATCAAGGAGATGGGCATCGGCATCGATGTCGATGATTTCGGCACGGGTCATACATCCTTCGTCAGCCTGCTCCGGCTGATGCCGCGCCGTTTCAAGATCGACCGGCAGCTGATCGGCCCGGTCGCCGAGAGCGACGGCCAGCGGCGGCTGGTGGCTTCGATCGTCGATATCGGCCGGACCCTCGGCATCAAAGTGGTCGCCGAGGGGGTGGCGACGATGGAACATGCCCGCGTCCTCGCCGAGATCGGCTGCGATTTCCTGCAAGGCTATGCCTTCGCAAGGCCGATGCCGGCGCGCGAGCTGGAAGCCTGGGCGCGGCCGGCTGACGTGCCGCTGACGCGAAACCGGCAGTAGTTCGAGCCGCTTATTTCAGCAGGCCGGGCGAGACCGAGCCCTGCAATTGCCGCTGGAAGATGATGTAGGTGACGAGCACCGGCAGCACCGTGATCACCACGGCGGCGAAGAGTGCACCGAAATTGACCGAGTAGCCGGCCTGCGAGGCGAACGACGCCATGCCCTGCGAGAGGACATAGTGGCCGGGGATGGTGTTCAGCGCCACCGGCAGCAGGAACTGGTTCCAGAGCCCGAGGAAATTGAAGATCGCCACCGACGCCATACCGGGGCGGGCCATGGGCAGCATGATCTGGAAGAAGGTGCGCCAGGGCCCGGCGCCGTCGATCGCGGCGGCATCGGCAACTTCCTGCGGCAGGCCCTTGAAGAAGGCGTGCAGGAAGAACACCGTGAACGGCAGCGCGAAGGCGACATAAGTGATGATGAGGCCGGGAAGCGTGTTCAGGAGGCCGATGCTCTTGAGCACCATGAACAGCGGTACGACGGCGAGAAAGATCGGAAAAGCCAGGCCCGCCAGCATCGCATAGTAAATGAGGTTGCTGCCGCGGAAGTGAAAACGGGCGAGCACATAGGCGCACATGGCGCTGAGGATCATGACGATGACCAGCGCGCTCGCCACGACGAACACGGTATTGAAGAAGTAGGTGCCGATACCGGCGCTGGTCCAGGCCGAGACGTAGTTGTCAAAATTCCAGCTCGTCGGCAGCGAAAAGGGCGACTGGAAAATCTGCGCCGTCGTCTTGAACGACGACATCAGCACCCAGAGCAGCGGCGCGCAGACGATGACCGACCAGACGATCAGTGCCGTGTGGGCTATGCGGGCGACGTTTTGGTCGGTCCAGAAGGTCGGGCGCGGCGGCGCGGGCGGCTGACGTTTTGCCGGGCGCAGCTCGTTGGTCTCGGCAGCAGCCGAACCAGCCGCTGCGGTCCCGGGCTTGCGCCCCTTCCGCTCGCCGGTGAGGTAGAAGACGAGGAAGACGAGGGCGGCGAAGACCAGAGTGATGATGGCCAGCGTTGCGCCCATCGAGCTCGCATAGCCGAATTTTCCCTTCTTGAAGGCGGTGTTCAGCAGGTCCTGGGAGATCACCAACGTGGCGTTGTTGGGGCCGCCATTGGAGTTCAAGGCCTGCATATAGACGAAGGCATCGAGGGCCAGGATGCCGAGATAGATGTAGGCGGTGCGAATGGTGTCGCGGATCATCGGCACGGTGATCGAGATGGCGGTGCGGAAGCGCCCGGCGCCATCGACGCGGGCGGCCTCGTAGACTTCGCCGGGGATGCCTTTGATCGCCGCGACGAACAGCACCATGTAGAAGCCGACCATCGACCAGACGATCACGAAGATCGAAGCGCCCATGGCGGTGCGTTCTTCGCCGAGCCAGGCGAAGGACTTGAAGGCCGAGAAGCCTACGGCGGTCAGGAGACCGTTCAGGAGGCCGCTCGAAGGATCGTAGATCTGCGCCCAGACAATGCCGATGACGATTGCCGGCACGGTATAGGGAAAAAAGGAAATGACTCGGTAGATATCGGAATGGGCGAGACCGCGGACCTCGCCGCGGCTCACCCCGCCGACGGTCACCAGCGTTGCCAGCGTCAGCGACAGGACGATGACGAGCGGCGGCAGGATCACCACGAGGACGATGATGTTGTTCACCGCCTTGAGGAAGACGTCGTCCTGCAGCAGCCGCCCGTAATTGTCGAGGCCGATGAAGTTCATATGCCTCGAGAAGCCCGACCAGTCGGTCATCGAGTAGTAGAAGGCCTGCACGAATGGCGAGATCACGAAGATCACATAGATCGCGAGCGGAAGTCCGAGGAAGACCAGCATGAAGCTGGCCTTCTCGAAGTTCGGCAATGCCCACCTTCTCGAGGCGGCGGGCGCTCTCGCCAGCGTGCTGTCCATCACTTCACGACGACTTTCGTGACCGACGAGTCATTATACACCGCGTCCGTGATCTTCTGCAGCCCGCTCGTCAGGCCGGCCACGTCGAGCTTGCCGTCGAGGAAGCTGTTCCAGACGACGAGCTGGTCCTGGTTGGTGCCGTAGAGGTCGACGAAGTTCCAGGTGAAGACGTTGGAGCCAGCATCGGCGAGAAGCTTGCTCTGCGAGACCAGCGCGGTCGAGCCGAAGCCGTCGGCCGGCACGGTGCCCTTGACGATGGTCGGGGCGAGGCGGGTCTTGACGAAGTTTGTCGCCGCGTCCTTCGACAGCATGGTGCGGAGCAGTTCCTTGCCGCCTGCAACATTGGCGCCGGCGCTCGGGATGATGTAGCCCTCGCCAGCGGTCGCATGGAGCGCGGTCTTGGGCATCTTCGGGCTGTCCGTCACCGTCAGCTCGGGCGTGCCGGTCATCTTGAAGCCGGCCTTGGTCGCCTTCTTCATCTCGTTCTCGATCCACGAGCCCGAGGGGTAGAGGAGGAAGGATTCGTCGTTCGACCACTGCGCCTGCGCGGCGGTGAACTGCGTGCCCGACCCGCCTGGCTTCATGTAGCCGGCCTGGATGATGTCGTACAAAGCCTTGAACACCGACTGCACGGCCGGCAGCGACCAGCAGCCCGGCTTGATGTTGTCGAGGGCGAGACGAACCTCGTCGCCGCCTTCCTTGATGGCCGAGCCGATGCAGAAGGTCTGGTAGTAGGTCGCGGCTTCCTTGCCCCAGCCGAAGAGATAGAGGTTCTTTTCCTTGGCCTTGGCGCCGAGCTCCTTGGCTTCTGCCCAGGTGGTCGGCGGGGTCCAGCCATTGGCGTCGAACAGGCTCTGCGAATACCAGAGTGCGTAGAGCGTCATGACGTAGTTCAGGGCGATGAACTTGTCGCCGAAGGTGCCGGGGGCCTCGACGCCGCCATAGAGCGTATCGCGGATCTTGGTGCCTTCGAGATTGGGTGAATCGAGAACGGTGTTCATGTCCTCGCACTGGTCGATGATGGCGCTCCAGCCGATGAGGTCGGCGCCGGAATTGTCGATCAGGTCGGGCGGGTTGCCGCCGATGAAGCGCGGCTGCAATTCCGTGGCGATCTTGGTCGAGGGCGAGACCTTAACCGTCACCTTCGGATGCTGCTTCTGCATGATGTCGGCGGCGAACTGCACGTAGTCGATGCCATAGCCGCCGTTGAAGATCACCGCATCGACGGTCGAGCCGTCGGCGACGTTGAACGGATTGCTTGCGTCCTGCGCGAAAGCCGAGCCCGAGAGCCCGGTCGAGCCGAGCAGCCCGCCCAGCGGCACGGCCGCCGCGGCAGCGGCGGTGCCGCGCATGAACGTGCGGCGGTCGACGGTCTTATTGATACCCATTTTTGTTCCTTCCCTCTTGCTTGGTTTGGGTCTTGTTCACGGCTGGAGGTGGTGCCCCTCGGGCTTCAGGCCTCCCGCCGGATTCGGTTGCCATAGACGTCTTCGAGCACGCGGTTGTGCTCGTCGCCGCCCGGAATGTTGGCGGAAAGATAGACGGGCGGCGTCTTGCCCCGCGCCGCGATCGCCTCGGCGACGCCTATGGTGATGAGCTGGGCGATGAAGGCGGCGGTGAGCGAGGACACGGCGCCGACGCCAATCCCGCCGTCGATCTTCATCACCGTGTCGCCATAGGGGGCGAGATTGTCGATGACGATGTCGGCGATTTCGCTCAGCCGCTTGCCGCTCGGATGCTTCGGCTTGACGCCGTTGGTGTGCTCGAGGCTCGTCACCGCGATAACCTTGTGGCCGCGCGCCTTGGCCGCCAGCGCGACACCGACGATCGAGCCGTTCACGCCCGAATTGGACGCGATGATGAAGATGTCGTTGGGGTTGAGCTCGGTCAGGGCGAGCAGGTCTTCGACGATCGTGGGGTCCTGCTCCAGCGCTCCGCCCTGGAGGATCGAGACGTCGCGGCCGCCGCGCATCACCAGATTGCGCAGGGGAATCCGGTTGGTCGCGATCAGCCCGCCGGCGCGGCCGGCGATTTCCATCGCAAACGCTTCCGAGTGGCCGGTACCGAAGGCCTGCACGACGCCGCCTGCCTCCAGAGCCTTGGTCACGGCCGCGATGGCCGCCGCGATCGGCGCGTAGTTCGCGGCGACGCGGTCCAGCCGGTCCTTGATCTCGTTGAGATATTGTCCGGCTAGATCGCTCATGGGTCCTGGTCTCGTTAGGTCTAGGCCGCCGTCCGGCGTGTTACCTGCCTTGTGCCGGTTCCACCCAGCGCCGGGCGGCGGCGCGCGGCGACGGCCATCCCCGATGCCGCCAACAGGCGCGTCGTCCGGTCGAAATCCGATTGCGCGACCAGCAGGTAAAGAAGATCGACGACGAACAACTGGCAATGCCGGGCCGTCAAATCGGCAGGCTGCAAATAGCCGTTGGGTGCGGCGGCGATCAGCACATCGTCGGCGACCTTGGCGAGAGGCGAATCCGGATTGCCGGTCATCGCCACCGTATAGGCGCCCGCCTCCTTGGCCTGAGTCAGCATCTGGATCGTCTCGATCGTGCGCCCGGTATTGGAAACCGCGATGGCGACGCAATCCTTGCCCAGGATGGCCGCGCTGGTCAGGCCGTTATGGACCTCAGCCCAGGTATGGACGTTGATCCCGATCCGATAGAGCCGCGCCTCGATCTCGAGCGCCGTCAGGGCGCTGCCGCCGACACCATAGACATCGAGATGGCGTGACGCCACGATCGCCTTCGCGACGCGCTTCGCCACGCTCACGTCGAGCAGCCCGGCGGTCGTCTGGAGCGACGACACATGGGTATTGAGCAGGGTGCGGCGGATTTCCTCGGGCGCATCATGCGGGCCGAGCGGTCTGCCGATATCGGATCCAGGTCGCCTGGGCGTCGCCGCGCCCCAGCTCCTCCGCGATCCCCATGCGCAGCGCCGAGTAGCCGCGATAGCCGATCATCCGGCAGAACCGGGTAACGCTCGCCGCCGAGGTTCCGGCACGCTTGGCGAGATCGGTGATCGACAGGTCGAGCGGCGCCCGGGGCTCCTCGGTCAGCAGGTCGGCAATTTTCGATATCGTTGCCGGCATCTGCGACCGGTAGGTCGCGATGCGATCGAGGATGCTGACCTTCTTTGCGGCAACAGCCATGTATGCTACCAAGCTGGAACTGAAAATTATTCTCAACAGGGTGCGGCGTCTTCGTGAAAACAATTCTTAGCCAGCCCCCTTGCCGAATGCAAGCGAGGTGATGGCGGAATGAGCGAGGCCCTGCTTGCCATCGATGTCGGTGGCTCGACGTCGCGCGCCTATCTGGTCGACAAGGCCGGGCGCTGTCTGGGACTGGGACGCAATCGGGGCGGCAATCCGGCGTCGAACGACCCGTCGGAGGCGGCAGCGGCGATTGTCTCGGCCGTCGAGGCCGCCATTGTCGATGCCGGCTCACCTTCGTTGGACGTCGTTATTGCGTTGATCGCGCTGGCCGGACCGCGGGTGCGCGTCGCCCTGGCGACGCTCGAAACGGCGTTTCGCGGGTTGGGACTGCGTGGCGAGATCGTCTTCGGCAGCGATCTGCTGGCGATGTTCGCGTCGGCAAGCGAGGCAGAGAATGGCTATTGCGTCGTAGCGGGGACCGGTGCGGGTGTCGTTCGCGTTCGTGGCGGCGCTATCGACAGGGTGGTCGACGCCAATGGCTGGCTGCTCGGCGACAGTGGTTCGGGCTATTGGCTTGGCCACCAGGCGGCGCGCGCCGCAGTCGCCGACCTCGACCATCGCGGGCCGCAGACCGCCCTTACGCCTGCCGTGCTCGCCTCGCTCGGCATCGAATGGTCGGAGGCACGGGCGCCCAACAGCCGGCCACTGCCGCTGAGCCGGCTGGTCGATGCGATCTACGCGATGCGCCCGATCGAGCTCGCCCGCTTTGCGCCGCTGGTCATTGCCCATCGCGCCGATACAGTCGCCGGGGAGCTGCTGACGAAGGCGGAGCGCTTCCTCGTCGACGATTTCGCCGCGGCGTTCGACAGCAGCAATCGCGGGCCTGTCGCGCTGGGCGGCGGCGTCATGCCGCATCTGACCGGCGTGGCCGGTGGTATTGCCGAGATTCTTCGCGCCGCCGGGCATGAGCCGGACATCCGGCTCGTTACCGACGGCTCCGTCGGCGCGATCGTTCTTGCCATGCGCGCCGTGGGCCTGACGGTCGACGCGGCGATGTTTACGACGGTCGCTGCCTCGGTCGCGGCGCGGGCGTCAGTCGGCCGCATCCCAGTAGCCGTAGAGAATGGGCAATAGGCCGGCAGCACCGGCGAATCGTGCCCAGGACTTGCGGTGCGGCAGAGTCCAGCCGGTCTCGGCGATGGCCGACAGGCGAGGAAATACCAGTCGGTCGAAGATTTCCCGGTCGGCCATCGGCTCGCTCCAGATGCAGGCCTGGACGCCACGGAAATGCTGGCGTTGCTCGGCCGTCCAGCCGGCCACGGGATCGAATTTATAGGTCCTTTCGACGCTCGACCAGCCGGCCCAGCCGGCGCCCGGCTCCGCGAATTCGACCGCCTGTGCCATGTCGAGATAATAGGCCTGGCCAGGCGACACCACGACGTCGTAGCCGCGGCCGGCGAGCGCCGCGTTGACCTCGACCGATCGCCAGCCGACGAGGTAGACCTTGTCCTTGTCGACCACGTCGCCATGGGCGACCTCCTCCCAGCCGCCGGTGAGGCAGCCACGATCGGCGAGCATCTTCTGGACGCGCTCAAGGAAAATCGACTGCAGGATTGCGGTGCCCGATCCTTCAATGTCATCGGCGCCGTGCGTGTTGGTCAGTACGCCGCTCCGTCCGGCGTGCGCCGCGGCGGTGGTATCGCCGGCGACTTCCCGGAGCTTGGCCAAGGCGAGGGGCGAGCCCGACCATGCCCCGAGGGGCACCTCGTCGGCGCCGATATGGATGACTTTTGCCGGAAACAGCTCGACCAACTCGTCAAAGATCTTGCCCAGAACGGTGTAGCTCGCCTCGATCGCCGGGTTGAGGCAGTTGTCGGGGAAACCCTGTACGGAGGCATAGCCGGCCGTTTCGGCAGGATCGCGCAGCTCGGGCAGCGATTGCAGCAGGGCGAAGGAATGGCCGGGGACGTCGATTTCGGGCAGGACGACGATGCCCAGCTGCTCGCCGAGCGCGACGATTTCGCGAACCGCAGCCTTGGAGTAATAGCCGCCCTGCGGCCCGGGGCCGGAGCCCAGCAGCGGGGGGATTTTTAGGCCATGCCCGCGCCAGGCGCCGATTTCGGTCAGCGCGGGAAAGGCATCGATCTCGATCCGCCAGGCCTCGTCGTCGGAAAGATGCCAGTGGAAACGGTTGAGCTTGCTCCAGGCCATGAGCTGGAGGAAGCGCTTCACTTCGGCTGCGGAGTAGAACTGCCGCGCGACGTCGAGGTGGCTGCCGCGCCAGCCGTAAGCGGGGGCATCGACGATGCGGCCGCTCGCCGGGAAGGCAAAGGTCTGCGGGAAAAGCGTCGCGCCGCGCCAGATCTGGCCGAGCGTAATCAGGCCGTAGAGGAAGCCAGCCTGGGTGGCGGCGACAACCTGGAGCCTGTCGCCGAAAACGATGTGATAGGCCTCAGGCGCCATTTCGCCGCGAACTAGCTCGACCTCGAGGCCGCCTTCCGCTTCAGGACGGACGATGCCTTCGGCGGGGAACAGCGCCGATGTCAGTTCGGCGAAGGCCGCGATGGCGGCCTGGGCTGCCTTGTCGGCTGCGATGGGACCAAGGCCGGCCGGGGCGGTCCGGTTGCCATGGATTTCGACGGCGTTGGGCCAGGGGATGACCGAAATGGTTTCCACTGCCTTTCCCGGCGCCGGCACCTCATAGCGGACGGCGCCGCGGCGGAGCGGGGCGTTCTGCCCCGTTACGACGACGGGCCGGATGGCGACCGGCAGGGTCGTTCCATCGGCGAGGGCGAGGTAGGCGCTCTGCGTGGCATCGCTCCAATGGCGAAGCGGGTTGGCAAGGCCACGGATCGTCACGGTCCAGCTGGCGCCGGGGGCAAGGACAAACCCTTGAGGCGGCGCGAGTTCGGCGTGGTTGGAGAGCTGGTGCACGAGCCGGCCGCCCTCGATCGCCGCTTGCGGGCCGATGCGCGCCGGGCCGCTGACGCCGAGGGTGAAGCCTGCGAGCGGCGCCGTTCCGGCATTGCTGAGAACCAGCTCATAGCAAGGATCGCCGCTACCCTGGCCCGGGGTCCAGCGGCTGGAGAGGTCGAGAGCGAATGGCGAGCTCATTTTCTACGCATCCCGGCCGGCGAGCGCGGCGTCGAATTTCTGCCAGGTCGGGGCCATGTCGATGACGGTGTGGGTCCGCCTGCCATCATCCATGGCGAGCGCCAGGAGGCCGGCCTCGAGGGCATTGACGATCGAGACCGGGAGGGGGGCGCCATCAAGCAAGTGGCGGGAGATGTCGCGCGCCATCTGCTCGTCGGCGCCGTAATGCACCGAGAGCTCGGAAGCGCCGTAGGTCTTGTCGATCAGCCGGGTCGAGGTGCGGGCGTCGTGGACCTTGAAGAAGTTGCGGACGAAATCGCCTTCGGCCATGCCCTTGGCGCCCATCACGGCGAAGCGACGATATTCGTCCGGCACGTTGAGATTGGTGTGAAAGCAGAGCGAGGAACCGTTCTCGTATTCGACGATCGCCTGCTGGAAATCGATGATGTCGGCGTCGGAATCGAAGACCTTGTCCGTGGCCATCCAGCCGCCGGGCTTGCGGTAATAGACCTCGAGGTCGTTGATGCCGTGCGCCTCGGGCGCGTTCTTCGGGATGAAGGTTTTGCGGCCGCCGAAGCTCGAGACGTAGCGCGGCCGGCAGCCCATGACGCCGTTGTAGAGGTCGAGGTCGTGGCAGCATTTTTCGAGCATGAAGCTGCCCGAATATTTCTCGTAGCGGCGCCAGTCGCGCATGAAGAAGGCGCCGTGATAGGGCGCAATGTGCTCGCAAGCCTCGATCGAGACGATGTCGCCGAGGAGCCCATCCGCCTGCGCCTTGCGGAGATCGACATAGAGCGGGGCATAGCGCAGCACGAGCCCGACCATGACGTTGTCGGCGCCGTACCGGCTGATGAGCCGCGCCAGCTCCATGGTTTCGGCGACGGTGGTGACCACCGGCTTTTCGGTGAAGACCTTGGCGCCTGCTTCAAGGCCAGTGCGGATATGGCCGAGATGCATGTGGTTGGGCGAGCCGACCATCAGCAGGTCGAGCTTCTCACCCGCCAGCATGGCCTCGAGCGTGTCGTAACGCCGGCCAATCGGGATGTGGTGCTCCTCAACATAGGAGAGGCCGAACATTTCGGGATCGACATGGGCGACCACGCTGAACTCGTCGCCCAGCGTTACCGAGAAAATCCGGGCCAGATAGCTCAGACGATGGCCAACGCCGATGATACCTACGCGCATGATGGGTTCCGACTGCTTCCGTGAGGTTTGATGCCTATTCCGGTTCTTCGCCGCAGGTAAGGTGTTTCAGGACAATTCCCTGAGCGGCTCGGCGACCGGCGGCGGGGCCGAGCCATTGGGCGGTACGCCGATGCCGAAGAATTCGTCGTGCATGCGCCCGACGGCGACGCCGATGGCGCCGGTGAGCGTGGCACGATTGCCAAGCGCGCTCAATTCGATGCGAGGCGGAAAGGGGGTGCTGCGCGGCAGTAGGCGGCGTACGGCGTCCAGCAGTTCCTGCCGCGCGCCGATGCCGCCGCCGAGAACCACGACTTCGGGGTCGAGAACCGCACCCACGGCCGCGATGGCGGCGGCAAGCTGGCGGGCCGTCTCCTCCAGCGTCGCAAGGGCGGCGGTATCGCCGGTCGCGAGGCGCGTGAAGATGTCGCGCACGGTTGTGCCGTGGTCACCGCCGAGGCCGGCAAAGCGCTCGGCGATGGCGACGCTGCCGATGGCATTTTCCAGCGTTCCCAGCCGGAAACCACGCGAATCGAAGGGATCGCCGCCGATCGGCAGATAGGCGATCTCGCCGGCGCCGCCGCGCGCGCCGCGCAACAAATGGCCATCGGCGATGATCCCCATGCCGATGCCCGTGCCGAGCCCGATGAAGACGAAATTGCCGATGCCCACGCCATGGCCGCGCCATTGCTCGCCGCGCGCCGCGAGGTTGACGTCGTTCTCGATCACCACCGGCGCGCCGAGGCGGGCGGCGAGGGCGCCGCGCATGTCGATCTCGCCGAGTCCCTGGATGTTGGGGGCGGCCGCAATCTGACCGGTCTCCGGATGGAAGACGCCGGGCGTTCCGAGGACGACCAGCTGGAGTTGCTGGACAGGTGGGGCGAGCCCGGCCTTGAGGCCATCGAGCAGCCGGGCGATCTGGGCGATCACATGCGGGCCGCCGCGGGAATCGGTCGGCTCGACGGTTTCCGCCATCACCTCACCGAGCAGATCAACCACGGCCGCATGGACCTTGCTGCCGCCGAGATCGATCGCGCCCGCAGCAGCGGCCCTGCCGTTAATGGCATAGGTAACGGCGCTTCGCCCGGGGCGGCCGGCGGTGCGCCCGAGCGGGGCGAGCCAGCCAGCGTCTTCGAGATCGCGCACCACATCCGAGATCGTCTGCTTGGAAAAGCCGGTCAGCTTGGCGAGCTCGGCGCGCGAAGTCGGGCCGTTAGCGAGCAGCGCGCGGGTAATGGCGTGCATCGAAATCTGCCGGGCGATCGGGATGTCGGTGATTTCAACCGTCATGGCAGCGTCATAATTCGTCAAGGTCGCGAACTAATTGCACGCTTTGTACCCCAACAGCAACGTCGCTGCATGCTAAAATATGGCCGATGTGGCGGAATTTGATGTCTCTTCGGCAGCGGACCCGCGGGACTTCGTCCAGCTTCTTGACATATTCTTCAACGTGTCCTCACACTGGCTCATCGACGTGTCCTGAGCTTGGGAAGGCGGGCGAGTTGGGGATGGGTTTTCCTGCCGTTGCGGTCGTGACCGGCTCGAAGTGGTGCGCTTCCGGCCTGCTGGCGCTTGACGCTGCCGCGGCCTGGGCTGGTGCGCGATGCTGACGCCGCAGCCTGACGGAAAACTGGCGTCGGCGGAGCCCGTGCTGCTGCCGGTCATGGCGCCGCGCCTGCAGGCCGATTGCCGGCCGGACGGGTTCGCGGATATCTCGCTCTGGGGCGTCGGGCGGCTCGGACGCGTGCGGTTCACTGCGCTCAATGCGCCCTACCTGTACGGCCCCAACCGGCTGCTCGCGGCGGATGGCGGCATTCATGCCGCGCAGTCTGGACCGGTGCTGCTTATCAGGGGTGCGCGGCTGCGACAGGTCCATCCGGCGCGGCGCTGCGCCTGGTGGCACGACATCAAGCCGGAGGCGGCGCGACCGACCTGGTCGACGGCGGACGCGGCGCGGGTCATGGAATTGCC
>Ga0134126_10002419_pt1 | contig 23558 bp, 24 predicted proteins | sample KB31752_FD_96881 | JGI IMG/M metagenome (GOLD analysis project Ga0134126, IMG submission 96881) | Terrestrial soil microbial communities with excess Nitrogen fertilizer from Kellogg Biological Station, Michigan, USA - KB3-175-2 | ecosystem: Environmental > Terrestrial > Soil > Unclassified ... | reverse complement strand
TTGCGAAGGGGAATGCGACTCTCGCCGAATGATTCCGCCATGGAATGCTCCCTTCTGCCTGTGAGTAGGGGTCCTAGTGGAAAACCAATAAGATTCTCATGAGGCCTTGAGATTTTCCGGGTGAAATTGGATCGCAGAGTAAATTGTTATCCCGGCTGCTTGCAATGTGTTTGTGAATTGGGCTGTCCGGAACGCCGGATTCACCATCTCCTGCGTCCGGGCCATATAGAGCGCGGGACGCGGATCTCAATCCGCATTCGGCTTTAGGAACGAATTCTGTCAACCTTGGCGGCCGAGGACCGGCTGTTTCTGCGCCGGCACAACACCCCCCTCCACCTGCCCAGCGACACAGGCCCGGTCTCTCCCAGTCTCCACCGGGACGTATGGTGGAGTACCCGGCTGCCGTTACTTGAACTGCTGGAAGAAGTCGATCAGGTAGTAGCCGATCACAAAGAGCGTGGCTACGCTGGTGACAATCAGCATCGTCCGCATGATCGGCTGCACCTTGTTGACCTTCGCCACGATGGCCTCCTGCGCCAACTTTTCGTGACTGAACGCATCGTCGATGAAGATCTGATCTTCTTCATCGCGCTCAAGCCGCGAGCGATAGATCCACACAGCGGCCAGGATCAGCACCAGAGCACCCCATACCGCCCACATCACAGGGACCAGGGTCATAATTCACCTCCGAGCCATGGGGTCCCAGGATCGCACCCGTCCAGAGGACACGGCGGTCTCGCGGGGCCTCACGGTCCAACATGATAGTCCCAATTGACCTGGGCGGGGGCGACAAACGTCACGGGAGGCTGGGGACAGGGTGCAGGGTACAGCGTATGGGGTTCAGGAGGCAGGAAGGTGAACCTTGTTCGCTGGCCGGGGCATCCAATGAGACGGTTGCCGGAACAGGTCTTGTTTCCCGGTCCGCAGCCCAGTACAGTAATAGAGGACCGAATTTCACCATTTGGAGACTTCATGGCCACCACCGCCGCCACACCCGAACAGGAAATCAAGAAGGCGCCCCTCACGTTGACCCCCCAGGCCATCGCCAAGGTCCGCGAGATCATGGCGACGCAGGATCCCCTTCCTGCCGGGCTGCGCATCGGCGTGGTCGGCGGAGGCTGCTCCGGGTTCCAGTACTCGATGGCTTTCGAGAACCAGGGCGGCATGATGGACAAGGTGTTCAATTTCGACGACTTGAAGGTGTTCGTCGACGCCACCTCGTTGATGTATCTCAACGGCTGTATCGTCGACTACGTCGAGACGCTGGAGGCCGCCGGCTTCAAGTTCGAAAATCCGCAGGTCAAGTCGACGTGCGGCTGCGGCTCTTCGTTTAACGTGTAAGCGTTCCGGGGCCTTCGGCCCGACCAGCTTCCCGCGGATTATGCGACACAAAAGGCCTGCCTCCCTCGGCAGGTCTTTGTGCGTGCAGCAGTGACGTGGCTAGCCGTGCCATTTCCACACAAACGCGATGGTGAAGCCAACCGCCAGGCCGAATGCGGCGATCTGCAGTCCTGAAGGAACACGCACGTTGCCATGCAAGTCGAAATCCTGGGGCGGCAGCTTCAAAGGGGCCAGCGTGCCGGTCAGCGCCATCAGGGTCCATAGGCCGAAGACGGTCGACACCAGGTAAAACGTAAGTGCCCACATCGCCAGCCGGCTCTGCCTTGGGAAGTGATCGCCGAATAAGAGGCTCACCGTAACAATGCTGGTGGAGAGCGTGATGAGCTGCTTCGTCAGGTCCGAGGCAAAGTCGAATGCCTTTTTCTGATACTCCAGCATCTCCACGGGGAATCTCCTTGCGCCGGGACAATCAGCAGAACGGGAAGAGCGGGCAAATGCGGCTGAGTGCGCCGGAGAGCGACCACTCGTGCAGCATCGTGTCGCTCGCGTTGCGGCTCGCGACTTCCTCGATCATCGCGTCCACAAGCCGGTAGACAGGTGGTTCCTGCCCCAACGCCGCGAGTGCTGCACCCGATGCCGTGGCGACGGAATGGGAGAAGAACGTGGACAGGTCTGCCCAACATCCGGGTTCGAATCCATAGCCGCGGCTTTGCGCGTAACTTGCGGCCACGCTTAACAGCTTTTGCACTATGGCATCGTTCATGCCGGAATCCGGTGTGTTCATTGGGGTGCTCATCGTGATCAGGGCAATAGATTACCCGCATTTGTGCGTTGGGCCAAGAGAATCCTATCCCTGGGAAGAGCGCGCGAATAGGAGGAGCAGTCCAAACGCCTCGACCGGACTATTGCTGCGGCGGACCTGAAGGCGGCTGGGTGGGTGAAGGGCTGCCGGGCTGTCCTGGCCCTCCCGGCTGCCCAGGGAACCCAGGCTGACCTGGCCCGTTTCCGGGCTGGCCGGGCTGACTTGGTCCTCCGCCGGGCTGGCCGATCCCGCCGCCGCCCATCATGGTTTGCGTGTCCATCATGGGCGAATAGGTGAACTCCCACTGGTTGTAGTGGTCCTTCTTTTTGTAGACCAGGATCGACTTGCGGGTGCTGGCTGGGGATACTCCGATCATGCCGCCCGCGCCACCCGCCTGCGGGTTATCGCCGAACATGCCGGTGGAGCTGCTCGTATCAGTGGAATTCCCGTTCGTGTCGGCGCCACCCGGGGTAACGGCACCGGGAGGTGATCCGGGCTGGGGTGATCCGGGTGGGGGTGAGCCGGGCTGGGGTGATCCGGGCTGGTTCGGGCTGGGGCCAGGAGTGGGGCTTCCGATGGGATTATTGGGATCGGTGCCGGGGCCGCCGCCCGGGCCCGTGCCCAGCATTGGCCCGCACCCGCTTGTGGGGCCGAGGGGCTCGCCGAAGAACCCCATGGCAATGGGCGCCTTGTTCTGGCAGTACAGGATCGGCTTCCAATCGTCCTTGCCCGTGGTGGGGTCGATGTACCTCTTGCGGAGAAACCGGATGTCGTTGGTCTTCACGAGCGCGTCGATGTTCGGCGGATAGGCGTTGAACTTGCGGTAGTAAAGCTGGATGGCACGGATGTATTGCTTGCCGCGCTCCATGGTCTCGACGTCATGGTCGCGCTGAATGTCGTAGGCGATTTTGGGCGCTGCTACAGCCATGGCGATGATGAATATGGCCAGGAGAATCAGGACGCCGAGCAGAATGTAACCCTCTTCGCCCGGACGGCGGGCGTCTCTCGGGAAACGGCGATGGGCATCGACTGGGAGCACTGGGGGCATGATGCGCCTACTGCTGGATGAGCGGCAGTGTCTGCGTGTTGTTATACGCCAGGTCAGTGACCTGAATGCCGGATGGCGAAATGCTGGTTACCTTGTAGCGGTGGTCGACGACCTCGCCGGTCTTTGCCACGAAGATGTCGTCGCCATGGACGAGGAAGGCGCGGATCCACGACTTGTCCTTCGGCTGCTCGTATCCGAAATACTTGAGATCAATTGCCGGCGGTTGCGGCGGAGGCGGAGGTCCAGTCGGCACCGACACGTTCGCGTTGGTGCCGCGCGGGCCCTTGACCGGTTCCGGGATCGTTGGGGCCGACTCTGCCGAGAAGATGTTTCGTCCGGTTCCGGCGTATTCCACGTCCTCGCTTTGGGCGAGCTTTGCCAGGTGGAGCGTGGGGTCGATGAGGCCATTGTCAATTTTTTCCGCTTCCGGAGCGTCCGCATCGGGGCTGGCCGCTGGCTGGCTAGCGGTGGCTGCCGGACGTGTCGGCGAATGCTTCGCATTGACTGCCGGGGCCACAGGCCGTGGCACTGACGGAGTGGCAAAGTATCCGTGCAACTCCCAGACGGTGGCGGGAATGATGATGGCGAGCATGACCGCGAGAATTGCGACTTTCTTTTTGTCTTCTGTGCCAACCTTCATTGCGCGTCACCCTCGTTTTCCGTGGGAGGATTGGCGCCGTTGCCGCCGGATGGATTGGCTGCTGCCGCCTGGGGAACTCCGCTGGCCGCGGCATCTTCAGGGCGCAGCCAGGTGGAGAGCTGGAGCCGGAGATTCACCGCGCCGGCCTGTTGCCCAGTGAGACCCATTCCGCGGATCACGAAGAAGATCTTGTCGCGCTCCAGCGAGTTGATGAAGCGCATGATCTGCGGATATTCGCCGGTAATGCCGGCGTCAAGGGTGATCTCGGTCAGGTTGTTCTGCGGAGGTTTCTGCGCGTAACTCAAGCGAGTCTGCCGCACGCCGGACTTCACTTCGAGGTTGCCCATTTCCGCCGAAATCGAGGAGTAGTCCGCCGGAATGCGGCGGTCTATGAACGACTTCACCTGGTCGCGGGCAACGTCGATGCGCTTGTCGAGTCCGCGGAGGGGCGCGGTCTGAATTTCGAGCGCGTGCAACTGCACCTGCTTATTCGCCATGGCTTCGGCCGTGCGCGAACTGGTCACTGCCCAGTCCATTGCATACCGGGTGCCCAGCACGATGACTGTGACCAGCAGAAGCGCGAAGGCAATGTAATGCCACGTAAGCGGCGAAGCCAACCGCTCGCGCCAGGCGGGAGCCGGAGTTACGTTCATCGCGCACCTCCTGTTGGTCCGGGCTGCATGGTGCCCAGGGGCCGGGTTGGCGGCGGGGGCGGGGTTGCCGGCTGCTGCCGGGTTGGAAACCCTCTGGGGGCGGGGACCTGGCCGGGGCGTCCAGTTCGCGGATTCACTGGAGGGAGCGTTACGGGAGGCCGCCGCGACTTCGAACGCGCCGGCGTCTGCTCCTGCTCAGCCGGCGCCGAATGTGTGGTCTGCGCCTTGCTGTTGCCGGTCTTCCGTTCTTCCGGCGTCGCGGGGTTGTAGTCGGCGAGCAGATCGAAGTTCACCCGGCTGGATGCGCTCACCGGTTCGAGTTGCTGCTGGTTCCCGTTGCCGGCCGACTCCGCGGTTTCGTTCACGATGCGGGGCAGCAGAAAGCGCTTCGAGTGCTCCAGGTTTGCCACCAGGTCCACGGCCTTATCGCGCGGACCCACCACGCGCATGCGCACGGTGATGTGTCCATCTTTCTTGTCGACGACCGGCTCGCGAGTGGTGACCTGCACGCCGCCCGGCAGGACGGTTTCGAGGTCCTCCATGGCAAGCGTCCAACTGAACGCCTTGGCGTCGATCAGTTTGTTCAGCGAGCTCACATGCGCCAGCACTTTGGCGTTGTCGGGCTGCTGGGCCAGGGTGATGTACTGCTGCCGCTCGTCGTTGACCTTGGCGATGGACTGATCGACGGTGTGCTCGCGTGCGCGCGCCGCCTCTGCCGCATTGTGCATGAAGTGCAGCCCCAGTGCGAGGGCGACAGCAATCACGGCGAGACCGCCGATGGCAAAGCGCAGGCGATGCAGGGCGGGGCCGAGGTCGGTGTACGGCCGAGTGGCCAGGTTGATGGATACGCGCATCTAGGCCACCCCCGTCAGCGCGCCGGCCACTCCGGCAAACCCGATGGGACCGAGGGCGGAGGCGGCTCCTGTCGACGGCGTGGGAGCAATTTCAATCACATCGAACTGGCCATCGCTCACAGCGCGGGCAAACTCCTGCACGGGAACCGCTCCGGCGTAGTGCAGATGGCGCGGATGGGAGCCCACTTTGTCTTCATAGTAAGCTGCGGCGACGGCCACGCTGCGCTGCACTTCGGCGACGCGGGCGGCGTTGTCTTCAGGCAGGTCGATGGTGCGATACAGAAGCAGGTCGTCTCCTCGCGTGATCGATGTTGTGAGCGCGGCACTGCTCAGATTGGCTGCCAGGGCGGCTTCCGCCGTGCTGACTGCTGCCAGCGCCGCAAGACCCGACGGCAGTACGGCCCCGGGCTCGAAGCCCGCCGCACGCACCGCCGCCTCATACTCGGCAAGCACCGGCCCGGGCATCACGGTTACCAGCACCTTGACCGGCTCTGCCGAAGGCTGCGCGAGCACCTGGTAGCTGAGCGCCGCATGCTCCGCGTCGAACGGCACCATTTTGCGCAGGCGGAACCGCAGCACCGGCATCGCTTCCGCCGGCTTGGCAGGAAAGCTGTCGAAATCGAGCACGAACACTCGCACGGCCATGTCCGGGACGATCAGCGTGACCGACCGGCTGCGCGGCGATACCTGCTCGATCGCGGAGCGCAACGCGTCTGCGACGGCGTCCGCTACCATCACATTGGTGCCGCCGACGCCGGGGCTCAGCGCTCCGGGCCGCAGCGCGGCAAAGGCGTACACCGGCGCGGCGCTTCCGCCGGAAAGGGAAGCGGCGAGCGCGCCCTCGGGCGCAATCTCCACCGCGGTCTGCGGGCGGCCCACGGCAGGGGCAATCGAACTCATTGTCAGCTTGTTTCCCAGCAGCGCCACTATCTCGATGCCTCGATGAACGTAACCTTGTTGATTTCCTTCAGCGTGGTAATGCCGTGCCGCACACGGTCAATGGCCGATTCGTTCAGGATCGTCATGAGTTCCTTCTGCACCAGGGTGCGAATTACTTTGAGCCGAGAGGCCCATTGTTATGAAGTGGCTCTCAAATGATGGTCTTTGCACGAGCATGGGGTGAATTACGTGCGGAGCGATACGAACCAAGAGCGACAAACCGAGAAAGGCGAGGGGCAGACACAGTAGGAGAAATTTGAATGTGATGCCCCAAAAGAAGATCACGAAACTGCCTTCCCCCAACTTCCATGCGACGGAATAGCCGAGAAGCATGCCCAGTATGGCGACCGTGCGCAGGTACAGGCTGGATACCCGCAGGAGTTCGCCGCAATTTCCGCACTGCAGATCAGACCTAAAGACAGATCCGGACATCTCGACCGGATGGGCGCAAACGGGACACGCTCCACGCGATTTGGAAGTCAGGTTCATATCTGCTTCAAGTTGGGGTGCCATGCTACCTCGATGCCTCGATGAACGTCACCTTGTTGATTTCCTTCAGCGTGGTAATGCCGTTGCGCACGCGGTCGAGCGCCGACTCGCGGAGGAACGTCATCCCTTCCTTCTGGGCGAGCTTGCGAACTTCCGACGTGGGCTTCTTTTCGAGAATCAATTCGCGGATGGGGTCGGTGAGGTCAAGCAGCTCGTGGATGGCCGTTCGCCCGCGATAGCCGGTGCCGCCGCACTCCATACAGCCCTGGCCTTCGCGGAACCCGAAGTCCCGCCACTCCGCGGGGTCGAGGCCTGAGGAAAGCAACGTCTCGTCGTCATAATGCACGGTGCGGCCGCAATAATCGCAGATGGTGCGCACGAGCCGCTGCGCCAGGATGCAGTTGAGCGCCGAGACGAAGTTGTATGCCTCGACGCCCATGTTGAGGAAGCGGCCGAGCACGTCGACCACGTTGTTGGCGTGGACGGTGGTGAACACCAGGTGGCCGGTCAGCGCCGAGTTGATGGCGATCTGCGCCGTCTCCTGGTCGCGGATTTCGCCGACGAGAATCTTGTCGGGATCGTGGCGCAGAATCGATCGGAGACCGCGGGCAAACGTGAGCCCCTTCTTCTCGTTCACCGGGATCTGCGTGATACCGCGAATCTGGTATTCGACCGGGTCCTCAATGGTGATGATCTTGTCTTCGTCGCTCTTGATCTCGTTGAGCGCTGCGTAGAGGGTGGTGGTCTTTCCCGAACCGGTGGGGCCGGTCACGAGCACCATGCCGTAGGGCTCGCGGATATACCGGCGGAAGCGCCGCAGGTCCGACTCGGCAAAGCCCACCACGTCAAGCGTGAGGTTGCGGAACTTCTCCGACATGGATTCTTTGTCGAGTACGCGAAGGACGGCGTTCTCGCCATGTACGGTGGGCATGATCGATACGCGGAAGTCGATCAGCCTGCCCTTGTAGCGCACGCGGAAACGGCCGTCCTGGGGCACGCGCCGCTCGGCGATGTCGAGCTCCGACATGATCTTGATGCGCGACAGAATCGTGGTGTGATGCTCGCGCGCAATGGGCGCCATGGCCATCTGCAGGACGCCGTCAATGCGGTACTTGATCACCACCGAGTCGTCCATGGTCTCCACGTGGATGTCGGACGCGCGCCGCTCCAGCGCGGTGAAAATGGTGGTATCGACCAAGCGGATGATGGGGCTGATGTCTTCTTCGCTGGTGAGCTTCTCGATCGAGATGTTCTCGTCGGCGTTTTCATCGCCGGTGAGGACGTCGAAGGTGAGGCCTTCGCTGGCTTCTTCCAGTACGCGCTGCGATTGCTCGGTTTTCTTGAGCACCTCGGTGATCTGCGACAACGTGGCCACGCGGGCGATGACGCGGTGGCCGAGCAGCCCGGAGATTTCATCGAGCACCATCAACTGCGAGGGATCTGAGACTGCGATGACGAGCGCTTCGCCCTGCTGTTCGATGGGCACGAAGTTATAGCGGAACATCAGTTCCACGGGAACCGTGCGCAGCAAGTCGTGCTGGATGCGGAAGTTTTTGAGATCGACGAACTCCGCGCGATAGCGCCTGGCCAGCATCTCGGCCTGCGCCCGTTCGTCGCCGCCGTTGGGGAGGGGAACGGACAATATCGTCGTTTCAGCCATATGCGTCTACACCTGTCCCGTGGGGGACTGGCCCATGGAAAATATGGGCAGATAAAGCGAGATGAGAATGAACACCACAACCACGCCCATCACAATCAGGATGGCGGGCTCGATCAGCGCCAGCGCGGCGGTCAGCGCTGTCTGGACGTCTTCTTCGAAAAACTCTGCCACCGAGTTCAGCATTTGCGGCAGAGCGCCGGTCTGCTCGCCCACCTGGATCATCTCCGTCGCGAGACTTGGAAACACTCCGGTTTTGGCCAGCGAATCGGCCAGCGACTTGCCTTCCCGTACTGTGGTAATCGACGTCAGCACCGCTTTCGATACCCGACGCGAAGAAATTGATTTCGCCGCGGTTTCCAGCGACGGCACCAGCGGCAGTCCTCCCGTGAGCAGCGTGGAAAGCGTGCGGGCAAACAAAGCCACCTGGTACTTGAGCCAGATTTTGCCCAGCACCGGAGCCTTGATGCGGATGGTGTCGATCACATCGTGGCCTCGGTCGCTGAGGGCAAAGCGCCACGCCGCGATCGCGAGGATCAGCACGGCGACGGCGATGTATCCGATGCTGTGTTGCGTCCAGGTGCCGAACTTCAGCAGGTCCATCGTGATGGCGGGCAGCTTGTTTCCCATCTGGTCATAGAGGGTCGCAAACTGCGGAATGACCACGGTGAACATGAAGGTCATCAGCGCCGAAACGAGCGTGAGCAGGACAGCGGGATAGATGAGCGAGGAGATGAGTTTCTTGCGGAATGTGAGCGAGATGCGCTGGAAGCCGACGTAGCGTTCGAGCACCTCCTGCAGGTTTCCGGAGCGTTCGCCAGCCACCAGTGTGGTGGTGTACATGAGGGGGAACCCACTCTGCGCCTCGAAAGCTGCCGACAGGGCTTCGCCGGTTTTGACGCGGTTGGACACGTCTTCAAGTTGTCCCGCGAACTTGGCGTTTTTCTGGATCTTGCCGAGCATCTGAAGCGATCCCAGAATGGGCAGGCCGGCGCGGATCAGGGTGAGAAACTGCTGGTTGAAAATGAGGAAGGGCTCGAGCTTGACCTTGCGGCGGGCGAAGACCCCGAGGCCCGCGCCGCGCACTTTCACCGAAAAGACGTGGAAGCCGGCGTGCGCAAAGCGGGCGCGCAACTCCTCCGCGGAGGCTGCGGTCTGCACCTGCTCCTGCACCCGGCCGCGCTCATCGGCCATCCTGATTACGAATTCCGCCATGCGCTTCCCGGGGGCCCAAAGGCGGCCATTCCGCCCGGCCCGGACTCCGGCAACTCCCTTGCTTCCAAGCCTATCAGTCCTACTGACCTATAGACGCGCGGGAAGGGATGAGCGTTCGCTGAACGCTTCGAATCAATCCGGTGTGGACAGCGGAAGCAGGTTTCCGGAGAGCGTTGTTGAGACCGGCCTTGCCATGTAGAGGCCGCAAAATCACTGGCTCGGGCGAGCGTTGCTGTTCTGCAGTTCTCTTGATAGATAGAACTTCGCTTTTTCAGTGCTTTCTAATAGCCGTTTGCTACCAGCCAGGGTTCCGTTAACTCGAAGGGCGGCTTATTTTGGGACTGCATCTGGGCCCAGGCGAGCTTCACCAGCACGTCGGCCTCGATGTTCACCGGCGCGCCGGGATGCAGCGTGTGCAGGTTGGTCCGCCAGTAGGTCAGGGGCAGAATGGCGATTGCGACCTCCTCGCCGTCCCATCCGGCAATGGTGAGGCTGATGCCTTCGATGGCGATGGAACCCTTGGGGACCATCCACTGGCGCAGGTTTTCCGGTACGCGCGCCTTCAGGGTCCAGTCCGTGGTTTGAAGGTCGAAGCCAGGCCGGGTGCGGCCGTTTACGGGTTCGAGCGAAGTCATCGTGCCCGTGCCGTCCACGTGGCCCTGGACCACATGGCCGCCAAGAGGGCTACCGGCGGCGGTGGGGAGTTCCAGGTTCAGCTTCGCGCCGGGCTTGAGCGTGCCCAGAGAGGTGCGGTCGACGGTCTCCTGCGCGAGATCGGCATGGAAGTAAGTCGGGTCGACATCGAGGGCGGTAAGGCAAACGCCGGAGATGCCGAGCGAGTCGCCTTCCCGGAGACGTCCCGCGATGCCCGGGGCTTCGACGGTGATGCGGTGAACGCCGCCGCGGCTCTCTACGCCGACAAGGGTGCCGGTCTGCTCGATGATGCCGGTGAACATGGGTTCATTTTACGAGAAGGCGGATGTTGCGGACTCAGAGTAGGTACTCACAAGAGTAGTGAGGTGGTCAGGCGGTCAGGTGATCGAGCGGTCAGTGGTCAAAGGGACAGGTAATCGGCGAATCACTGACGCGATCATTATCAGTCCTCCAAAACAATTGGGCGAAAAGCGACGACTCTCGCAATTGAAACTGACAACTGACAACTGAGTTCACGCTCTGGCCGTTTCCGCATAGGCTACGCACACGACCGTGGCGAGTCCAAGCAGCAGGATTGCCTCTTCCACGTGCGTACTGCGCTCGTGCAGGCGGTTGAAGTCCGCTGTAGCTGGATTTGCAGTATCTCGCGTGTTGATGGCGCCGCCTTCGGCAATACGGTCGCGCTCCATCGCGGGGATGATCCCGAACTGCGAATAAGCCGTGGATCCCAGCATCAGCACCAGAAGCACCATGGGTGTCAGGGCGGTCTTCGGCTTGTAGATGTTCCACGCCGGCGCCAGCGCGAGCAGCGCCAAGGCCACTACGCCGCATACGATGCCCATCCAATGGAGGATGCGCAGCAACTCGCCCACGATGGTTCCCGCCATGTGCGTGTCGGGCTGCGTGCTGAAGCTCACCGCAGCGACGACGGGGAAGAATACTTCCGCGCCCAGCCAGACGATCAGTGACAGGTAGAGCAGTGTGCGTAGAAGTGTCTTCATGCGGGAAGGATATATCAACCGGCCGCAAAGAAAGGGATTGTGAGCTAGGTCCGCGCGGGCTCGCCGCTGGCGCGTGAACTGCGCGGCTTGGACTGCTGCTCGGCGCCCTGCGGCGGCATCGCTTGTGCTCCGCGCTTGGCGTCATACATTCGCATGTCGGCATAAATGCAGAGGGCCTCTTCATCCTGTGCGTCCTCGGGAAAGATGGCTACGCCGAGGCTTGCGCCCACCTGAACCATTCGATTCTCGAGGGTGACGGGCTGCTCCAGCAGGTTGAGGAGCGAACGGCCCACGTGCTTAGCTTCCGAGCGGCTTGTCGGCCCCTCCAGGATCACGGCAAACTCGTCACCACCGGTGCGCGCCACCGTGTCGGAACGCCGGATCCGGCCGCTCAACTGCAGGGCGACGTGTTGCAGGAGCAAGTCGCCAACGTGATGGCCCATGGTGTCATTCACCTGCTTGAAGCGATCGAGGTCGATCATCAGCAGGGCAATCTGCATCCCCGTCCGCCGTGCTCGCTCGAGCGCCCCACTCAGCCTGTCCTGGAAGAGCCGCCGGTTGGGCAGTCCGGTCAGCACGTCGTGCAGCGCGAGATGCTTGTTGTGCGCAATCTGGTCTTCCAGCAGGACGAGGATCATGCCCACCGCGACGATGTATTTGGGCAGGTTCCACACCTCGCTCTCCAGGTGGAGCCTGGGGTACCAGGCGGCGAGTGCTGGGGCCACGGTGAACACGTTGGCCCAGAGGACAAATCCCGCAATGGAGATGATGGCGCCCGCCGTCGCGCGCCGGAATGCGTACCAGAAATGGAACGCGGCGCAGAAATACACGGCGAACAGGATGGCATTCAGGGCATAATCTGAGCCGTTTGGCCGGTTCTGCACGGCGAGCAGCAGGATCATCAACGCGATGTGGACACCCACGGTGGCCCAGCGCAGCGGATGGTGAAAACGCCGCAAATTTGTCACGCTTACGACCAGCGGCCCGACGCCCAGCAGGATCGCACCCACGTTCAGCGCCCAGGCCGGGCCGCCGAACATCAGCACCGCCAGGTAAAAGGTATATGACCCCAGGATCATGACCAGCATCGTCAAGCTGGAACGTTCCTGGCGGTAGGGAACCGAAGCCCGGGTAAAGAGCAGCCCAGCCCATACCAGCGTCAGAACGCCCAGGAACGTGGCAATCCCGCCTGCTCTTCCGGGCAGCGGCGAAAATATGAACGAGAAAAAGTGCAGTACGATCAGAAGCCAAGCCGTCAGCCAGTGCTTCGACACAGGCGTGTTGCTGTTACGGGCCACAGAGGCGAACGCCGCAGCCAGTAATCCGACGGCGACCAGGTCCGGTAATTTACTCCAGTCCAGTAAATCCAGCACTCACCTTACCTCTTGTGGGAGGGTGCCATGCCCTCTGCAGAAAAGTTGGCTTTGAACCACAGATTATAGGGTAGGAACGCGTGAAAGTACCTGTACTTTCGGGTGTACCAAAGTAACACGTTAGTAACAGAAAGGCCGCTGTTCCCGTGCTTATCGTGATCCCTCCTCACGGTTCGTTGTGGTTTGCAGCCCCATACATCCGTAGACTATCGAGAATTGGGGAAATGCGCACCCGGCAGCCACTTGCCGCCGGCCGGCGTTGAATTGTGTCGCAGGGATTATGCCAACCAGCCTGTATATCGTGGTCGAGGGAGAAGATCCCGGGTTCGACATCTTTGTAAACGGTCACGCGATGGCGCGGAATGAGGATGCCCTGGAGCGCCTCGCCGAGCGGCTAGCCGTGAGCCCCCTGCTGGAATTCTTCTCCGCCGATGAAAACTCCATGGCGCTGCTGCTGGAGCAGGGCGGCGGCAATCCTGACTGGGTTCATCACCTCCCCGCGCCGCAGTGGTTTGACCCCGCCAACGGATTGATATCCGTCTGTGCCCTCATCGAGTTCCTGGAACGCACACCGGCGGCGCTGGGGTCTGAAACCGCTCCGGTGGTCTCCGAGTTACGCGAATACGAGCGCGTGTTGCGGAAGACGGCGCAACGCGAACTTCGGTGGCACCTGGCCGTAAGCTGGCGATAACAGCCCGATTTCAACGATGGGTCGGGAATAGGACCAAAATTGTGGAAGGTCAGGCTCTAATATTCCTTGACTAGTATATGCCTGTAGAAGTATATACAGGGTGTGGAATCTGTCTTTGAAGTCATTGTGGAGCCGAACCGCCGCGCGATCCTGAGCCTGCTGATCTTGTCCCAACAATCGGTGGGAGAGATCGAGCGCCAGCTTTGCATGCCGCAGCCCACCATCTCAAAGCACTTGCGCGTGCTGCGTGAAGCCGGCTTTGTGGAAGCGACGGTGGACGCGCAGCGCCGACTTTATCGTCTGAGGCCGGAACCGCTTCAGGAACTCGATGCGTGGCTGGCACCGTTCCGCCGATTCTGGTCGGCGCATGTGGACGCGCTCGAACGCCACCTCGACCGCATGGACGACGTTCCATCTGGCGAAGGGTTGACCCTCTACGCGAGCACGCCGGAGGCGGGCGTATCGGCGACTCCCGGCGTGAGCGCCAGTAAACCATCCGCTGCGAAGGGTAAGCCAGGCAAGCGCGCCCGCCGCCCTAACCGAGAACGCTCCCAAGGAGAGACGAAATGAAGATCAAAATTACCAGCGTGTACGTGGACGACCAGGAGAAGGCACTGCGTTTCTATACCGATGTGCTTGGGTTCGTGAAGAAGGCCGATTTTAGCCAGGGTCCGTTTCGCTGGCTCACAGTCGCCTCGGCCGAAGACCCTGACGGGACCGAATTGCAACTGGCGCTCAACAACAATCCGGCTGCGCAGACTTACCAGCAGGCGATGTTCCAGCAGAACCAGCCCGCGGCCATGTTCTTCGCCGACGACCTGGAAGGTGATTACGAGCGCATGAAGGCGCGGGGCGCTGAGTTCACGATGCCTCCGCGGGACGTGACCGCCTCAAAGATCGCCATGGTGAACGACACCTGCGGGAACTTGATTCAGATCACGCAATTGATGAAGTGGCAGGGCTGAGGGTCGGCTTGAAACGAGGCCGGCAGACATTAGCGAACCCGGAGAAGGGAAGAGTTCAATGAGCGATAGCGCACCATACCAGCCAGGCCCGGCCAGCGGGGCGCACGTGCACAAGGACGGAGAGAAATGGACGCTCATTGTGGTTCGCCAACTGCGCCACGCTCCGGAGAAGGTATGGATGGCGCTGACGGACCCTGTGCATCTGCATGAATGGGCTCCGTTCGACGTGGATGGAAGCCTTGAGGTGGCCGGCACGACAGTGAAGATGGTTCCGGCCGGGGCACCCGTGCCCCACGTTTCCGAGACAACGGTGAAGCGAGCCGAGAAGCCCCGGCTGCTCGAGTACAACTGGGGCGACAAGGATCTGCGCTGGGAACTCGAGCCGCTGGGCAGCGGCACGCGGCTCACGCTGTGGCACAACATCGATCGCCGCTTCATCGCGTGGGGTGCGTCGGGATGGCAGATCTGCTTCGACGTGCTCGACCGGTTGCTTCAGGGCGCGCCCATCGGCCGGCTGGTGGGCGCGGACGCGATCAAGTTCGATTGGGAGCGGCTGAACAGGGAGTATTCCGAGCAGTTCGGAATCAAGACGATGGACCTTCCGGCGAAAGCGCCTCAACAATCCTTAGAACGGAGAAAGCCATGAAGCAACGAACGATTTTTCGGTTGATTCACCTCATCCTGAGCATTCCGATCCTGGGCTACATCTATAGCCCGTTCGACAAGCTGCCGTCCTACGCTCCGCAAACGCGGTATGTCTTTTTCCCTCTCATGGTCCTCACGGGATTGTGGATGTGGAAAGGGCATGTTGTGCGGGGACTCTTTTCGAGGAGCTCTGCGCAGGGAAAAACCGTGGAGAATTGATAGCGGCGTAGTGCGATTCGATGCACAGAGAGAAAACTGGAGCGTTTGATGAAAAACCCAATCAAGGCAGCATCCGGCTCTGCACGCGCCAGGACGAACCTGGACCCGCAAAGCGATTGGCGCAGTACCATGTTCATCCACATACGGGACGTGATTCACGAGGCGGACCCGGAAATCATGGAAGAGTGGAAATGGGCGAAGCCCACCAACCCGGCGGGTGTTCCGGTCTGGTCAAAAGGCGGCATGATCTGCAGCGGCGAGACCTATAAGACGCACGTGAAGCTGACATTTGCCAAAGGAGCTTCACTGCGGGATCCAGCGGGTCTGTTCAATTCCAGCCTGGATGGGAACGTGCGGCGCGCCATCGATCTGCAGGAAGGCGACACGATCAATGGGATGGCACTCAAAGCGCTCATCCGGGCCGCCGTAGCCCTGAACCTGCAGGGCAGCGAGGGCAGCAAAAAAGCCAAGCCCCGGAATTGAGCCCGCCATTTCGCGGATCACGCGGCGTGCGGAAGGCCGCGGTGTTCGAGGCGCCGCGGGTGCCTCACAGGCATGTGCACCTGGCCGTGCATGGCATGCCAGAACGCCGCTATATCTCGTATCGTGTGCTGCAGCGACCGGCGCGGAGACCACCCCGTCAGCCTTCGGAATGCCGAAGCATCGGCCATGTAGAACGCGCGATCGCCGGCGCGCGGCGCAGCGTGGCGAACGCTGACGCGCCGGTGGCACGTGCGCTCAATCCACTGAATCATCTCCAGCACCGATGCCGTGTGCGAGGCTCCGCCGCCTACGTTGTACGCCTCTCCGGCGATCACGGGGCAGAAATCGCGTGCTGCGAGAAGCGCGTTTACCACGTCAGACACATGGAGAATGTCGCGCACCTGCAGTCCGCTTCCGTATACGGTTACGGGCTTGTCGGCGAGGATGGAATACACCAGGTGCGACACCCAGCCGTGCCCTTCGTTTTCAAACTGCCTGGGGCCGGCCACGGTATCGCAGCGCAATGAAATGACGGGGACCTCATGGGCCCTTCCGTACTCGAGAAACTGCCGGTCCGCCAGGCCCTTCCAGCACACGTACGGAGAGTCGGCCTCGGTCGCTGCCCGCTCCGGAATTCCGCGAAAGCCGGGCTCAACCGGAACGAATCGCGACCCCTCGGCCTTGAGCATGTTTGACGGCATCGGCTCGTACACCTTTGCCGTAGAGACGTACAGCACCGGCGGCCTAAGGGAAGAACGCCGCGCGGCATCGAGCACGTTGAGGGTGCCGTTCACGTGCACATCAAACTCGCTCTGCGAGTTCGCGGTATCCGCGCAGTGATTGATCAGGTGATAGATCTCGCAGGCCTGGTTTGCGGCTTCGCGCACCGCTGAAACGCTGCGCACATCCGCGCGCACAAAGCGGAAACGGCCCGCGAGCGCCTGGGACTGCACCCATGCCAGATTCGCGTCCGATCCCGGCCGTGAGAGGTTATCGAGCACCGTGACGCGAGAGTTGGTTGCTGCCAGAAAATGAGCGGCAAGGTTGGCGCCGATGAACCCCGCCCCACCGGTAATGAGGATGTGACCGTTCGAATTCGCTGACGTCGCCATGGTCTCGCGCAACTCCGCTGGGAACATGAGATGCCCTGTCGCGGGGTCCGGTTGACTCCATCATGAAAGTGCGACATCGGCGGCGGGTTCCACGCGGTGCATCTCCTTGCCGCCTCTATCACCGGTCCGCTGCGGCCCACCGGCCGCCCCGGGCCACAGGGACCAACCGCGATGGGTAAAATGTTGATGAGGAGTTCGGTCCCGCATGAAAGCTTCTGTCGCAGTCGAGCCTGCCCGGGGTAGTAAGGTCCTCACCAAAAACAAGCACCTGATTCGCTGGGTGGACAAGATGGCGGAGTTGTGCCGCCCCGACAGCATCCACTGGGTGGATGGATCGCAGGCTGAGTACGATTTTCTCTGCGAGCGACTGGTGCGGGCGGGGACATTCACTCGCCTCAACCAGGAACTGTGGCCCGGCTGCTATTACGCGCGTTCTTCGCCCAGCGACGTAGCCCGCGTGGAAGACCGCACTTATATTTGCTCGCTCTCGCGGGATGCTGCCGGCCCCACCAATAACTGGGAAGATCCCTTCGTGATGCGGCGGCGCCTCAAGCAGCTCTTCAAGGGGTGCATGCGCGGACGCACCATGTACGTGCTGCCGTTCAGCATGGGCCCGGTAGGTTCGCCCATGTCGGGCATCGGCGTGCAGCTCACCGATTCGCCTTACGTGGTTGTGAATATGCGGATCATGGCGCGAATCGGCGCCCCGGTTTTTGCCGAGATCGACAAGGACGAGAAGCGAGTCGTTCCCTGCATGCATTCCGTGGGTGCGCCGCTCAAGCCCGGCGAAAAGGACGTGCCGTGGCCTTGCAGCGACACCAAGTACATTGTGCATTTTCCTGAGACGCGAGAAATCTGGTCCTACGGCTCCGGCTACGGCGGCAATGCGCTGCTGAGCAAGAAGTGCTTCGCGCTGCGCATCGCTTCGAATGTGGCTCGCGATGAAGGCTGGATGGCCGAGCACATGCTCATTCTCGGCGTGGAGAACCCCGAGGGCGAGAAGACCTACGTCGCCGCTGCATTTCCATCCGCGTGCGGCAAAACCAACTTCGCGATGCTCATTCCGCCCAAGGCGATGAAGGGGTGGAAGGTGTGGACCGTGGGGGACGACATTGCGTGGATCCGCCCCGACAAGAGCGGCAATCTGCGCGGCATCAATCCCGAGGCTGGATTTTTCGGTGTCGCTCCCGGCACCAGTGCCAGAACGAACGCCATGGCCATGGCCACACTGGCGAAGAATTCCATCTTCACGAATGTGGCGCTCACGCCCGAGGGCGGGGTGTGGTGGGAAGGTATGACCGCCACTCCGCCCGCAGAATGCGAAGACTGGCGCGGGGAGCGCTGGACTCCGGAGATCGGCCGCCAGACGGGCCGCACCGCTGCGCATCCCAACGGCCGTTTCACCGCGCCCGCATCCCAATGTCCGACGATGGACCCGGCGTGGGAGTCGCCCGAGGGCGTGCCGATCGACGCGATCGTCTTCGGAGGGCGGCGCTCCACCACGCTGCCGCTCGTCTACCAGGCATTTAACTGGAGCAGCGGCGTTTACATTGGCGCGACCATGGGCTCGGAAACGACTGCCGCGGCCGCCGGAGCTGTGGGCAAGGTGCGTCGCGACCCCATGGCCATGCTGCCCTTCTGCGGCTACCACATGGGCGACTACTTCCGCCACTGGCTCAAGATGCAGCGCGGACTTGATCGAACGCCGCGCATTTTTCATGTCAACTGGTTCCGCAAGAATGCCGAAGGCAAGTTCCTGTGGCCGGGGTTCAGCGACAACATGCGTGTGCTTCGCTGGATTGTGGAGCGCGTTCAGGGACGTACTCACGGCCGGGAAATTTCGATCGGCTGGGTGCCGCGTTACGACGATATCGATTGGGCGGGCCTGGACTTCCCGCGCGAAAATTTTGACGCGCTGATGGAAGTGGACCGAGAGGCCTGGAAGCAGGAAGTGATTGGCCATGAAGGCCTCTTCATCGAGCTGCACGACCACCTGCCTCCGGAGATGATCTATGAGCGCGAGCTGTTGATATATAGGCTTTAATTACCGGCAAAGTCTCGGCGCCCCGCGGAATGCACAACCCGCGGGGCGTTTTTGTTGGCATTTTGCCGATCTTCACTATTTGTCTTGACGAACATTTCGGTTATATTAAAAGCTCCAGCACCACTCCGGAGTCGCCAGTTACGACGCTTGCACGCTGAAACTCAAAACCTCGGCGGACACCGCACGAGCATCGTCATCTTTCGAGAGTAAGGGCGGCAGAAAACCTTTGCCGTCACATCTGATCGCAAAGGGTTTGCAATGCAATCATCCGATCGCCGTCTTCGTGTACCTGCACCCCAGGGCCTTTATCATCCGCAGAACGAGCATGACGCCTGCGGGATGGGCCTTGTTGCCAGCATCAAGGGTGAAAAGAGCCACGACATCATCCGCAAGGGGCTCGAGGTTCTTATCAACCTCACCCACCGCGGAGCCGCGGGTTGCGACCCGGAGACTGGCGACGGCGCCGGAATCCTGATCCAGATTCCTCACGTTTTCTTCTCGCGCGAATGTGGCGAACTCGGGATGCCTTTGCCCAATGAAGGCGCCTACGGCGTGGCCATGTGCTTTCTGCCGGTGGACAAACACAGCCGCCTGCAATGCGAAGGCGTCATCGAGCGCATCGCCACCGAGGAAGGCGCAGCGGTCATCGGCTGGCGCGATACCCCGGTCAATGGAGACGCGATTGGACGCGAAGCGCGCGCTTCGCAACCTTATATAGAGCAGCTTTTCGTGCGCCGCCCCGAGAACGTCGACGAGGAAGCTTTCGAGCGGCTTCTTTACAAAATCAGGCGCCGCACCGAAATCGAAATCGCCCACTCCGACATTGAAGGCAAGGAGCACTTCTATGTTCCTTCGTTCTCGTGCCGGACGATCATCTACAAGGGCTTGATGCTGGCGCCGCAGATCGAGAAGTTTTATTTCGAGCTGGCGAATCCGCTGGTCAGCAGCGCGCTGGCCCTGGTGCACCAGCGCTTCTCAACCAATACGTTTCCGAGCTGGAAGCTGGCGCACCCGTACCGCTATGTGGCGCATAACGGCGAAATCAACACCATCCGCGGCAACGTGAGCTGGATGAATGCTCGCCAGTCCGTTCTCGAACATCCGCTGCACGGCGAGCACATTGAGAAGCTGTTTCCGGTGATTGTCCCCGGCGGGAGCGACTCCGCGTCGCTCGACAATGCGGTTGAGTTTCTCTTCCAGTCGGGCCGGTCGCTGCCGCACGTGATGGCCATGCTGATTCCCGAGGCCTGGGCCGGCAACCCGGACATGGACGAGGACAAGCGCGCTTTCTACGAGTACCACGCATCGCTCATGGAGCCGTGGGACGGCCCGGCGGCCATCGCGTTTACAGACGGCCGCGTGATCGGCGCGACGCTCGACCGCAACGGACTGCGCCCCGGCCGCTACTTCGTTACCAAGGACGACCTGGTGGTGCTGGCGTCGGAAGCCGGCGTGCTCGATCTGCCCGCGGAAGACATCCGCAAGAAGGGCCGCCTGCAGCCCGGCCGCATGTTCCTGGTGGACACGGTGCAGAAGCGGATCGTTTCAGACAGCGAAATCAAGAAGGACCTGGCGTCGCGCCAGCCCTACGCGCAATGGCTGCAGGAGCAGCAGGTCACGCTCGACCAGTTGCCCGAGCCGTCGCGCGTGATCGCGTCGAATCCTGAGACGCTGTTGCGCCGCCAGCGCGCCTACGGCTACAGCGAAGAAGACTTGCGCATCCTGCTTGCGCCGATGGGCGCCAAGGGCGAAGAGCCCATCGGCTCCATGGGGACCGATACGCCGCTCGCGTGCCTGTCAGACCGTCCGCAGCCGCTGTTCAACTATTTCAAGCAGCTCTTCGCGCAGGTGACGAATCCTCCCATCGATCCCATTCGCGAAGAGATGGTGATGTCGCTCATCAGCTACATTGGCACCGAGCGCAACATTCTGGACGAGACGCCCGAGAACTGCCACACGCTGAAGCTGCCGCACCCGATCCTGACCAACCGCGATCTCGAAAAGCTGCGCCGAGTATCTTCAGGAGATTTGCTGGCCACCACGCTGCCCGCGCTCTTCCGCGCAGAGGACGGCGAGCGGGGCCTGAAGCATGCGCTCGACGATCTGGGCAACCGCGCATCGCACGCCATTGCCTCGGGTTATTCGCTGCTGATCATCTCCGACCGCGGCGTGGATTCAACCTATGCGCCGATTCCATCGCTGCTGTCCATGGCCGCGGTGCACAACCGGCTGGTGCGCGAGAAGACCCGCACCCAGGTGGCGCTCATTATTGAGAGCGGCGAACCGCGCGAAGTGATGCACTTCGCCCTGCTCATCGGTTACGGCGCCAGCGCGATTAATCCGTATCTCGCGATCGAGACGCTGCACGATCTGAAGCGCCGCGGGCTGCTGCCGCATAACGTGACCGGCAACCAGGCCGAGAAGCACTTCATCAAGGCCATTAACAAGGGCCTGCTCAAGACCTTCTCGAAGATGGGCATCAGCACGCTGCAGAGCTATCGCGGCGCGCAGGTGTTTGAAGCGGTCGGTCTGAACAAGTCGCTCATCGATAGCTACTTCTCGGGGACGGCCTCACGCATCGAAGGTGTCGGCCTCGATGTGCTCGCGCGTGAAGCGCAGATGAAGCACGCGTTCGCCTTCCAGCCACTCACGGATTCCGAAACCGAGCTTGTGGTCGGCGGCCAGTATCAATACCGCGTGAACGGCGAATATCACCTGCTCAATCCGCTGACTATCAGCAAGCTGCAGCATGCGGTGCGGCAGAACAATCCCAGCACGTTCCAGGAATACACGGACCTCATCGACGGGCAGAACCGCACGCTCTGTACGCTGCGCGGGCTGCTGCAGTTCAAGCTGGCGGACAAGCCGCTGGCGATTGAGGAAGTAGAACCCGCCAAGGACATCGTGAAGCGCTTCGTCACTGGCGCCATGTCTTACGGCTCTATCAGCAAGGAAGCGCACGAGACGCTCGCCATCGCCATGAATCGCATCGGTGGCATGTCGAATACCGGCGAAGGCGGCGAAGACGATGCCCGCTTCAAGCCGGACGCGAACGGCGACTCGCGCCGCAGCGCCATCAAGCAGGTGGCCAGCGGCCGTTTCGGCGTCACCACCAATTACCTGGTCAACGCCGACGAGCTACAAATCAAGATGGCGCAGGGCGCAAAACCCGGCGAAGGGGGCCAACTTCCGGGTCACAAGGTGGACGAAGTGATCGCGAAGACGCGGCATTCGACGCCCGGCGTGGGACTCATTTCGCCGCCGCCGCATCACGATATCTACTCCATCGAGGATCTTGCGCAGCTCATCTACGATCTCAAGAACGTCAATCCCAAATCGCGGATCGCCGTAAAGCTCGTCTCGGAAGTAGGTGTGGGCACCGTTGCCGCGGGCGTGGCCAAGGCGCACGCCGACGTGGTCCTCATCTCGGGCGATACCGGTGGAACGGGCGCATCTCCGCTATCGTCCATCCGACACGCAGGGCTGCCGTGGGAACTCGGCCTCGCCGAAACGCAGCAGGTTCTACTGCTCAACGACCTGCGCAGCCGCATCCGCGTGCAGACCGATGGCAAACTGCAGACCGGCCGTGACGTCGTAATTGCAGCGCTGCTCGGCGCAGAAGAGTTCGGCTTTGCCACCACGCCGCTCATCACGATGGGTTGCATCATGATGCGCAAATGCCACCTGAATACCTGTTCGGTCGGCATCGCCACACAGGATCCCGTCCTGCGCGCGAAGTTTACCGGTCAGCCCGAGCACGTAATCAACTTTTTCTTCTTCCTGGCCGAGCAAGTGCGCGAGCACATGGCGAAACTCGGCTTCCGGACCATGGACGAAATGATTGGGCGAGTTGACAAGCTCGACAGCGTTCTTGCCGACGCGCACTGGAAGGCCAAAGGCATCGATCTGGAATCGATTCTTTACGCGCCCGAGCTGCCGTCGCGCGTTGCGCGCCGCTGCGTGAAGAAGCAGGACCACGGCCTGGACGCTGCGCTCGATCATTCTCTTCTGGAGAAGGCCGCTCCCGCTCTCAAAGCAAAGAAGCAGGTCCGCCACACCTTCGCCATCCGCAATGTGCACCGCACGGTCGGCGCCATGCTCGGCGGCGAAATCGCGCGGCGCTACGGTGCGGAAGGCCTGCCCGACGGCACCATTCACTTCAAGTTCCACGGCTCGGCGGGACAGAGCTTCGGCGCATTCGTTCCCACGGGCGTCACGCTTGAGCTCGAAGGCGACTCCAACGATTACCTCGGCAAAGGCCTCAGCGGCGGGCGCATCATCGCTTATCCGCACAAGACGTCGAGCTTCCTCCCTGAAGAGAGCATCCTCGTCGGCAACGTGGTTCTCTACGGCGCGACCAGCGGCGAAGTTTTCCTGAACGGCATCGCCGGCGAACGCTTCGCGGTCCGCAACTCCGGCGCCACTGCTGTGGTCGAAGGCGTGGGCGACCATGGCTGCGAATACATGACCCGCGGCACCGTTGTCGTCATTGGATCCACCGGCCGTAACTTCGCCGCCGGCATGAGCGGCGGGCTCGCTTACGTCTACGACGATGCCGGCGACTTTGCCTCACGCCACTGCAACCAGGCCAGCGTCGATCTGGAACCGCTCGTGGGCGATGAAGACATTGCCATTGTGCGCGGCCTTCTCGAGCGCCATCGCGACTTGACCGGCAGCCCGCGCGCGGCGTGGATCCTCGAGCACTTTGCCCAGGCGCAAAGCAACTTCATTAA
>Ga0134126_10002418_pt1 | contig 23561 bp, 25 predicted proteins | sample KB31752_FD_96881 | JGI IMG/M metagenome (GOLD analysis project Ga0134126, IMG submission 96881) | Terrestrial soil microbial communities with excess Nitrogen fertilizer from Kellogg Biological Station, Michigan, USA - KB3-175-2 | ecosystem: Environmental > Terrestrial > Soil > Unclassified ... | reverse complement strand
TAGCCCGAGGTGAAGAGCAACGCCGCTTCCTTGCCGTGGAGATCGGCGAGTTCGCGCTCCAGTTCGACATGGTAATGCGTCGTGCCGGAAATGTTGCGCGTGCCGCCGGCGCCGGCGCCGGCAGCATCGATCGCTTCATGCATCGCCTCCAGCACGACCGGATGCTGACCCATGCAGAGATAGTCGTTGCTGCACCACACCGTGATCGGGCGCGTGCCCGAGCCGACGTAGAAATCTGCCTTTGGATATCCGCCGCGCTGGCGCACGATGTCGGCGAACACCCGGTAGCGGCCTTCCCGCCTCAGGCCGGCGAGAGCCTCGCGAAAGCGGCTGAGATAGGGAAATGCCATCGTTCCTGACCCGTTTAGTCTGATCTGGGGCCGGTTCCGGCCAAATTCAACCGGACCCGAAGATACTCCAATCCAACCGGCAGAGCCTATGCCTTTTGTCACATGAGAGCCCCCGGGCCAAATTCGGACAGAGGCGGCAATATCGCCTTGATATGGATCAGCGAAACAGCATGCCGGATGATGGCGCTGCCTGCGGTGTCGGCATGGAAAAGGGTGCGGGCGGCGGCGCCGATCGGCCGCCGCCTTTGTTGCTGTAATCGCGCGCCTAGAGGCGGAAGCGGACCTGGTCGATCCAGAAGCGTTCGAGGCGCTTCAGAGTTACGTTCAGCTGGTCGAGATCATCGGCCGCAACATTGCCGACGGCGTTCAACGAGCCCAGATGGCGTTCGAACAGTTCGCGCAACATGTCCCGGACAGCCTCGCCCTTGCGGGTCAGGCGCACCAGGACCGAGCGGCGATCGGCTTCCGAGCGTTCGTGGTGGATATAACCGGATTCGACGAGTTTCTTGAGGTTGTAGGAGACGTTCGAGCCGAGATAGTGGCCCCGCGTGCGCAATTCGCCGGCAGTAAGCTCTTGATCCCCGACGTTGAACAGGAGAAGTGCCTGAACGCTGTTGATCTCACGCTCGTCGCGGCGGTCGAGTTCATCCTTGATGACGTCGAGCAATTGGCGATGCAGACGCTCAACGAGATTGAGCGTCTCCAGATAGTACTTGGCTTCCACGCGCGTGCTCTCGAGCACCGCGGTCTGCGGTTTCGTGAATGCTGTCATCGTCTTCCTTCCGCGTTTTGCGGAAGCCCACCTTTTGTTATGTCGGCGAGAGTAGAAGCGATTTCTTAAAAGGCCGTAAAAATTGTTCCCCTGCGGCCGCCTATTGCCGCGAGAGCTCGCGGGCCACGATCACCCGCATGATCTCGTTTGTTCCTTCCAATATCTGGTGTACCCGCAAGTCGCGGACATGCCGTTCGGCCGGAAAGTCCTTCAAATAGCCGTAACCGCCGTGCAGCTGCAATGCGTCATTGGCGATCCTGAACCCCGCATCCGTCGCGAACCGCTTCGCCATGGCGCAAAGTTTTGTCGCCGCGGGGTCGCGCCGGTCCAATGCCGCAGCCGCGCTGCGGATCATCAGTCTGGCAGCCTCAAGCTCGGTCGCCATGTCCGCGAGCTTGAACTGCGAGGCCTGGAATTCCGCGATCGCACGGCCGAACTGCTTGCGATCTCTTGCATAGGCGAGCGCTTCGTCCAGCGCCGCGCGTGCCGTGCCGACCGAGCAGGCGCCGATGTTGATGCGCCCGCCATCCAATCCCATCATCGCGATGCGGAAGCCTTCTCCTTCACCACCGATGCGATTGGCGACAGGCACGCGGCAGTCGTCGAAGATCACCTGCGCCGTGGGCTGGCTGTTCCATCCCATCTTTCGCTCCTTCTTGCCGAAGGAAAGACCGGGAGTGCCCTTCTCGACGACCAGGCAGGAAATGCCCCTGGGACCGTCCTCTCCGGTACGCACCATGCAGACATAGACATCCGACACGCCGGCGCCGGAAATGAACGCCTTGCCGCCGCTGACCACATAGTGGTCACCGTCCCGGACCGCGCGCGTCTTCAGGCTTGCCGCGTCGGAGCCCGAGCCCGGCTCGGTCAGGCAGTAGCTCGCGATCTTGTCCATCGTCGTCATCTTGGGCAGAAAGCGGCGGCGCTGCTCGTCGGAACCGAAGCGGTCGATCATCCACGAGGCCATGTTGTGAATCGAGATGAACGCCGCCGTCGACGTGCAGCCGGCCGACAGCTCCTCCATGATAATCGCCGCGTCGAGCCGGCTCATCTCCGAGCCGCCGACATCGCTTTTCACATAAATGCCCGCGAAGCCAAGCGCTGCCGCTTCGCGGAGTGTCTCGACCGGGAAGAACTCCCTGGCGTCCCACTCCGCCGCGAAAGGCGCGAGGCGGTCCTTGGCAAAGCGGCGCGCCGTGTCTTCTACGGCCCGTTCGTCTTCGGTCAGATCAAAATCCATGGCAGCACCTGAATGTCCGGCGGAAATTGGCCCGCCCTTGCCCCCGGCGCAACAGCCCCGCGCGGGGGGGCGCCTTGCGCCGGCCCCGCGGGCTTGGCAAGACATCGCCATGACCGATGCCAGGTTCCCCGCCCTCCGCATGCGTCGCTTGCGCCGGCACGATTGGACGCGAAAGCTTGTTGCCGAGAACAGGCTTTCCGCGTCGGATTTCATCTGGCCGGTTTTTGTCGTGGACGGCGAAAAGCGGCGCGAGGCCGTACCGTCCATGCCCGGTGTCGATCGCCTGTCGGTAGATCTGCTGCCGCACGCAGCGGAAGGCGCCGCCAAGCTGGGGATTCCGGTGATCGCTCTGTTTCCCTACACCGACCCTGCGCTAAAGACCCCTGACGGCAGAGAATCGGCGAATCCAAACAATCTGGTCTGTCGCGCCACGCGCACGTTGAAAAAGTCGGTGCCCGAGATCGGCGTGCTGTGCGACGTCGCGCTCGATCCCTATACCAGCCACGGCCATGACGGCGTGATGGACGACCACAACGCCAATGTCGACAATGACGCGACCCTGGAAATTCTTGTCCGGCAGGCTCTGGTTCAGGCGGAGGCCGGCTGCGATATTATTGCGCCCTCCGACATGATGGACGGGCGGATCGGCGCCATTCGCTCGGCCCTGGAAAAAGGCGGCTTCCGGGACACACTCATCATGGCCTACGCCGCGAAATACGCGTCCGCGTTCTACGGGCCGTTTCGCGACGCCGTGGGCTCGGCCAAGGCATTGATCGGCGACAAGCGGACTTACCAGATGGATCCCGCGAACGGCGACGAGGCGCTGCGCGAAGTCGCACTCGATATCGCCGAGGGCGCGGACATGGTCATGGTCAAGCCGGGAATGCCTTATCTCGATCTCGTACGGCGTGTGAAAGAGGCCTTCGCCGTGCCGACCTTCGCCTACCAGGTGTCGGGCGAGTACGCGATGCTGCTGGCTGCAGTCGAGCGCGGCTGGCTTGAGCGCGATCGCGTCATCCTGGAGAGCCTGGTCGGGTTCAAGCGCGCCGGCGCGAACGGCGTTCTCACCTATTTCGCCTGCGAAGCCGCGCGGCTCCTCAAATCAGCCTAATCCCGCTTGGTCGAAAACAGGCTCCGCAGGATGATCTCGGCGCGGGAGGGCAACACATCGAGCCCGGACTTCCGCTGACCCAAATCGATCACGTTGCGCAGGATTAGCATCGCCAGTCCGTGCACAGCCGCCCAAACGGCCAAGCCGAGCGCAGCGTCATGCAGTGCCGCGCCAATTTCGCTGCCAATCGCGTCGGCCGCAGCGGCAAGCTCGGGGACCGCATCGCGGTTGGGAAGCTGTGGCCCGAACATCAGACTGGTCAGTTCAGGACGCCGGACGACAAACCGCATATAGGCGGCGCCGATCTTGGCGATGCGGTCCGGTTCCGAGTCGCCCGCGTTGACCGAATCGCGAAGCTCTTTCCGCAAATCGATGAACCCTTCTGTCGCGAGTTCGACCAGCAGGGCCTCGTGATTGGGGAAATGGCGATAGGGAGCGGCATGGCTCACGCCGGCGCGACGAGCAACGGCGCGCAAGCTGAGCCGTGCAAGAGACTCCTCTTCGAGGATTTTACGCGCAGACTCAAGGAGCGCGTTGCGCAAATCGCCGTGATGATAAGCCCGCAGGCGTAAGGTTGTCGCGGATGGGTTAGTGCTATCCATCAATCCTTCTTCCGCTGTGCTTCCTGTCGCGCGAAGAGGCTCGATGTGTCCCAGCGCTTGCCGCCCATCTGTTCCACCTCCGCATAGAACTGATCCACCAGAGCTGTAACGGGGAGCGTCGTTCCGTTCCGTCGCGCCTCGTCCAGGCAGATCGCAAGGTCCTTCCGCATCCACTCTACAGCGAATCCATGTCGAAATTGTCCCAAGAGCATGGTCTCGTGCCGATTCTCCATCTGCCAGGACTGGGCCGCTCCCTTGGAAATAACCTCAATCACAGCGCGGGGATCGAGGCCGGCAGCGCGCGCGAAGCTCAGCCCTTCCGACAGCGCCTGTACCAGTCCTGCAATGCATATCTGGTTGACCATCTTCGTCAACTGGCCCGCGCCCGCCTCGCCCATCAGCCGGCACTGGCGCGCATAGGACGACATCACCGGCTCGGCCTTGGCATACGCCGCGCTGCTGCCCCCGCACATGATGGTGAGCTGGCCGTTCTTCGCGCCCTGCTCGCCTCCCGAGACCGGCGCGTCGAGGAAGTGCACGCCGCGGCGATGGGCTTCTTCGGAAAGTTCGCGCGCCAGTCCGGCAGAAGCGGTGGTGTGATCGACGAAGACGGCGTCGCGCCGCATGGTGACGAACGCTCCATGACGGCCGGCCGACACTTCCCGCACGTCATCGTCGCGACCTACACAGGTAAGAACAACCTCTGCGTTGGCCGCGGCCTCAGCCGGAGACGGTGCGGAGACGCCTCCGAATTCCTCAACCCAGCGTTCCGCCCTCGCGGCCGTCCGATTGAAGACCGTCAGGTCGTGGCCGGCCTTTTCCAAATGGCCCGCCATTGGATAACCCATGACGCCCAGTCCGATGAATGCGACGCGCATTACTCCATCACCTCCGCGGCCGGCCCTGGCACACCCGGCTGGAATGAGGGGCGCTTCATCAGCCAGATGATGAAAACGGTGGGCAAACTCACATAAAACATGAACAGGAAGTCGTTCTGAAAGCCGATCACCTGCGCCCGGTACTCGATAATATTGTTCAGGTTATGCAGCCCGAACGGAATTTGCGGGTTCATCATCATCGACGGGCCATTGACACCGAGCGCCCGATTGAATGGAGAGGCATATTGGCTGAGCAGGGAGTGCGACACCTGAACGCTGCCAGCGAGCACCGAGGTCGTCACGCTCACACCGATCGCACTGCCAATATTGCGCATCAGATTGGTCAGTGCCGTGCCGTCGGTTCGGAATTGCGGCGCCAATGTCGCGAACGCGGTGAGATTCATCGGCACGAATACAAAACCCATACCTATGCCCTGCACAAACGTTACCTCGATCAGTGTCCAATCGTCGATCTGAGGCGTCCAACCGGACATTTCCCACATCGACCATAGCAGCAGCAAACTGCCGAGCGTCATCAATATTCGCGGGTCGTAGCGGAGGGCCATGCGGCCGGCGAACATCATCGCGAACATGGTACCCAAGCCGCGCGGCGCCATCAGCATGCCGGTCTGATAGACGCTATAGCCGGCGAGGTTTTGCAAAAAGGGTGGTAGCAACGCCGAACTTGCAAGCAGAACGGCCCCTATCGCGAACATCAAGACCAAGCCGAACAGGAAATTCCGGTCGTTGAAGATTCCCGGCGGGATAAACGGCTTGGATGAGGTCATCATGTGGGCGAGAAAAAGATATATGCCGATCCCGGCCACAAGCGCCTCGGCGATGATTTCGCCCGATCCGAACCAGCCCAAACCCGTCCCACGATCCAGAACAAGCTGGAGTGCCGCAAGCCCGACGCCGAGCGCGGCAAAGCCGAACCAGTCGAATCTGAGACCGCTGTCGCGCGAGCTATCCTTGAAGAACAGCCAGATGCCGCTGATCGCCGCGATGCCGAACGGCACGTTGACGTAGAATACCCAGCGCCAGCTATATGCCTCGGTGAGATAGCCGCCGAGCGTCGGGCCGAGAATCGGTCCCAGCATCACGCCCATGCCCCAGATCGCCATGATGTTGCCGCGCTTGTGCGGCGGATAGAGATCGAGCATTACGGCCTGGCTGAGAGGCGACAGGCCTGCTCCGAACGCACCTTGCATCAGGCGGAACACGACCATCTGATCGAGCGACTGCGCGGCGCCGCACATCATGGAGGTGACCGTGAAACCGGTCAGGCACACGATCAGGAAGTTGCGCTTGCCGAAGCGCGAAGCGATCCAGCCGACGGGCGCGGTCATAATCGCCGCGGCGACGATATAGGACGTCAATACCCAAGTGATCTGGTCGCGCGAGGCGGAGAGTTCGCCCTGCATGTACGGCAAGGCGACGTTTGCGATCGTCGAGTCGAGCGCCTGCATCAGCGTGCCCGCCATCGACGAGGCCAGGACGATCCAAAGCTCGACTTTGCTCTCGTAGGATTCGGCGCTGTGAACGGCTGCGACGTGCGTCGACATAGCGCGCGCCGCTACTCGCCGTGCACAAGACGATTCCAGCGGCGCTCGCCGGTATCGATCGACACGACAGTGCTAAGTCCGGCCCGAAGCGGCACATTGCACGAATTGCCCGTCACGCGGATGCGCACCGGCACGCGCTGCACGACCTTCACCCAATTGCCACTCGCATTCTCCGCCGGCAGAGCCGAGAAGGTCGAGTCGCTGCCGGCGCTGATCGAATCCACCACGCCGCTGAAGTCGCAGCCCGGGTAGGTATCGATCGTAAAGCTCACCGAATTGCCCTTGCGGACATAGGTGAGCTCGGTCTCCTTCAGGTTGGCCTCAACCCAAACGTTCTTGCTGGCGATTAATCCTACAGCGCTGGTCGTGGTGAATGCGGACATCGCCGAGATCACCAGCGTGCCGGGCTGAAGCGAGTCGACCTCGCTGACGATGCCGTCGAACGGTGCCCGTACGACGGTATGGTCGAGCTGGCGCTGAGCCTCGGCAACGGCGGCCTGGGCGCTTCGGTAGCTTGGCGCCTGGTTCACCGGAAGATCGGGGTTGTTGTTCAGCTGCGCAAGAATCTGGCGGGCCTGCTGTTGCAGCGAGACGACCGTCGACTGGGCGCTCTGCAGCGCGCCGCGAGCCTGATCGACCTGGGTGCCGGCGATCGCGTTTTGCCTTTGCAGCGCGAGATAGCGTTCATAGGTTTTCGAATTCAGCGTAACTTGCGCCTGCTCGGAAGCGATCTGCCCGAGCAGCGAACGATACTGCGCCTTGGTGCCTTCGACATTCTGCACGCTCTGCGCCAGAGCTGCCTTCGCGTTGTCGAGCGCAATCTGGAACGGGCGTGGATCGAGCCGGAACAGGATGTCGCCGGCCCTCACCGACTGACCTTCGCGAACATCAACATCCTTCACCAGGCCGGACACATCCGTCGACACCATCAGCTTGGCGGCATGAACATAGGCGTCGTCGGACGACACATAGCGTCCGCCCGTCAGGTAGAAGAACAGTGCAATCCCAAGAATGAGGGCGAGGCCCCAAATCATCGCGATGCGGCGCAGGCGCGCCTTGTCGGCCCATACCGAAGACGTCCAGTCGCGCACACGCGAGCCGAGGCTGGGGGCCACGTAGTCGGCCGAATCTGTTCTCATCGCGGACATGACGACACTTTCTATTCCCCGGCCTGAGCCAGCGCGTCCGCGCTGACGGCCTCGTTTGCCAAATTCTCTTTGATCACAAGCAGCGCATCGATGAGCAACTCGCGGGTCCTTTCGTCAAGGCCGGCGGTTATCCGTGCACTCATGTGCTCGCGCGCGCTGTGGATGGCCTCCAGGATCGGCTTTGCGGCCGGCAGCAGATGCAGTCGGCGGACACGCCGGTCCGTAGGATCGCTTCGCCGTTCGACCAGGCCGCGGGCCTCCAGGCGGTCGACCAGCCGTGCGACGGTGATCGGCTCGACCTCGCAAATCGCGGCCATCTCGTTCTGCGACATGCCCGGCTGGCGATCTAGGCGGGAGAGGATGATCCATTGGGCGCGCGTCATGGCATGCGACGCGCGTGCCTTCTGGTCGAAGCGCGTACGCAGAGCGCGCGCAACGTCGTGCAGAACGATCAGGAGATCGCGGTCGAATGTTTCCGGCATAAGCTCAAGTTCCTAACAGCCTATAAGATAAGTCGCGTTATATTATCGTGCAAGGCCCGCGAATAACGTCATTCATCACCGTGAAGCGGTAAACGAGGCAGCGGGCCGCTCCGAAAGCGGAGTAGACCGCTCCAGACGGCTCACCAGGCTCGGCGTCCTTCGTGACGGATTTGGGCAGGGGGAGCGACAAGGGCGTCCAGCGCATTCGAGCGCAATCCTGGCAGGAATCGGCCGCCCGTCATCGATGCCACCGGTGCGCGGGGTCAAAGGAAAACAGGGGCGGATCCAATCCGCCCCTGTCCTCGCACCAGGGGGAGGTGACTACATTCCCGAACCTTGAATCTGCTTCCAGCTCTTCTCGATGGCCTGAACCGCGTTGCTCGGCAGTGGCACGTAGACGAGTGACTTCGCCATGTCGCCGCCATTGGCAAAGGCCCATTTGAAGAACGTCAGCGTCTCGGCCGAAGCGGCCGGATCTGATGGTTGCTTGTACATGATGATGTAGGTGGTCGCCGTGATCGGCCAGGAGTCGGCACCGGGTTCATCGACGAGAATGACGTAGAAATTGTGCCGCGAAGCGTCATTCCAGTCCGCGTGAGAGGCGGCAGCGCCGAAGGTCGCAAGGCTCGGCACGACAGTCTTGCCGTCCTTGTTTTTCATGCGCGCGTATTTGAGATGGTTCTGCAGCGCGTATGCATACTCGACATATCCGATTGAGCCCGCCGTTTGCGCAACATTGCCGGCGACGCCTTCATTGCCCTTAGCGCCGATGCCAACAGGCCAATCGACCGAGGGGCCGGCGCCGACATTGGCCTTCCACTCCGCGCTCACGCGCGAAAGATAGGTGGCATAGACGAAGGTCGTGCCCGATCCGTCGGAACGGTGGACCACCGCGATCGCGACACTGGGAAGACGGATGCCGGGATTGAGCTTCCTGATTGCCGGATCGTCCCAACGAACGATGTGGCCGAGGTAGATGTTGGCGAGCGTCGCGCCGTCCAGCACGAGTTGACCGCTCGAGACGCCCGGAACGTTATATACAGCCACTTCGCCGCCGATGACCGTCGGGAATTGCACCATGCCAGCAGCACCTAGTGCCGCCGGAGCCAACGGCATGTCCGATGCGCCAAAGGTAACAGTCTTCGCCTTGATCTGCTGGATACCGCCACCCGAACCAATCGACTGATAGTTCAGGCTGACGCCGCTCACGACCCTGTAGGCCTGGGCCCATTTGGCGTAGATCGGATAGGGGAAGGTCGCGCCTGCGCCGGAGATATTGGCGGCAACCGCGGCCATCCCGGTAAGGGCGATACCCGCAATCGCCCCGACGAGTGATTTGAACGAAACTCTCATGGGATCCTCTTTCAATCTGGCGGAGCATTCTGCTCCCTTGTTTTGCCCCAATATTACGACTAGTTCGCGAATTGCCGGCGAACGCCGACGATGTTCAGGTTCGGGTTCTGGCGGGTGGGAGCCGCGAAGATGCCCTTGTCGACGGTGACGATGTTGTCGTCGATCGTCAGGCGGATGTCGCGATTAAGATACCAGTTTAGGGCAATCGTCACGACCTTTTCCTGGCCGCCGAAAACGCCCGACGCCACGCTCGTGTGCCAGTTGAGATCGGTCTTGCTGTAGCGAACCGCCAATTCCCAGGCACCCCAGGAATCACCATCCCACAAGAACGGCGCCGAGGGGATCGGGGCGTTGAAGCCGCCTACCTCGTTGTTGATCGCCGGAGAGTGCTGGCTCACTGGTCAGGATCCACAGGCCTTCGACGTACCGGCCGTTGAATGTCGGATGTCGCCGGTCAGACGGTCATTCTGGAAAATGCAGTCTCGTGCTTGCCGAAGATGGCTTCGTGGGCGCAACCGAGTTTCAGCCGCGCCGCCGCTTGAACATTTCGCGCAGGATTCGGATTTCGTACGACGGACTAGGCCTGAGCCAGCGCGCCATAACGGCCGCGAAAGTACACGAGGGGCGGATCGCCGTCCTGACAGGCGAAGCGGATTACCCGGCCGATCAGAATCGCATGATCGCCGGCGTCATGCACCGCCTCCGCCTTACATTCGAAAACCGAAAGGGCGTCGGCCAAGGCCGGCGGTCCGAGTTCGGTCATGTGCAGCGCGATTCCATCAAGGCTGTGATTGCCCCGGCCCGCGAGACGCGAAGAAACATCCTTGTGGGCCGTGCCCAGGATGCTCACCGTATAGCCGGCTGCCTTGGTAAATGCGTGGTAACGATCCGATTTGCGATCCAGGCACCACAAGACCAGCTGCGGATCGAGCGATACCGAAGTGAAGGAATTCACCGTAATTCCCATATGGTGGTTCGCGCTGACCTCGGTGGTGATCACCGCCACACCTGTCGGGTAGCATCCCAGGGCATTGCGGAAGGCACGCGTGTCGAAGGTCATGGCGTTTCACACTCGGTTAAGCGGGCGTCTGGCAATGTCCGCAGGCTAGGCGAGGCACGGCGCGGCGAAAAGACCGCTCACCCGCCTAGCGGGTATTTGAGCGGGATCAGGGGCCATGGCCAGCGACGGCGCGGTCGTCATAAAGCGCATTAAGAAGGGCGGGCATGGCGGCCATCACGGCGGCGCCTGGAAGGTCGCTTATGCGGACTTCGTCACCGCGATGATGGCGTTCTTCCTGCTGATGTGGCTGATCAACACGACCACGCCTGAGCAGAAGCGCGGCATCGCCGACTACTTCGCGCCGCAGAGTATCGCGGAAACCGTGAGCGGCGCCGGCGGCGTGCTGGGTGGCAAGGTGATGGGCGAGGACGGTTCCAAGGCCGGTGGTGCCGCCTCGGTATTCCAGAAGAACAGTCCAACCTCGCCGGCCTCGCCGACGCGCTCGACTCAGACCGGCACGGCGCATGGCGGCGCTTCGGATGCCAATAGCCAAGGGGCCTCCGGCTCCTCGGACGGCCATGGCACGGCGTCAGCTCAGGATGGCGACTTCGAACATGCGGCTGAAGCCATTCATCAGGCGATCCAGGACAATCCCGATATCGCCACGCTCTCCAAGCAGGTGATGATCGACAATACGCCCGAGGGACTCCGCATCCAGCTCGTCGACCAGGATGGCCGCCCGATGTTCCAGGCCGGAACCTCCGAACCGATGCCATACACCAAGCGGCTGCTCGCCGAGATCGGCAAGATCATCGATCGGCTCCCCAATCGCGTATCAATCAGCGGCCACACCGAGGCGGCGCAATTCGAGGGTCCGGGCGGCATGACCAATTGGGAATTGTCTTCGGCGCTCGCCAACGCCGCGCGCTCGCTGCTGACTGCCGGGGGGCTGGATCAGGACCGCATCTACGAGGTTGCGGGCAAGGCCGGCTCCGAGCCGCTCCTGCCCGAAGACCCCAACGCCTCGGCCAATCGCCGCCTCAGCATCGTGCTGTTGCGCGAGGCGCCGCCCGCCCCGCCCGGCCATCAACTCTAATCGCGAGATTTGCTGGCGCGACCGGCCGAACTGTTGTCATAATTCGGCCGACAGGAGCCCGGGTTTATTCGTGACCGAGCAGCACAACACACGCGTTCCGCAGTTCTTCCTTACGCCCGGAGGGCCCTGCCCTTACCTGCCAGGCCGCGTTGAGCGCAAAGTGTTCGCCCGTCTCTCCGGTACCTTCGCCCAGCCCCTTAGCGAGGCGCTCACGCATTCCGGCTTCCGCCGGAGCCAGTCGATCGCCTACCGACCCGCCTGCGACGGCTGCTCGGCGTGCGTTTCTGTCAGGATTCTGGTCGACCGGTTCGAGCCTTCGCGGAACTTCAAGCGCGTCGACAAGCGAAATGCCGATCTCGTGCGCAGCGAAGTCGTGGCCGAGGCCACGCGCGAGCAGTTCGCCCTGCTCAGGACCTATCTGGATTCACGCCATGCGGGCGGCGGCATGTCGGACATGGGACTGTTCGACTATGTCGCAATGGTCGAAGAGACCCCGGTCGACACCCAGATCGTCGAATATCGCCGACCGTCGAGCGACGGCAAGCCCGGAGCGCTGGTCGCCTGCGCCCTGACCGACGTACTGCGAGACGGTGTGTCCATGGTTTACAGCTTCTTCCACCCCGGCGAGGATGCGCGCAGCCTCGGCACCTACATGATCCTCGATCACATTCGCGACGCCAGGACCCGGGGACTGCCCCACGTCTATCTCGGCTATTGGGTCGAGGGCAGCGAGAAAATGTCCTACAAGACCCGCTTCAAGCCGATGGAAGCTCTCGGACGAGACGGTTGGGTCGGGATTTGACGATCCGTGCGGCGGCGTTTTCGGACGCCGGCCCATGTCGACGGCGTCGGCCGGTTCATGCGAAGCTTCGCCGATGAAGATCGCAACCTGGAACGTCAATTCAATCCGAACGCGCATCGATGCCGCTGTTGCCTGGCTCCAGGAAGCGCGGCCCGATGTCGTGTGCCTGCAGGAGTTGAAGTGCCAGGAGGAGCAGTTCCCGCGCGAGCCGATCGAGGCGCTCGGATACAACTGCGCCGTCCACGGACAGAAAAGCTACAATGGCGTCGCAATTCTCTCCAAGCGCCCGATGGAGGATGTCACGCCCCGTCTTCCCGGTGACGACTCCGACAACCATTCGCGCTACATGGAGGCCATCGTTCCCGGCGACAAGGGAACGATCCGCGTCGCCTCGATTTACGCACCGAACGGCAATCCGGTCGGTACCGAAAAATTCATTTACAAGATTGCCTGGCACGAACGGTTGCACAAGCGCGCCAAGGAACTGCTTGGCAGCGAGGAATCCGTCGCACTGATGGGCGACTACAACGTCATTCCCATGCCGGAAGACTGCAAGGATCCGAAGAACTGGATGAAGGACGCGCTTTACCAACCGGAGTCGCGCGCCGCCTTCAGAAGCCTTTCCCATCTCGGCTATACGGATGCGTTCCGCGCCTGCAACGCCGAGCCGCACCAGTACACATTCTGGGACTATTTCGCCGGATCGTTCGAGCGCAACAACGGCATCCGGATCGATCACATCATGCTAACACCGCAGGCCGCTGACCGGCTGAAGACCTGCAGCATCGACAAGTATGTGCGCGAGCGCGAAAAGCCGTCGGACCACGTTCCAATCTGGTGCGAACTGGACATCTGACGCACCCCTCCCGCCGTCGCGGGAGGCGCAGTTCAGTGCACGCGCTCTATGATAATCGCGGGCGCCATGCCACCGCCGGCACACATCGTGATCAGGCCGCGTTCCAGGTCCCGCCGCTCGAGTTCGTCGAGCATAGTGCCGATCAGCATCGAGCCGGTCGCACCGATGGGATGGCCGAGCGCCATGGCGCCGCCGTTCACATTCACCTTGTCGCGGTCGAGCTTAAGGTCGCGCATGAATTTTTCGGCCACGACCGCGAAGGCCTCGTTCACCTCGAACAAATCGATGTCGTCCAGCGTCAGGCCGGCACGCGCCAGAACACGCTTCGCCGCCGGCACCGGCGCGTTGAGCATCAGCGTCGGACAGTCGCCTTGATTGGCGCAGGCCACCACGCGGGCCCGCGGCTTGAGACCGTTCGCTTTGGCGTAGCCCGGCGAGGCCAGCAGCAGCGCAGCCGAGCCGTCGACCACGCCCGAGGAATTGCCGGCATGGTGGATGTGCGTGATCTTGAGGTCGGGATATTTCTGCAAGATCAGCTTGCGGAAGGTGAGCCCATCGGCATTGAGCGGCACGTCGGCGAGTTGCTCAAAAGACGGTTTGAGCGCGGCAAGCCCCTCCGCGGTCGTGCTCGGGCGCGGAAATTCCTCGTGGTCCAGGGCCACCGAACCGTCCTCGTTGTGAACTGCGACCAGGCTCTTCGTGAAATGCCCTCCAGCGATGGCGGCGGCAGCGCGTCTTTGGCTTTCCAATGCCAGCGCATCCACGTCCGCGCGGGTGATGCCTTCCATGGTCGCGATGGCATCGGCACACACGCCTTGGTTGGTTTGCGGGTGAAGGGCCCGAAGATGGAGATTGCCCGTGTCGAACAGCGGCGGGCCGTCCTCGGCGCTACGCCGGTTGGGCATCGACATCATCTCGGTGCCACCCGCCACGACCAGGTCTGCCATGCCTGCCATAATGGTCGAGGCGGCAAGGTTCACCGCCGTAATTCCCGAGCCGCAGAAGCGATCCAGCGTCACGCCGCTCGAACGCGCGTCATAGCCGGCGTCGAGCGCCGACATCCGGCCCAAGTCGCAGCTCTGCGGGCCGCGCTGCGAACTCGTGCCCCAGATTACGTCGTCGACTTCGGCCGTGTTGATGCCGGTCCGCTCGGCAAGGGCCTTGAGGACGGTCGATCCCAGGCGCTGCGGGTGGATCTGCGATAACGCGCCCTTGGGGTATTTGCCGATGCCGCGTGGCGTGCGGCATGCGTCGATGATCCAGGCGTCGGTCATGGGGCGGTCTCCTTTATTGTTCGATTCCTATCGTCACACGGCGAACCCGTTGTCGGGCTCACCGCAATTCCTCCGTGGCGTCGCGCTCGAAGATCGCTTCGAGGCTCGTCAGATTCATCCCGTGTTTCAGCCAGTTATATGGCGTGAGATTCACGGATTTTATCATCGTGCGTGCGATGGAACCGTCGGGATCGAGGTCGAAGTCGAACACGTTGATGCAACCGGTGTCCTGCTCGAATGCGCCCATCGCGGCGAGACCTGCGCCACAGGCCCAGCTCAGCACCAGGCGGTTGATCCCCTCGTGCGCCACGACCAGCGCAGTGTGCCAGCCTGGTTCCTTGAGCAGTCGCTTCAATGCGGTGACTGCACGCGTCTGCGCCTTGGCATATTCCTCCCCGCCCTCGAGGTTGGTGGCGCCCGGATTGCCGGCTTCGGAGAAGCGGAGCTTCATTCGCTCGATCAGTTCGCTGCGGCTTTTCGGCGGCGGGCTCATCTGTCCGCCCACGATCTCCACAAGATGCTCGTCGATCTCCAGCTGAGGGGGAGTGGCCTGCGCTGCAAGAACATAGGACGCCGTTTCATGCGTCCGCGGATAGCCCGAGCAGACCGCGCGGTCGAACGCGACATGCGCCAGCGCGGCGCCAGCCGCTTCCGCCTGCAGGCGCCCGCGCATGGTCAGCGGCACGATGTTGATCGCGCCCTCTGCCACGACGTGCTTGGCGAGGTAGTCGACATGGCCGTGGCGCATCAGATAGATGCGCCGCCGTGCTTCGGTTCCGGGAAGGGCACTCATGTAGGTCTAGATCGCACCCGCACTCTGCAGTTTCGCAACTTCGTCGGCCGAAATTCCCCACGCCTTCAGCGCAGCCTCGTTGTCGGCTCCTTCGGGCGGGCCCTGCACCTGCGGCGCCGTCCGCGAAAAGCGCGGCGCCGGCGCGGGCTGCACCACGCCGCCGATTTCGACGAAGGTTTGCCGAGCGACATTGTGCGGGTGCTTCGGCGCTTCGGAAAGCGACAACACGGGCGCATAGCACACATCGCTGCCGAGCATGATCGCATCCCATTCCGAACGCGTCTTGGTGGCAATCACCGCCGCCAGTTTCTCCTTGAGCGAGGGCCACGCATTGCGGTCCATCTGCGCCGCAAAAGCCGGGTCGGAAATGCCCGTTTTTTCGAGCAGCTCCTTGTAGAACTGCGGCTCGATCGACCCCAGCGCGACGAACTTGCCGTCTTTCGTCTCATAGGTGTCGTAGAAATGCGCACCGGAGTCCAAGAGGTTTGCACCGCGCTCGTCCTTCCACATGCCCATCGCGGACATGCCGTAGAACATCGCCATCAACGACGCGGCCCCGTCTGTCATTGCGGTATCGACGACCTGGCCTTTGCCGGACGCTCGCGCCTCTAGAATGCCGCACACCACGCCGAACGCGAGATAGAGGGCGCCGCCGCCAAAGTCACCCACCAGGTTGAGCGGAGGCACCGGCTTGCCCCCCGCGTGACCGATGCCGTGCAAGGCACCCGTCAGCGCTATGTAGTTGATATCGTGACCGGCGGCATTGGATAGTGGCCCGGTCTGCCCCCAGCCCGTCATGCGGCCATAGACGAGCTTCGGATTGCGTTTTAGGCAGACATCCGGGCCGACGCCCAGCCGCTCCATCACGCCGGGACGGAAGCCTTCGATCAGCGCATCCGCCTTGTCGATCAGTTTGAGTGCGGCTTCGACGGCCTCGGGCCTCTTCATGTCGAGCGCGACCGCCTTGCGGCCGCGATAGGTCACTTCCGTCTTGGCCGGCGAGCGGCCTCCCCTGCGGTCGATGCGGATGACCTCGGCGCCCATGTCCGAAAGCAGCATCGCCGCGAAGGGCCCGGGGCCGATCCCGGCGAACTCCACAACTCGAACGCCTTTAAGGGGACCCATGCCAATCCTCATCGCAATTGCGCCGCATTTCCCTCTTAGCTGGCCCGTGCGGACAGGACAACAGAAGGGGAAATGCATGCGGCACACCGTTCTCGCAGCGCTGGTGCTGGCCCTTGCCGCCGCTACGGCAAGTGCCTCGGAGGCAGCCCCGAAGCTCATCCTGCGCGTCGACAAGGTCACGGCTGCTATCATCAACAACCGGCTTGTCGTGAGCGCGAGCGGCGCGGTCGACAGCGGCGGATGGACCATGCCGCGCCTGCACCTGAAGGAGGTCCGCATCCCCGAGTCGGACACGGAAGTGATCGAATTCCTCGCCACACCGCCGGCGCCGAGCACGGTCGTCGTCCAGGCATTGCTTCCGGTCCAGGCGACGGCGGTGTTTCCGCTGCCGCGCTATGCGACCGTTCAGGTGAAGGTCGAGGGGCAGAGCAATGCCGTCACGGTGCCGATTGCGACGGCGTCTCCTGCCGCGACTCCTGCCGCGCCGCGCTAGCCTTGTCGATGATGCGAACCAGCAGCTCCGGCTCACGCGCGCCGGAAATCATGAACTGGCTGTCGAAGATGAAAGTCGGTACGCCGCTGATACCCATCTGACTGGCCATCCCCGCCTCGCGCTCCACGGCCGCGAGATCGGCGTCCCTGGCGAGCAATTCGCGCACCAGAACCGCATCCATGCCCGCCAAACCAGCGATGTCCGTCAGCACCATCGCATCACCGATATCGCGGCCTTCGACGAAATAGGCCCGAAACAAACGTTCGACAACGTCGTCCTGCACACCGGCACTGCCCGCCCAGCGGATCAGCCGGTGCGAGTCGAGCGTGTTGGGACTCTTGGCGATTTTGTCGAAAGCGAGCTCCAGCCCCTCGCCGGCGGCCTCGCCCCGGATGGCATCGCCCATCGCCGCGGTCCGCGGGCCGTCGCCGAACTTGGCTTTCAGATAGGCGCGGCGGTCGACGCCTTCGCGAGGAATGGTGGGATCAAGCCGATAGGGGCGCCAAATCACCTCAACCGGCAAATCCGGCCGCATCGCGAGGGCCCGCGCCAGCCGGCGCTTGCCGATATAGCACCACGGACAAACTGTGTCGGAGACGACGTCGATCTGCATCGGGCGAGATTATCACCGAAGCACGCCGTGGCCTACGGTGTACCGGCGAGGCGGGGCGCACTGACAGTGCCCCGCCCGCCAGTCGAAATATCCTAGTAGTTGGGAACGCACCTGCCGAAGCGATTGCGGTGGTGATAACGGCCGCAACCATCCCAGTCGTTGCGCTCGTGATGACGCCGATGCCAATAAGAGTCAGCGTCGTTGTTCGGAACGCAATGGCCGCGGAAGTTGCGATGCCACCCGCGCCCGCAATCGTCGCGAACCTGGATCACACCGTCCCATTGCGAGTGGGGTGCCGGCGGCGCGGTGACGGCACCGGCCGATGACAGGCCCGCAACGAGCAGGCCGGCGGCCAAAGCGGCGGATAATGCAAATTTCATGGACAACTCCCTTTCACTGATCGATCAATTTGTGAAACGTAAGAGGTGCTAGGAAACTGGATATTGATCCACCGCAATCGAAACTTAAAGACCTCCTTATTCAAAGCGCAGCGCCTCGATCGGATCGAGCAAAGCGGCTTTGCGGGCCGGGTAATAGCCGAAGAACATTCCAACGATAGCCGAAAATACGAATCCGCCGGCAATTGCCGGCCACACGATCGGGGCGGGCCAGCCCGCCACAAAGGAGATGATCGCGGAAATTGCGATCCCGCCCGCGATCCCGGCGACCCCGCCGACCACGCTCAGCAGAACCGCTTCAGCCAGAAATTGCAGCAGCACTTGCCTGCGCCGCGCACCGATCGCCATGCGCAACCCAACTTCGCGCGTCCGTTCGGTAACCGAGACTAGCAGTGTGTTCATTATCCCGATTCCCCCGACAAGCAGAGAGATCGACGCAACGGCAGCAAGCAGATTCGACATCGTATTGCTGCTGTCCTGTGCGGCGTTGGCGATTTGACTGAGATTGCGAACCGAGAAATTGTTGGCAACACCCGGTCGAATTCGATGCCGCACCGCCAGAGTGTGCGTTACCTGATCAATGGCCTCGCTCACCTGGTCCGGTCGCTGCGCCTGCACGTAGATTTGATTCACAAAGCCGGTCAATCGCGGCGTGATCCCATAGGGATTACTAGCCACGGCATAGATATCGGCGCTTTGGGCCTGTTGACTGGGTGCGGCAACGCCCAAAACCTTTCGCTCCGATGTTGTGAAGGGAAGCATCACAATATCGTCCTGGTCATTGCCGTTGGACGACTGACCCTTCGATGCGAAAACGCCGACTACGCGAAAGGGCGTGTTCTTGACGAGCAGCAGTGCGCCGATCGGATTGACGGATTCTCCAAACAGTTGATGCCAGACGGTCTGGCCGATAACCGCAACAAGTGCCGCGTTGGCGTTGTCTGAATCGGATATTCCCCGGCCGAAGGCAATCTGCCAATTCGTGATCGAAGCGTAGTTCGAACTCACGCCCTGTATGCTGGTCGTCCAGTTCTGGTTGCCGTACTGGACCTGACCTGACTGCCGGATCAAATAGCTAACCTGCGCCACCGCCGGATCCTCGCGCAGAATCGCGCGCGCATCATCCACAGTCAACGTCGAAGCGCTGCCGAACCCGCCGCGAACGCCTCCTGCCGTCCGCGAACCCGGCAACACAACCACGAGATTCGTTCCGAGGCTGGCGATCTGCTTGCTTACGAGATCATTGGCACCCTGCCCCACGTCGACCATTGCGATCAGCGCTGCAACGCCGATGAAGACGCCGAGGGTTGTGAGCGCCGAGCGCATCTTGTTGCGCAGGATGGCCTGCATCGCAGCTGCAAGGATCATCGTGCCGAATGCAAAGGAGGCAAGGACTCCTTTCGGCGCGGACACTGACTCTGTTGCCGGTCGCACGCCAGGGTTCGGCGGCACTGTCTTCGCGATATCCGTATGGTTGCGCGTATCGGACACGATAAGACCGTCGCGCATGGTCACGACGCGGTCGGCATAGGCCGCAATATCCAATTCGTGCGTGACGAGGACTATCGTGAGGCCGCGCGCACGATTGAGCGACACCAACGTCTCCATGATCTCGTGCGAGGTGCGGGTATCGAGATTCCCAGTCGGCTCGTCCGCGAGCAGGACGGAAGGATTGTTGATGAGCGCGCGTGCGATGGCCACACGCTGCTGCTGGCCACCGGACAGCTGGCCTGGCGTGTTGCGTTCGCGATCGGCCAATCCGAGCAGTCGAAGCGACTCGCCAGCGCGGGACTGCCGCTCGATACGGGTCAGGGGCAAGGCCGCGTAGACCAAGGGCAGTTCGACATTCTCCAGTGCGCTGGTCCGCGCCAGGAGATTGTAGCTCTGGAACACGAAGCCCAGCTTCTCGCTTCGGATGCGCGCGAGTTCGGGTTCGGACAGCCCGGCGACGTTGACACCCTCGAAGAGATAGGTCCCGGCCGTGGGGCTGTCGAGGCAGCCCAGGATCGACATCAGCGTCGACTTGCCCGAGCCGGACGAACCCATGATCGCGACGAATTCGCCGCGCCTGACGACCAAGTCCACGCCGCGAAGCGCGAGCACGTCGATGTCGCCGACATGATAGGTCCGCGCGAGCGACTGCACCTGAATGACGGGCTCGCCCGTCACAACCTCGGCGTTCATGGAAACCGCATCGACGGGCTCGAGCCGCCGGAAACAGCACGCGCCCTCGAACCGGATCCTGAACCTTCTGACAGAATGACGCGATCGCCCTCCTTGAGCGACCCGCTCGTGATTTCCGTGAAGCTGTCGTCGTCGAGCCCGGTACGGATTGCGACGCGTACGGGCTTTCCAGCACGCACGACCCAGACCTGCTTCGCCGTGGAATTCGATCGCTCGTCGTTCGCCGCGATGCCGCCCGGCGCATAACGCATCGCCTGGTCGGGCACGCGCAGCACGTTCTCACGCTTGTCGGTAACGATGCGAACGGTTGCCGTCATGCCCGGCTTCAGCAGCAGCGCGTTGTTGCTTGCGGTGACGACGACGTCATAGGTCACCACATTTTGTACCGATTGCGGCGCTTGCCGGATCTGACTCACGACGCCGACGAACGTCCGATCCGGGAACGCCTCGACCCGGAACTGCGCAGTATGGCCGAGGCGGATGCCGCCAATATCGCTCTCGCTCACATTGGTGTCGACCTGAACCTTCGAGAGGTCTTCAGCGATGAGAAACAGCGTCGGGGTCTGGAAGCTCGCAGCAACGGTCTGCCCCTTCGTGACATTGCGCGACACGACGATACCGTCGACGGGCGAGACGATTTTCGTATAACCGAGATTGACGAGGGCTGCTTCGAGTACCGCCTGGTGCTGGCCAATCGCCGCCTCGTCGAGGGCGACCTGGGCGCGCGCCTGGTCGAGCATATTCACGGCGTTGTCATAGCTGTCGCGCGACGTGGCCCCCGACGAGATCAGCGATGCGTAACGTCTCTCATTGACGAGCGAATAGGCAAGATTGGCACGGTCCTTCTGAAGCTGGGCCTGCGAGGCCACAAGGTTGGCACGATCCTGGTCGACGACGGCCTGGTAGGGGCGCGGATCGATCGTCGCGCAAAGTTGGCCTTTCGTGACCCTCGTGTTGAAGTCGCAGTTGATCTGCTGGATGACGCCGGAGACATAAGTTCCAACGGTAACCGTCAGCATTGGATTGACGGAGCCTGTCGCGGTGACGGCCTGCATCACGCTGCCACGGCTCACTGCAGCGGTGACATATTTCGGCGTACCCCCGTCCCGAAAGACCCAGTACAGTGCCCCTGCCCCGAAAAGTAATACTGCACCCAATAAAAACGTTCCGAGCCGCCATCCGGAGGCCACGTGCGCCATCCAGCCCATAGACTTGGTGGCGGCTGCAGAGACCCGCGTCTTGAATTGGATTTCGCCGGCAACCGTAGACATGACCCGGAACTGTCCCGATCCAGTTTCAAGTTATCCGTAGGGCGTAACGGTCGGCATAACGTTGAGCGATATCAACGTCTTCGCGATGGCCGCAATTGCTTTCTCGCGCGGCTGTGCACGCCGCCGCACGCTAGGAAAGCCTGCAAACTGGGCACCGAAAAGAGGAATTTGGAGAGGACTAGGCAGCGGCTGCCGTGACAACCCGGTTTCGTCCGTTGCGCTTGGCGGTGTAGAGCGCCTGGTCGGCGCGATGCAGGAGCGCTTCGGCGGTATCGCCGGGGCCTTGCGTGCCCGCGATGCCGATGGAGATCGTGATGTTGAGCGTGCCGGGCGCGCGGCTGATCACGATCGGCGTCGTTTCGATCGACTTGCGCAGCCGCTCCGCGATCGAATAGGCGAGGCTCATGTCGGTATCGGGCATCACGACGACGAACTCCTCGCCGCCATAGCGACAGGCAAGGTCTATGCCCCGGACATTGGCCGAGATGCGATTGGCGAATTCCTTGAGGACTTCGTCACCGATGTCGTGGCCATGCCCGTCATTGACCGCCTTGAAATAGTCGATGTCCAGGATGAGGAAGGCGAGCGGCTTGCCGTTGCGCACGGCGGAGCCGACGAGATTGTCGAGGTGGCGCGCCATGTAGCGGCGGTTGTGCAAACCCGTCAGCTGATCCGTAATCGCCATTTCGAGGCTGAGCTGCACATTGTGGCGCAATCGGTCGGAGTAGCGCTTCTTGCGCAATTGGGTGCGCACCCGCGCGACGAGTTCATTCTTGTCGACAGGACGGGTCAGATAGTCGTTGACGCCCATTTCAAGCGCCTGATTGAGCTTCCGCCTGTCGCCGTCGGTGACGACCACGAGGATCGGCACGTTGCGACCCTCCGGCAGGGAGCGCAGCTGCGAGCACAGGCGCAGTCCGTCGAAGCCACGCATGCCAAGGCTGACCACGATGAGGTCGTAGTCGCCGCCGCGCACACGGACCAACGCCTCCTCGAACGTATCCACGGAGGCGACTTCGTGCCCGCCCGGCTGCAGGGCGGCAGAGAACCAGGCGACCGACTCCGGCCGGTCCTCGATGATGAGGATGCGTCCGGCGGGACTGGCGTCGGTCAGCGTGGTGGCGGGATCGAGCAGCCCCATGCTCTGGCCGGTGGTCTCGCGCATGCGCAACTCATCGGTCATCATCTTCAGGCGCACGAGGCTTCGTACCCGCGCGAACAAAGCCGCATCGTCGACCGGCTTGGTGAGGAAGTCGTCGGCGCCTGCGTCAAGACCGGCAACGCGGTCCGAGGGCTGGTCCAGCGCTGTCACCATCACGACGGGGATATGCGCGGTCTTCGGATTGGCCTTGATGCGACGGCACACTTCGAAGCCGTCCATGCCCGGCATCATCACATCGAGCAGAACGATGTCGGGTGCGGCCTCGTAGATCCTGGCGAGACATTCCAGTCCGTTGAAGGCGCTGACGACCTCGAAATACTCAGCCGTCAGCTTCGCTTCGATAAGCTTGACGTTCGAGAGAATGTCATCGACGACCAGTACGCGCGCCGTCATGGCGATACCTTACCCGATAAACCGGCGGACAGTGTCCAGGAAGCTGGTGACCGAAATCGGCTTTGAGATGTACGCCTCGCAGCCACCCTGGCGGATCACCTCTTCGTCGCCCTTCATCGCGAAGGCCGTGACGGCGACGACCGGTATCGACTTCAACGAGTCGTCCTCCTTCAGCCACTTCGTCACTTCGAGACCCGAGACTTCGGGCAGCTGGATATCCATGAGAATGAGGTCCGGGCGATGCTCGCGCGCGATATCGAGCGCTTCCATTCCGTCCTTGGTCTGGAGAATGTGGTAGCCATGGGCGTCGAGCAGATCGTGGAAGAGCTTCATATTCAGCTCGTTGTCCTCGACGATCAGCACGGTCTTGGTTTTTGCGTCCATGAAATGCCTCTTTCGCTTTCGCGCGCGCTGTTCTGGCTTGGCCGTTCCTGCAACGGTTCTGCCCCTGGCCCTTGTGATGGTTAGTTTTAGAGGCCAACCCTTAACGCTCCCTTGACGAAGCTGGTTCGGCGACCTTGCCTGACGTCAAATCGTGACGGTCGTGCGGGCAATTGCGGCGATTCGGGTGCCAGGCGGCGCGCGGGTGGCGGATATCGT
>Ga0134126_10002417_pt1 | contig 23574 bp, 23 predicted proteins | sample KB31752_FD_96881 | JGI IMG/M metagenome (GOLD analysis project Ga0134126, IMG submission 96881) | Terrestrial soil microbial communities with excess Nitrogen fertilizer from Kellogg Biological Station, Michigan, USA - KB3-175-2 | ecosystem: Environmental > Terrestrial > Soil > Unclassified ... | reverse complement strand
GTCAGATGCTCTGCCGCTGAGCTACGGGCCCGTAAGGGCTGCGGACCATAGGGATGGAACCAAAGGCCGTCAATCGACGATCTGGGCCTTTTCACGCCGTGCATATTGGATTTTGTCTCTCAGCCTACTGAGCCGTTGGCACCGATCGTAGGCTGGAAACGTGGCCCAGGCGCGCCTGGTCAGCGGCATGGTCGCTAATGGATTCCAATCCTCGCTGCGGCCTTGGGCGAGGTCGATCAGCCCTGGTAGTTCAGGAACGATCCGGACCAGCTCGCAAGAGTCCCGCGCGCGATCGCCGTCCGCAGGCTCTGCATCAGGTCCTGGTAGAAAGTGAGGTTGTGCCAGGTCAGCAGCATCGATGCGACGATCTCCTGCGCTTTGACGACATGATGCAGATAGGCGCGGCTGAACTGGCGGCAGGCCGGGCAAGCGCAGTGGGGATCGAGGGGCGCCGCATCCTCCGCATGGCGCGCATTGCGCAGATTGAGCGTGCCCTCGCGCGTGAAAGCCTGGCCGTTGCGCCCCGAGCGGGTCGGCAGCACGCAGTCGAACATGTCGATGCCGCGCATCACCGCGCCGGCCAGGTCTTCCGGCTTGCCGACGCCCATGAGGTAGCGTGGCCTATCCGCGGGAAGCGACGGTACCGTCGCCTCCAACACGTCGAACATCGCCGACTGACCCTCGCCGACGGCGAGCCCGCCGACCGCATAGCCGTGAAATCCGATCTCCTGCAGGATCGCGGCGGAACGCCGGCGCAGATGCGGGAAGACGCCGCCCTGCACGATGCCGAAGCAGGCCTGGCCGGGGTCGCCGGCAAACGCGTCGCGCGAACGCTTCGCCCACCGCATCGAAAGGTTCAGCGACTTTTCGATGTCGGCCTCGCTGGCTGGATAGGCCGGGCACTCGTCGAGCACCATCTGGATGTCCGATCCCAGCAGACCCTGAATTTCCATCGCGCGTTCGGGCGAGAGAAACTCGGCGTGGCCGTCGATATGCGATTGGAAGCTGACCCCTTCCTCCGTGAGCTTGCGCAGGCCCGCGAGCGACATCACCTGAAAGCCGCCCGAGTCGGTGAGGATGGGGCGATGCCAGTCCATTAATTTGTGCAGACCGCCGAGCCGCGCGATGCGCTCCGCGCCCGGACGAAGCATAAGATGATAGGTATTGCCGAGAAGTATGTCCGCACCGGTCTCGCGCACCGATTGCGGCAGCATCGCCTTGACGGTTCCCGCGGTGCCGACCGGCATGAAGGCCGGCGTACGGATTTCGCCGCGCGGCGAGCGAATGACGCCGGCTCGCGCCGCGCCGGATGTCGCGGTGACCTCGAAAGTGAATGCGCTCATGACGCGCGGCATACCAGACACGCGCCGCCGGAGGAATAGCGAGCTCTGGCAGCCGACAGTCTGGTCGGTCAATCGTCCGGCGCGTCGATCTGACGATGCGGCGCGGGCGCGTATACGTTGTTCGCGTCCTCGTCGTCGCGGCCGTATGCGGGCGAACCGCCGCCGCGGTAGTCATCCGACCGGTAGCTGTCCTCTTCGCGATTGCGGCGATGGGCACGCCAACTGTCGCGCGGTATCGGCGCCGTCGACGCGGTTTCGACCGCGGCCCCGGGGCATGCGTCGTAACGATCGGCCGCCGCCCAGCGCCGCGCACCGACATACGCCGACAGCGGCGACCGGTCGGACGAGGCTTCGAACTCGTCCTCTGCGTTGGCGCAGAACGAATCGTCGCGGATGCTGCGCAGCGAAGCGCTGTTTGCAAGCTCGGTCTTGTAGGTGTGATAGCCCTCCTCGCCTCGCTTGCCGCCGGCGCGCCGAACGAAGAATGCCTTCAACCTGGCATCGGACGACACCAGTTCCGGCTGATGCGAAAGCACAAAACCGTTGTAGCGCGACACGTCGTGGCAGCTGAATGCGGCGACCATCAATTCCTGCTGCAGGGCGGCGATCCGCAGCGCGGCTGTGTCGCTCTGAGTCGCACACCCCGCCGCCCAGGCACCGCCCGGTAGAATCTGGATTGCCAAAGCACCGGCGACGAGACCGCCAATCGATCGTTTCATCCTACGCCCCTTCGTGTTGCATCGTGTCGTTCAATTTCCTTGCGCCAGGGTCCGGCCGGCGCGAACGCAATGGCCGGACGCCGGCTCTATCGCATCGAGATGGGCCGCGACCTCGCCGGCGCCGCCCTTGCATCCCACCCAGCGGAAATTGTGTTCGACATCGCGCTCGGCGAGGCTGTCGTCGCCGAACAAGGCGCTGAAGCCGTTCGCGGAGACGCTGCCGGGAACGCTGACGGCCCCATTGGCGCCGCACGCCGTCATCTCGTTGATGCCGTGCAACAGGCAATAGGCGAATTGCACTGCATAACCGCAATGATTGCGAAACCCCCAATCGCTGCCGTCGCTGTCGATCTTCAGGCAGTTTGAGGCAATCGGCTCATCGACGTTTACCGACTGCGTGGCGGTGTCGATCGAATCCGGCGCGGGCGCCGCATCGATGAGGTGGACGGTCGAGGCCTTGACGGGAACGGCTTGCAGGCCACCGGGCGGTGCGACCGGAAGGGCCAGCGATGTTGCTTGCGGATGTCCCGGCTTGTGCCGCCGTCCTGCGGGCGGCGGCGCATGACGCTCGTTGAGCGGCGTGGCGGCTGCGATCGTGCAGGACGAATGCCCCGTCGCCGGCGCGTCCGGCACGCCAAGGCGCCGCGCATAGGCCGCGACCGCAGCCTGGCGCTCGTCGGTGCTGAATTGATGGCCCTGCGGATACCAGGCGGCGCAGGCTTGCTCGCCCGCGGACGTCTTCAGCGAGATGGCGATCCCGTCGCCCAGCGGCGCCAGCGTCTCCAGATGACCGTCGGCGTACTCCGCGACAATGCCGTCCGGTGTCGTCCGGAATACGCCGGTGACCTGGGGCGGATTCCCGACATCGCTGACAGTGCCCAGGCCCTTGCCGAGGAACACGAACGCGGTTCTTTGCACGACGCCGTCGGGCGCCGTCACGGTGCGCAGAATGGACTCGTCGCCCGCAGTGAACGCCACGGGCGAACCATCGACTCCCGTCAGAGTGCGGCCGACGAAGGTATCGAGGAGCGCCGTCGGCGAGGCAGACGCGACCGCGGCCCGTGGACCCGGTTGCACCGGAAGCGGCCCTTCCGCAACCTGGAGCTTGCCGTCCACGAAGGTGCCGGCGACTCTTGTGCCGTCGCGGCGGGTCAACGTGCCCTGGCCGTTGGGCTGATCGTTGTGCCACAGACCTTCGTATTTCTGACCGTCGGCCCACAGCTGGACACCGTGTCCCTCCGCCTTTCCGGCCACCCAGTCGCCCTCGTAGCGATCGCCGTTCGCCCACACCACCGTGCCGTGGCCGTTCAGGGCACCGTTCTTCCATTCGCCGTCGAAGCGGTTGCCTTTGGCATCGACGAGAACGCCTTCGCCGTCCGGCTTTCCGTCCATGGCGAGACCGGAATAGTGCGCGCCGTCGCTCCACGCGATCTCGGTCCTGCCGTCGACGACCGCGCCATCGACGAATTCCGCCGAGAGCGTTTCGGAGACGCCCCTCCGGTCGACATAGGTCGCAGTGCCCCTGCCGCTCGCGACGCCTCGCGTGCACGGTCCGTCCCAGTTTGCCTTCTGGGCCGGAAAGCCCGTCGTGTCATACACTGCACAATCGGTCCCGCGGTCATACAGACGGTGGCGATCGTCGGATCCGTTGTCCGCCGCCGCGGCCGCACAGATATTGGCAAGCAGCGCTGCAAGCGCGACCAGGACGCCCCTTTGCATTGGCTCTGCCGTCGCGCCCGCGACGGCCCCTCTTTCTTCGATTGCCCGCAATCAGCAAAACCCAGACTTCGCGGTGCGCCAAGCACAGGCGGCTGGTCTTGCAAATGAAGCATTACCGCAGCAATTCCATTTGTCATCGGGAAAGATCGATGGAACAACGAGTTCCGGGACGAAACTCTCTCCGGACTGTCCGCAAGCGTACGACCGGATGGAACTCTCCGCTCCGTCCTTATACGGACGAACGGACTCCTTACATCTTTCGCAGACCGCGCAAACTCTGCTTAGCAATCACACGCTGTTCCACTTCAGATTGGAGCCGAGTCCGGTGAAGCTCATGTTGCCGTCGCCGCGTATCGCGGCCGGCAAGTCGGGAAACAATCGACATGCCAAGAGCGATCATCTTCGCGGTGGCACTTCTGGTCGGCGGTGCCGCAAGCCCGGCGCAGACGCCGCCGGTGGTCAATACGATAAAAGGTGCCCTGCCCGCGGCGCACCAGCGATCCGCGTCCCTGATCGATGTCTCGCTCGTTCGGCGGCAAATCGGCGATCCGCGCAACAACATCGCGGTCTGCGCCAATCTCGCGGCATCGCGCGCGCTGGACGCAAAGACGATGGGGGCAGGCTATGCCGCGCAGAACCGCATTCTCGACATGGCCTTCGTGCTGTGCATGGCCGGACCCGGCATCACAGACTGAACCTTAGATGTCGGCCTCGACGCGTAAGCGTTCGATCTTGTCGGGCGCGCCGCTGATCTGGCCATTGTTGTGCTCGCCGCCCTTCTTGATGGCGTCGACATGGTCCATGCCCTCGATCACTTCGCCCCAGACCGAGTATTGCCGGTCGAGCCAGGGCGCGTCGCCAAAGCAGATGAAGAACTGGCTGTTGGCACTGTTCGGATTGTTCGTGCGCGCCGCCGAGACGGTCCCGCGCTTGTGCTTCTCGTTCGAGAACTCCGCCTTGAGATCCGGCAGATCTGATCCGCCCGAGCCGGTTCCGGTCGGATCGCCCGTCTGCGCCATGAAATCCGGAATGACGCGGTGGAAGACGACACCGTCGTAGAAGCCGCGGCGCGTGAGTTCCTTGATTCGCGCGACATGGGCCGGTGCCAGATCCGGACGCAGGGCGATTGTCACCGGTCCGGACTTCAAGTCCATGATCAGGGTATTTTCCTTGTCTCGGGCCATCAGCGTTTTGCCAGTTCCTTGCAGCGTTTCACGAGTAGATCAGCGACATAGGGCGTCGTGAAGTGCTTCACATCGCCGCCGAGCATGGCGATTTCCTTGACGAGCCGCGACGCGATCGCCTGGTGCCGGGGATCGGCCATCAGGAAGACGGTTTCAATCTCGGGGTCGAGACGCTGATTCATGGCCACCATCTGGAATTCGTATTCGAAATCCGAGAAGGCCCGCAGGCCGCGCACCACCATGCTTGCGCCGACCTCGCGGGCGAATTCCACCTGCAGCTTGTTGGCGAACGGAATGACGTCGATCACCGTGCTGTCCTTGGCGAGAGCCTGCGCTTCGTGGCGCCACATCGCCGCACGCTCCTCCAGCGAGAACATCGGCGCCTTTCCGGTGCCGGTCGCCAGTCCGATCACGAGCCGGTCGACCAGCTTCAGGGCGCGCTTGACGATATCCAGATGGCCGAGTGTGACCGGATCGAAAGACCCTGGATAAAGGCCGACGCGCGGCCGTCTTGTTGCCTCTGCCACGTCATTCGCTCCCTTCGCCGGAGACGTCCTCGATCCGTTCGACCGATACCACCCGCTCGCCGTCGCCGACGCGGAATACGGTAACGCCGCCCGAGCCCCTGCCCTGCACGCTGATCGACGCGACCGGAACGCGAATGGTCTGTCCCAGATTGGAAATCAGCATCAGATCGTCGCTCTCCTCGACCGGGAAGCCCGCAACGATTGCGGTGTTCTTCCTCATCGCCCAGATGCCCTGCGCGCCGCGCCCCATCACGCGGTACTCGTAGGAACTCGTGCGCTTGCCGAAGCCGCTTTCGGACACGGCGAGGACGAACTGTTCGCGCGCGCCGAGCTCGGCATAGCGCTCCGGCGTGAGCGCGATCTCCTCGCGGTTCTCGTCGCCGTCCTCGGTCGTGTCGTCCGCCGACGGCTCGGGCTCGCCTTCTTCGCCCAGCGCTGCGCGCCGCGCCGCCCTCGATTGCTTCAAATATGCGGCCGCTTCCGCCGGCGTGATGTCGGTATGCCGCAACAGCGCCAGGCTGACGATTTCGTCGCCGGCGGCCAGCTTGATGCCGCGGACCCCGGTCGAAGCGCGGCTCGCGAAGACGCGCAGATCCGACATGTGGAAGCGGATGCACTTCCCTTTATGTGTCGTCAGCAGCACATCGTCGCCGTCGGTGCAGGTCTGCACGCCCACAATGCCGTCGCCGTCGGCCAGCTTCATCGCAATCTTTCCATTGCGATTGATGCTGACGAAATCCGAGAGCTCGTTGCGGCGCACGTCGCCCGACTTCGTCGCGAAGACGATATTGAGCTTCTCCCACTGCGCCTCGTCTTCCGGCAGCGGCAGGATCGTCGTAATGCGCTCGCCCTCGGCCAGCGGCAGCAAATTCACCATCGCCTTGCCCTTGCCCTGGATATGAGCCTCCGGGAGGCGCCAGACCTTGAGCTTGTAGGCCATTCCCGTCGAGGAAAAGAAGACGAGCCAGGCATGGGTATTGGCGACGAACAGGCTGGTGACGAAATCCTCCTCGCGCGTCGCCATGCCGGAGCGGCCGCGGCCGCCACGACCCTGCACGCGGTATTCGTCCAGCGGAGTCCGCTTGATGTAGCCGGCATGGGTGACCGTGACGGCAACATCTTCGCGCTCGATCAGGGCCTCGTCCTCGACTTCGACATCGGCGTCGACCAGTTCGGTCTTGCGCGGCGTCGCGAATTCCTCGCGGATCGCCTTCAACTCGCCTCGTACGATCTCGAGAACGCGCGGCCGTGAGCGCAGAATGTCGAGATAGTCGGCGATGGCTTCGGCGAGCTTCTTGACCTCGTCGCCGATTTCGTCGCGCCCCAGCGCGGTCAGACGCTGCAGCCGGATGTCGAGGATCGCCCGCGCCTGTTCTTCCGACAGCCGGATGGTGCCATCGGGCTGGATCAGGTGCCTGGGATCGGCGATCAGCTTGATCAACGGCTCGACGTCGCGCGCCGGCCAGTCACGTGCCATCAACTGGTCGCGCGCCGTCCCCGCGTCCGACGCGCCGCGAATCAGCGCAATGACGTCGTCGATATTCGCGACCGCAATGGCGAGGCCGACCAGCGTATGGCCGCGGTCGCGCGCCTTGCCGAGTTCGTGGCGCGTGCGGCGGGTCACCACTTCCTCGCGGAACGTGGTGAAGGCGCCGATCATGGACTTGAGGTTCATCAATTCCGGGCGGCCGGAATTGAGCGCCAGCATATTGACGCCGAAGGTGGTCTGCAGTTCGGAGAAGCGATAGAGCTGGTTCAGCACGACTTCCGACGATGCATCGCGCTTGAGTTCGATCACCACGCGCATGCCGTGGCGGTCGCTTTCGTCGCGTATCTCGGAGACGCCCTCCACGCGCTTGTCGCGCACGAGCTCGCCGATCTTCTCCTGCAGCCGCGCCTTGTTCACCTGGTAGGGCAGTTCGGTGACGATGATCGCCTCGCGATCTTTTCGCAACTGCTCGACATGGCAACGCGCCCGCATCAACAGCGAGCCGCGACCGCGCGCGAGCGCCGCGCGCGCGTTCTGCTTACCGATCAGGAGCGCGCCCGTGGGAAAATCCGGTCCCGGCACGATCTCGGTCAGGGCCTCGAGGTTGATCGAAGGGTCATCGAGATAGGCCAGACAGGCGTCGATCACTTCGCCCAGATTGTGCGGCGGGATTTTCGTGGCCATGCCGACTGCGATGCCATCGGCGCCGTTGACGAGCAGGTTGGGAAAGCGCGCCGGAAGAACCGTCGGCTCCTTCTCCGACGAATCGTAGTTGTCCTTCCACTCGACCGTGTTCTGGTCGATGTCTTCCGTCAGCTGGTGCGCGATCTTGGCGCGGCGCACCTCGGTGTAGCGCATCTGGGCCGGCGGATCGCCGTCGACCGAGCCGAAATTTCCCTGACCGTCGATCAACGGCACGCGCATGGAAAATTCCTGCGCCATGCGGACCAGTGCGTCGTAGATCGACTGGTCGCCATGCGGGTGGTATTTGCCCATGACGTCGCCGACGATGAGTGCGGATTTGCGATAGGGCTTGTTCCAGTCCCGCCCCTCTTCGTGCATCGAATAGAGGATGCGCCGGTGCACCGGCTTCAACCCGTCGCGCACGTCCGGCAGCGCCCGCTGCACGATGACGCTCATCGCGTAATCGAGATAGGAGCGCTTCAACTCGTCTTCGATGGCGATCGGGCTGATGCTGCTGCCGCCCGGCTGGGAGCCGCTTGGCGGAGGTGTATCGCTCAAAACAGGTTCCTTGATCGAGGGCCCGGAAGGGGCAAAATCCAAGCCCGCTAACTAGCATTTCGCGCCTCGATTCGCCTAGGAAAACCTCTCCCGTTCCGGTCGGGAATTTTGCTGCTGCGGAAGGCGCTTACCATCGCCGGGGGCCGCGCTTCCGCCGTGGCGGGCCAGGCCCTAGGATGATCCGCACCGCATTGGACCGCATGCCGACATGGCCACACCCACCGATCCAGCTTCGGCACGCGCCGGCGGCCGCGCGTTCCTCGCCCTGGTCCGCAAGATCGCGAACTTCGCCGGTGCCAAAGGGCTTCTGGCACTCGTTTACATCGGTCTGGGCGCGGTCTTCGAGAGCGTCGGGCTGATCCTGGTCATCCCCCTGCTCGCCGTCGTGACCGACCACGGCAACGGTCAAGGCCGGCTGCAACGGGCGATCGCCGAGGCCTTCGGCGCCGTTGGCGCAACGACGCCGACCCGCCAGCTTTCGCTGCTTCTGGGCGGCTTCGGCCTTCTGATGGTCGTGCGCGGTGTCGTCGTGGTGGTGCGGGACAGAACGGTGAATGCCCTTCAGGTCGGTTTCGCCGAGCATTTGCGCGATGAGATCGCCGTGGCGCTTGCGCACGCGGGCTGGGATCGCGTGCTGCGGCTCAGGCACGCGCGGATACTCAACATTCTCGGCACCGACATCCAACGCCTCACCATGGCTTCGCATTCCCTGCTTCAGTCCTGCATCGCGCTCGTCATCCTCCTGGCGCAGTGCATCCTTTCCTTCGCGCTGTCGCCCGTGCTCGCCCTTTTCTCGCTCGCCCTGCTGGCGGTCGGCGCGGTGGCGATGTTTCCAGTCCTGCGCCGTGCCCGCGACATGGGCCGCCACATCAATCTGGCCAACCTGTCGATGCTGGACTCGACAACCCAATTTCTCAGCGGCCTGAAGCTCGCGCTCAGCCAGAATCTGCAGGAAGGGTTCCTGGCCGAACTGCGGTCGACGATGCGCGACACGCGCACGCACCAGATCCGCTACTACAGCAGGCAGTCGGCCGGCCGTGTTGCCTTGACCACGATCTCGGCGGTCGTCGGCGCAGCGGTCTTCCTGGTTGGCTACACGGTGCTGGGCCTTTCGGCGCCGATCCTGATCGCATTCCTGCTGGTGGTTGGCAGGATGAGTGGCCCTGCAATGATGATCCAGCAAGGCTTCCAGCAGATGGCGCAGGGCCTCCCGGCCTTCGAAGCCATCGAGGAATTGCTGCACGAAATCGCCAGGGACGCGCCCGCGACGGGCCCTGCCCCTCGACGCGTTCTGGAAGGTGCGATCGCATTCGATGCCGTCACCTTTCAGCATCCGCACACGGACGAAGTGCAGTCGCACGGCGTTCGCGCCATCGACCTCGTCATTTTGCCCGGCAGCGTAGTCGGTATCGCCGGGGCGTCGGGCGCAGGCAAGACCACGATGGCGGATCTGCTCGTGGGGCTGCTTCGTCCGCAGACAGGCCGCATCGCAGTGGGCGGTTTACCGCTGGATGACGCCACGCTGCCGTCCTGGCGCGCCCAGCTCGCCTACGTTTCGCAGGACCCTTTCCTGTTTCATGACACCGTGCGCCGAAATCTCCTGTGGGCCCGCCCCGATGCCGAGGAGTCTGACTTGTGGGCGGCGCTGACCCTGACCGGCGCGGACGGCATCGTCCGGCGCCTCGACGGCGGGCTCGATTCACTTGTCGGCGAGCGCGGCGCGCTGCTCTCGGGAGGCGAGCGCCAGCGGATCGCCCTCGCGCGCGCCCTGCTCAGGCGCCCGAAGCTCCTGGTGATGGACGAGGCGACCAACGCGATCGACATCGACGGAGAGCGCGCCTTGCTGGAGCGGATTGTCGGAATGCGGCCGCGTCCGACCATCGTCATAATCGCCCATCGCGCAGAGACGCTCGCGGTGTGCGATCGCGTCGTGCACATGAGGGATGGAAGGCTGTTCGACGACACGCTGCCGCCGGTCTCAGTTGTGGCGCGGGCTCATTAGATAGGCGGCGCGGCGCCACAGCCAGGATGGCATTCGCAGTACCGGATAGAGGAAGTAGAGCGGCCTGGGCAGTGCGTAGCGTCGAAAATCGTCCCAGCCGATCGACTTGGAATGCAGTTCCCGAAGCCAATGGCCGACGCCGGGCGCCAACAGGAAATGCGACATCTGGACCTTGAAGCTGCCGAGCGGCTCTTCCAGAGAGTGGTCCATGCTGTCGCCGACCATGGCGGCATGCGCCACGGCGACCAGCCAGCGTACGGCGCGGTCGCGGCGCATCGACTCGACGAGCGCCGGCGAAACGTCGAGCGCGAGCAGTTCCTGGCAGAGCAGAAGCGTCTGCGCGGCTGCGCGGCCGGCGTTGCGCCCGCACGCCGCGGCGTAGAGCCGTTCGATCGCGCCCTGCGGCATGGCGGACAGCCAGGCCGCGATGTCGGCGAGCCATTTGAGCCGCGACCAGCCGTGATAGGCGCCATGCAGGCACAAATAGGTGAAAAGGTCGTCCTCGGGCAGTGTGCGCAGGACTTGGCCTGGCGAAATGGTTACGGGGAGCGAGCGCGTGTCGGCCGTGACGCCTGCGAGCTGCGCCCTGTTGTCGGACAGCCGCCAGTGCAGCTCGAGCACCGTGCCGCGCGTCTGGTGACGGAAGATCGCCTCGCGCGCGAAATCGAACCAGGCGTCAAGTCGCTTTTCGGCGAAGTCCGCCGGCGGAAGGATGCGCGCGAAGCCGGCCTTGCCGAGCAATTCGCCGACGAGACGGAGGTCACGCGGCGTAACCAGCAGATCGATGTCCCAGGCGTGCTTGATCGCCAGATTGCCATAGGCAAGCATGGCGAGCGCGCTGCCCTTCAAAAAGACGGCGGGAATACCGGCCGCGTCGAATGTGGTCTGCAGCCGCACGGCCTCGGACGCGAGTTGCAGGGCGTTTCGGGCGGTTTCGTCGGCAAGTCGCGACAGTGTGCCCATGGCCTCATCCGGAATAACGATACCGGCGCGCGTGAGCCCGTTTCGCACCAGGCCGGCGGCGCGCTGCCGCCGCACGGCCGCCACAAATTTCGGCCAATCGATCTGCGCCGCCGCGGCGCGACGCACCGCGTTGTCGCGCTTCTCGCTCGGCGGCCAGATGCAGCAGGCCGCTACCAGGCGGAATTCCGCCGACGACGTGGTCGTTTTCACAGGAACCGCGCGACTTCGGTGAATTCGCCCGCGACTGGAAAACCGGTGATCTCGATCGGCCCGGCGTCGAGCCAGGCATGCGCGGCGAGCGGTTCACCCTCCTTCTTGGCGACGCCGAAATGCATCACCGTGGCGATCGCGCGGCGGTCGAGCATCGCCTTCGCCGCGATCGCCTGGGGCAGGCATACGGCGCGGAACGGCACATAGCGTGCCGAACGGGTGACCGCCCAGCCGACCTCCTGCACGGTTTCGATCTGCTCGCGCGACAGAACCGTTATCGGCGCAGCGACGCCAGGGAGTGATACCTTGCCGAACCGCGCGGCGAGAAACTGGAATGGGACGAACACCAGCGCGAGGCGCGACAGGGCGAGCAAGAGCACAGCCTCGCCGATCAGGAGTTTTCGCCGCACCGGGAGCCCGGCATAGCGACGCGCCTGCCAGCGACGAAACCGGAATCGATCGCGTATCGCCCGCCGCGCGCCCGCTTGCCCTTCAGCGGCGGACACCGGGGGTCGCGTACCTTCAGCCATCGCCGACGGTAACCAGACCCTGCGCGACCATATCGTCGAGAAACGCCCTGGTATCCTCGCGGCACCGGTTGGGATCGACTTCGAATTGCGCGGTCAGGGAATCGACCAGCGTATCGAGATTGCGTGGCGACTCGAGCAGATACCAGATCGCCGCCCCGACACTGTCGAATTCGAAGTATTGCCAATTCTGGGTGTGAAGCAGGACAATCTCGCCACCGACATCGGCTTCGATTACGTCGCTGGTCCTTGCGTAAAGTTGGGTCGCGGTCATTGTCCCGTTCATGGCCCTTGGAGCGCTGGCGGAGAACCTTATACCGCGCCTTATGTCCCGACAACGCGTGAGCCGGCCGCTGAAACGCGATTAACTTTCCCGCACGTCTCAAGTCGGCTAAGCAGATGGCATGATGGCGACAGAGCAAGTGCCGGGCATTCCCGGCGCAACGATCAGCCTGGTGGACAATTTGCCGGTCGAGCTGCCGGGCGGCGAACCCGCCGGTCCGCGGATACAGGCAAAACCGGGACAGCTGCTCGTGGTCCAGCCGGGAGCCGGAGTCTTTCTTGCCCAGGACGGCGATCGTATCGAGTTCACGCTGGAAGCCGATGCGGATCCGGGCGTCGTCGCGCTCATCCTGAACGGCACGGCGCGCGGCGCGCTCATTCACCAGAGAGGCGAACTGCCCCTGCACGCCGCCACGCTGGTACCGCCGGGGGGCGACCGCGCCGTCGCCATTTGCGGCCCGTCCGGCGCGGGTAAGTCGACGCTGGCGGCCGAACTCAGCCGGCGCGGCTGGATATTGGTCGCGGACGACACCACCAGGGTCACCTGGAACGACACGTATCCCCTAGCCTGGCCCAGCCGCGACAGCATCAAGCTTTGGCGCGACGCGTGCGAGACCGCGGGCATCGACACGGCCGACCTCGAACGCGTGATGGACAACATGGAAAAATTCTACGTGCGCGTCCCCGCACTCGACCGGCCGGTACGGCTGGGCGCGATCGTCGAGTTGTCCCGCGACGGCGAGAGAAACTGCCTGAGCGCCGGCGACAAGATGGCGCTGGTCAGCCGCAACACCTACCGCCCGGCACATATTCGGCCTTTGGGGGTGCAGGGTGCGCATGTGCGCATTGTCTCGCAGGTCGCATCCGCCTGCATCGTGTTTCGTTTCACGGGCGACAAGAGCCTGAGTGCGAACGAACTCGCCAACAAGCTCGAAGCCGCTGTGGCGTGAGATGTCAGCGCTCGCGGGAATTTGGAATTTCAACGGCAGGCCGGACGCCGAGCAGACCTGCGTCCGAATGCTGGCCGTCCAATCCATTTACGGCCCGCACGACTCGGCGCATTGGAGCGCAGGGTCGATAGCGCTGGGCCGCGATCTTTATCGCCGTCTTCCCGAGGACGTCCACGACGAACAGCCATTGGTTGGCGGCGAAGGGCGCTTTGTCCTGATCGCCGACATCCGTCTGGACAATCGTGACGAGCTGACGGGCGACCTGGGCATCTCCTCTGGGCGCGCCGCCGTCAATGCCGATTCCGCGATCGTGCTTGCAGCATGGGAACGGTGGCAGGAGGCGTGCATCGACCGCCTGGTCGGCGACTTTTCGATTGTCGTGTTCGATCGCAGTCTCATGCGTCTCGTGCTTGCGCGCGATCCGATCGGAAACCGGCCGCTGCACTACCATCGCGGCGCCGGCTTTTTCGCCTTTGCGTCCATGCCGAAGGGCCTTCACGCACTGCCCGAAATCCCCAGGCGCCCGGATGAGGAAAAGATCGCGGAGCATCTGGTGCTCCTTCCCGAGAGCGGAACGCGATCGTTCTTCAAGGATGTGGAACGGGTGGAAAGCGGTTCACTGCTGACCGTCACACCGTCCGGCGTCACCGCCAGCCGCCATTGGGATCCGGCCCGTAAACTCTTGAAACTGAAGGACGCCGACGCGTACGCCGAGGGCTTGCGTCACAACCTTGACCAGGCGGTCCGCGCACGGCTGCGCGGCGCGGGATCGCTGGTCGGCGCGCATCTGAGCAGCGGATTCGACAGCTCGGCGGTCGCCACCAGTGCGGCGCTGTTGCAGGCGCCGCACGCCGGACGCGTCGCCGCCTTCACCTCGGTACCGCGTGAAGGCTATAGCGGGCCGGCACCGCGCGCGCGCATCGGCAATGAAGGCCCGATTGCGGCGCTCACCGCCGCGCGCTACCCCAATATCGATCATGTCCTTGTGCGGACGCCGGGCCGTTCGCCAGTCGACAATCTCGATCGCGCCTTCTTCATCTTCGAGCGCCCGATCCTCAATCTCTGCAACAACGTATGGATGACCGCGATCAACGAGGCTGCGCAGGCACGCGGTATCGGCGTGATGCTCACAGGACAGATGGGCAACATGTCCATCAGCTATGACGGCTTGACGCTTCTTCCCGAACTCATCCGCAGCGGTCGCTGGGTACGCTGGTTGCGCGAAGGTTCGGCTCTTGTGCGCAGCGGCAACCAGCGACTCCGCAACGTGCTCGCGCAGAGCTTTGGACCGTTCATGCCCAGCCCGGTCTGGTCGTGGATCAATCGGACGTTCCGGGGCGTCGATTCCGCACCCGAAACCTATTCGGCCATTCGTCCCGGTTTGCTGCGCGACCTGGATATCGGATCGCGTGCCCGCGCGAACGGGCTTGACCTCCACTACCGGCCGCGCGTGGACGGCTTCGAAAGTCGGCTGTGGGCGTTCCGCCGTGTCGATTTCGGAAATTACAACAAGGGCCTGCTGGCGGGCTGGGGTCTCGATTCACGCGACCCGACTGCGGACCGGCGACTCATGGAATTCTGCTTGTCCTTGCCCGAGGAGCTGTTTCTCTCGGGCGGAGAAAGCAAGGCGCTGGCGCGCCGCGCCTTTGCCGGTCGCCTCCCTGCGGAGGTGATCACCATGCATGGAAAAGGATACCAGGCCGTCGACTGGCACGAGGGGCTCGCGACCGCCCGTCACGCGATCGACGAGGAGATTGGACGGCTTGAAGGATGCGGTCCGGCTGCAAACGCGATCGACCTGCCAAGGTTAAAGAAATTGATGGCTCAGTGGCCGACGGGCGGCTGGGAAAATGAGGCGGTGTTGCGAAATTATCGCATCGCGCTGCTTCGGGCCTTGTCGACCGGGCACTTCCTGAGGCGCGCCAGCGGCAGCAATTCCTAGCCGCCGATCAGTACCCGCGAATGAACGAGCAAAGGATGGCCGAGGCCTTCCCTTGGCGCTAATATTCGACTAGATGTTAGCGGTGCAAGAAATAGGGGACTATTTGACATGGTAAAATACGAGCAAGACGTTACAACGCTCGTTCAAGCCGCTCCATCCGGCGAGCGCGCGACATGGCAGAAGCCCCAGTGGCGCATCATCGATGCCAAGGACGCCGAAGTCGGTTTCACCGTCGCCAGCGCCGATGGCACATTCAACGCGTCGTAAATGTCCTCACACGGGCGTCTGCCCATTGCTTGAATATTCGCCCGCTGGACATCGTCCCGGAGCGCGCTGCCGGGTCGGCGGCATATTTGGCGTTGGCCAATCGGCATGGCCTTTAACCCGCGCGTCGTCACTTGCAGGAGCGTCGGCACAATTGGGGATATAGTGGCTCCGCGCGGGTCTTTGGGCGCCGATCCCATGATTTCGACATTGCAGGAGTTGATCGCGCCGATGACCGAAGGCGCGTTCGCAGACATTCTTCGAGCGCGGAAACTCGAGTTTCGCCCAGCGGAAGCGTTGAATCGATTCGGGAGTCTGCTGACGGAAGACTTGCTGCTCGATCTGATCGGAAACGGCACCGTGCCTGAAGCGGTCGTTCGGATCACGCTCAAGGAGCAGGTCATCAAGCCCCTGCTCTACTTCGACGGCGGCAAGCCAAGCAGAGCAAAAATCTCTAGTTTTCTCGACCGCGGCGCCAGCGTCGTCGTCGAGCCGATCCAGGCGTTTGTGCCGGCGCTCCGCGAGCTTTGTGCCGACATTCGTCGGCGCATCCCCGAGAAGGTCAGTGCGGGTGCCATATTGACGAGCGGACCCGGCGGGGCGCTGAAACTTCACTACGATCCCGAGGATCTGATTATTCTCCAGCTCGCCGGCAGCAAGCGCTGGATGATCTTCGATCACGCCGTCCCAAACCCGGTCCGGGGCATGCCGGAGCTGGCCGGACCTCCCGGTCCGCCCGCCTTCGATCGAATTCTGAATGCCGGCGATCTGCTCTTCCTTCCGGCGGGTCGGCGACATCGCTGCGAGAACGGAACCGGCCGGTCGCTCCATTTGGGAATCTTGATCAGGCCCCCGACCGCATGGCACGCGGTTAGCGCGCTGGCCAAACGGCTGCTTGCCGAGGAGGCATTTCGAATTCCCCTGACCCGCCACGCGAGCCCAGCCGAAGCAGCGGCTCATCAGGCCAGGGTGAAGGGAATTTTGGCCGACGAGATCGCCAAGATGGCGCTGAACGACAGTGTCTCGGAGGACGTGCCCGAGGAATTCACCAAATACGACTGACGGCCGAAACTCTGGCGCGTGACTTCCTCAAAAGAAGTGGCCCCGGACGGCCTGCCCGTCCGGGGCCACTCCAATGCGGCAATGCTAGCTGTGAGGAATGGTCGGCGAGGACGGGCTGCTTCCCGTCACGTTGCCGTTCGCGTCATTGTCTCCGTAGCTGTTGATTCGGCCAGCCGGAATACCGAATGCAACGCCATTTCCGGACAACACCGACCGACCCACGAACACGTTCACATTGGTGCCGTTGGCAACGATTCCGGCGGCGGAATTGTTCGAGATCGTCGAGTTGTCCACCACCACCGGCGCCTGCGTCGCGCCGCTCGCGATGACGGTCAATCCGCCAACATTGCCCGACAGGCTGCTTCTGGTGATCGTTCCATGCATGGACCCGGTCGTCAGGCCGGTCAGGTCGACCTTGACGCCGTTTCCGTCGTTGTTGAGCGCCTGCATGTTCGTCAGCACGAAGGTCGCATTGGCTGAACCAGTCGGGGCGATTAGAACGCCGTTGCCGACACCGCCGCCCAGCTGCCCGTTCGTCATGATGATCGTATCGCTGATGAACAACCTGGCCGTGCCGGACGATGGGGCGAAGTTGACTCCATGCCCGTTCGGCGAACCACCGGTGAAATTCCGAATCCAGCAGTGGTTGATTTCAAGCGCCTTACCGGCGATGAACTTCACGCCGTTAAGGCTGTTCGAACCTGTTGGACCGCCGTCGATCTGCAACCCGTCCAGAACGACGACGCAATTGGGATCGGTCGAGCAGTTGACCGTCACGCCGTTCGTGCCGGCGACCAGAATGCCACCTTCGCCCGCGCCTTCACCGCAGTCCAGCGTGATCGCCTTGGTGACAGTAACGCCACCGAATCCACCCGGATCGAGACAGTCGATCTCACCGCCCGCCGCGGTCTTGCTGATCGCACCGGGAAATGTCTTGCAAGGTGCGGTGCGGCTGCACGGATTGACGTCGTCGCCGACGCCCGAGATCCATGTGCGGGTCGCCTGAGCCTGTGCCGGCATAACCCACATCAGGGCGAACAGCGCCGCCGCGAGCATGCCGGCCAACCGTGAGAATCTAAGCATTCCAACCTCCTTCAGGCGCAAGTCCCCGCGCCGCAGTTCAAAAAAATGAAGTCAAAATTCCGTGGGAGAACTTGAAGCAAAACGACCCCCGCTGCGATTGTTAACATAGCTTGTTGGGCATAACCACTCGCCCCGTCCAAAACATCCGCATCCGAACGGCGCGGAGCCGGGGAATAAAGTTTCAAGCCGGAATCAACGTCGCATTGGGAAGATCGGCGCCTCGACATGGTCGCCGGGCGCAATTCCGAGGCGCTTTGCCAAGCCGCCATTGATCTCAATCACCGCACGGATCGGTTCAGCGGAAACGATCTCCGCCGTCGAATAGGGAACGGCCTGGGCCGCAATGGTTGAGATCGTTCCGTCCTGCCGCACGAACAGCATATCGAGGGACAGCGGCGTGTCCTTCATCCAGAACGCCGTGTTCACCACGGCTTTGAAATCGAACAGCATTCCGGCATCGCGTGCGAGATATGTGCGATGCATCAATCCCTGAGCGCGAGAGGCATCGTCGGAGGCGACTTCCATTTGAAAGATGCGCGGACCGTGTCGGGTTTCGATGATGACCTTTTCGACCGGAAGTCCAGCCGCCGCGCGCGCCGGAAGCAGAACCAGGAGGACAAAGGCGGCACGCAAGGCGGCAAATCGCATTCTCGGCCCCTCGGCAAGCTGTCCGGTGCCGGCAGACCGGTTTCTGGCGCCGCCGGATGGTCGCCCATATAATGGCATGTCCTTGGAGATGATAGATGCCGGCCGGCCGAGAAGCGGTTGTGAGTCAAGACGGGCCCTCGCACCCCGTGCGCAAGGCGTTGGGCGCCCATCTGATTTCGCAGGGAAAGCTGGTGCCTGCCGCATCGCAGCGCGCCAACCGGCTGGCAAAGGAAAGCGGCGAGCGGCTGGAGCTGGTTCTGGCCCGCCTCGGCCTGGTCTCGGAGCGGGACATCGCCGAGGCTCTGGGCAGATTGCTGGACCTGCCGCTGGCGGGCGCGGGCGATTATCCCGCCGCGCCCGTCCTCGAGGATCGGCTCAATCGCCAGTTCCTGCGCGAGGCGCAGATTCTGCCGCTGACGGATGACGATGGCGGCGTGACCATCGCAATGGTCGATCCCCTGAACGATTATGCCGCGGAGGCCGCGCGCTTCGCGGCCGGCAAGCCGATCCTGCGCCGCGTGGCGCTGCCGGCGGATTTCGAGGCTGCCTTCGCGCGGCTCTACGGCACCGGCAAATCCGAGATTCACCAGATCGCACTCGAGACGCAGGGTCGCGCCGAAGATACCGCCGCCGACGACGTCGATCGCATCAAGGACAGCGCCAGCGACGCGCCGGTGATCCGGCTGGTCAATCTGCTCATCACCCGCGCGGTGGAACAGCGCGCCTCCGACATCCACATCGAGCCGATGGACGGCGAATTGCGCGTGCGCTATCGGATCGACGGCGTGCTGCACGAAGTCGAATCGCCGCCGCGCAACCTGGCCGCCGCCGTGCTGTCGCGCATCAAGGTGATGGCCAAGCTGAACATCGCGGAGCGGCGCATCGCCCAGGACGGACGCATCCGCCTCGCCGTGCGCGGCAAGGACATCGACTTTCGCGTCTCGATGATGCCGACCATCCATGGCGAGTGCGCGGTGCTGCGCATCCTCGACCGCGGCAATCTCAGGCTCGACTTCGCCGAACTGGGCTTCGATCCGGCGGCGATCGCGACAATTCGCCGGCTTCTGGCGCAACCGCACGGCATCATTTTGGCGACCGGGCCCACCGGCAGCGGCAAGACCACCACGCTCTACACCGGGCTCTCCGAACTCAACATCAAGGACCGCAAGATCCTGACCATCGAGGACCCGCCTGAGTATCAACTGTCGGGGGTGAATCAGGTGCAGGTGAAGCCGCAGGTCGGCCTCACTTTCGCCAGTGCCCTGCGCGCCTTCCTGCGCCAGGATCCCGATATCATTATGGTCGGCGAAATCCGCGATCTCGAAACGGCGCAGGTCGCGGTGCAGGCCGCACTCACCGGCCATCTGATCCTTTCCACCCTGCACACAAACGACGCGCCGAGCGCGGTGACGCGCCTGCTCGACATGGGGATCGAGAACTATCTTCTGACCTCGACGATCAGGGGCGTGATCGCCCAACGCCTGGTGCGGACGCTTTGTCCGCATTGCCGCAAGCCTTATGACGCAGACCCCGCTCTCCTCGACAGGCTCGAAATTGCGCATCTGCCGGGCGGCGCCGTTCTCCACGCCGCGCAGGGCTGCGCGCAGTGCAACGGCACCGGCTATTCCGGCCGCAGCTCGATCGTCGAAGTCCTGGTGATGAGCGACACGCTGCGCCATCTGGTGCTGGAACACGCCGAGGCCGGCGCGATCCGCAAACAGGCGACGCTGGAAGGCATGCGCGGGATGCACGCCGACGGCATGGCCAAGGTGCTGGCCGGCCAGACCACGGTCGAGGAAGTCCTGCGCGCGACCCGGTCGACCTGAACCATGCCGAGCTTCCGCTACCGCGCCATGACGGCCGCCGGAACCATCGTTACCGGCATGCTCGAGGCCCCGTCCGAGCCGGACGCGATTGAGGCAATCCGCGCCAGGGGCCACTATCCGATCGAGGCGCGCGATGGCAGGGCCGAGCGCACGCCATGGCGCGAGCGTCTGAAGCAGGACCTTCTGCCGAAACAGCGGCTGTCGCCGCGCGGACTGGTGGTGGCGACGCAGGAGCTCGCATCGTTGCTGCAGGCCGGACTCGAACTCGACCGCGCGCTGGAGATCCTCGTCAATCTCGACGAGACCAAGCCGATGCGCCCAGTCTTCGCACGCATCCTGGAACAGGTGCGCGGCGGCGCCGCCTTCGCCGACGCGCTGGCGGAAAATCCGGTGTTCCCCAAATTCTACGTGAACATCGTGCGCGCCGGCGAACAAGGCGGCGACCTGCGTCCCGCGCTGGACCAGCTTGGTGAATATCTCGGACGCTCGCTCGCTGTGCGCGAGGCGGTGATCTCGGCGCTGATCTATCCGATGATCCTGCTGGCGACGGCGGGCATTTCCATCGTCGTCGTGCTGGTCTTCGTGTTGCCCTCCTTCCAGCCGCTGTTCGCCGAAGCCGGCAAGGCGCTGCCGCCGGAAACGCAGTTCGTGATGGATACGGGAAATTTCCTCACCGAATGGTCCTGGGCGATCCTGCTCGGCATCGTCGCATCGGTTGTGGCGTTGCGCCGCGCGCTGAAGGAGCCGGCCTTCAGGCGCCGCTGGGATGGGTTGCTGCTGCGCATTCCGCTGATCGGGCAGCTGCTGGCCAAGATCGACGTCGAGCGCTTCAGCCGAACCCTGGGCACGCTCCTCAAGAACGGCGTCGCCTTGCCCGCGGCGCTGTTGGTCACCGGCGACACGCTGGCCAACAGCGTCATCGCCGGCGCGGTGCGCGGCGCCAGCACGGGTCTCAAGGAAGGCGACTCCCTGTCGCGCCACTTGCGCGGCGCCGGGAGCTTTCCGTCGCTGGCGCTCGACATGATGCGGGTCGGCGAGGAGAGCGGCCAGCTCGACGTCATGCTGCTGCGCCAGGCTGACCTCTACGAGCGCGAGATCAAGCACAGCATCGAGAGGCTGGTGGCACTTCTGGTGCCATGCCTTACAATCCTCATGGGACTGGTCGTGGCGGGCCTCATCGGATCGATTCTGGTTGCGATCCTGAGCGTCAACGATCTGGCGATCTGAAGGAAGACGACGATGTTCAAGAGGACGACGATGCACCGCCGCGGCGAGAACGGCTACACGCTGGTCGAATTGCTGGTCGTGCTGGCGATCCTCGGGCTGCTAGCGACCATCGCGACGACGCAGGTTCTCAAATACTTCGCCTCGGCGAAGCTGAGCACGGCACATGCCCAGGTCGAGAGCCTCGCCGGCGCGCTGGACTACTTCAAGATGGATATCGGCCGTTATCCCACGACGCAGGAAGGCCTCGCCGCCCTGAAGAGCAAGCCCGCGACCGCCGACAATTGGAACGGCCCCTATGTCAAGAACACCACCAGCCTGAATGACCCGTGGGGACATCCATATGCCTACGTCTCGCCCGGCAAGCATGGCGAGTTCGATCTCTACAGCAACGGCCCCGATGGCGAGACCGGTAATGGCGCCGACCCACCCGTCCGAAACTGGTAGGCGTGCCGCCGCCGGCTTCACGCTGACCGAACTGCTGGTCGTGCTGGCGATTGTCGGCCTCATCTTCGCAGCCGCTCCGGCGCTCATCCAGGCGGCGATGCCCGGCGCACGTTCGCTGGCCGCAGCGCGCGCACTGGCGAACGATCTGCGCACCGCGCGCGGCCGCGCGATCGCCTCCGGTGCCGCGACGGATATCCGCTTCGACACGGCGCACCAGACCTACCGGCTCGAGCCCGGCACGCGCGCCTTCGCGCTGCCGCAGGGCGTCCGCTTTGCATTGAAAACGCAAGCGGACATCATCGTTTTCTATCCGGACGGCAGCTCCAATGGCGGCGCCGTGACGGTCGGCTACGGCAACAACAACCATCGCCTGTCCGTAGATTGGCTCACTGGACGGGTGGAAACCGATGAGTGAGCGGCGCGACCGGGGCTTCACGCTCATCGAGCTGCTGGTCTCGCTCGCGATCCTCGCCATCGCTTTCACGGTGCTGTTCGGTGCGATCTCCCAGTCGCTCGACCGCGCGCGCAAGAACAGGGACGACGCGGTCGCCACATCGCTCGTCCAGTCGCTGCTCACCAGTGCCGGCGCGACGAAGAACCTCACTCCAGGCGAAACGACCGGCGTTTATTCCAACGGTTTCCATTGGCGCCTGGCGGTGCGGCCCTACGGCAATGCCGATGACGCCAAGGCGTGGAAGCTGTCCGCCCATGTCGTGCGCGCCACGGTGTCGTGGCCAGGCGGCGCGCGTTCGCTGAGCACGCTGCGCCTGATCCCGCCGCCGGCGAAGCCACCATGAGGAACCAGGCCGGCTTCACGCTGATCGAACTGCTCGTCTCGCTGACGCTGCTCGGCTTGTTGTTCGTGCTCCTGTTCGGCGGCCTGCGTTTCGGCTCGCGCGCCTGGGAGCGCGGCACCGCCGTCACCGAGGCGGGCGACAGCGTGCGCGCGGTGCAAAACCTCCTGCGCAGCGAGATCGAGCGCACCTGCCCGCGCCGTGACACGGTTGCCACGCAGACGATGCCACGCGTGAAGTTCGCGGGCGCCGCGACGACGCTCGCGTTCCTCGCCCCTGCTCCAGTGTCCGCCGGCGGCCGGACCTGTGTGAAGCTGACGCTGCGCCAGCGCCGCGTCGGCACGCGCCTGCGGTTGACGCTGAGCTTGGGACGCAACGAAGCGATATTGCTGGATGGCGTGGCCGGCACAGAACTTTCCTACCGCTCCCCGGAGGGAGCCTGGCAAGACGATTGGACGGGCGAGACCGATCTTCCCGCGTTGGTCCGTATACGTGTGACATTTCCGCCGGGAGACGCGCGGGCATGGCCTGAACTTTTAATCGCCCCTCGCATTTCGGCGGAGGCCGATTGCACCTATGATCCGGCGACAAAATCCTGCCGAGGAACCTGATGGACGACATGCGTCCAGGCGAATGGATCGAGAAGGCGCGGGCCGGCTGGCGCTGGTGGCTGCGCGAACTCGCATACCTCGTGCCCGGCCCGCTGCGCGAGGTCTTCGCCCCCGACCGCGACGCCATCCTGATCGCGGCAAAACGGGATGAATTCGTCGTGACGCGGCGCGCCGGCGTCTTCGAGACCGTCATCGCACGCATTCCGCGCGACGAATTCGCGGCGCGCACGCTCAGGCTGTCGGTGCCGCGCGCAACCGGTCTCGCGCGCTGGTTCGCCGATCCGGTGATCCTGGAACTTCCGGCGCAAGACGCGCTGGTGCGATCGCTTCGGCTGCCGCGCGGCGCGGCGCGCAATCTCGGCGCGATCTTGCGTCATGAGGTGCCCCGGCAGAGCCCGCTCGACGCCCAGGACATCTATTACGACTACCGCGTCACCGCAGCGGACCGCGACGGACTCGACGTCGCGCTGCGCATCATCCGGCGCGAGCCCGTCGACGCCTGCGTCGCGCTGTGCG
>Ga0134126_10002416_pt1 | contig 23577 bp, 32 predicted proteins | sample KB31752_FD_96881 | JGI IMG/M metagenome (GOLD analysis project Ga0134126, IMG submission 96881) | Terrestrial soil microbial communities with excess Nitrogen fertilizer from Kellogg Biological Station, Michigan, USA - KB3-175-2 | ecosystem: Environmental > Terrestrial > Soil > Unclassified ... | reverse complement strand
TGAGGGGCAGCATCCCGTTTACACCATGGACGACTTCAGCGAGACGACAGCAGAGGTTGCGAATGCTTCCTTGGCGGGGCTTGGTCTTAACTTTAAGCCGGATGATATCAACTACATAATCATTGCCAAGGATGATGAGATAAGAAGAGTTGCTGCTCATTTGAATGAAACAAAAGCTGATACATATTCCGTGTCGCAGGCTCAAAGGCTTATGACAAGAATAATCACGAATCAGCAGATACAGGGTGATTTTTAACTTTCGTTTGGCCTTGGCTAGTTGGGGTCGGTAGGTCCTGCAGCCTTGTAAGTTGAGGGAAAATGGCAACCAAGCGACGCAGGGGCGACTCCTGGCAGTACACGATCAAGCGGGCGGGGTTGTTGCCCCAGCCGGTCTATCTGAGCTTTACCAATGAAGCGGCGGGCGACGAATACGTGCGGCGCCTGGAGGCGCTGCTGGACCGTGGCGTTGTGCCTGAAGAGTTGGCCAATACCAAGGCGGCTGCGAAGGATCTGCGTAACCAGGTCACCGAGTATCGGAGCGCTCAGCACATTTCGGTGGATGACGCGCAGCTGCTGCCGGTCCTGCTCTCGCGCTTGCCAATCGGTATCACCCTGCCGCAGCTGACTTTCACTTGGGCGACCGAGTGGGTTACCACCATGAAGCGTGAGCAGAATCTCGCGCCTTCGACCATCCGGCACTATGTGGGGGCGCTGTCGCGCGCCCTGGATTGGCTGGCGGCTCACGGCGCGCTGCCGATGAACCCTTTGCGCCTGTTGCCCCGTGGCTATTCGACGTACACCGCCGATGACAAGGTGGCTGTTACAAGAATCGATGGGGAGGCGAAGACCGACCAAGAGCGCGATCGCCGGCTCGAACCTGGTGAGGAGGAGCGCATCCGCGAGATCCTGGCCGGTGCCAAGCCTGCCGGCCGTCAGCGACCACTCGACCTACCTCAACGTGAGGCGCTGGTGCTGATGTTTGATATGGCACTGGAAACTGCAATGCGGATGCGCGAGATCTACACGCTCGAGCGCAGTCAGATTGATGTGGCGCGGCGTACGATCTTCCTGGACAAGACGAAGAACGGGAGCAAGCGCCAGGTGCCTATGACCTCGACTCTGCTCGGCAAGCTGGCCACGTACGAGGGAGACTTCGGCGGTCGGTTATTCCCGTTCTGGGAGGGCGACCGTAGCCCGCTGGCCCTGCGGCGCGTATCCAGCAAGCTGTCCCGCCAGTTCGAGCGGATATTCGTTGCGGCCGGATGCGCAGACCTTGGCTTCCATGATCTGCGTCACGAAGCGACGAGCAGGCTGTACGAAAGGACCACGCTAACCGACATCAAGATCGCGAACATCACAGGGCACCGCGACCCACGACAGCTGAAGCGGTATGCCAACCTCCGCGCTTCCGACTTGGCCGATCAGCTTTGGTGATCGGCCTGCTCGTAGGCGCGAAGGTCGGGCAATTTCGTGCGTCGCGACTTGCTTGTCCGTCTCGTTGACCCTGACGCGGGTGCATTGGCTGCCGGCAGCGCGCCGATGACCGACCGCTTTCGTTCAGCAGCCTGTTTGCGCCCCTCCGAGCGAAGGAAGTTGATCAGGTCCTCGCGCAGCATGACCGTGTGCTTCTGATTCAAGCGCACGGCGGGTACTTCGCCCTTGTCCACCAGGTCTTTCATCGCTTCTAGGCCAAGCCGTAGCATTCTTGCGGCGTCTTCCAGACCTAAGGTGTCGTCAATGTCTTCCACAGCTGTCTGTCTCCTTGCGCTCACTTGGTACGTCCTTTCCGCGAGGGAGCCTGGCAGATGTCACCCTTGGGTGGCCTGCGTGGCAGAATCTCGGTAACTGGCAATGGAGCGAATAGATGAGCTGGCAGGAGGGTTTGATACCGTGCAGTCCACTTGGGCTCAACTGCGTTGTTGACTGGGGTACGGCGGTTAGCGCGGGGATTGGTGTTGTCTCGATCTTCGTGGCATTTCTTGCTTGGCGTACTTCCCGCGAGGCGACCCGAATTGCCAAGCAGCAGCATGACGAAATTGTCCGTGTCCGTTTGAGGAACGGTCGGGTCATCGGCCGGTTGCTGCTCCACGAGATATCCAATCTTCCACACCGCCTTGAATCGAACGCGAAGATGCTTGCCGGGGCGGCGGTCGATGACACGTACGGAAGGCCCTCCGGGCGCGACTTGCTCAGTGCTGTAGAGGCCGTGCTGGTTCCGTTGTTGCCGAATGCCGAGAAGGTCGAGGAGAGAATTCACAACCTTCCCAACAATTTGTCGGCGGATCTGGCGACCCTGATTAGTCACGTTCGAGATATCTCGGCCGCAGCCGGGAGGATTAAAGAGAACATTCAGATCAGTAAGCCCGCTGCGATCGGACAGCGTACGACCATCATCTATGAAGGGCCGCAGGGGGCGGTTGGTGGCCTCCTGGCCTATATTAGGTTCGTTGAAGATCTGGCCAAGAGCTTCAGGATTGAGTTTCGGACGTTCGTTCTCAATGACGGTGCTGGCGAGACGATAATCCCTCTCCTTTAAGAAGTTCCTCTCGGAGGCCGAATCTTGGCGGTAGCCCCAATTAGAGTTCATCAGGCAGCATCCATTTGCGGCTGCGATGCTGCACTGATGTTCGCTTCCAGAATGGCGCGGAGCGGCGGCGGGCTGACGCTGTTTCCGACCATTGCCACGGCACGGCTGTTGCTTACCTGCCGACCGTCTTGCGTACGGTCAATGATGTAGCTCTCCGGGAAGCCTTGGGCGCGGAAAAGTTCGTGCGGCTTGAGCATGCGAAGCCCGATATCCACGATCACATACGGCACACCGCTCAGATGCACCGTGACCAGCGCCAGCCGGTCCTTCGTGGTAATGGTCGCCAGCGCGTCGTCCAGTTCGCCATGCTGTCCGCCCGTGCCGTAGTAGCGCATCAGGAACGCTGCAACGCGCAGCGCGCCAGCTTCCTGTTCCGGGCTTAGGGTGCATTCCACGACGCCATATCGCTGCGCGCCAGCGAGAATTGTCGGCAGAGGTTCGCGTGGGTCGTACCCAATGACGTTCTGCGCCATCGCCGTCACGTGTGCGGTCACCAGGCGCTGGTGACTGCCGTTGGCGCAGATGGTCGGCATGGTTTCATCGGCGGCACTGCCAGCGCCCTGGTAGAACCCGCCGTTGACCTGCTCCAGAAACGCTGCCATGACTCCCAGGGCATGGGCGGCACCTGCCGGCCGCGCCGCGCCAGCGCCGCTGGTGATGGTCGGCATCGGATGGCCGGCGTCCGCGCCATCGCTGGTACCCCGGAACTTCACTAAGCTGGCCGCAGCGAGCGCGTGCTTGGTGCCTCCCGCGACTATCGTGCCCAGCGGCCTATCGATGTCGAGGCTGCGAGGTGCCTGGCCGGTTCTCACGCCGTATCCGCTCTGCACAAGAACAGGTGCAACCACCGCGTGCGAGCCGCCGCGCGGCCAAGCCGTGATGGTGCCAAGGGGGTCGCCACCGGCGGCCACCCCGTTGGCGGATGCATTCGCGCACTGCACGATGGTGGGCGACACGATCATCATCTCGCCCCGGTTGGCAGCAGTGATCGTTGGCATCGGTTCGCCAATCCCGTGCGGCCGGCGTTCCCCGCCGTGGGTGGCGTGGACGATGAACGGCTCGGCGGCGTCCAGCACAAAGCGCTTGATGCCTCGGACGATACGCGCCTGGGTTGCGGCCGCGAGCGGCTTCTTGCGGCCGAAGATGCTAGGACACGGAATGGACCAGTCGATGCTGGATGCCGCCGACACGTACGGCAGTGTGCGGGCTAGCCCGTGGGTCGGTTCGGGCCAGTTGATGGCCTCGCCATCGCACCGAGCGATCATGTAGAGCCGCTCCCGTGTGGTCCCGGCGCCGTAGTCGCAGGCCCGTAGCACACGCCACTCAACTTGGTACCCGAGCGCTCGCAGCACAGCGACGAAGCGGCGCCAGGTGGTGCCCTCACGCTTCTTGTCCGGGATCAGGAACTGTTGGTCCAAGGGCACGCACTCGCCGGCAGCGGCAACTGTCCCGTCCAGCTTGATCACGCGGCCGGTGGCCTTATCGCGCTTGGCGATCAGCGGGCCCCACTTCAGGATCTGCTTCACGTTCTCCAGCGTGATGATGCGCGGACGCACTGTGCCTGCCCAGCGGGGCACAACCCACGAAAGCGAGCGAGTTGCTCGGCTGCGCGGCTGACCGCCCTTGGCCTGGCTGAAGTGCGTGCAGTCCGGGCTGGCATGCAGTGCGCCCACAGGTCGACCGCCGCACTCGAGGCGCGGGTCGGCTTCCCACACGTCCTGGCACAGATGGCGGGTAAAGGGGTGATTGGCAGAGTGCAGCCCCACAGCCCAGGAGTTGTGGTTGATGGCAATGTCCACCGCTCGAGCCAGTGCTGTCTCCATCGCGTGGCTGGCACCACCGCCCCCGGCGAACAGATCAACGACGATCTCGTCCGTGCGCAGCCGTGACTTCAGGTCATGCAACGGGAAGCGGAAGCCACCGGAGCCATCAGCCATGTGCTGCCTCCCAGGCGACAATCGCCTCGGCGCCCAGCGGTCGCACGAACCACGCAGCGGGGCCGTCTTCAGTATCACCCAGCCACACCAAGCGCCAATCTGCACCGGGGCCCACGGGCTGCCACGCGCGCATCTCGTCCCAGTAGCGATGGTCGCCGGCCTCCACCGCTTCTTCGGTGAAGTCGCCGAACGTCACTTGCAGATCGAAGCCCTGCGCGAGAAACAAAGGCCTCAGCGAAGCCTCGCGACCATCGCTCCACGTTGGCACGTCAGGGTGACAGTGAATCTCGCCGTCGGCGTTGCGCGCTGGGAGGCGACTGGGGTGGTAGAGACCGCGCCAGGGGTCAGCCGGGTCTACCACGGTGCGGGTCTGATTCCTGACCAGCTCCAGCAGTTCGCTCGCCTGCGCCAGCCGGGTGCGGGTGGCATCGCAGAGCGGCGTGTCGCCGTCCTGCATGCTGCTGCGCAAGGTTGCGCAATAGGCGGTCACAGCGGTTTCGAATACACGCAGATCCTGCTGGCGGGGCAGGCGATGATGCAGGTCACGAAGCGCGGTCTGCGCCTGGGCGATAGTGATTGCCTTTGCCTGGTTCGGCAGCCACACAGCCTCGACGGCAATGGCATTGATCGTGTCGAATGCGTCGCGCAGAACCGGACAGTTGGCCGGGAGAGATGTGAGATTCGCGGTCATCGGTGGGCCTGTTCAAATTGGATGTCGGTGTTCACGAATGCGCCAGCGAGCGGCGCTGTGGTGGCGTCAGGTGCAGCGCCAGCCGGACAAAGCGAGAAGGGGGGCAAACGTCTGTACTGGCGATTGGGATCGCGGGCATACATGCCGTCGTTGAGACGGATCACCTGGTAAGCGGGAAATGCTTCGCGCGGCAGAAGTGCGCGGGCTTCGGCAATCAGGGCGACATACCGCTCCTGCCACTCAACAGGCATGGACTGCAGGGAGCGGCGTGGAAGAATGTGGTAAGCGGCGCGACTGTTGCCAAAGGCGTGCCACACCGGACCATCGGAATAGATGCTCCCCGGCCTTCCTGGTTCGACTGCAGGGTCCACCGCTGTCGGGGCCTTAGTGGGGGTCATGGGCCAACATCCTTTCTGCATAGCCGCCGTAGTTGGCCGCGTGCCGGCCCATCGCCGGCCGAAGCGGCGTATGGCCCAGCACTTCGATCTGGCCGCCCGCCGCGAGGAATGCGTCCACGTCCTCGGCAAGTTGCTGGCGGTCGACTTCCCGGTGCCGGATTGTGGTTGCTGCGTCACTGACACCGGTGAGCTGCCCAACTGCCGAACGGTCCCGTGCGGGTGGGGCGCGCAGCGGGGCGATCGCGTGCTGCACATGGCTTGCAAGGCGCCAGATGCCGCGCACGCCGGAGCGGTGACACATCGCCTGGCCGCTTCGCGCCAGGCCGGACAGCGTGTAGCTGATGGCTTGATTGGACGCGTTGATGTGACCAGCGGCCTTGATCTGTTCAACCGTTGCTCCCTGGGGGAATCTGCCCAGGACGTTGCGCACTGCGGCGGCGCGGCCTATCTGCTGAGGGCGGGCGCTCATGCGCGCGCTCCTGCGAGCAGCTCGCGCATAGCCCAGCCGTGGTGCATCACCTTGGACGAACTGTCGGCTATGGCGTCCGGGTTTTCGGTCAGTACCAAGGTGTCTTCCAGCGGATAGCTGCTGTGGCCGTCCCAGTCCTCTATTACCGCTCGGAGGCCGAGGTGTTCGCGCAGCTCCTGCGCGTTTGCGTGTTTGCCGCACAGTTGCGGCCCATAGATGACAACAGAACGACTCATGCGCGGATTCCTCGCGTGCGGCGCGTAGCGCGGTTGATGGAGGGGATTGACCGAATGCGCACGCCCTGGCGATCAAGCCAGCGGTGCGCAGCCTGTGCGGCCAGTCGGTTGAGTGGGAACGTGATGCCGCCGAGGGTGAGCGCGTGGTGCGATACCCCCACGCTCCGGCTGGCGCTGGCCGCGACCTGCAGCAGCGTTTCGCGCGGTGCGGCGGTGTAGAGACCCGCCCACAGCCAGTCTTGGCAGACCATCAGCACCAGCGACTCGCCCTGGTGGCCGGTGGCAAATTGCTGCTCTACGGGCAGGGCACTTGGCGCGCTCATGCGCTCAGCGCCTGGTTGCGTGCCGTATCGACCAATGCCCGTGCCTCAGCCAAGCCGCGCTCGGTCAGGGTCACGGCGCGCGGGAGGTCGCGATCATCGAAGCGAACGAGGACGCGCTCATGCAGCCAGTTGATGAGCCGGCGCGTGAATACCTTCTCGGGGTGATTGGTCGGCGCGAAGCCGAACGCCGTGCGTCGAAGGGTGAAGTTCGGTGCGCCGTAAGCTGCGATCAGGGCAGCCTTTTCCTTTGGCTTGAGAGGGGCTTGCATGGGCTTTCTCCTGGTCAGGCTGCGATGAGCGTGGAAGGGGTTTCGGCCGCGAGTTCGGCCAAGACTTCGCCGCGATGGCGTGCGAGGTGGGAGATCGGGATGCGGAGATGCAAGAGGCTGGGTTCGGTCCAGCGCAGTTCGGCGAGCGCAGCCTTTTCCAGCGGCACTGGCCGCGTGGCGATGCCGCAGCGGTGGCACTCGATGTGCAGTAATGGCGGGCAGGGCGTGCCGAGGCGGTGCCCGGTGGGCGCGCCCTCGGTCGTCACGATTTGCGGATGATGGCCATGGCCGCAGAGCGGCACCGAAGGCGGAAGCGGGCGAGAGGTTTGGCGCATGGTCAGCCCCTCACCGCGCTGCTGGCTGCCCAGCGCGGCTTTGGTGCCTCGCGGTCGCTGTGTGCCTGGTGGATCTCTGCGACGCGCAGCGGCACGACAACTGCGGCGACCAGCGCGACGGCTGCCCAAGCGAGGCGGAGGCGCCGGCTCATGCCGCACCGCCGCTGATTTCTTGCCGCATCGCCCGCAGGCTTCTGACCGGATGGGCTTCATCCAGAAGTTCCGCGCAATCAGCGCAGGCGTACTGCGCTCCGCCGCCGCCGTCTATATCGATTCCAAGCACCCAACCTTCGCGTCCCGCCGAATCCTCGCAGTCGTCGCTGCTCGCAGCTCCCGGGCTGTTCTCGTCGCAGTTGAAGCACCAGAGGTGGTGGGTCTTGGTGAGGAGTGCGCTCATGCCCGCACCTCCGCCGACATATCGCGTGAGCAGGCTTCCAGGCGGAGGCTGGCAACACCCATGCGCCGCGAGCGGCGGAGCTGGTTGCGGCTGTGTTCGCCCTTGCTGCGAACCCAGAGGGTGCTGGCGGTCCTGTGATCGCGTGCTGCCAGCGCGAGCATGGCCTTCACGGCCAGAGGCGGCAGCCCGCAGGGACTTTGGTCGGCGTAGCGGTGAGACATGGCGCGCTCCTGTCAGAAGGAGGGCGCCGGCGGGTCATGTGCCGGGGCAAAGGGAGTTGCCGGGCAGCGGCGACTCGCCGGTCGCCCGCCGGCTGCGGAGCCGGCAGGGCGATTTATCCCACAGCTAAATTCTCAATGCAATAGCTGGTGGCTAAATTTGTCAGGAGGGTCTGGAAAAGCGGGGGGAACTACGGCTAATTTGCTTGCGAGCAATGAGCCAGGGAGGCGGCAATGCTGAGTAGGGTGCTTTTTGCTGCTGTGGCCGTCGTGGCCTCGCAGTCGGCTGCAGGCCAGGTCTACAAGTGCAAAGGAGGGGCAGGGGAGACCGTCTATTCCCAAGAGCCGTGCTCTCCGAAGGCTGAGCCGATGAAGCTGCGTTCCAATCGAGCATCGGCGGAGAGCGCTGGTGAGGCCGCGAACCGCGCGGCGGTGTATCAAACGACGGAGCTTGCCGATGCTGGCATTGCCGAGCGGAACTGTGTTTCAGGCGAGCAGCGGCGCATCTACGGGCCTGTCGATGCGCGGAACCAAGAGGTCTCAAGCCAGATCGCCAACTTGAACAGACAGCTTGCGACGGCGAAGAACAATCTTGCGGGTGCGACCTACGCTTCCGGATTGCGTTCGCAGATCGCGAGCCTGCAGCAAGCTCAAAGCGCTGAACGAATTGCGGCGGACAGTCAGATGGCTGCGGCCCGCCAGCGATGCGCAACTGAGCGGGGCGAGCGGGAACGGGCAGTGCGAGAAAAACACTCGGCAACCAGTCCGGCGAACTGAAGTGGGCGCGTTTGGCGCCCACCTGCGAACTGTGTCGTCAGCAGTCGCGGATCGATACATCTTTGATAAATCCCGCTTCATCCAGCGGTACACCCTCCATGCAGCATTCCCTCGCAGCTTCCATTTGCCGATGTAGTTGCATCAACGCCTCGTCATCAAGGCTATCGATGCCAGGCTCATTGAAGGTAGCTTGGTCGATCAGGCAACCCAGGTTGTAGAGATCTCTCAGCCAGCGAATGCGCCGGAGAATGCTATCCCTGGTTACGCTGTCGATGACGGATGGCTTAGGTGCAGGTACAAGCCTGAGCTTAGGTTTCGCTACGTCACGCCTTGCGACGCGTTGCGCGATCACTGCGGCCAACGCTTCGAGTGTCCCCGGGGCTGGGGGCTCCTTCTTCGGCTTCTCCATCTTTCTCCCTGAGCTTCTGTGCCAGCGCCTTGCTGAAATCAATCAGATTGTCGGGGGTCACCGTCGCCTCGCCTCGTTGGTAGAGGTACTCGTAGGCGTAAGCCAACGGGGTACCGTCATCTTCATTGTTGAAGTCTTCAATGCCGAGGTTGGCGAAGGTCAGCCGGACTAGCCTGATCGCGGAGGCGATGATGTCAGGTTGGATTCGCAGATCCTGAGAACCTTTGGGGCGAGCAGTGTCGCCGGCTTCATCGCTTCTTGGTTGATCAAGCCAGCCGTGTGGAAGTGACGCTGCACGCTCGATCTTGCGGGCGACCTCATCACCCAGCTTCTTGCCGCCAAGAAGTTGATTCAGGTATGAGGGGGCCATATCCAAGTGGATGGCAATCGCCTTCTGCGTTCCAAGTTGGGGCTTGAGCCTTGCAACCAGGGCTTGAAGGTTGAGGTGTCGGGCAGTTATGGCGTCCATGTTGGAAGCGTAGCTAGTAGCTAAACATGGGTGTTTCGCTGCCTGCTTGACAAAGTGGTTTAGCTCCCGGCTAAATACTAGCCCTATGGACCTACTCACCTTCATTTCGGATCCCGAACGCAAGCGGCGCCTCGCTGCCCTGACCGGCAGTTCTGAGGGTTACCTGTGGCAGTGCGCAACCGGCTGGAGGAACAAGAAGCCCAGCCATACTTTGGCGCGCAAGATTCATTTGGCGTCTATCGAGATCAGCCGCTCGCTTGAATGCGAGCCGCTCTCGCTGTCTGCGATCCGGCCCGACATCTGGTCGGCAGAGATCGCATGAAGGTGACGGTGCGCCCGTGCCCCATCCTCGGGCCCGAAAAGAACGGCAACAACGCCGCCAAGGCCGGCTGTCGCATCGTATGCGCGGATCGCGGTGAACCGCATGCGCTGCGGGAAGCTGATGATCTCTGGCATGGGTGGAATTCTGCCCGCGATGTTGCCGGGATTCCCACGATGATCGACAGCGTGTTTCAGGGGGAAGCATGACCTGTCTGCGCTCAGACCTCTATTGGCGGGACGCGCTGAACAACGCGGTTGCCCGTGCGCCTGGTGGGCTGCAGGATGCGGCCGCGCACATCAGCAAGCGCCGTGGCAAGTCGATATCCGCTGAGACGTTACGCAAGAAGCTCAGGGGCATCGATGGTGAGTCGGTTTCGATGGAGATGGCTGAGATCCTGACGGACTACTTGCTGCTGTTCGTCGGTACTCAGGAGATTGCCACTGACTGGGTGTGCTCGCTCGCAGGTCAGTACAGCTTGATGGTGGATTACGTCCCGCCGCCGCCTAAGGGCGGTTGGCCCGACGAGCTCGCCGCTATCCAAGCGAAATTACTTGAGTTGCACAAACTGACTGGGGCGCTGGCCGGGGCGGGGATCGACGCTTTGGCCGATCAGCAGCTGACCGTCCCCGAGGCAGATCGAATCCAGGATCTGACGCGAGAGGTGCGCAGGCTCTGCTACCGCTTGGAGCGAAACGCCTGCCGTGCGGCTGGTAAGTCTGGGGCAGAGGACTGACATGGCGATCTACCGCGCCCATCGATCCAGATATCGAAGGCGTGGTCCAGCCAGCGCAGCCGCACGACAGGCCATGGAACTCGCGGCCCTGGCCCTGACAGATGCGGTGCCCGGGCTGGTAGGTGACGAAGCATTGGAAGAGCGCGAGCGCCTCCGTCAACAACAAGAGCAACACGACAACCGGCAGCACTGCCTGCCTTTGGGGAATCCTGATGTACCACGCAAGCATTGATTCGGCCCCATCCCCCCGGGTGGCTTGTGAAAGGCCGCGTGCTGCCTACGCAACTGAATCCGCCCTGGTGCTGAGAGGCATTCTCGATACCAGCGATGGGTCCTCCCTGGACCTGACGGACGCGGGTATTGGGACGCGCATTTCCTGGGTAGATAGCGGCTCGGGAAACTACTGAATGTCTGAGAACTATGGGGATGTGCTGCAGCAGCTGCAGTCCGCTGGCCTGTTGGTCACAGAACTGGACACCACCGGACGCATGGTCCGCTGCCGGGTCGAGGGTTCACGCGAGCGACGCGGCTGGTACGCGCTCCACGAACTGAACACCTCTGCCGGTGAAGTGCTGGTCGTCGGCACGTATGGCGTCTGGCACGGCAACGAGAACGGCGCAACGAAGGTCGATCTGCGCAAGCGCGACAAGACCTTCTCCGATGAGCAGCGGGAAGCGCTGCGCAATCGGTTGGCCGAGGATCGTCGCCGGGCGGAGTCCGCCCGGCAGAGCCAAGCGAAGCGTGCGGCCGCGCGGGCAACGTCGGCCTGGGCGAAGGCCAACGCCGTTGGCGAAGCTGACTACCTGGTCAGTAAGGGTGTGCAGGGTTTTGGCCTTCGCTACGGCACTACCGGCGCGGCACTTGTCCCGCTGCTGGACGTCAACGGCCAGGTGCACGGCCTGCAGGTGCTGCGCAGCGCCAAGCTGGCTGCGGCAGGGCGCAAGCCAGCGAAGGAGTACTGGCCGGTCGGTATGGTCAAGAAGGGCCACTTTCACCTGATCGGCGGAAGCCCGCAGTGGATCCTGCTGGTGGCCGAGGGCTATGCCACTGCGGCCACGCTGCACATGGCGACGGGCTACCCGGTTGCCGTGGCGTTCGATGCGGGCAACCTGCTTGCCGTCGCCTCGGCGCTGGCGAAGCGCTATCGCGGCATCAAGATCCTGATGTGCGCCGACGACGACGTGTTGCAGAAATGCCGTCACTGCAAGAGCCGCTTGGTGCTGGCCGACCATCCGCAGTTCTGCCCATCGTGCGCGCAGCCGCACGGCGCGTCGAATGCAGGCCTGCTCGGTGCCGAGGCCGCGGCGCTGGACGTGGGCGGAGCGGTGCTGCACCCGTTCTTTTCCGATGAGCCGGCCAGGCGGGAGCGCTTCATCGACAACGGCCGCAAGGTCAGCGACTTCAACGATCTGCACGCCGAGGAAGGCCTGCATGTCGTTCGCGCCCAAGTCGAGGCCCGCCTTACGGAGCTGTCGTGGCGGGTGCCTGCCGAAAAACGCGCGCCTTCCATCACCAGCGACGGGGGCAAGGGGAATGATCGTCTTGCCCCGATCCACTCGCTGAACGAGCTGCTTGAGCGCTTCGCTCTGGTCTACGGGCAGGGTGGCACGGTGTTCGACCACGAAGAGCACATGCTGGTTGCCCTGGGCGACATGCGCGATGCATGCGTGCGCAAGGAACTGCACCGGGCGTGGATGGAGCATTCGGATCGGTCAATCGTGCGGGTGCGGGAAGTGGACTTCGACCCGTCATGCGAGAAGCCCGGGGTGACGTGCAACCTCTTTGCCGGTTGGCCGACGGTGCCGCAGGAGGGCAACTGCGACCGTCTGCTGCAGCTGCTCTGGCATATGTGCGGCAACGAGGCTAACCAGAAGGCGCTGTACGACTGGGTGGTCAAGTGGCTGGCCTACCCGCTGCAGCACCCTGGCGCCAAGATGAAATCGACCATCGTCATCCATGGTCCGCAGGGCACCGGCAAGAACATGTTCTTCGATGAGTACATGAAGCTCTACGGTGAGTACGGCCGGGTGCTTGACCAGGCGGCGCTGGAAGACAAGTTCAACGACTGGGCGAGCCGCAAGCTGTTCCTGCTGGCCGACGAAGTGGTTGCACGCACCGAGGTGTACCACCTGAAGAACAAGCTCAAGGCGCTGATCACGGGTGACCGCATCCGCATCAACCCGAAGAACATTCAGGCCTACGAGGAAGACAACCATGCCAACTTGGTGTTCCTCTCGAACGAGGCGATGCCGGTCGTGCTGGAAGAGGACGACCGTCGCCACGCGGTGATCTGGACGCCGGACAAGCTCAGTCAAGAGTTCTACACCGAGGTGCTGGCCGAGATCCGCAATGGCGCCACGGCGGCGCTGCACCACTATTTGCTGCAGGTGGATCTGACCGGCTTCACCAATGGCACCAACCCGCCGATGACCCAGGCGAAAGAGGAGCTGATTGGCCTGAGCCAGGATAGCCCGCAGCGGTTCTTGGATGAGCTTTACGGAGACGACATCCCCGGGCTCAAGCCCATGCCTGCGCTGTCGAAGGAGTGGTACGAGGTCTACAAGGCTTGGTGCGCGCGAGAGGGTCTACCGCGCCCAGCACCTTCGCCCAAGTTCATCAATGCGCTGGTGCGCAAGCGCCAGATCACCCATCCCGATCGGGCGCGCAAGCGCTACCAGATCGAGCAGAGCGTGAACGGACCCCACGGCTTCCTGATGCTCGGCAACTGCACCGTGCCTGACGGGAAGACAGAGGCAGCATGGCTGGGAGACCAGGTCGTGTCCTTCCGTCGCATGTTTTCCGACTACAAGGGGCGTGCATGATCACTGTGCCCATCAATGTGCGGTGTGTGCGGGATGTGCGGTCAGAGGTGCGGGCATTGAATTGCCCTGAATCTCTTGCGGCAGTAGGCGTGTGCGGGACGTGCGGGCATCGGCCTACATGGGCGGGCGCGGGCGCGAACGGGTATCTCGCTGCGACACCGCAATGCGCCTCGCGTGCGTATGTAGGTGACCGCACATCCCGCACGCGCCGCACACGCCCTGTGCCACATCGATTCAGCGGCTATCGCATCCCGCACACGCCGCCGCACAGCCCGCACATGCTCGCGCGCGCGCGATTTTCCGCTTTAACGATCTTCGAAGGGAATGGAGTAGGGGGTATCAATGGCTGAGGAAGACCTGACGATCACTGGCAAAGAGCTGGCCACGCTGATCGGCTGCAAGCCGTCCTACGTGGTCGAGCTGAGGAAGAAGGGCAGGGTGGTGGTGGGTGCTGGCGGCAAGGGATTCCTGAAGGCCGCCTCGCTGGAGCTCTACGCTCGCACCGCAGACCCGGTGTATGCCGGTGTCGCTCAGCGGCATGCCGATGAGCGTGGTAGCTCGCTTGTGGGGAGCGGGGAGGGCGCCAATGACCTCGACGCCGATATCGATGACGAGGATGAGGATGGCGACGACGACGCCGACGCCAGAACGGCACGCGCGGGCCGTCCCCAGACGCCGGATTCCGCGCGCAAGGCCAAGGCGCTGGCCGACAAGGCAGAGACCGACGCGCACATGGCGCATATCACGCTGCAGAAGGAACTGGGGTTGCTGTTGCCTCGCGCTGACGTGGAAGCCTTCCTCGCTGAGCACGCAACGACGTTCCGGGGAGCGATGGAGCGCTTGGCCGACACGCTGGCGCCGCAGCTGGCTGCAACGCTGGATGAGGCTGGGTGCCGGCGGCTGGTGTGGGATGAGGTGAGCCACGCACTGGAAGAACTGAGCCAGGGCTTCCGCACGTTGGCGGCCAAAGCCGCGGAGGCAGCGGAATGATGGAGGCACAGAGTTGCCTGGCGTCGGTGCTGGCGCGCTCGCTCCAGCCGCGGCGGCCCATGAGCGTGTCGCAGTGGTGCGATGAGAACATGCGCCTGTCCACGAAGAGCGGCAGCAAACCTGGCCGTTGGGTGACGGATCGCAATCCGCCGCTGCGTGAGCCGATGGACAACATGTCTGCCCGCAGCCCAGTGCATGACCAGGTCTGCATGTTTCCGATCCAGTTCGGCAAGAGCCAGCTGGCGACCAATGCCATGGCCTACTGGATGGACTATGCGCCGGGCCCGATGATGTATGCGCTGCCGGGTGAGGTGTCCATGAACAAGTGGATCGCCCAGAAGCTCAACCCGATGATCGAGGTGTGCGCAGCGGTCAAGAAGGCGCTGACCAGCACCGCCAGCCGCGACAGCGCCAACCAGCGCACGTTCAAGGACTTCGCTGGTGGCCAGCTGTTCGTGGAGCACATGGGCAGCCCGCAGCGCCTGAAGTCCTCGACGGTGAAGTACCTGCAGGTGGATGAAATCGACGAAGCGCCCCAGCAGCTCTCCACCGGCGACGACCCGGTGAAGATGCTGGATGGCCGCACGTCGTCCTTCCCGACCACCTACAAGCGCCAGTACATCAGTACGCCTGGCATCGCCGGACTCAGCCGGATCGCGAAGCTGTACGACAAGAGCGACCAGCGCCGATATCACGTGCCGTGCCCCCACTGCGGTCATTACCAGGCACTGCAGTGGAGTGGCCTGGTGTGGTCGCCTGACAGGAGGCACGCGTGGTACGCCTGTTGCGAATGTGGCGTCGCCATCGAGGAACACTTCAAGACCGACATGATTGCCAATGGGCGCTGGGTGGCTGCCAACCCTGATTCGCCGATTCGCGGCTACACCATCAATTGTCTTTACTACCAGTTCGGCCTGGGGCCGCGCTGGCTGGACCTGGTGAAGGAGTGGCTGGAGGCGCAGGGTGATCCTGCCTCCCTCAAAACCTTCGTGAATGACCGGCTGGCCGAGACGTGGGAAGACCCGTCGATGCGCGCGGTCAAGCACAACGTGATCAAGGATCGCGCCGAGCCCTACGCCCTGCGCCTGGCTCCGCTCGGGGTGCTGGCGGTCACAGTGGGTGTCGATACCCAAGATGGCCGCCTCGCGGTCCACACCGTTGGCTGGGGGCGTGGCATGACCGCTTGGACCTTGGATTATGTGGAACTTCAGGGCGATCCCGCAGAGGATGCCGTCTGGGTTGCGCTGACGGACCTTCTGAACCGCGCCATCGAGCGAGCGGACGGCGCTCTTCTGCGTCCGATGGCGGTCGCTATTGACGCCGGTGGCCACCGCACGGAGGCGGTAAAGAACTACGTTCGCCAGCGGCGTGTCACCAGACCCATGTGTATTTTCGGTGCCGTTCCTAACAACGCCCCGGTGCTGTCGAAGGGCAAGCTGGCTGACGTGACCTGGAACGGAAAAACGGACAAGCGTGGCATCACCATTCACCATGTCGGCACCGTGGCTGCAAAGCACTATCTGTATAGCCGCCTCTCTGCCGATGCAGAGCGCGCCGTCGAGTTGCGATTGGTGCATTTCAGCGATGAGCTGCCGGATGAGTACTTCCCCGGTTTGGTGTCGGAGGTCTACAACCCGGTGAAGAACCGTTTTGAGAAGAGGGTTGCACGCAACGAGCCGCTGGACACTTGGGTCTATGCCTACGCTGCCGCACATCACCCAGAGGTCCGTCTGCATCGCTACACGCGCGCAGACTGGGATGTTCTGGAGGCCCGCCTGTTGCTGACGGTGAACAATTCCGATTCCCGTGAAACAGCGCCTGCGCCAGCCCAACCCGATGTGAAAAGCGTTTCGCGTGGAACGCAGCCGGCCCGGCCGCGTAGCCGCGGAATGGCACGCGACGGATGGGCGCTGTAATGGCAAAGCGCACCGAATCAGCAGAAGAACTTAGAGAGCGAATCTTGGCCGCCATGCGAGCCGATATCGGCATCAGCGAGCGCATGGCGCTGCCGTTCGTGGAATCGGTTATGCAGTGCTTTGCCGGCGAGCAGCCATATTTCCCTGCAGCAGTTCGAACCTACCCCCTGGTGGAGATTCGGCGTTCGTTGGAGGCGGGGATTCCCGTGAAACAGGTAATGCGAGACTTTGATGTGTCCAGATCGAAGCTGCATGAGCTATTCCCAGGAGGTCTTCCGCGAAAGGGAAAACAGGGCTCGTCCACGGTTTCAATGAAACTGGAGACAAATTAGTTTTCTGCTCCTTTTGAATCAGTAACTTAAGGAGGCCGCTGTCCACGGGTTTATTGAGTTCGTGGACAGTGCTATCCGTAGCCTATGTAGTCATGAAGACTGCTCAGGAAATGCTGGATTTCTACATCGACGCGGAGGTCGCCGTCCTTTCGGGCCAGACCGTTCGCATCGGTGATCGCCAGTTGACCCGGGCAGACCTGACTGAGATCCGTTCCGGTCGGAAAGAGTGGCAGGCTGCGGTCTTGCGTGCAGGCGCGGTCGCCGGTCGGCGGGCACGCTGGGCCAACGCCGATTTCGGTGGGGTGACCTGATGTCCTCCGCGCAGATCGCCAAGGCACGATTGGGTGCCGCTCTCGGCGCCGATCGTGCCATTCAATCGGCGCGGGCTCAGATGGCCCCGGTAATCGCCCGCGCGCACGAAGTCACGCGCCCGTCGCGAAACCGAAAGCTGGCGAGGGACTGGGGCAGCGGCAATGCCATCGCGGGCATGGATGCGCGCCAGCTCCGCGATCAGGCCCGCCATCTGGAGCGTGACCTGGATCTGGCGGACAACGCGCTGAACGTCCTGGTCCAGAATACTGTTGGTGCAGGCATCGACGTGCTATCAGCACCTCGACTTCCCGGAAAGCCGATCAACCGCGAACTGGCATTGCAGCTGGACGACCTCTGGGACGCTTGGTGGGACGCGCCCGAGGCCACCCGGACGCACGACTACGGCATGTGCCAGCAGCTGCTCGCACGCAGCTGGTTCCGCGACGGTGATGCGTTCTATCAGGATCTGATCGGCACCGTGCCGTACTTCGAGCACGGCACTGCCGTGCCTTATAGCTTCGAGATGCTGGAAGCCGACTTGGTGCCCTTGGACTTCAACGATCCGGCGCGCAACATCCTGCAAGGTGTCGAGCGCAACGCATGGGGCCGACCTATCGCGTTCCACGTGTACAAAAGCCATCCGGGTGACCCGATGGGCACTCGGCTAGAGACCAAGCGGGTGTCTGCCGAGTTCATGCACTGCATCGCGCTGATGAAGCGCCTGCACCAAGTGCGGGGGCTCAGCGTGTTCGCGAGCGCCATGTCCCGCTTCGAAGACGTGAAGGACTACGAAGAATCCGAGCGCATCGCAGCCAAGGTGGCGGCGTCGATGACGTTCCAGATCAAGAAAGGTAGCGGCGAGCAGTACGGCAACGACCTCGGCGGCCAGGCGATCTTGCAGGACGGTGTGCCCGTTCGCGAGCTGCGCCTGGCGCCGGGCGCAATCTTCGATGATCTGCTGCCGGGCGAGTCGATTGAGAGTCTGGGGACGGATCGCCCGAACCCCAACGCCGCAACTTGGCGCAAGGAGCAGCTGCGCGCTGCTGCCGGTGGGATCGGCGTGAGCTACTCCAGCCTCTCGCTTGATTACAACGGAACCTACTCGGCACAGCGGCAGGAGCTGGTTGAGAAGTGGGGCAGTTACCTGATGCTGGCCGAGCGCTTCATTGCGCTGTGCGTGCGCCCGCAGCGCATGCGATTCGTCGAGGCGTGTGTGCTCTCTGGCCGCGTGCGCCTGCCGCGCGGCTGGACGCTGCGGGACCTGGCCGCCTCTACGTACGTCCGCCCGGTGATGCCGTGGATTGACCCGTTGAAGGAGGCATATGCACGCGGCGAGGCGGAGGACCGAGGTTGGGTGTCACCGCAGCAGAACACGCTTCAGTACGGCAACAACCCCGCTGAGGTTCTGCGTCAGCGCCAGGACTGGCAGGAGCAGACCCAAACCCTTGCGCCACCGGCGCCCAACACCAGTGCGGAAGCGCGCGCCCAAGTCCTGGGCCAGCTGACGCGCGATCTTTCCAGGAGCGAATGACATGCGTGCACGCCTGTTGGCCAGCGCGATCAAGAACGCCATCCGCGCGGATGCGGCAAGCGAAGCCGAGCTCGGCCCGGCCCTTTATCAGGTCCGGGCCGAGGCCGATATTGCCGACGTGATGATCTATGGGGCCATCGGAGGCTACCTGTTCGAAGAATCGGTGTCCGCTGCTGGCCTGGTCGAACGAATCGGCCAGATCACCGCAGGTACGATCCACGTTCGGCTCAACAGTGTGGGTGGTGTCGTCGCCGACGGCATGGCAATCCACAACGCGCTGCAGGCCCATCCGGCGCGCAAGATCATCACGGTGGAGGGCCAGGCCGCGTCCATCGCATCGCTGATTCTGCAAGCCGGCGATGAGCGTCGTGTCTACGCCAGTTCGCTGGTCATGGTTCATGCGCCACGTACCGTGGCCGCCGGCAGCGCTACTTCGTTCCGCCAGAACGCAGATGCCCTGGACGCGCACGCGTCGGCAATGCTGGAGGCCTATGCGGCCCGCTCCGGCCGGCGCGAAGAAATGGAGCTCCTGCTCACCGACGACGCAGACCACTGGTACTCCGGCCCGCAGGCTGTCGACGCCGGTCTGGCCGACGTGGTGGTGGATGCTGACCCCGGCGCCACGGCCATGTGGTCGTCGGCATCTGCCGTCGCCATCAGCGGCTATCTGCAGTCCATCGAAGGTGCCGGTACGCCCGTGCTGTCCCAGCTGCGTCGAAGCATCGTCGCGAGCCTCTCCCCGCAAGTATTCGCCTCGCTTCCCGAGGTCAGCCAGTCGGCCGTGATCGGCCATATCGAGGATCCAACCATGAAGAAGCAGTACAGCGCCATCCTCGCGAACGCCGGTCGACAGAGCCCGGCAGTCGCAACCACCGCCACCACACCCGACACCCCGGTCGTCGCTGCGGCTCCCGCCCACGCGCCAGCCTCGGGCGATCCGGTTCAGGCCGCTCTGGGCGCATTGCGGGAGCGCAACACCCAGATCCAGGCCATTGCGCAGCCTCACATGGGCAACGCGCAGGTCCGGGAATACGTGAATGGCGTGATGGCGCAGGCGGACTCCAACATCACCGCCGATGCGGTGGGCCGCCACATTCTGGCACTGCTGGGCAGCAACGCTGCTCCGCTCAATGGTGGTGCGGCCATCACCGCTGGTACTGACCAGCGCGATCTGACCCGCGCGGCCATGTCCAACGCGATCCAGGCGCGTGCCGGCCTGGTCCAGGCGACGGAAGGCAACGCCTTCCGTGGTATGTCCCTGACCGAGATCGCCCGTGCTTGCGTGCAGCAAGCCGGTGTGGACACCCGTGGCATGGAGCGCCTGGAAGTGGTGGGCATGGCGTTCACCCACAGCAGCTCGGACTTCCCGCAGCTGCTGGGCGACGCCTCGCGTAGGGCGCTGCTGCAGGGCTATCAGGAAGTGGAAGAGACCTTTGACCAGTACACCCGTCCGGTGAACGTGAGCGACTTCAAGCCGACCAACCTGGTCGGGCTGGGCGCGTTCTCGGATCTGGACGTCGTCCCGGAAGGCGGCGAGTACAAGCAGGGCTCGTTCTCCGAACAGTCGCAGGCCATGAAGATCGTGACCTACGGCAAGCTGTTCACCATCAGCCGCCAGGCCATCATCAACGACGAACTGGGTGTGTTTGGCGACGTGCCGCGCAAGATGGGCCAAGCCGCACGCCGTACGCTCGCCAAGGCGGTTTTCGACCTGATCAACAGCAACCCCAAGCTGGCCGATGGGAAGACCCTTTTCCACGTTGACCACAACAACCTGCTGCCGGCAGCGTTGATCAGCACCGCCAGCGTCGGCGCAATGCAGGCAGCCATGCGCCTGCAGAAGGATGCTGACGGCAACCTCATCCAGGTGCCGATGCGTGGCCTGCTGACGCCGGTGGCCCTGAGCGGCTTGGCAAAGACCGTACGTACCGCCCAGTTCGCCGTGGGCGCAGGCGTTGGCAGCAACGATCCCAACATCGTGCGTGAGACCTTCGAAGTCTGGGACGACGGTCGGCTGGACGCCAAGAGTGCTCAGGCTTGGTACGGCATCTCGAACCCGGCATACGTGGACGGGATCGTCGTGGGCTACCTCGACGGCAACCAGACGCCGTACCTCGAACAGCACCAGGGTTTCACCGTGGACGGCGTGGCTTGGAAGGTGCGTCTGGATGCGGCTCCGGCAATCGCCGATTACCGCGGTATCTACAAGAACCCCGGTAACCCGGCCCCCACTCAGGGCTGATCGCCCCACATCGAGGTCGCCGCGTCAGCGGCGGCCTCCTGAAACCCTTCACGCATCCGGAGAGAATTTATGAAGAACGCACATCAGGACGGTCGCGTGCTCGACGTGACCCTGTCCGCAGACATCAAGAGTGGCGAGCTGGTGGTCCAGGGCAAGCTGGTTGCCGTTGCCGTCACCGATGGCAAGACCGGCGAAACCATCGCAACGCACGTCGAAGGCGTCTTCGAGATGCCCAAGCTGCCTGCTGCCGTTTTCGCTGCCGGTGCCGCCGTCAACTGGGACACCGCCGCCGGCCACGCGATCGCTGCGGCAGCCAGTGCCGATCAGGTCGCCGATATCGGCTTCGCGGTCTACCCGGCCGAGGCCGGCGCCCTGACTGTTTTCGTCCGGCTTACCCCGGGCTCGGCTGCAGCGGGCGCATAACCGAACAGGCCGGCACCGCTCACAGACGCCCGGGTGGCGTGAGCGGTGCCGGTTCTTCCACAGCGACGATGGGGGATCGCATGGGCACCACCGGCACGCCACGCGGCGTACGAAACAACAATCCTGGCAACATCGACCGCACCAGCACTCCGTGGCAGGGTGAGGATCGTTCCGCCGCAGCCATTACCCGCGAGGGACGGTTCTGTGTGTTCCTGACACCGCAGGCCGGCTTCCGCGCCTTGGCTAAGACCCTGCTTACCTATCAGCGTAAGCATGGGCTGCGCACGGTGAAGGAGATCATCAGCCGTTGGGCGCCGCCGGTCGAGAACAACACGACTGCCTATGTCCAGCAGGTTGCGACGGCGGTGGGCGTCTCGCCCTCCGAGATCATCCGTTTGGACAATCCGGTCACGCTGGGTCGGCTCGCTTCCGCCATCGCCAAGCACGAAAACGGCGGCATGTACTGGAACGCTGACGTGATCGCTGCAGGTGTCGCTGAGGCGCTGCGCTGATGGTCGTCGGCGACGTCGGTGCACAAGTGCCCTGGTGGGCGGCCGGAAGCGTCGTCGCGCTTTGGTTGTTCCGTGAAGCGTGGACGGCCTTGCTTGCGAGGCGTAAGGACCGCACCGAAACCGACGCCAATGTCGATCTACTCAATGGGCTCATTCAGCGCGTCAAGTCGCTGGAGGAGTCGCAGGCTGCAACGACCTTGAAGCTGACAGAAGAGATCAAGCTTCGTATGACCGCACAGGAAGAAGCCCACAGGCTGCGCCTTCGCATCATGTCACTGGAGGCGGCGATGCGCGGCGTTGGTGCTGTTATTCCCCCCGAAGATCCGGTGATATCCGCATGATCCGTGCCCTAGTCGTCGCCATTCTGCTGCTGCTGGGCGTCGTCGTCTGGCAGCGCGCCTCGGTGTCCAACGCCCACCGTGCAGCCGACCAGGCCGCGTCGAGCCGAGACGCCATGGAGCGCGAGCGTGACGCAGCCCGCGCTGAGGCCAATGCAGTGACCGAAACCCTGAAGGCCGAGCGAGGCAGCGCCGCCGCCGCGAACAACCTGGCCTCCAAGTACGAAAAGGAGAAGGACGATGCACAGAAGGCATCTGATCGCCTCATCGCTGATCTGCGCACTGGCAACCAGCGCCTGCACCAGCGTTGGCAAGCGTCCGTCGCCACCGCAGAGCTGTCCGCAGCCACCGCTGCCGCCAGCCAGCCTGATGGTCGAGCCGAAGACCGAATCGAAAGTGCGGGCCGAGCTATTGGCGCCGCCGCCCAGTGCGACGCCCAGGTGAGGGCACTGCAGTCGTACGCGCTGCTGTGCTCAGGAGGTGCCCGGTGAGCGAGGTCGATTTCCTCCGCGATCTGGATGGCACCTTGCACGCCGCCTTTGCGCTGGCGGGCATGGCGTCGCGAGGTCGGTACACGGCCAAGGATGGCCCGATCACCGAGGGCGTGCGTGCCTACGTGGAGCGCGACGTTGAAACCATCGGTGAACTGCGCCAGTTCAGGGCTGGGCGTGTGGAGATCGCGTACCTGCGTTCGGATGTGGCGCCTGACCAGGGCGATCGCTTCGAGGTGGTTTCGTGCGCGTTTGGTACTGAGGTCTTCGTCAACAGCAAGAAGATCAGTGATGACGGCTCGCAGAGCCGCTGGCTGGTGAGCCGTGGCTGACTTGGCAGAGCCGCTGTCGTGGCAGTTGGTTGAGTTCTTGGCAGCGCGTGTCCGGCTGATCTCACGCAGCAGTGGCTTCCGCACCGACATCGGTGCGGGCGCCGTGATCATCGATGAAACCGAGATCAGCGAGGACAACACCGAGCCGGCAACCATCATCTCTGTCCGCCAGCTCTCCCGCAGCGGCGGCGGTGTGGCCCAGTCCAGCTCCGATGCGGCCATCACCATCGAGTTCGAAGTTCCGCGTGGCAGCGATGAAGCGAATCCCAGGCTGCTCGTTCATCGAGCGCGCCACGACCTGATCCGCGCCCTGACGTTCAAAGAGAAGTCGCTGCCGTTGGGGGTGACCAGCTTCGAGCTGCTGGAAACCCAGCTGGCGACGCTGGAAGACGATGCCGGGCATACCGCCGTAGTCGCTCAGATCACCGCGCGGGCTGGTCTGACCGAGACCTTTGAGCCCGTGTCCAACTCGTAAAGGAACCAGAACCATGGCACAGCCAAAAGTCCGTAAATTCGCAGGTGACCTGCGCTTCTGGGAGCACGGCGCCGGGGGCGTTCGCGTCCCCGTCATTCCCGAGCCCGTCGACAAGTTCGGCAACCAGCCCCTGGAGCAGTCCTCGCTGACCTTCAGCTACGAAGCCGGCGACTCGGTGGAGATCAAGAGCAAGCGCCGCGATGCTCGCTATCAGCAGATCATCCACAAGGATTCGAATCCGGGCGTGACCAACGTCTCGATCACCGCGCTGGAAGTGCCGCCGGCCTTCTT
>Ga0134126_10002414_pt1 | contig 23587 bp, 20 predicted proteins | sample KB31752_FD_96881 | JGI IMG/M metagenome (GOLD analysis project Ga0134126, IMG submission 96881) | Terrestrial soil microbial communities with excess Nitrogen fertilizer from Kellogg Biological Station, Michigan, USA - KB3-175-2 | ecosystem: Environmental > Terrestrial > Soil > Unclassified ... | reverse complement strand
TGAATCGGACTCGCACCGCCCACCAGGTTCTGCGTGCGGCGGCGCGCCGGATAGGTTCTTCCGGCAATCTGCGCTAAATCGGCAATCGTCATCGGGGTGTTCTCTGGAACAGGCGCACACTTGCAAAATACGCGCATACGCCCGCAAGAACTAATATGCCACCAAACGCCAGCGCATTCACCGGCCCTACGCGATCCTGCGCGTTGCGAACCGCGGTGAGAATCATGAGCACGAGCGGCGGCAGCCCGACGGAGACGGCGCCGAAGAGTCCTCCAGGCACACGGTATGGCCGGCGGAGCCGCGGTTCGCGGATGCGCAGCGCCACGAGCGCCGCAAATTCCAGCAGCAGGCTGGATCCGGTGAGCAGCACATCCAGAAGCACCAGTTTGACGAAGCTCATGCCGAGACACATGGCCCACATCGCCGAACACGCCACGATCGCCACCCAGGGCGCTCCCGAGCGGTTCAGCCTGGTGAAGGCGGGTGGCAGCAGCCCGTCCTCAGCCATTGCGAATGGCACCCGCGAGTAAGACAGGGTGAGCGCATTGAGCATGCCGGCATTGGAAAGCATCGCTCCGGCGGTGATGGACGCGGCGATGATTGCACCGGCTCCGCGCGACGAAAACAGTGCGGTGGCTACGTTGGCCCATCCGCCCGTACTCCACTGGTTCGCGTCGAGGCTGGTCGCCGCCACGGCGGCAACCGGCAAGACGTAGGTCAGCCCCACGAGGACGACGGCCGTGGCCATGGCTCGGGGATACGTGCGCTGCGGATTTTCGACCTCGCCCGCGACAGTCGACGAATAGTCCCAACCCATGTAGTTCCACATGGCGACCAGAATGCCGCCGAGGAGGTCCACATTGCGCAGCGGAATGGCTGCACCCGGCGCGCCCGCATGGCCGTGGAGGGCCGCCAGCACCGCGAGAGTGAGGAACGGGGCGAGCAACACAATCCCCATGACGACCGAACTGCCGCCCACGCGCTTGGCGCCGAGCAGATTCCACGATGCCGTGGCAGCGATGAGCGCCCATCCGATGGCGATGCCGCGCCATCCCGCGGTCGCTCCAGGCGCAAAGTGGCCCAGGTATTCGACGAAAAGCGTGGGATAGATCGCCATGTCGAAGATGCTGCCCACCAGCGACAGCCATGCTTCCTGATATCCCCAAAAGGGACCCAGCGCGCGCCGCACCCAAACGTAATAGCCGCCTTCCTCAGGCACTGCGCTCGAGAGCTCGCTGACCATCAGCGCAGTGGGAAAACTCCAGAGCGCCGGGGTCAACAGCAGAATCAGGATCGCGCCCGAGTAGCCGCATTTGGAGACGATGTCTTCGAGCCCGAACGGTCCGCCGCACACCATGAAAAAGATGGCGGCCACCAGCGGCAGCAGTGTGATTTTCGCAGGTGTGCCGGTCACAGCCCTGCCGGCCTGCGCTTGTGCCAATCCGTGCGCGATTGAAACTCGCGCCCGATACTCAGCAGCAGGTTTTCCGAAAACGGTATGCCGACCAGTTGCAGCGCCACGGGCAAATTGCCCGCAAACCCGCACGGCAGGACCAGCGCGGGCAACCCCGCCAGATTGCCCATCTGAATGATGCCCTGGAATCCCGGAGGCCCATCCTCAGGCGGCGACCACGCTCCAGGGATGGGACGGTCGAGCGGCTGATCCGCTTTTACCGCCGGACCGGAACGGCCGGTGGTCAGCAGCGCATCGAAATTCGCGAAGTACTCCTGCACATCCTGTTGAATCAGGCGCCGCAGCCGCATGGCTTTCAGATAGTCCTTCGCCAGCACGTCCTGACTGGCTTTGAGGCCGGCGATCTGCGCAGGATCCGCAAGCTGATCCACTTTGCCGCTGGCGATGAGAGGCTCGAAGATGGAGGCTTCCTCGCCACCCAGCACTGCCGAGAGCACCGTTCCATAGGGATGGTCCGGCAAGCGCGTTTCGATCAGTTGCGCGCCGGCGTCCTGGAGGACTCCCAGCGCGGCTTGAAACGCGGCTCTCGCCGTGGGGTCGGCTCGCTCGTTGAAATCCACAGCCGCGTAGCCGATGCGCAGTTCTTTCAAGGCGCGCGCGTAGCGCGGCGTATAGTAGAAACTTTTTCCCGCCGACCCGGGATCGTTGCTATCTTTGCCCGCGATCACTTGCAGAATGAGCCCGCAATCGTCGGCGCTGCGTGCGAACGGGCCGATTTTATCGAGGGTCCACGAAAGGGCCATCGCGCCGTGACGGCTGACCAGCCCGTACGTGGGCCGGAGGGCGGTCACTCCGCAGAAGGATGCGGGGGTGACGATGGAACCGGACGTCTCCGACCCCAGTGCAAAGGGCGCCAGGCCAGCGGCAACCGCAGCGGCCGATCCGCTCGAGGATCCGCCCGCCCAGCAGGTGCGATCCCACGGATTCAACCCCGGCCCGAACAGCGAGGCTCCGGCGATGCTGTAGCCTCCGCCGCCCGCCAGTTCGACCATCGAGAGCTTGCCGGTGATAACGGCGCCCACGCCGTCCAATTTGTCGATGACTGTGGCGTTGTAGTCGAAGACCTGACCTGCGTACGGCCTGGCGCCCCAGGTGGTGGGGTTGCCGGCGTAACTCAACAGGTCCTTGACCGCGTACGGAATGCCTTGCAGCGGACCGCGCGTGCGGCCTCGTTTCAGATCGGCATCCACTTGCCTGGCCTTGCGCAGCGCCTGTTCCTTGAGCGGCAGCGCGAGCGCGTTATATCGCGGCCCGATTCGCTCCAGCCGTTCGGCAAACGCACGCGCCAACTCTTCGGCCGAGAACTCGCGCGCCAGCAGGCGGCGATTCAGTTCCGGGATGGTCGCAAAGAAGATGTCGTCAGAGATTGCCGCCATACCATCTCACGCCTGGAACTGGAACGCCGGCTCCGTCGACATTTCGATTTCAATTTTGGCAAGCGCGTCGCTGGTGCCCTTGACGCGGGCTTTGGCGTCAGCCAGAAGGTCTTGCTGCGGCGGCGGCGTTTGCGGTTGCGCCTGGGCGAAGGCGGCGGCCGGAGCTATAACTGCGACAAGTTCGCGCCGGGTAAGCTTCATAGGGGTAGCTTACAACGGCGGTGCTTACTTGTGCTCCAACGCCTCGGTGGCGGCTTTCAGCATAACGGAACGCGGCGCCGATTCGCCGGTCCAGATTTCGAACTGGCGCACAGCCTGCTCGATGAACATCTCGAGCCCCGGGATCACTTCCTTTTTCTGCTCGCGCGCCCGCTGGATCAGTTGGGTTTCGAACGGGTTGTAGACCATGTCCATGACGACGTCCGCGGGAATGCGATCCTCGAAGAAGCACTCGTTGACGTGCGGGAACATGCCGAGGGGAGTAGCGTGCACCACGGCGTCGAAGTTGCGCCCGTCCAACTGTTCCTTGGCGAGGGCGTCCGCTCCGCAGATCTTGGCGAGGGAGCGCACCCGGTCTATGTTGCGGCCGGCGAGCGTGATCTTTGCGCCTGCGTCCGCCAGCGCGAAGGCAGCGCCGCGCGCCGCGCCCCCGTTTCCGATGATCAACACCGACGCTTTCTGCAACCGCAGCGCGCGGGCCAACGGAGCGGTGACGCCAGCGGCATCCGTGTTCGTGCCACGCCATTTGCCGGCCTTGCGCCACACAGTGTTCACCGCGCCGATCCGCTTCGCCAGCGGATCCACAGCGTCCAGGTAGCGAATGATCTTCTGCTTATGCGGAATGGTCACGCTGAAGCCGGCCAGCGGCAACTTCTCCGCCATGGAGAAAAAGTCTCGCAACTGCGGCGGGGGAACCAGGAACGGCAAGTACACGGCGGCAATCCGCCTGGATTGAAATGCGCGATTGTGCACCGCCGGAGAAATGGAGTGCCGGATGGGATCGGCAATGACGCCGTAAATCTTGGCTGATTTATCGAGCTTCTCCACGCGGTAGAGATGCCGCAACAGACGGGCCGACACCTGACCCGCCGCCGTGCCTTCCGCGCACATAGGGGCCGCATAGGTGTAGACGCCGCCGAAGAGAGGCGAAAGTACGCGCGTGGGAAAACCGAGCTCGCCCATAGCGAGGACGATCATGCGCTGCTTGGGCACGCCCTTGGCCGCGGACAGCGAGCGTACGTTGTCGCTTGGCTTACGCGCGGTGGTGACGATCTTATAGGCGCTGGCCGGAACCTTCAACATGCGCGCCACCACGGTATCCATCGGTGGCGTGGCTTCGAAGTTGTGGTACGAAACAATCACCTGCGTCCGGCTGCGGAACGCGTTGAGTCTTTCCGGCGCGACCTCGGCGGTCTCGATTTCCACGTCAATGGCGTGAGCGCCGTATTTGACCGCCAAGTCCAGCAGGGCGAACTGTTCTTCGATGCTGCCGTTGAACTTACCGTGATTTTGATGACGGCGGCACGTCGCCAGGACCGTGCAGTCAGGGAACTGCTCCAGAAAACGCGCGATAGCCTCCGCGCCTTTCTCGGGCTTTTCCAGATAGTCCAGGCGGAACTCCAGAAAAGTTTCACCAGCTCCGGCTTCGCGCCGGGCATGGTCCAGTAATGATGCTGCGTCCGGCATGCCTAACGCAATGCAAATGCGCGGCAGAGACCTCACCTGAGCCATGTTTTAGGAATGCCTAGAATAACACGGGCGCGCACCTTTCTCCGCCCACTTACAAGTTACTTGGGGTAAGTAGCTCGCGGAGGAAACACCCGTAACCTCAGGCGGTTTGGGTACTTTCACGGGCGTTAGATCCCGTTCATTCGGGTTGGAGTTGCGTAAAAGAAAGAGCTTGGAAACGGGCGAGCCTTCTTACTCGCCTCTCTTCTTTTTTGTGTTCGACCGCGCCGGCGCTGCGCTGGTCGGGCAGTGAAGGCCCATGGCCAGCAACTGATTGCACGCTTGCGTAGCGCGCTCCGTGCGCGGGTAATGGGTGATCAGATCCCTGAACTCATCACTAGCCTGGTTCCGTTGGCCCAGCTTCACCAGGCAGAGACCCTTGTAAAATTGTGCCTCTTCGCGCTTGCTGTTGCTGTCGGGATACCTCTCCAGCACCATGTCGAACTCGCCGAGCGCGCGCTGGTAATCGTTCTGCCCGAAGTGAATCACTGCGATGTAGAACTGGGCGTTCGCTGCGAGCTCCGTGGTGGGGTAATACTTCAAATAATCTCTGAACTCCTGGAGAGCCAGGTCGTAATTTCCGCTCGTCCGGTCGCGTTCTCCGTTCTGATACAACTGTTGCGAGGAGATCGGCGGGATAGCCGCCGTCATGCCGCCTGGCGAACCACCGGGAGCAGTCTGGCCGCCGGGAGCGGAATAGCCGCCACCGGTATCGACCGCGCCAGTGCCCCCACCAGTCTGTGCCGGCGGCGGAGGAGGAGTGGCCATCACCTTGACCGCGTTGGATAAATCCGTGAGCTGCGATTGGATCTTCGACATCTGGCCGGCCAGGTCGCTGACGGCCTGAGTCACCGTACGCATGTCTTCCGACAGGCCGTTCATGCGGGTGCTCAAGCCGACCACCGGCGCAACCACTTTGTCCTGTTGCTGCTGGATGTTCTGTTGGAAGCCGTTCTGGATCACCGCGACGGCAGTGTTGGCGCGATTGGCGGCATCGAGGGACTGCTGCACCAGTACGGTTAGCGCGGTGAAGTTCTTTTCCTGAGCCTGCTGCATCTGCTTGAGCTGCTCTTGCAGCAGAGCCACGTCGCGCTGGAGTTCCTGGATTTCCTTACTGGCGGCGGACAACCGCACCGGCGCGAAGGCCAGCACGGCCAGGGCACCCAAAAGCATGAAGCGTCGCAACATAACAACTCTCCTCGGTATGGACGCGGCTTTCCGCGCCCATACCTCTATTGTTTCACCCCGCGGCCTTTACTGGCCGGCGGAGAAATGCACGCGGCGATTCTTCTGGTAGCAGGCTTCGGTGGCTTCGGTGCACTGCGGATGCTCCTTGCCATAGCTGATGGTCCGCAGCTTGTCGGCCGGAACACCCAATTGCACCAGGAAGTCCTTCGCCGAGCTCGCGCGCCGGTCGCCCAGCCCGAGGTTGTACTCGGCTGATCCGCGCTCGTCGCAGTGGCCCTCCACGACGATGGTGGTGTCCGGGAAGTCGGCCAGGATGCCCTTGATGGCGGTCGCGTCCTGCGTCAACGTGCTCTGCGCATCGCCGCGGATGTCATTCTTGTCGTAATCGAAATACGCATCCTGCACTTCGGAATCCAGCCGGCTGGTCGGAGTGCCCCGATTCGTGGCAGCCGGCGCAGTGGGCGGCGGAGGCGGAGCCGGAGAGCTGACACTGACCGTCGCGCTGGCGGTTGTGGCGCCGCCGGGACCGGTCGCGGTGAGAGTGTAGGTGGTCGATTCACTCGGGGACACGCGCCGGTTGCCGGTGTTCTGCACCGTGCCGATCGCATTATCGATGGAAACGCTGGTCACGTTTCCGGATACGGACCACCGCAGGGTCGAGGACTCTCCCCGCTGGATGCTGGTGGGCTCGGCCGAGAACTGCGCGACTGTGGGAGCCGTGGCTGTCGGCGTAGGAGTATTGTTCTGCGGCGGCGGAGGTGGCGGCGGCGCCGGCGGCGGTGTTTTGTGCTTGCAACCCGCCGCGAACATCGCCAGTGAGACTGCAAGGCAGAGGACTTCAATCTTCTTTCGGTTCAACATGAAACTGCCTCCTAATTCCGTTACTACATTCCCCACGCCGGGCTCTTGTTGACGCCCTGCGTTGTGAGCTGTCGCGCTTGAGTTCCATTGGCCAGCATCATCCAGATCTGCGATCGTCCGGTGCGATTGCTCATGAAAGCCAAATGGACGCCATCGGGCGCCCAGCTCGGGTTCTCGTTTTTGCCTTCGTCGTGGGTAAGCTGCACGTAACTGCGGCTCGCCACGTCCATAAAAAAGATATTGAATTTGCCGGCGGCATATCCGCGCGTCCACGCGAATGCCAGATGGTGGCCATCGGGGTTCCACGAGGGGTTCGACGCCTCTCCCGTTCCGTCCGTCAGCCGAGTTATATCGCCGCCGTCCATGGTCATGCGGTAGATCTGTTCGGGACCGGACCGGCCGGAGGAAAACGCGATCTCCGCGCCTGTCTTCGGATTTACTTTGGGCTCGGCATCGATGAAACGCGATGACGTGATGGGCCGGAACCCGCTACCGTCTAAACTCGCAATGTAGATGCCGCAGCAGCCGTGCGCCGACGATTGAAACACCACCTGCTTGCCGTCAGGCGTGAACGAAGGCTGCCCGTTTACCGAGGCGGCCTGATTATAAAACCGCAAATCCCGGACCGGATCTACCGAAAACACAAATATACCAGGATTGCCCTTCACGAAGCTAACAAACGCGACTTTTGAACCGTCCGGCGATACAGAAGGCTCAATAGAAATCGAATTGAAATGCGAAATAGCGTGCTGATTGCCGCCGTCCGGATCCATGACCCAGATTTCGGAATTGGCCATCGCGGTAGCCTGGTGCACGAAATAGATATGTGTGCCGAACATGCTCTTACCGCCGAACATCGCAATGATGTCCGCGGCGAACTGGTGTGCGGCTTTGCGCGCGCCGGCTTCATCCACCGATGCCAGATACTGCTTGGCGAGAACCTGGGCGGTGGCGGGAGAATCCTTCGACAGATCAAACAGCCATCCCCGAAAAACGAAAACGCCGTTGGAAATTCCCGAATATCCGAAGGCCAGGTAATTCGCATTCACGGGAGGCCCGGACCAATCGGTCATCCAGCGGCCTCCGCCGTTTGCCGGCCGCGCGATCTCGCCCGGCCTGCCGCGCGTGGGAGCAGGAGCGGGCGGCGGCGCGGCCATCAAGTCGGATGGCTCGTTCGGAACATTCAGGGGGTAGGACGTTTTGGGCGCAACCTTCACGTAGCCGGAGCCCTGAATATCATCGGTCAGCGTTTGATTGAATGCCGCCATGAAGCGCTGCGCGTCGCCGGAGCCTTTCAGGTTGGGCAGCGCGATCGTGGGTTTTTGCCCGCCCGAAATAGTTCCGAAAATGTCCTGGCCCAGCAGCACGGCAACTGCGCCGCTCACCGCAATCGCAATCCACAATATCCGTTTCATCTAACGCCTCAATTCGAAACGCAATTCCACATCGGCCGAATCTCGCGCAAACCCGTTTGGCAACGGCGGGAACGGCGACGCATTTAAGACGGCCCGCTGCGCCGAAAGGTCTAACGCCAGATTCCCGCTCGATTGCTTCACACGAACGGAATTCTGCGGCACGCTGCCATCGCGCCGGATGGTGAATGTAACAGCGACGATCGGTGCCGTGGATAAGCGTGCGTCGACGTCGCCGGTACTCCAGTTGTTGGCTACTTTTCGCTGTACCTGCATCGCATAGTCGCCGAACTGCGTTCCGAACGGTGAGTTGTTGCCGATACCGATGCCGCCTGCTCCCGGCTTGGCGAACATCGGCGAACTCAAAGCCTGCCCGGCATTCGAATACACCTGGTTCGGCTTGTATTGCTGCTGTTCGCGGAACTTGTTGCGCGCCGAAAAATCGGGGTCGGGCCGGTTCAACGTATCCTTCGTCAGGCTCTTCAGCGCGATGGCATCCTTGGGCGGCGGCTTTACGGCTTTCGGTTCCGGCCTGGGTTTCGGGGGAGGCGTCGGCACATTCGATTCCGTCTCATTAGCAACGGGGTTTTTCGGGGCGGCGCGCTCGGGCAGCGGAATCGTCGATACGGGACTCACTTCCACCGATCCCATCGCCCCGCCATGCGGATCTCCGAACGTCGGCCCCTTATGCATCGGACCGACGATGGAGTATGCAGCAAACGCGCCGACCAGCGCTGCGTGCATGGCGAGCGAACCGAACAGCGATCCCTTCAGGGGCTCCGGCTGATCCAGGATGTCGGTGTGGCCAGGCATCAGCGGCTCCGCTTCGAAGCGTCCTCGGGCTGCGTCACCAGGTTCACCCCGAAATGACCTTCACCGAGCTCCGCAATCACTTGCGCGATGGGGTCGTAAATGGTTTCCTTATCGGCGCGCACGTAAACGCCTTTGGCCGACGGAAATTTCTGACGAATGACGGCTGACATTTCGTTGATGTTGACGGGCTGGCCGTTCAGCGTGATCGTTCCGTCTTTCGTAATGGTGATGACCGGCAGGGTTTCGGCGGTATCCTTGACGCCGCGCACATGCGGCACATCCACCTGAATGCCGAATTCCATGACGTGCGCCGTCAACATGAAGATGATGAGGAGAACCAGCACGACGTCCACAAACGGCGTGACGTTGATCTCCGAGAGCGCTCCGAGGTTGCCACGCCGCCGCGATGTGAATCCGCCGTTGCCGCCCGTTCCGATCGCCATGGCTCAATCCCCGAAACTGCGCTCGGAAAGGTTCAGGAACTCGAGCGCGAAGTCGTCCATGCGCGCGGCCAGCTCGCGGATCTTATGGCCGAAGTGGTTGTAGAAAATTGCTGCCGGAATGGCCGCAATCAAACCGACGGCCGTGGCCAGCAGCGCTTCGGAAATCCCGGGGCCGATCGCCGTGAGGCTGGTGGCGCCCTGGCTGCCTAAACCTTCAAACGCTTTGATGATGCCCGCGACCGTGCCAAGCAAGCCGATGAACGGGCAAACGCTCGCCGTGGTGGCGAGCCAGTTCATGTTCCGCTCCAGTTTGGCGGTCTCTTCGCTGATGCCGAGTTGCAGCGTACGCTCCAGCGCAGGCCGATTGGAAAGCGCGCCGGCTTTCTTAACCTGCCGCTCCACCTCTTCGTAGCCGAAATCGAAAACGGCCACGAGGGGCGAGGGGCGGAACTGTTCGCTTGCCACCATCACCGCCTCCAGCCCGGTGGCTTTGCGAAACGCGCGCAGGAACCGGCGGTTGCTTTGCGATGCTCCGCGGAACGCCTGCCACTTGGAAAAGATGACGGTCCACGAAAAGATGGAAAACAGAACCAGGACGATCAGAACGCCGATCTCGAAGGGACCGAGCGATTCGACCATCTGTACGAGGTTGGCTTGGAAAAGAAGGGCGACGGGAGTGGCGAAGGTCAATTCGGCTCCTAAAATTCAATCTAGCATAGAGACGGCCAAAGACCATGAAAAGACGAAGGCGCGACGTTATAATCGCCTCAGATGCTCACCGAACTGGTGGTGGAGAACTATGCGGTGGTCGAGCGCCTGCGGGCCCACTTCCATTCCGGCTTAAATCTGCTGACAGGCGAGACCGGAAGCGGCAAGTCCATTGTGGTGGACGCGCTAGAGCTTTTGCTCGGCGGACGCGCCTCCGCCGATATGATCCGCACGGGTGAGCAGCGTGCCCGAATCGCTGGAATTTTCGAGCTTTGCGACCAGGCCGGCGCGCGTCGCGTTCTGGAAAGCGCCGGCCTCGAAGCCGAGGACGGCGAGCTGCTGGTGGAGCGCGAAATCGCGGCCAGCGGAAAGTCGCGGGCTTTCGTCGGCAGCCGGCCGGTTTCGGTATCTCTCCTGAAAGACCTCGCGCCTTTTCTCGCCGACATTCACGGACAACACGATCAGCAGCTTTTGTTTTCGGCCGAAGCGCAGCGCGACATGCTTGACGCGTTCGCCGGGAATGCCGAACTGCTGGTGAAAATCGCGGGCATTTATACGGCGTGGCGCGCGGCCGATGCGGAACTGGAAGAGATAGAGCGCGGCGAACAGGAAAAGCTCCGCATGTTAGACCTGTGGCAGTTCCAGCGCAAAGAGATTGAAGCCGCCGAGCTCGCCGATGGTGAAGAAGCCGCTCTCGAGAACGAGCGCAAGGTGCTGCAGAACGTGCAGAAGCTGGAAGAAGCGGCGTCTACCGCGTACACGGCGGTTTATGGCGGCGAGGAGTCCGCTGTCTCCCTGGTGCGGCTGGCAATGAAGCGCCTTGATGAGTTGTGCCGGATCGATGCATCGCTCGAACCTTTGCGCGAGCACCTGAAGGCTGCCGACATCGGATTGCAGGAAGTCTCATACGGCCTTCGCGACTATCTGGGCCGCCTGGAAGCCAATCCGGATCGTCTCGAAGAGATTGAGCTTCGTCTCGCTGCCATCGACCGTTTGAAGCGCAAGTACGGCCAGTCGATCGCGGGGATTCTCGAGTTTCTGGAAGATGTGCGGCGCCAGATCGCGGGAGTAGAGCACGCGGGCGAACGCATGGAGCAGCTTCGCAAAGAGCAGCAGCTTCTCGCCGCGGAATTTGCCCAGCTTGCCGGCGATCTGACGGCGAAGCGTACGGCTGCCGCGCGCCGCCTGGAAAAGAAGGTGGAAGCGGAGCTGGCACAGCTCGCCATGGACCGCACCGTGTTCCAAATCTCCGTCAATGCCGCAGCTTGGTCCGAAGCGGGCGCAGATCGGATCGAGTTTCTTGTTTCGCCGAACCTTGGCGAGGAACCGCGGCCGCTCGAAAAAGTTGCTTCGGGCGGCGAAATCTCTCGCATTGCGTTGGCCCTGAAGACCTGCCTCGCCGAAGGAAGTCCGTCGCGCAAGAACGGCAGCATTCGCACGCTGGTTTTCGATGAGGTGGATGCCGGGGTCGGCGGCCGGGCAGCCGAAGGAGTGGGGCGGCGATTGAAAAAACTTGCTGCCGCGAACCAGGTGCTCTGCGTCACGCACCTTCCGCAAATCGCATCCTTCGCCGACCATCATTACCGCGTGGAGAAGCATGAGAAGGACGGCCGCACCGCCGCCGCCATGGAAGAACTGGACGCCGAGGGCCGCAAGCGCGAGGTCGGTCGCATGCTCTCGGGCGAGCGCCTCACGCCCGAAGCGCTAAAGAACGCCGAACGTCTTATCAAAACGAGCATGGCGCTATAGTTCGGGACTCATGAGCGCCGGCTGTTGTTCTCGTCGCGCTCCATTCGCCTTTCGAGGCACCTTTTACCGCTCCCTTACGGTCACGGCTCCGTTAGCAGAATCAAGTACATACGGTAAAAGGTGCCGGGGATGCGAGTGCGTTTGCATGCGGCAAAAAACCGCTCAGCCGAATAAATGCGGGACGAATTCGCTGACATTCCCGAGGATGAGCGATTCGGCTTCCCGGATGCCCATTCCAGCGGCTCCCTCTTCGTGGCCGATCATCCAGCTTCCGACGATCGCGCGGCGGCCGTCGAATACCGGAAGGTCGACGTACCGCTGGTAGACGAAGCCTTCCTCACCGTATTCGCCGCCCGTTTCCACCGATTTCCCCGCTGCACAGATCTTCACGTTGTGACCCTCGCGTCCCCATTTCGGCTTGGCGACATAGTCTGTCAGCCGTAGCGCACCGGGATCGTCGATGTGGGCCTCGAGCAGATTCGGATGTCCGGGAAATTTGTCCCAAAGCACCGCGAGAATGGCCTTGTTCGAGAGCATCATTTTCCAGGGGGGCTCGATCCATGTGGTGTCGCTTTGAGCGAGATACTGAGCGCCTTCCTCATTGGCCAGCCACTCCCAGGGATATAGCTTGAAGACGGTCGCCAATGGCGTGTTGGCGGAATCCACGAAGACGTTCTTTGCGTGGTCCCAACCCAGTTCATCGATGGGAAACGCGCTGGTCGTGAAGCCGGCCTGCTGCGCCGTGTCCTGTAGGTACGCGACGGTGTAGCCGTCCTCGACATCGTCGGTGGATGTGAAGTGAACGTGTGTGCCGCGCAGGTACGGGCGAAACTCCTTCCACAGCGCGATCAACCTTTCGTGAATGGAATTGAACTGATCGCGTTTCGGAAAAACGTCCTGCAGCCAATACCACTGCACGACAGCGGCCTCCAGAAGCGATGTTGGGGTGTCGGCGTTATACTCCAGGAGTTTCGGCGGATTCCGGCCGTCGTAGACCAGATCGAAGCGGCCATATAAGGATGGCGGCTCTTTCTCCCAGCTCTCCTCGATCAGCGGGATAGCGCGTTCGGGAATGCCGAATTGCGCATACATTTTCTCGTCGATCACCCGCTGCCCGGCTTCGATGCACATGCGGTCGAGTTCGTTGGTGGCGGCTTCCAATTCGTCAACTTCCTTGGCCGTGAACTCATAAAAGGCGGACTCGTTCCAGTACGGTGCGGCCTGGAGGCCCTCTCGTGCGCCGTGCCACAGCAGGCCTTGCGATTCCACGATCTGCTGCCAATTCGGGCGAGGGGTTATGGTGCGCCGCTGCATTATTCGCCGCCTCCGCCGCCGTGAGCAGAGGAGCCGAAGATACCACGGCTAACGCCACTCCCGGTCGATCTCGCGCCGGAAGGATCGGATGTACCCGGTCCCGTCCATTCTGATGAAGGGACCGTTGTCACGGATCCGCCGCGCCGGACATAACTGTTGTAGCCGTTGTAATACCACGAGTAGCCTCCCGGGTAGGAATGCGAATACCAGCGCCCGCCATAGTAGTACCCGTTATGATTGACGGCATCCTGGCACGCGGCTTCGTTGAAATTCTGCGGCGCGCACGGATCGTATGCTTTTCGCCCGCAGCCCGACATCGCCAGGCCGGCCACCAACGCGATTTCGATTTTGCCGCTACGCTTCACTTGTCTTCACTCGTGTTTCCGCAGTTCAGCATCGATCTTTGCCAGTTCGCCGGACGCATCCTTTACGCCGGCCTGCGCGTCCGCGGAATCCGGGTCGCGCGCGACGCAATCCCGGTACGCTACAACCGCCCGCGCCTCCCATTCTCGCGCCTTGCGTAGACTTCCGGCCTGGTGCAAGGCGAAACCCATTGTCGCGTAAGCCGACGCCGTATCCTCCGCCCCCTGGACATTCTGCGGATCGGCGGCCTTCATCTCCTCGGCGATTTCGACGTAGCGGCGGCAATGCGCCTCGCCCGCCGATGCCTGCCCGGCGCGCGCCAGCGCCTCGCAGAGATTCCCCTCGGCCGCGAAGAGATTGCGTTGCAAATCGACATTTCGCCGGTCGCTAGCCAACAGCGCCTGAAAGGCCGCCAGCGCCTTCTGATGCTCAGCCGCGGATTCCAACCATCGCTGCTGTGTAGTCAACGCATAACCGACATACTCGTGCGAAAGCGCCACCACTCGCTGCGCGCGGACGCTCTGCGGGTCCGCCGTCAAAAGCGCTTCCCGCAACTGGAGAGCGCGGCGGCTCGCCTCGACTGCACGCTCTCCGTCGTCACGCCTTCGATAGATGTCGCTCATGAGGGCATACGTGGTCGCGTAGCTGTATCGCAGATCGGCCGGCCGCACAGTTTCGGGCAATTCCTCGATGGTCCGCAACCTCTCCTTACATAAGGAGAGCGCGTCATCGAACCGCCCCTGCTGCAGCATCACGCTCTCGACGAGCCCCAGCGCCTCGACATAATCCTTCCGCCGCCCAGCGTCGCTGCGGCCGGCGAGGAACAACCGCCGCCGAATCTCCAGCGCCTTGCCGTAACTCGCCGCCGCGCGCTCCAGCGCCGATGCTCCGCCCAAATGCGGTCCGCGCTGCCCGTCGAGAATTCCGCCTACCCGCGCGTAGGCCGTCGCAAGATCGCGCTGCACAGCCGGGTCGCTCGAATTCTCCCCGGCCAGTCCGTCCAGATACTGCAACGACCGCTGAATCAGCAGAGCGCGCGCCTGCGTGGCCCCCGGCAAATTCGCGATGGAATCGTGGAATTCGAACAGCAGCGATTCGCTCAAACGGCGCAGCTCCTCATACCGCTGCTGCGCCCTCCTGGCATACCACACCGTTCCACCGGCGCCCGCCGCGACCACCAGGGCGAACACTAGGGCGGCCGCGACCGGGAAGCGATTCCGCCGCACGAATTTCGCCGCCCGATAAGCCACCGACGGCCGCCGAGCGTGCACGGGACGCCCTTCCATATACCGGCGCACATCGGCCGCGAAGGCATCGACGGTGCCGTATCGCCGCGCGGGGTCCTTCTCCCGCGCCTTCTGTACGACCATCTGCAAATCGCCGGGAACGCTACCGTGGAGCAAGCGATTGAGCAGTACACCCAGGGAATAAACATCCGTCGCCGTGGTCACCGGGAGCCCGGCAACCTGCTCCGGACTTGCATAGCTCGGTGTCAGCATGCGTTCGAATGGCGCTGTCGAATCCGCCTCCTGCGGAGCCTCGGACAGCACTTTGGCGATTCCGAAATCGAGAAGCCGAGGCTCGCCGGCTCCATCGACGAGAATATTTCCCGGCTTCAAATCGCGATGCACCACCAGGTTTTGATGCGCGAACTGCACTGCCGCACAGACCTTGAGGAAGAGCCGCAGCGTCTCGGGGACGGGCGGCCGGCGCTCATCCACCCAGCGATCGATGGGCACGCCTTCGACGTACTCCATGACAAGGTACGGGCGGCCATCCTCGAGCGACCCGCCATCCAAAAGCCGGGCGATACAAGGATGCTCAAGGGTTGCGAGAATCTGCCGCTCGGTACGGAAGCGCCGCTCCAGTCCGCCGCTCCGAAATCGCTGAATCACCTTGATCGCGACCAACTTCCGGAACTGATCGTCGGCGCGCGCCGCAAGGTACACGTCGCCCATCCCGCCCGAACCCAGCAGGCGCTCGACCCGGTACGGTCCGATGCTGCGCGGCTGCTCTACCACCGGTTCGAACACAGCGATCCGGTCCTCATGAGCGAGCAGCGAATCCACTTCACTGCGAAGGTGCGGCTCACCGGCACAAAGCTGGTCCAGCAGGGCGCGACGGCGCGGGCCCTCCACTTCCTCGACGGCTTCCAAAATTCCTTTAATTCGCTGCCAGTCGCCGGGATTCATCGTTTTCGCGTTCGATTTCGCGGAGCAGCCAAAGCCGCGCGATCCGCCATTCGCGCTTGACTGTGGCGGTGGAAATCTCCATTACGGCGGCGATCTCCTCGATCGTCAGGCCGGAGAAAAACCGCAGTTCGACGATGCGCGCCTGCCGTGCGTCGATGGCTTCCAGGCGCTCGAGCGCGGCATCGAGAACGGTCAACTCCAGTCCGCGTCCGCTGGTGAGGTCCAGCCAGTCATCGAGCGGAACGCGCCGGCCCCAGTCTCGCTTTTGGGCATGCCGCATCTGGGCATGCTTTAAGAGGATGCGGCGCATCATGGTGGCGGCCAAAGCCACGATCTGTGCTTTCGACCCCCAGTCGACGCTGCGCTGCCCGACCAGGCGCAAATAGGCTTCATGCACGAGGGCGGTCGGCTGCAGGGTGTGGTCCGGCCGTTCGCGAGCCAGGAACGCCCCCGCGAGGCGGTGCAACTCGTTGTAAAACGCGGGGATCAGCGCATCAAGCGCTCGTTTGTCTCCCGCCTCAAGTGATGCCAAAGCAGCATCGATAGTCGCCAAGTCCCCCATCGGTCCCGGGATTCATGATACTGCATGATCTGTTTTCCGGGCGGATCGTGCGTACTAGCCGTGCGGAGGAGATTATGAGGAATTCTTATCAGCTAATAGCTATCGGCGTGCTTGCCTGCGCCGTGGGAATGGCGCAAGAGACGCCACTCAGCGTCACTCTGGTGACGCCGTTGAGCACCGATACGAACCACAAGGGCGACCCAGTTACGGGGCGCGTGCTCACGCCGGCGCAATTCCAGGGCGATACGGTGATGGGTCACGTTACGGAATCGAAAAGCGGCAATAAGATCCACGGCGAGGCCGTGCTGAACTTCAATTTCGATACCTTGATGCACAATGGCACAAGCGTGCCGATCGCCTGCTCGATTGTGTCTATCGCCAACTCCAAGGGCCAGCAAAACATGGATGAGGAGGGCCGCATCATCCGCAAGAGCAGCAACTTAGGGAAGGCTGCGGCGGGCACGGGCGCTGGCGCTCTCATCGGCGGACTCACACACGGCCTGAAAGGCGCGGCGATCGGCGCAGGCGTTGGCGCGGCCGCTTCACTCATCGTCATCGAGGTGGCCGCACAGGGGCCTAAAGTGCAACTGGCATCGGGATCGCAGCTCGGCTTGAGCGTGAACGCGCGCGGCGGACCGGCACTCGCGAGCCTGCCGCCGAACACCGCGTCCAGTACGGCGGCGGAGCCCGCGACAGCGCCGGCCAGTGTACCGCCGCCCGCCAGCGAGCCCGCACCGGCGGCGCAGGCTGTGGAATCCCCGGCTCCTCAACAAGGGAATGCGGCCGGCGATCAGCCCGACCTGAAAGCCGTCAAAATCGACTTCATTCCCGGTGAAAAGACCGTGTTCCTCGATGACTTCAGCGACACCGCCGAAGACGAACCGCCCGCACACTGGAAGATCCGCGACGGCCGGATGGAGCTTCGCACCGGAGGCGGCATCCGGCAGTTGACGCTGGTGTGTCCCGGCAAACCTTCGCTGCATTCCGACAGCTTTGTGTTTCCGAAAAACTTCACGGTGGAGATCGATGCAGCATTCAGCACCAGGCAACCGAACATGGTGTTCTTCGCGTGGCCGAAGGACGTGGACGGCGGCGAACAGCCGGCCTGGAAGATCGACATTACGGCCGACGGGGTTACGTTTACCGGACCGAAAGACGAAAAGATCGGCCGTTGGGATATCAAACCGCCGGCCCTCGATCAACCCATCAAAGTCGCCCTCTGGGTGCAGGACGGACGCGTTCGCGGCTATGTCAATGGAGAGCGCGTGGCCGACGTGAATGGAATGGAGCTGCCGCCCGGCATCAAGCCCTCCGACCATTTCACTCTCCGTGAGCGTTGCGACGGCGCGGCAGGCGGCTGGGTGGGTCTTCGTCGCGTCCGCGTGGCGGAATCGGCGCCGGATTTCTTCTCCACCATTTCCTCGACCGGCAAGTACGTCACGCACGGCATCCAGTTCGATACGGACAGCGATCGTCTGAAGCTGGAATCCGCGCCCATGATCAAGTCCGTCGCACGCGGACTCGAAAAGAACCCGAACATGAAGCTGGAAATCGATGGCTTTACCGATTCCACCGGAAACGCGCAGCACAATCAGGACCTCTCCAAGCGGCGGGCCGACGCCGTGCGCAATGTGCTCATCAGCCAATTCGGTGTGGATGCCGCCCGCCTGACGGCCAACGGTTTCGGCGCGGCAAAGCCTGTGGGGTCGAACGATACCGCTGAAGGCCGGGCAGCCAATCGCCGCGTTGAATTCGTGAAGATGTGACCAGGCAGGCAATGTGAGGCGCGTTAGAATGTGGCCAGATGCCGAACCGTGCGCGAGTGTTCCCGGTCCCTGCCGTGGGCGCGTTGCTGTTGGCGCTGGCCGCATGCTCCAGCCAGCCTGCCGCTGACGCGAATAAGGAAGCAGCGAAACCTGCTGAGCCGCTGACCGGCCAATCCGCGCTTTATAAGATGTATCAGGTAGCGCGCTCGCAATGGGCGCCCGATGCACAGGTGCTCAAGATGACCGGCATGCACTTGCAGGAAGTTCCGGAAGTCCCGGGCAAAGCGGGTGCGTGGGAGGCCACCTTCACATCCGCCACGCTCCATCGCGCGCGCACCTACACGTACTCGGTGGTGGCCGAACAGCCCGGGCTGCATAAGGGTGTCTTCGCCGGAAACGAAGAGGCCTTCTCCGGCGCGGCAGGCGTCGACACTCCGTTCCTGATCGCGGCCGTCAAGATCGACACCGATGCGGCTTACCAAACGGCTCACGCCAAGGCCACGGAATACGAGAAGAAGAACCCCGGCAAGCCGATCACGCTGCTGCTCGAGAAGAACGATCGCTATCCGGACCCGGCCTGTCGCGTCATTTGGGGCGAAAGTGTGGGCACCAGCTCTTTCTCTGTTTTCGTGGATGCATCCACCGGGGCTTTCCTGGAAACGCTGCATTAATTGGAATGCGACCGGCCGGGAGACCGGCCGTTGCTGTTCAATCCCGCGGCGACTCGCTCTGCCTCCGCTTCGGTAAACCCTCCTTCAATAAACAACTGACGCGATGCCCCGGGGATTAGGGGTGTGGCTACGATTCGGCCATTCACCTGGATCGCGACTCGATTGCCGATGTTCTGCTTGGTTACGTTCAACTCGCGAACCGCCGCATCGTGACGAAACGTCACAAACACGATAGGCTGGCCCTTGCTGTCTTTGTGGACCTCGGCGTACTCCACGTCGGCCTGCGTCAGGAACGGCTGCTTATCGAGGCAGCCGCCCTCCACCTTCTGAGCGGCTCTGCTGCCGCACGGCACCACCACGAACACGCGCAGCGTAGCCTTGCGTGCGCTCTGCGCGAACGCCGCCGCGCACAGGATCCCGATTAAAGCCAGCCTCATGCGACTTCGACCGCCGCCGGCTTAAACGAGAGCTCGCCTCCCTGAGCATCGCCGTCAACGATCACAGTTTGCCCGTCGCGGACGGTGCCGGCGAGCAGCAGCCGGCCTAGCGGCGTTTCGATCTTCTTCTGAATGGCGCGCTTCAACGGGCGCGCGCCATAGTGCGGATCGTAACCTGTGCGCACCAGATTGCTGCGCGCGTCCTCGGTGAGATCGAGCGTGATGTGCCGGTCCTCCAGCCGTCGCCGCAAGCGCCCGAGCTGAATTTCCACGATTCGTTTGAGATTCTCTTCGCTGAGGGCGTGGAAGACGATAATTTCGTCCACGCGATTCAGAAACTCAGGGCGGAAGTGATGCGGCATTTCTTCCAGCACCGCTTCCTTCATCTGCTCGTAACCGGCGCCCGCATACGTCCCGCGATAATCCAGAATCCGCTGGCTGCCGACATTGCTCGTCATGATGACGATGGTGTTTTTGAAATCCACCGTGCGGCCCTGCCCGTCTGTCAGACGTCCATCGTCGAGAATCTGCAGCATCACGTTGAAGACGTCGTGATGCGCCTTTTCGATCTCATCGAAGAGCACCACCGAGTACGGCCGCCGCCGCACCGCCTCGGTAAGCTGGCCGCCTTCTTCGTAGCCGACGTATCCCGGAGGCGCGCCGATCAGCCGCGCGACCGTGTGCTTCTCCTGATACTCCGACATATCGATGCGGATCATGGCGTGTTCATCGTCAAACAGGAACTCGGCAAGCGCCCGCGCCAGCTCCGTCTTTCCGACGCCGGTCGGCCCGAGAAAAATGAAGCTGCCGATGGGCCGGTTCGGGTCCTTCAGTCCGCTGCGCGCGCGGATTACGGCTTCGGCAACCGCCGTGACCGCCTCGTCCTGGCCCACCACGCGCTCGTGCAGCACGCCTTCCAAGTTGAGGAGTTTTTGCATCTCGCCTTCCATCAGCTTGGTGACGGGCACTCCGGTCCAGCGGCTCACCACCTCGGCAATATCTTCTTCATCCACCTCCTCCTTGATGAGCTTCGCCTGACCCTCCTGCTTCTTAAACTGCTCTTCGGCCTCCGCCAGCTCACGCTCGAGCGCGGTCAGACGACCGTACTTGAGCTCCGCGGCGCGATTGAGGTCATACTGCCGCTCGGCCTGCTCGATCTCGATTTTTGTGCGCTCCACCTGCTCGCGAATTTCGCGCAGCTTCTGCACGGAGTTCTTTTCAGCCTGCCACCGCGCGGTCAGCGCGTCGGACTCGGCGCGCAGGTCCGCGAGTTCCTTTTCCAGCTTGGCGAGCCGCTCCTTACTGGCGGGGTCCTTCTCCTTCCGCAGCGCTTCGCGCTCAATTTCGAGCTGCATCATGCGCCGCCGCGCTTCGTCCATCTCCGCCGGCATGGAGTCGATCTCCGTGCGGAGGCGCGCAGCAGCTTCATCCATAAGGTCGATGGCTTTGTCGGGCAGGAAGCGATCCGTGATGTATCGATTCGAAAACACCGCCGCGGCCACGAGCGCCGCGTCCTTGATGCGAACGCCGTGGTGAACCTCGTATCGCTCTTTTAAGCCGCGAAGAATGGAGATGGTGTCTTCGACGCTCGGCTGCTCCACCAGAACGGGCTGGAAACGGCGTTCCAGCGCGGCATCTTTCTCGATGTGCTTGCGGTACTCGTCCAGTGTGGTGGCGCCGATGCAATGCAGCTCGCCGCGGGCCAGCATCGGCTTGAGCAGGTTACCCGCGTCCATGGCGCCTTCCGCTTTGCCCGCGCCGACCACGGTGTGGAGCTCGTCGATGAACAGGATGACTTCTCCGGCCGAATCCTGAACCTCTTTCAGCACCGCCTTGAGGCGTTCTTCGAATTCGCCGCGATACTTCGCGCCGGCGATCAGCGCCCCCATGTCCAAGGCGACGATGCGCTTATTCTTCAGCCCCTCCGGCACGTCTCCGCGCACGATGCGCAAGGCGAGACCTTCGACGATCGCCGTCTTACCTACGCCCGGTTCGCCGATCAGCACCGGATTGTTTTTGGTGCGGCGGCTGAGCACCTGAATCACTCGCCGGATCTCCTCATCGCGTCCGATGACGGGATCCAGCTTACCCGTGGAAGCAAGCTTGGTCAGGTCGCGGCCATATCGCTCCAGCGCTTCGTAGGTGGCTTCGGGGTTCTGGCTGGTGACGCGCTGGCTGCCTCTGACGTCGCGGAGGGCCTGCATCAACCGGTCGCGCGTGAGGCCGAATTCTTTAAAGAACTTCTCGTCGGCGGCGGCCAGCAGCACATGCTCTACGGAGATGTATTCGTCTTTGAGCTTGCGCGCCTCGTCTTCGGCCTCGACGAGCAACTTGTTCAGCCGTGAGCTGACATACACCTGGTCGGGTGCGCCGCTTGGCCCCGCCACTTTCGGGAGGCGTTCCAGGTCCGCTTCCACCCGTTTGCGAAGCGCTTCCACGGGCAGGCCGGCCTTGGCAAGAATCGACGGAGCGAGCCCGCCTTCCTGCGAGAGCAACGCGGCCATCAGGTGCTCGACATCGATCTGTTGGTTACCGTACCGAGCCGCGAGCGATTGGGCGGCTCGCACCGCCTCTTGCAGCTTCTCCGTGAAACGATTGATGTCCATACTTCCTTCATATCACCGGCCCGGCGGATTGGAAACAGGTTGGCCGATTCCGCCGGGAGAGAAACGTCGGAAGCTGTGGGACAGCATTCATCGGGGCCGAGCGGCCGGCTTGAGCCCGCGGGAAATTACCGCTTGCGACCGTGCGAGTGGGGACGGATCGTACATTCCTCTTTACATCTGCCGATTCACGCCTGTGCCATACTGTCAACAGAACTGGAGGACGGTCATGACTCCGCGAACGTTGAAACGGACGATCGTCATTTGCGCGACGGGCGCGCTTCTTTTGACCCCGCTGATGGGGCAAGGGCGCGGGGGGACGACCACCGGATCGACCGGCAACACGGGAGGTACGGGTAGCACCGGGGCCACGGGAACCACGGGCGGCACTATCGGGACGGGGTCCATCGGAACTCCGACGACCGGCCGCACCAATACCAATACCAACAACACAAACACAAATACCACCTCGACAACACCCGCCTATCAGCAGCCGCTGTTTGTGAGCGGACGTGTAGTGCTGGAAGACGGGACTCCTCCGTCTCAACCCGCGGTCATCGAGCGCATCTGCCTCGGCAATCCGCACGCGGAAGGGTACACGGACACTCACGGGTATTTCATGATTCAGCTCGGCAACGAGGCCGGCGTTTTCCAGGATGCGAGCGAGTCGTTCGGCTCCTCGCCGATGGGTATGCCGGGAATGGGCGGCCAATCGTCGGCGGGAGTACCTTCTACGAATACGTCGACGCGGGGCCTGAATTCCGACAATCCGTATATGAATTGCGACCTGCGTGCGAAGCTCCCCGGCTACCGCTCGCAAAGCGTCAGCCTGGCGAACCGGCGTCCGATGGACGATCCGAATATCGGCAACATTCTGTTGCATCGCGAGGGCGCCGACGAGGGTACTACGGTTAGCGCGAGTTCCCTGGCCGCGCCGAAAGACGCGCGCAAGGCCTTCACGAAAGCGCAGGAGCTCCGCAAGAAGCACAAGATCGACGACGCTGCCGATGAGCTCGCTAAGGCGACGCAGATTTACCCGGCATACGCCGAGGCTTGGTTCGAGCTGGGACTCATTCAAGCGTCTCGCGGGCAGACGGCCGATGCACGCCAGTCCTTCGAACAGGCCATCAAGGGCGACCCGAAGTTCGTGAACCCCTACGTGGAAATGTCCGTGATGGAAATGCGGGCCAAGCGCTGGCCTGAGCTCGCCGCTTTAACAGCCAAAGCCATCAAGCTGGATTCCTTCGACTACCCGCAGCTCTACCTGTTCAACGGCGTCGCGAACTACAACGAAAAGGATTTCGACAGCGCGGAGAAGAGCGTCCGTGAGGCTCTGCGCCTCGATACACGCCACGTCTTTCCGGACAGCGAACGGCTGATGGGCCTTGTGCTCATACAGAAACAGAACTATACGGATGCCGCCGAGCACCTGCGCGCCTACTTGCGCGTAGCTCCCGAAAGCGACGAATCCGCCGCCGTGCGCAAGCAGGTGACGCTGCTCGAAGGCGCCATCGCCGCCAATAAACACTAGGGCCGGCAAGCTGAAGCCTGGCCTGTCAGGCTGCTATCCTTGAACCTTGGACTCAGCACAGACGAAACGCGTCACCATAGCGATTGATGGCCCGTCCGGCGCCGGAAAAAGCACCATCGCGCGCCGCCTCGCCGACCGGCTCGGCTTCACCTACATCGATACTGGAGCCATGTATCGCGCCGTCGCTCTGTGGGCCCTCCGCCAGAATATCGATCCTTCCGACATGCACCGCAGCGAGCAGCTTGCGATTGCTTCGGACATTCGACTTTCGCCCGGCCGCATTTCACTCAACGGCGAGGATGTCACCGATGCGATCCGCACGATCGAGGTCACCAGCGGGGCGTCGAAAATAGCCGTGGCGCCGGCGGTGCGGCGCGCGATGGTCGCCAAGCAGCG
>Ga0134126_10002412_pt1 | contig 23595 bp, 17 predicted proteins | sample KB31752_FD_96881 | JGI IMG/M metagenome (GOLD analysis project Ga0134126, IMG submission 96881) | Terrestrial soil microbial communities with excess Nitrogen fertilizer from Kellogg Biological Station, Michigan, USA - KB3-175-2 | ecosystem: Environmental > Terrestrial > Soil > Unclassified ... | reverse complement strand
TTCTGCTGGATCACCGACTTCCCGCTGTTCGAACAGAACGACGAGGGAAAGCTCGTGGCCGCCCACCACCCGTTCACCTCGCCCCACCCGGCCGACCTCGAGCGGCTGGAGAGCGATCCTGGCTCGGTGCGCGCCCGCGCTTACGATCTCGTGCTCAACGGCAACGAGATCGCCGGCGGGTCGATCCGGATCCACCGCTCCGACGTCCAGGCGCGCGTCTTCCGCGCGCTGGGGCTCTCGGACGAGGACGCGCAGGCCAAGTTCGGCTTTCTGCTGGAGGCGTTCAAGTTCGGCCCGCCGCCGCACGGCGGGATCGCCGCGGGCGTCGACCGGCTGGCGATGCTCCTCTGCGGCGCCGACTCGCTCCGGGACGTGATCGCCTTCCCCAAGACCCAGAAGGGGACCGACCTCATGACCGACGCGCCGGGGCCGGTCGCGCGAAGGCAGCTCGACGAGCTGCACATCGCGCTCAAGGAATGACCGCGGCTGGCGAGGAGGCGACAGCGACACGCGAGGCGACGCTCGATCGCCTGGCCTCAGAGACCTTCGACCTCCTGGTGGTCGGTGGCGGAGCCACCGGCGCGGCGATCGCGCGCGACGCGGCCCTTCGCGGCGTGGCCGTCGCGCTGGTCGACGCCGGTGACTTCGCCAGCCAGACCTCCAGCCACTCGTCGAAGCTGATCCACGGGGGCCTCCGGTACCTGCAGTACGGCGACCTGCCGCTGGTGTTCGAGGGGCTGCGCGAACGGCACCGCCTCATGTCCACGGCGCCGCACCTCTGCCGCCCCATCGAGTTCGTCTTCCCCGGCTACCGCGGCGAGCGGCCCGGCCTCCACACGCTGGGCGCCGGGATCGCGCTCTACAACGCGCTGGCGCTCTGGCGCCCGCCCGCGGCCAGCCGCCGCCTGGACGCGCACGCGCTCTACGGGCTCGCCCCCCACCTGCGCAGCGCCGGGCTCGAAGGCGCCGCCGTCTACGTCGACTGCCAGACCGACGACGCGCGCCTGGTGCTGGAGAACGTCCTCGACGCGGAGGCGTCCGGCGCCGCCTGCGCCAACCACCTGCGCGTGACGACGCTCGTGCGCGACCGGCGCGGCCGCGCGCGCGGCGCCGCGGTCGTCGACGCCGAGACCGGCGCGCGCTTCGAGATCCGCGCCCGCCTGCTGGTCAGCGCCACGGGACCCTTCACCGACGGGTTTCTGGCCGACGGGTTCCTGGACGGCGCGCGCCGCCTCCGGCCCACGCTGGGCGTCCACCTGGTGTTCGACGCCGCCCGCGTCCCCCACGACGGCCGCGCGCTCGTCCTCCGCACGCCGCAAGACAACCGCCTCTACTTCGTGCTGCCGGCCGGCGCGCGCACCATCGTCGGCACCACCGACACCGACTTCGCCCCGGTCGAGGATCCCGGCCGCGCCCCTCGCGTCGGCGACGAGATCCGCGCCCGCGGCGCCGACGTCGCTTACCTACTCGAGGCCGCCCGCCACGCCTTCCCCGCGCTCGGCCTCGGTCCCGACGACGTGATCTCCACCTTCGCCGGGCTGCGACCGCTCCTGGCCGGGAACGCCCACACGCCCTCGGAGACCTCGCGCGAGCACGAGATCGCCCGCCTCCCCGACGGGATCATCGTCGTTGCGGGCGGCAAGCTGACGACGCTGCGACGCATGGCGGAGGAGACCACGGACGTGGTGGTCGAGGCGCTGCGCACGGCGGGCGTCGAGCGCACCTTCGCTCCCTGCGCCACCCGCGCCCGCCCGCTCCCCGGCGGTGGGCCGGCCCCCGAGGCGCTCGCCGCGCCCGAGCACCCGCCGGACGTGAGCGTCCGTCTCGGCGTCTACGGCGCGCGCGCCAACCGCCTGCTCGCGCTCATCGCCGAGAGCCCGGCGCTCGGCGAGCGGATCGATCCCTCCCTCCCCTACCTCTGGGCCGAGGTCGTCCAGGCCGTTCGTCACGACCGGGCGCGCGATCTCGGCGACGTCCTCGTCCGCCGCCTCCCCCTCTTTCGCGACGCCGGCGACCAGGGCCTGACCGCCGCCCGGCGAGCCGCCGCGCTGGCCGGTCGCGAGCTCGGCTGGGACGACGCCCGCGCGGCCCGCGAGATCGCCCGCTACGGCGAGACCGTCGCCCTCTCTCGCCGCTGGCGCGACGAGATCTGACGGCGGCTGTCGGCGTTCCGGGGGGAAACCTGACTCCGGGTCAGAGCACGGTCATCACGCCGTCGACCGCGCGCAGCGCCACCCGCAACGCGTGCGCGTCGGGCGCGCTCGTGACCCGCACCTGCAGGCGGTGGCTCACGTACTTGCCGCCCGAGGACGCCTGGCGCTCGTGGGCGGCGATCGTGCCCGCCGCGGCGGCCGTGGCGACGATGGCTTCGACCACCGCCTCGTCATTGCGCGCGATCACCGAGAGCGGAAAGTCACCGGGGAACGCGTAGCAGGCCTCGATGAGCTCGATGTCCCGCTTGCGCTCCGCCTCGGGCGAGTCGTGCTCGGTCAATTGACCTGACTGGCGAGCTGGCGGGCGGTGCTACGTTCGAGGTCGGCGGCGGCCCGCGCATGCCCGTACGGCAGCGGCTTGTCCGTACGCAGGACCTGCACCGGCAGGATCACCCGCATCGACTCGGGCAGCGGCTCGAAGAACCAGGTGGAGACGACGTCGGACATGCACTGCTCGACCGGGCAGTCCGCGCCGTAGGTCGAGTGCGAGATCCAGTGGTCGCGCATCTCACCCTCGCGCGACAGCGACACGCCGACCCCCACGTAGCCGGAGTGCTGGCAGGAGATCGGGAGCACGTCGAAGCACTGGTGGAGCGAGCGCGCCTGCGTCTGCGCCTCCGCCCGCAACGCCTTCTCCACCTCCCAGGGCGTCGCGTGGGTGGGGATGGCCGATTTCATGTCCGCCTCGCTGATCTGCGCGCCGACCGGGACGGCGCACAGGATGCTGCCCAGGGCGGCCAGCTCGAGCGGCAGGAACGCACGCCGGGCAAACCGCCGCACGAACCCCGCCGACAGCGCGGGCGCCGGCCCCTCGTCGTCGAGCGCGCGAACGACGAAGGTCGCCGGCCCGTACATCACCTCGGCCCGCATCCCGGTCTCGAGCGGCAGGTCCGCCGATTTGCCGTCGCGGGCGAACGACTCGAGCGCGACCGGCGCGCGGTCGCCGGCCACCCGGCCGGTGAACCCCGGGACGACGGCCAACCGGTATCCGCCCTGGACGCGCCGGCAGAGCGGCAGCGCCAGCGCCGAGAAGGCGTCGTCGTCGATGGCGGCCCCGATGTTGTAGGAGCGCGCGCGACGGGCGGCGCGCACCGCGGCCAGCGTGGCCGCGCCGAGCCCGACCATGCCCCAGAGCCCGACGTACCAGGGGAGAAACAGCACGCGGTGCGCGCCCAGCATCGCCAGCGCGACGATCGCCGCCGTGGTGGCCGCCATTCCGGCGACGAGCCCGAACGCGGCGAGCGCCCCGCGCCGCTCGCTGCGTCTCGACAACCGCCGCACCGAAACCACCTCGCCGTTGATGAGATACGCGATCTCGATCGACTGGGATTGCTTCACGGCTAACCTCGCGCCGCTAGCATAGCAGCCTCGACCGCGCCCGAGCAGATCCGAGAATGCATGCAAAACATCTTTCGCACCCCGCTCCAGAGCTGCCCAACAGGTACCCGACCATCGCGTGACGCTCGCGTAACAGCTCCTCGACGGAAAAACAGCCGCGGAATCGGTCGAAGCTCCGCTTCCCCCCGCAGAGGCGGTGCGTAACCCGCTTCGCGCCAGCCACCTGCCCGGCGAATTGGCATCAATTATTTCATGTACTTACGGACCATTGGTCAATGGCATGACCCGTGCTAAACAATGGGCCGACCTTCTGGGAGGAGGGTTCTCAATGGCTCAGGCCGTAACGCAAACGACATCGCTGAAGACGGTAAACCCCGACGCCGCTGCGGTGGTGCCCGCGGCCCCGGCTCCGAACCGAGAGAAGGCGCTGCAGATTCTCTCCAAGTCGATCTACAAGGAGCTGCGGGAGAACGGGTACGAACCCAAGCAGATCGTCGCGCTCGCGACAGAGATCATCAGCCTGGTGACGACCGACCTCGATCTGGACTAATTTTCTAGCTTTTCCCGACCTGTTCGAGCATTCTTCGCGCGCCCTGACCCGGGCGCGCTTTTTTTTGTCCGCCGTGCTTCCGTGGTCGGAACGGAACCTTTCGAGATGGGTATCAAGACGATTTCCGAGCTGGACATCGGAGGCCGGCGCGTCTTCATCCGCGTCGACTTCAATGTCCCCCTGACCCCCGAGGGGAAGGTCTCGGACGATACCCGGATCCGCGAGAGCCTTCCGACCATCAAGTTGGCGATCGAAAAAGGGGCGCGCCTCGTCCTGGCCTCGCACCTCGGCCGCCCCAAAGGGAAAGTCGAAAAAAAGTACACGCTGGAGCCGGTCGCGGCGCGCCTGGCGGAGCTGATCGACGCCGACGTCGCGCTGACCGACGAGCCGGTGGGCGACGGGGCCCGCAAGGTGGTGAACGATCTCAAGGCCGGCGCGGTGGCGCTGCTCGAGAACCTCCGTTTCTCCCCCGGCGAGGAGGCAAACGACGAGGCGTTCTCGCGCGCGCTCGCCAGCTACGCCGACGTCTACGTCAACGACGCGTTCGGCACCGCGCACCGGGCGCACGCCTCGACGGCCGGCATCACCAAGTTCGTGGCCGCCAAGGGGATGGGCCTGCTCATGGAGCGCGAGGTGAAGTTCCTCGGCCAGCTCCTGGGCGAGGTCGAGCGCCCGTTCCTGGCGATCATCGGGGGCGCCAAGGTCTCGGACAAGATCGGCGTGCTCGACAACCTGCTCGGCCGCGTCGACCAGATCCTGATCGGCGGCGCCATGGCCAACACCTTCCTCAAGGCCAAGGGGGGCCAGCTCGGCCGCTCGCTCGTCGAGGAGGACAAGCTGGCGCTGGCCCGGTCCTTCCTCCGGAAGGCCGAGGAGTCGAACGTCGACGTCCTCTTGCCGCGCGACGCGGTGGCGGCCGCCGGCATCAAGGCCGAGACCGGGCGGGTGGTGCAGGCGATGCTGGTGCCGGAAGACCTGGCGGCGCTCGACATCGGCCCCGAGACGGCGCGCGGCTTCGCCGACGCGATCGCCCGGGCCAAGACGATCTTCTGGAACGGCCCCATGGGCGTGTTCGAATCGGACCCCTTCGCGGCCGGCACGCTGGCGGTGGCCAAGGCGGTGGCCGGCGCGGCCGGCGCGCTGTCGGTGGTGGGCGGCGGCGACTCGGTGGCGGCGGTGCACAAGAGCGGCCTCGGCGACAGGATCACCCACATCTCGACCGGGGGCGGTGCCTCGCTCGAGTTCCTCGAGGGGAAGAAGCTCCCCGGGCTGGCGGCGCTAGAGAGCTAGAGCGATGGCACGGACACGACGACCTTTCTTCTGCGGCAACTGGAAGCTCAATGGCTCGATCGCGGAGTCGCTGGCGCTCGCCACCGAGGTGCGCAACGGCGTGGCAGCGCTGCGGGACGCCGACGTGGCGGTGGCGCCGAGCTTCACCGCGCTCTACGCAGTGGCCAAGCGGCTCGAGGACGGCCCGGTCATGGTGGCGGCCCAGGACTGCTTCTGGGACGACAAGGGCGCCTTCACCGGCGAGGTGGCGCCCTCACAGATCGCCGACGTCGGCTGCAAGCAGGTGATCGTCGGCCACTCCGAGCGGCGACAGCTCTTCGGTGAGCTGGACGCGGCCGTCAACCTCAAGGCGCGCGCCGCCCTGCGGGTCGGCCTCACGCCCATCATCTGCATCGGGGAGACGCTGGCCGAGCGCGACGCGGGCGAGACGCTCGGCCGCGTTCAGGCGCAGCTCGACGCCGCGCTGGCCGAGATGAGCGATGACGAGCTCGGACGCCTGGTGATCGCCTATGAGCCGGTGTGGGCCATCGGCACCGGGCGGAACGCCACGCCGGCTCAGGCGCAGGAGGTGCATCATTTCATTCGCACCCGCTTCGCCACCCGCGCGTCGGCGCCGGCGGCTAAATTGCGCATCCTCTACGGCGGCAGCGTCAAACCGGACAACGTCCGCGCGCTCATGGCCGAACCCGACGTCGACGGCGGGTTGGTCGGGGGAGCATCGCTGTCGGCCGAATCGTTCGTTCGCATCGTAAAAGAGGGCTCTGGGTCATGATCACGTTTCTCACCGTCATCCACGTTGTCGTCTGTCTGTTCCTCATCCTGGTCGTTCTGCTGCAAGCCGGTAAGGGCGGCGGCATGGGGATCGCGTTCGGCGGCGGCGGCGGCGGCAGCCAGACCGTGTTCGGCTCGTCGGGGGCGGGGAATTTCCTGACCCGGCTCACCTCGGTCACCGCGTTCATCTTCCTGGTCACCTCGCTCGGGCTGGCGCACTTCTCGAGCCAGCAGGACTCGAGGCGCCTGCAGCGATTGGCAGAGAAGAAGACGGCAGAGAAGAAGGCCGACGACGCACGCGCCGAGAAGCTCAAGGTGGATCTGGAGAAGGCGCGCGAGAGCGTCCAGAAGACCACCGGCGGCAACGCCGTGGCCCTCCCCCGCCCCGCCGGCTCGCAGACGAGTGAGCCGACGGCGCCCGCCGCCCCCACCAAGGCCGAGACCAAGCCCGGCAAGGCCGAGAAGCCGGCCACGCCGAGCGACACGGAGGCGGCGCCGGCGGCGGCGACCCCGCACAAGCACAAGCGCGGCGCGGCAACGACCGACGGTGACACCGCCAGACCGGCCGCGAAGCCCGAGGCTCCCAAGCCCGACAAGCCCGCCCCGGCGCCCGCGCCCGCCAACGAGTAGACTGTCAGGCGGGATGCCGCTGCCGTTCGTCAAGGCCGAAGGGACGGGGAACGACTTCGTCGTGGTCGACCTGCGCCCCGGCCAGCCGGCGGCGGCCCGCGCGGCCGCCCTTCAAGACCCGGCGGTGGTGCGGGAGATCTGCGACCGCCACTTCGGCGTGGGCGCGGACGGCGTGCTGGCCATCCTGCCGAGCACGACCGGCGACGCGCGCATGCGCGTGCTCAACGCCGACGGCAGCGAGGCGGAGATGTGCGGCAACGGCCTGCGCTGCGTGGCCAAGGTGCTGTACGAGTCCGACCCGGCGCTGCGGCGGCCGACGTTGAAGATCGAGACCGGCGCCGGCCTGCTCACCTGCCTGCTGGACGTCGAGCGGGGTGCCGTGGGCAGCGTGACCGAGGAGATGGGCCGGCCGCGCCTCACCCGGACGGAGATCCCGCTGGCCCCGAGCGGCGATACGCGCGCGCTGCGCGAGCCAATCCGCGCGCGCGATCGTGAATTCCGCTTCACCGCCGTCTCGATGGGGAACCCGCACGCCGTCATCTTCGTCGAGGGCGACGAGGATCTGCGGGCGCTGGCCACCACCTACGGCCCGGTCCTCGAGGTCGCGGGACAGTTTCCCAATCGGACCAACGTCGAGTTCGCGCGCGTGCGCCGCCAGGAGATCGAGCTCGTCGTCTGGGAGCGCGGCAGCGGGCTCACCCTCGCCTGCGGCACCGGCGCCTGCGCGACCGTGGTGGCCGCCTGCCTCGAGGAGCGGTTGGTGCCCGGCACCGAGACCCAGGTCCACCTCCCCGGTGGCACCCTGGTGATCACCGTGGCGCCCGACTACGCCGGCGTTCGCCTGTGTGGTCCCGCGCGCATCGCGTTCCGGGGGACGCTCGACGACGCTCTCGGCCGGCGCTGAGGGCCCTCCCCCTTTCGCGCGTCAGCGGTAACGAAGCGCGACCAACGTCATGTCGTCGATCTGCTCGGTCATGAAGCCCCGCACTTCGCCCATGAGGCGCTCGCGGAGCTCCTCGAGGCCCAGACCGGCCGCCTTCTCGAAGGCGGCGCGTAAGCGCGGCAGCCCGAACATCTGCTTGGCGCGGTTCCGCGCCTCGGTGACACCGTCGCTGTGGAGCAAGATCGTGTCGCCGGGCTCGAGCAGGCACTCCTGATCGCTGATCGTCCCCGGCGGCACCTCGGGGAGGATGCCGGCCCAGATCCCTTGCGTCTTGATCTGCTCGCAAGCCCGGCGGCGGGCCCGGTAGATGAGGATGTCTTCGTGCGCGCCGGCGAACACCAGGCGCCCGCGATCCTCGTAGCGTATGAGCGTCAGCGTGGCGTGCTCCTCGCGACCGAGGCGCATCCGCACGTTGTCGTAGAGGACGGCGTTGAGCACCGCCCAGACCTGGGCGGGAGAGGCCTTCGGGTCGTCGCGCGTGGTCGCCGAGACGATGCTCTGGATCATCATCATCACCAGCCCGGCGTGCAGGCCGTGGCCGGCCACGTCGCCGATCCCGATCCAGCCGCCCCCCTCGCAGGGAAGGATGTCGAAGTAATCGCCGCCGGCCTCGGTCGCCGGGACCATCGAGGCGGAGATCTCCAGCCGCGAGATCCGCCGGCTCTTGGGCAGGATGCCCATCTGGATCCCGGCGGCCAGCTCGATCTCGTGCTGCAGCCGGGCCCGCTCGGCCCGTTCGCGCTTGGTCACCTCGGCGACCAGCCGCTCCTGCAGCGCCGTCGCCTTGAGGGCGGCGCTGACCTGCTCCGGGATCTCCTCGCAGACGATGGCGCGCGGGGGATCCATCTCGAACAGACACCAGCCGAGCGCCTCGTTCTTGAAGCAGAGCGGCTGCACCATGAGCGTGTGGCGCACGGGCGGCTTGGCCGCCTCGGGGACCAGCTGGCCGGCGCGGAAAGGGATCCCCTCGTCGAAGGTGCGCAGGCCCCGCTCCCGATCCCAGGCGACGATCAGGCGGCACTGGTCCTCGCTGATCGGCGCGTGGTTTGAGGTGTGGATGACGACCGCGGCGCTGGAGATGCGCAAGGTCGGCAGATGCGCCGCCAGCGCGCGCCCGATCGCCGCGCGGTCGAGCGAGGTGAGCACGTCGCCGCCCAGCTCCCCGAGCACGCGGAACGTCGCCTCGGTCTCGAGCCGCCGGCGGCCCTGGATCCGCTCGGAGTGCTCTCCGATGAGCAGGTGCGCCCGCTCGAAGATCGACTCGGCGAACAGCAGCTTCGCCGGCTCGCGGCCCAAATCGCGCTCGACTTCGCGCCGCAGCGTCGCGACCGGCTGGTGCCAGGTGCTGACGTTGCCCCCCTCGGCCGCGCGCGACACCACGGCGTCGACGGTGGCCAGGAAGCGCTCGCCCCGCCCCTCGTCGAGGTCAGCGAGCAGCGAAGCGACCATCCGCTCGGCCCAGTCGGCCGGCAGCGAGGTCTCCAGCGCGGGCCCGCTGGCGGCGGCGGCGTTGGCCCAGGCGGCGGGGCCCCGGGCGCGAGGATCGGCCTGCAGGCCCGCGTCCGGCTCCGCCCGCCGGGCGCCGCGGAAACAGCCACACGACTGCCGGATCATCGGGGTCGTCTCCAGCACGGCGTCGCCGACCAGCGCGTCGCCCCCGGCCCGCGCCAGCACCGCGCGTACCGCCGCGATACCCAGCTGGCGTGGGGGCTGGCGGACGGTGGTCAGCGGCGGCGTGGCGAACCGGGCCTCGTCGATGTCGTCGAAGCCGACCACCGAGACGTCCTCGGGGACGCGCAAGCCCCGCGACGACAGCGCCTCGATCGCGCCCAACGCCATCCAGTCGTTGGCCCCCACGATGGCGTCGCACGCCGTCCCCCCACCGTCGAACAACGTGGCGACCGCCTTCTGACCGGCGGCGAACTGAAAATCGCCCGGAATCAACAACCGTTCGTCGAGCCTGAGCCCGCAATCTCGATGTCCGAGGCGGTAGCCGGCGAAACGCCGCTCGGCCTCCCGCCCGTGGCCTGCCACGAAGGCGATTCGCTTGCGACCGTGCACCTCGATCAGGTGGCGCGTGAGCGTGCGGACGCCGGTCGAGTTGTCGACGGTCACGCAGGGATAGCCCGGCTCGCGCGCGCCGATGGTCAGCGCCGCCCGCACGTCGAGGCGCTCGAGCAGGACCTTGACCACCGGGTCGCCGTCCTCGGCGCCCAGCGTCCCCTTGACGATGATGACGGCGTCGAGATCGCGCGCGGTGGGGAGGCCGTAGATGAAGTTCCTCGGATCGTCGAGCGAGATGTTGCCGCCCGCCAGGCAGTAGAGGTTCACGCCGCGGGCGCGACACTCCTGGTGAACGCCGACGATGATCTCGTCCTGATAGGCATAGCTGCCGCCGCGCAGGAAGAGGCCGAGGCGCGGGGTGCTCATTCTCGTTGCCGGGCGAGGGTGGTCATGGTCATCCAGAGCGGCTTCCGCCGAGCGCCACGACGCCCACGGTCACCGCAGCCGCCATCGGACGCTCGGCCGCTGGCCTTGAGGGCCGCCGCAATTTGAGCGACCGGGCTCAAGCCAACCTCCCGTCCAGCCGTAAGAAAACTTCAGGGGGAACGAGATAGGTGAACCTTGCGCTCGCTGGATACACCCTGACCGCGACGGTCCGGGAGACCCAAAGCGCCACCTTGCTCCGAGGTGTGCGGGAGTCCGACGGCGCGCGCGTGGTGGTCAAGCTGCTCCGCGCCGAGCATCCCACCGGGGCGCAGATGGCCCGCCTCCGCCACGAGCACGCCCTGCTCTCCGGGCTCGACCTGCCGGGCGTGGTGCGGACGTTCGGCCTCCTCAAGCACGGACGCGGCGAAGCGCTCGTGCTCGAGGACCTCGGCGACAGGTCCGTCGAGTCGCTGTTTCGGGAACGGCGTCCGACGCTGGCGGAGTTCCTCGACGTGGCGATCGGCATGGCCGGCGCGGTGGCGGCCCTCCACGGGCGCGCCATCATCCACAAGGACATCAAGCCTCATCACTTCCTGGTCGGCGGGGCGGGCCTCAAGATCATCGATCTCGGCATCGCCACCCGCCTGTCGTCCGAGGCCCAGGCCGCGACCAGCGCGAACCTCCTCGAGGGGACGCTGGCCTATATGTCGCCCGAACAGACCGGGCGGATGAACCGCAGCCTCGATCGGCGCACCGACCTCTATTCGCTGGGTGTGTGCTTCTACCACCTGCTGACCGGCCGGCTGCCGTTCGAGGCCAGCGATCCACTCGAGCTGGTCCACGCCCACATCGCGCGCGCCCCCCGATCGGTTCACGACCTCGCGCCCCAGGTCCCGCGAATCATCTCCGACATCGTGCTCAAGCTGATGGCGAAGGCCGCGGAGGATCGCTATCAGAGCGCGAGCGGCCTCAACGCCGACCTGGAGGCCTGTCGCGACCGCCTGACACAAGCCGCGGAGATCGTCCCTTTCCCGCTCGGCCAGAAGGACGTCTCGGGCGAGCTCTCGATCCCGCCCAAGCTCTACGGCCGGGCCGGCGAGCTGGCCACGCTCCAGGCGGCCTTCGAGGCCGTGCGCCGCGGCGGCTGTCGCCTGCTCGTCATCTCCGGCTACTCGGGGATCGGCAAGAGCGCGCTGGTGAACGAGATCCGCAAGCACCTCGGCCCCGGCGGGGCCTTCGCGGCGGGAAAGTTCGATCAGCTGAACCGCTCGATCCCCTTCGCGGCGCTGGCCAGCGCCTCCCGCGCGCTCGTCCGCTCGGTCCTCGCCGAGCCGCCGCACGTGCTGGCCGCGGTGGCCGGACGCCTGCGCGAGGCGGTGGGGAGAAACGGAAAGCTGATCGTCGAGCTGGCGCCGGAGCTGGAGCTGGTGCTCGGCCCCCAGCCGCCGGTCACGCCGATGGGCCCCACCGAGTCGCAGGCGCGCTTCGAGCTGGTTTTCCGCCAGTTCCTGCAGGTGTTCGCCGACGAGGAGCACCCGCTGGCGCTGTTCCTCGACGACCTGCAGTGGGCGGACGCGGCGTCACTGCGGCTGCTCCGCCAGCTCCTGACCGGTGGCCAGTGCGCGCACCTGCTGGTCATCGGCGCCTACCGCAACAATGAGACCAGCGAGCTGCATCCTCTGCTCTTGACCCTGGGCGAGCTGCGCAAGGCGGCCGTCGTCATCGACGAGCTCGTCCTTCGGCCGCTCGATCGCGAGGCGGTCACCATGCTGATCGCCGACACGCTGCGCCTGCCGGGGGCGGAGGTCGGCCCTCTGGTGGAGACGCTGCTTCGCAAGACGAACGGCAACCCCTTCTTCCTGCAGCAGTTCCTGACCGCCCTCGCCGAGCAGCAGCTCCTCCGCTTCGACACAGCGGCGCGGCGGTGGACCTGGGACGAGACCCGCATCGAAGCGGCGGTCGCCGCCGACAACGTCGTCGACCTCCTGCTGGCGCGCCTCCGCCGGCTGCCGGAGGCGGCGCGCCGCGTGCTCACGCTCGGTGCCTGCATGGGGCAGGAGTTCGATCTCGCCACTCTCTCCCTCATCTGGCAGCGCTCGGTCGCCGATCTGGGCGCCGGGGTGTGGGAGGCGCTGCGCGAGGGCCTGGTGATCCCGCTCGACGCCAGCTACCGCTACCTCGCCGAGTCCGCCAAGGGGGACGGCGATCTCGGCGAAGCGCTCCACTCCCGCTACCGCTTCCTGCACGATCGCGTCCAGCAAGGGGCCTATGAGCTGATCGAGGCCGACGAGCGGGCCGAGATCCACCTGCGCCTCGGCCGCTTGCTCCTCGGCCCCGCCGATGGCGAACCGACCGACGACAGCCTGTTCGAGGTCGTGCGGCAGCTGAACCTCGGCGCGGTGCTGCTCGCGAAGAGCGAGGAGCGCCACCGCCTCGCCCGCTTCAACCTCCGCGCCGCCATCCGCGTGGCCGGCTCGGGCGCCCACAGCACGGCCCTGCCGTTGCTGCGCCGCTGCCTCGAGCTCCTGGGCCCCGACGCCTGGGAGGCCGACCACGAGACGGCGCACCGCGCGCATCTCGGTCTCGCCGAGTGCGAGTTCATGAGCGGCAACGTCGCCGGCGCGCTGCAGGCGCTCGATGTCGTCGAGGCGCGCAGCCGGACCGTGCTCGAGCGGGTCGCCGGCCGCGAGATCCGGATCGTCATGCTGGCCAGCGCCGCCAGCGGCATGCTGGACGCGGTGGCCTGCGGGATCGAGACGGCCCGCATGCTGGGCGCCGAGTTCCCGGCCGACGACGCGGCCATCGGTCCCGCGATCGGCGCCGAGCTGGGGGCGCTCAAGGCGCTGCTGGCCGAGCGCAGCGTGGAGTCGCTGCTCGACCTGCCCACGATGGCCGATCCCGAGAAGCGCGCCCTCGTCGACGTCCTGTTCAAGACCAACGCGCCCGCCTTCATGACCAAGCCCGAGGTCTCGGTCCTCATCGGCCTCAAGGCGGTGCGCCTGGCGATCGAGCACGGCAACGCGCCGATGTCGCCCTACTTCTACGACAACTACGGCATCATCAACAACGCCACGGGCGGCGACCTGGACGTCAGCTTCCGCTTCGGCAAACTCGGCATCGACCTCCTGCAGAAGCCGGGCTACGCCGAGATCGAGAGCTCGACCCACTTCCTGTTCGGCGCCTTCAACTCCCACTGGCGGCGCCCCATCGCCATCAGCCAGGAGCACCTGCGGCACGCGGTGAAGGCGGGCCTCGACAGCGGCGCCTACCTGCACGTGGCCTGGGCGGTGCTGATCGGGATGTACTACCGGCTCTACCGCGGGGAGAGCATCCCCGAGATCCTGGCCGACCTGCCGCAGTCGATGGATCTCTTGCGGCGGGCGGAGAACCCGGCCGCCCAGATGCTGCTCAGGGTGCTGGAGCAGAGCCTGAAGGCGCTCAGCGGAGGGACCGCCAGCCCCACCAGCCTCGACGGAGACGGCTTCGACGAGGCGGGCTACCTCGAGGCGGCCAAGAAGATCCGCGTGCTCTGGGTCTACTACCACGTCATCAAGCTTCCGCTCGTGTTTCACGCGGGCGAGTACCAGCGGGCGCTCGACCTCGCCGAGGCGGCGCTGCCGCTCATGCCCGGGATGTTCTTCGTGACCGAGCACGCCCTCTATCGTTCGCTGGCCCGCGCCGCGCTGGCGGCCGAGGAGACGGGCGACGCGCGGGCGGCCGCGCTGGCGGTCCTGCGCCAGGAGGAGGAGACCTTCCGGCGCTGGGCGGAGGCCTCGCCGGCCAACCACGCGCACCGCCACGCGCTGGTCGCCGCAGAGATCGCCGGGCTGGCCGGCGAGACCGAGCAGGCGATGGCGCTCTACGACCGCGCGATCACCCTGGCGCGCGAGAACGGCTTCGTCTATCACGAGGCCGAGGCCAACGAGCTCGCCGGCAAGTACCACCTCGGCAAGCAGCGGACGGCCATCGCGCGGGCCTACCTGCGGGAGGCCTGCTACGGCTATCAACAGTGGGGCGCCCAGACGAAGCTGCGCCAGCTCGTCGACCGCCACCCCACCCTCCTCGGCGGCTTCGAGCAAGCGGGGGCCGCGCGCGCCGCCGCGCCGGCCACCACCACCCACTCCAGCACCACCGACACCTCCCGGGGGCTCGATCTGGTGACCGCGGTGCGTGCCACCCAGGCGCTGGCCGGCGAGCTCGAGCTCGGCAGCCTGCTCGAACGGTTGATGCGGGTGATCGTGGAGAACGCCGGCGCCCAGCGCGGGATCCTGGTCCTCGACCACGAGGGCCGGCTGGAGGTCGAAGCCCTGGTGACCGTCGAGCAAGCGGAGGTCAAGCTCGGCCTGCGCGAGCCGATCGAGCGCTCGACCCTCCTCGCGGCCAGCGTCGTCCAGTACGTCTCGCGCAGCAAGGAGGCCCTGGTCCTCCCCGACGCCGCGGCCGATCCCCGCTTCGCGCGCGATCCCTACGTGGTCAACCACCGGCCACGCTCGGTGCTCTGCCTGGCGATGCAGCACCAGGGCCGCCTCGTGGGGGTGCTCTACCTGGAGAACAACGCGGCGACCAACGCCTTCAGCGTCGAGCGCGTCGACCTGCTGCACTTCATCGCCGCGCAGGCGGCGGTGGCGGTGGAGAACGCGACGCTCTACGGCGAGCTGCGCGCCGCGACCGACCAGCTCCGGCGCGCCAACGACACCCTCGAGGTCCAGGTCGCCGAACGGACCGAGGAGCTACGCCGGACCTTGGCCGAGCTGTGGAGCGAGATGGATCTCGCCCGCAAGATCCAGACGGTTTTGTTGCCGAGCGAGACCCGCTTCCGCGACTATGAGGTGTCGGCGATGATGGTCCCCGCCTCCACGGTGGGCGGCGACTACTACGACATCATCCGCACCGACGGGTCCGACTGGGTCCTCATCGGCGACGTCTCCGGGCACGGCGTGACGGCCGGCCTCACCATGATGATGATCCAAACCGCCATTCGCACCGTCATCCTGGGCGGTGGCCCCCAGGCCGAGCTCACCCCGGCCCAGGTCCTGAGCAAGGTCAACAACGCCGTCCGCGGCAACCTCCAGAAGGTCGATCAGGACCACTACATGACCATCACGGGCCTCCAGCTCGAGGGAGGGTCCGTCCGCTACTCGGGGCTTCACCAGGACATCCTCGTCTACCGGGCCGCCGCGCGGGCGGTGGAGCGGGTCGAGACCCGCGGGATGTGGATCGGCCCGGTCGACGACATCGCGCCGCTGCTGCGCGACGACACCCTCGAGCTCGCGCAGGGCGACATCGTCCTGCTCTTCACCGACGGCATCACCGAGGCGGTGGTGAGCGGACGCCGGCTGGGAACCGAAGGCCTCGCCTCCGTCTTCCACCAGCTCGCCGCCGACGGCCAGGACAACGGCGGTATCCTGCGCGGGATCATGCAGACCATGCAGGGCGCCCCGCAGGACGACGTGACCATGATGGCGGTGCGCTACCTTCCGCAGGCGGCCTGAACATGAAAGCCCACCTCGAGCTCACCTTCCAGCCCATGTGGCCTCACGTGCGCCAGATCCGCCAGCAGGTGGCCGCCGCGCTGGAATCCTACGGGCCGCAGCTGCGCAGCGCCGCGGTGATGACCGCCTCCGAGCTGGTGGAGAACGCCATCAAGTACGGGGAGAACGTGGCCGCCGCGCCCAGCGTGACGTTCGCTCTCGAAGCGACCGGTGGCCGGATCTCCATCCGGGTCGCTAACGGCTCGACCAACGGGGCCGGCGTGGCGGAGCTCGCACGCCGGGTCAAGGACATGGCCGCCGCCCCGAACAAGCAGGCCCTCTACATGGCCCGCCTGGAGGAGCTGCTGGCCCATTCCGACGACAGCGGCAAGCTCGGTATTTACCGGATCGGGTTCGAAGGGGGCTTCGATCTCGCGCTCGACTACAGCAACGACGTGGTCATCGTGACCGCAACAAGGAACGCCGATGGCTGAACAGAAATGGCAATTCGAACAAGACGGCCTGGTCATCAACGCCTCTCGAACGAACGGGAGGGGGACCGTGACCTGGTGCGGCGTCAGCGACTCCCGCACGCCCGCGCTTTTCCTCCGCCCCATCCTGCGCGAGCTATCGGAGAAGCTCAAAGGGGCCGAGGTCACCGTCGACTTCTCCAAGCTCGAATACATGAACTCGGCCACCGTCTCGCCGCTCATCAACTTCGTCAAAGCCCTGGACGGCACCTGTGCGCGCACCCTGGTCCTCTTCTCGGACACCGATTGGCAGCGGACGCACCTGCAGTGCATGCGCGCCATCGCCACGACGCTCCGGAACACGCAGGTCACCAGCACGCCCGCCTGACTTGCTCGCCCTCGCCACCTCGCCTGGACCGCGCCTCGCTCGCGCGGCCAGGGGCGCGGCCGCCCAACAAGAGGGGGTCGGGGGGGCCAGCGATCGGCGGGCCGGATCAGCGGCCGAGGGGCGCCCGCGCGGAGGCGGCCACGTCCTCGACCGGATCGAGGCAGAGGCGCTCGAGGGCGTTCCGGGCGATCGGGTGGGGACAGGAAGCCATGGCCTTGGCGACGGTCAGACGGACCCGCGGATCGGCGTCCCGCAGCGCCACACCCACCCGGCGCAGCGCGGAGCTGGTCCCCAGGCGGACCAGGGCGCGGACGGCGTGCCGGCGGACGCGGGGATCGCGGTGGCCGAGCTGCTGCGCGATGAAGGGCTCGACGCCGGGTGATTCGATCCCTCCCAGCGCGTCGATGGCGTAGGCCTTCTGCGCGGCGTCGCAGGTCCCGAAGGTCTCGATCACCTTCGGGATCACCCGATCGTCGCCGTTCCGGCCCAGCACCCGGATGACGTCACGCCGCAGCTCCGGGTCGCGCTCGAGGAGGCGCAGCAGCGCCTGGCGGACGCGCTCGCCCGGCGGATCGGTCAGCGCAGCCAGGGCGGCGCGGCGAACGGTGACCGACGGGTCGGCCAGCAGCGGCTCGAGGGCTCCCGCCAGATCGGGCCCCCGCTGGGCCGTCAGGCAGGCGACCGCGGCGGTACGGACCTCGACCCGCGGGTCGCGCAGGCACGCCTCGAGGAAGCTGCGCTGCAGGGGGTGAGGGTTGGCGCGCATGATCGAGAGGACGGTCTCGAGCTGCGCGGAGAAGCGCTGGGGGTTCCGCAGCATCGCGGTCGAGACGAGATGCGCGTCCATCCGGCAGAGCGCCTCGACCACCGCCGTCCGAACCGCCCTCGACGGATCGTCCAGTCGCTCGACGATCTGAGCGATCCCCTCGGCGTGGTGCAGCCGGGAGAGGAGCCGCGCCACGGCGGCCCGGATCGCCTCATCGGGATCGGCGAGCAGCGCCGTCAACGCCGGGGCGGCGCCTCCGAAGACGACGCTCGCCAGCGCCAGGCAGGCGTAGCGGCGCACGTTCTTGTCCCGGTGCGACAGCGCTCCGGTGAGATAGGGTGCCAAAGGCGCCCCGATGTCGGCGGCGGCGAACAGGAGGTCCTCGGCCAGCCGCTCGTCGGCCGCGGCGGCGATCATGGCCGGGAAGCAGGAGCGAAGGCGCAGGCAGCGAACGAGCTCGATCGCCGCCTCCACGCCGGAGAGCAGGCCGTCCGCGCTGTCGCCGAGATCGGGCGGCGCGCGCAGGATCTCGATCAGGCGGGGGGCCAACGTCGTGTCGGCACGCCCGGAGAAGGCGACCCAGAAGGTCAGATCGTGCAGCACCGAGGTGTCGGGGAGCTGAGCGAGCGCGTTGCCCAACGCGCGCACGTAGAGCGAGAAATCGTGCGGCGCGGCGGCCCCTTCCAGGCGCCGGACCAGCTCCTCGACGACCTCCAGCCCCCCCACCTTGCCGAGCGCGCTGAGGACGCCGTCCCGCACCTGCTCGTCGCCCAGGAGCTGCATGAGCGTCCGGGCGCTGCGCGGATCGCCGATCTCCCCCAAGGTGTGGACGACCGCGAACCGCAGCCAGACGTCCCGGCCCAGCAGGCCGTCGAGAGCAGACAGCGTGGAGCTCGCCCGCAGCGCGCCCAGGCTCTCGATGGCCGCCTGACAGACGTTGATGTCCGGGTGGGAGAGCAGCCGGGCCAGGTGGGGCACGGCGGACTGATCCAGCGTCTTCCCCAGCGTGCTGGCGGCGAACATGATCACCTCGGGGTCGGGATCGCTGAGCGCGCGCACGAGCGCCGGGACGCTGCGACGCCCGGCCTTTCCCAGCGCCTCGAGCGCGGCGTTGCGTCGCGCCGCATTGTCGACGGCGATGAGGTGGACGAGCCCCTCGGGATCGGCAGACTCCGCCGCCTGCGCGATGGCCCGCTCGCGCTGTCCGCGATCCAGGCCGTCGACGGCGAGCAGAAGTGCCTCGCTGAGCGACTGCCCGATGCTGCTGTCCCCAGAGAGGTTCACCGGTCGAGCCCGACATCGGTGGGTTCCCCCGGTAAGTTGAGCCGGCCGCTGGCCTTTCAGCGCCTGGCGCCCGTCCCCCGCCCGCCTCCAGTTTCGGCGCCGAGCCGCCGATGCGTCAGACCGCGGCAATGGATATCGATCGTGGAGCGCTGCTCCAACTCTTCCTCACCGACTCCGAAGAAGACCTCGGCCGTCTGGAGGTCGAGGTGCTGGCGCTCGAGAGCCGTCCCAACGACGCCACCATCGACGGCATCTTCCGGATCGCCCACACCCTGAAGGGGAACGCGGCCATCCTGTCGCTGGACAGCTTCGCGCGGATGGCGCACGCGATCGAGGACGTCCTGCACGCGGTGCGCACGCGCCGGCTCGCCATCAGCGGCGACCTGGCGAGCTCGCTGCTGGCGGGCGTCGACGCCCTCCGGGGCATGCTGGCGGCCCTGCGCGCCGGGCAGACGGAGGATCTCGGGCTGCACGCCGGCCTGGAAGCGGAACTTTCGGCCTGGGTCGCGCGCGCCAAGGGCAACGACGACATCGCAGGACCGACCGACACGACGCCGCCCGTCCGCGAGCCGAGCCCGGCCGAGCCGACCGTCGGCGCGACCGGGGGCACCGCGCTCCGGATCGACATGACCAAGCTCGATCAGCTCCTGGGCCTCGCCTCGCGCGCGCTGGTCTTGCAGGGGCAGATGGGGACGGCCTTGCTCGAGTCCGGCGCAGCGGACGGCGACCTGCTGGAGATCCACCAGCGGAACGAACGCTTGTTGATGGAGCTGCAGGACTGGGTGATTGACGCCCGGATGGTCCCGGTCTCGACGTTGTTTCGTTCGCACACCCGGACGGTGCGGGACGCGGCGCGCGCCCAGCAGAAGCAGGTCCGGCTGCAAGTGGAAGGGGAACGGGTGCGCGTCGACACCGGAATCGGCGAGAGCGCCCGCGACGTCCTCACCCACCTGGTCAGAAACGCCATCGACCATGGCATCGAGGCGCCGGCCATCCGCGCGGCACGGGGGAAGAACCCCGAGGGGACCATCACCCTGCGGGCCGCCCAGAACGGCAACCAGGTGGTGATTCAGGTGGCCGACGACGGGGGCGGGTTCAACCTGGGAAGGATTCGGCAACGCGCCCGCCAGCTCGGCCGGGCCAACGTGGAGGCGATGTCGGTGGAGGAGCTTCACCGGTTGGTGTTCGAGCCCGGCTTCTCCACCGCCGAGAAGGTCACGGAGATGTCGGGACGCGGCGTCGGCATGGACGTGGTGCGACGAAACGTCGAAGACCTGCACGGCACCGTCGACGTCGAGAGCGTCGAGGGGATGGGGACCACCATCGAGCTTCGCCTCCCCCTCAACCTCTCGGTGATCGAGGGCTTCTGGGTGGATGTGTCGGGGACCGACTACGTGCTGCCGCTCGACGACGTGGTCGAGTGTCTCGAGCTGCCGCCCGAGCGCCGCTCACGGACCGAGAGCGACGGGATCATCGACCTGCGGGGCGAGCCGCTGGCTTGCTTGAACCTGCGCGACGTCCTGGCCCCCGGCGCCTCCGGGCGGCCGCTCGAGCAGGTGGTGGTCGTCCGCCACCGTTTGCACCGCGTCGGTCTGGCCGTCGACGCCATCCGCGGCGAGCGCCAGACGGTCATCAAACCCCTGGGGCGGCTGTTTCGCGCCGTGGCCGGCATCTCCGGCTCGACGATGCGCCCCGACGGGAGCGTGGCTTTCGTGATCGACATCGCCCGCCTGCTTCGTTCGGTGGGACGACAAGGGACCGCCATGGCGGCGGGGGTCTGAAACGTGAACCGGAGACAGCCCATGACGGTGAGCTCGAGATGAAGTCCCGATTGGTTACCCGCCTCGTTGCCTTGTGCCTGCTGGCCCTGGCCACCGGAGCCGCCGGCGCGACGGCGCTCCTCTGGCCAGAGCTGCGGCTCGGAGCAGCCCCGGCCTGCCTCTGCCTGTTGGCCATCACGGCGATCGTCGCGCGACAAGTCACCCGAGCTCTGGCGCAGTCGATCAACCAGATCTCCGAGACGCTGAGTCGTCTGGCCAAGGGAGATCTCGACGCCCCGGTCCCCGAACTGGGCAACATCGAGGAGCTCCGCCGAATGTCTCGCCAGTTCGGTGAGTTCGTCTCCGAGGTGACCCGCGTCCTGACCAGCGTCCGCTCGGCGGCCAACGCGCTGGTGGCCGCCTCTTCGCAGGTCTCCTCGGCGTCGCAGGCGCTGTCGCAGGGGACCACCGAGCAGGCGACCTCGGTCCAGGAGATCACCGCCAACCTCGAGCAGATGAACGCCATCATCAACCAGAACGCCTCCAACAGCAGCGAGACCCGGCGGATCGCGGTCAAGGGGGCGCGCGAGGCCGAGGACGGCGGCAAGGCGGTGCAGGAGACCGTCGTCGCCATGCACAAGATCGCCGATCGGGTGAGCATCATCGAGGAGATCGCCCGCCAGACCAACCTGCTGGCGCTCAACGCCGCCATCGAGGCGGCGCGCGCCGGCGACCAGGGGCGTGGCTTCTCGGTGGTCGCCGCCGAGGTGCGCAAACACTCCGAACGGAGCCAGGCCGCCGCCAAGGAGATCGGCGAGCTGGCCACCTCCAGCGTCCGCATCGCCGAGCGCTCGGGGTCGTTGCTCGGCGAGCTGCTGCCGTCGATCCGCAAGACCGCCGAGCTGGTCGAGGAGGTCGCCGCCGGGTCCAACGAGCAGGCGACCGGCGTGCAGCAGATCAACCGCGCGATGAGCCAGGTCGACCAGGTGACCGAGCGGAGCGCCACCGCGGCCGAACAGCTGGCCTCGACGGCCGAGGAGATGACCGCCCAGGCGCATTCCTTGCGGGATCTGGTCTCCGCCTTTCACAAGAGCGGCGCCCCGGAGCGCTCGCTCAAGTCGAGCGGCGCCCGTTACACCAACGGCTCGGGCGCGATCGCGGCGCCCGCGAGCCCGACCTCCACCGATCCCGACTTCCGTCCGTTCTGAGTCGCGCACCATGATGGCCACCCTCGCCCCCCACCAGTACGTGAGCTTCAGCCTCATGGGGGAGGAGTACGCGCTCAAGATCCATCACGTTCGCGAAATCATCGCCTTCGAGCCGATCACCGCCGTCCCCTCGATGCCGCCCGTCGTCCGCGGTGTGTTGAACCTGCGCGGGTTCGTCGTTCCCATCATCGACCTGCCGGTGAAGTTCGGCCTCGCTCCCACACCGCTCGACGCCGCGACCTACCTGGTCATCGTCGATCCTGCCTGGAGCGGCGAGACCGTTCGTCTCGGGCTGGTCACCGCGGAGCTCGGCCGCGTGATCGAGCTGCGCGACGACGAGATCAAACCGGTCCCCGACTTCGGCACCCGCATTCAGTCGGAGTACCTGCTGGGGGTGGCGCAGATCGACGGCCGGACGGTGCTTTTCCTCGACACCGACCGCCTGCTCTCGCCCGCCGAGATCCTCCGCGTCACGGCCCTCGAAGGTCTGGCTTCCCCCTCCGACGCCGCGAAGCCGGACCCGACCCGCGGCGAGAGGGGTGAGGCCCGAGGCGGATGACGCCTGTCCGCGACGCGCTCGCCGGCCCCCCGTCCCAACCGCTGACCGAAATCAGCGACGACGAGTTCACGCTGTTTCAGACGCTCATCTGCCGAGAGGCGGGCATCCACCTGGCCCCGACCAAGAAGCCGATGCTGGTCAGCCGGCTCATGCGCCGGGTCGGTGCCCTCAAGCTCCCGACGTTCGGCGAGTACTACCACTACGTCATCCGCGACGGCAACGAGCTGGTCCGTCTGCTCGACGCCGTCTGCACCAACGAGACCTGGTTCTTCCGCAACCCCAGACACTTCTCGTTCGTGAAGGAGACACTCTGTCCGGCGTGGCAGGCCGACGCCGAGGCGGGAAAGCGTCCTCGTCGGATCTCGCTCTGGAGCGCGGCCGCCTCGAGCGGCGAGGAGCCCTTTTCGCTGGCCATGGTGCTGCTGGATGCCCTGCCCGGCTGGGACCTGCAGATCCTGGCCACCGATCTCTCGTCGCGCATCCTCGAGCGGGCCCGCGAAGCGACCTGGCCGCTCGAGAAGAGCGGTGACATCCCGCCCGCGTATCTCAAACGCTTCATGTTGCGGGGAACTGGGACTCAAGCAGGGAAGATGCGGGCCGGCCCCGAGATTCGAAACGTCGTCACGTTTCGCCGGCTCAACCTGAACGACGAGATCTGGGCGCTCGACACGGAAGGGAAGTTCGATACGGTGTTCTGCCGCAACGTCCTCATGTACTTCGAGGGTCGCCGTCGAGAGCAGACACTCCGAAAGATCTTGCGGCGGCTCTCCCCGCAAGGGTACCTGTTCCTCGGCGACGCGGAGGGGCTGAACGGCTTCGATGGTCTACGCATGGTCGCCCCTTCGGTCCACACGTCCAGGAACAACACGGTCGCTTTACGCTCGACCGAGGAGACTCCGGTCCGTAAGGAGGTCCCGTGAAGCAGGATTCCCCGCCGCTCATCGACGTGCTGGTCGTCGACGACTCGGCGGTCGTGCGCCAGCTCATGAGCGCGCTGCTCGGCCCGCACGTCGGCATCCGCCTCGCCACCGCGTCCGACCCCGTGGTGGCCATGGCCAAGATGCGGCGGCACCGGCCGAACGTGATCCTCCTCGACCTCGAGATGCCCCGGATGGACGGCATCACCTTCCTCAAGCAGATCATGGCAACCGATCCCTTGCCTGTCGTCGTCTGCTCCGGGTTCGCCGAACCGGGGACGATGCTCGCGATGAAGGCACTGGCCGCCGGGGCCATCGACGTGCTCCCCAAACCGCGCATCTCGCCCACCGGCATCGCCGAAGACAACGGCCTGCTCGACGTCCTGCGCGCCGCCGCCCAGGCCAAGGTGGGTGTGCGCCGGGTTCAGCCTTCGCGAACGATGACGCTACCGGGGATCGCCGGGCCCCCCATCCCCAAGCGCCTCCCCGTCCGTCCCCCGGCGCGCACCGACGTCACCGGGTCGTTCCGCCTGACCAACGACGCCATCGTCGTCATCGGGGCCTCGACCGGCGGGACCGAGGCGCTGCGCGACATCCTGCGCGCGAT
>Ga0134126_10002409_pt1 | contig 23626 bp, 16 predicted proteins | sample KB31752_FD_96881 | JGI IMG/M metagenome (GOLD analysis project Ga0134126, IMG submission 96881) | Terrestrial soil microbial communities with excess Nitrogen fertilizer from Kellogg Biological Station, Michigan, USA - KB3-175-2 | ecosystem: Environmental > Terrestrial > Soil > Unclassified ... | reverse complement strand
CCCCGAGCCGATGACGGCGTCCACGTTGTCCGAGATGGCCTGGTCGTAGGCGTTCTTGATGGTCTCCGGGGAGAGACCGCCGTTGATCCGCTTCACCGTCCAGCCCAGCATCTTGCCGGCGGTCACCAGGTAGTTGCCGAGGTGCACGCAGGACGGGATGGAGCACTGGATGAAGGCAATGGTCTTGCCCTTCGGGACGGCCTTGCCCACCGGGGTGGAGATGCCCACGGCCGTCGGCCGCGGGGTGTACTTGGCCACGGTGGCCTTCGGCGACATCCCGTTGAAGGCGCCGGCGGTGGTCACGGTGGTGGCCGCCAAGGCACCGGCGGCCGCCACGGTGCCCGCGGCGATCGCCCAGCGTCGGGCTCGACCGGCCAAAGACCTGCCAACCACCAACTGTCGGTGCTCCATCGTTCCCCCTTCTCGATTGCCGTTCGAGCGAGCCGACGGCTCCTCCAACGGTCGTAATAACTAGGTTTTATAGCACACTTAGCCCAAATCTGCGCCTCCACAACCCAGCATCAGGGTTAAACATTTGGTTTTTTCTTGCCCGGACACCCGGAGGTGCTCCTCCCCGCCAGAACTGCCGCGTGCTGGCTCACGGCGGCCGACCATCCCCGGCCGCCGCCAAACGTGGCCCGGCGCATCGTGAGTCGGGTCACCACGGAGAGGAACGGCCCACGCCAAGAGCCCTCGGTATCGGGACGGTGCGGCGAGGCTGCTCGCCGACGCCCGACCCGACCACGCTGCCGGCTTCGCTTCGCAGGCAGGGAGCCGAGGCCGACACACCGGGCCCCGTTCGCCTACGAAGGAGAGCACCCCGGGCGGACCCCGCCCCGGCGAACCGGCCGGGGATGGTCAATACCGCTCAGCTCGTCCCTCGATCAACGGATTCGCAGATCGGGGCGTTCAGGTTGCCCCAAGCTTGCCTGTTGCAGGTGGCGTCGGGCCTCCCGGATCGCGCCCTCATCATCGCCTCGCTCGATGTACGCCAGTATTATCCCGTGCTCTTCAGTGCCTCGCCGACGATGTTCCTTGTCCCACCTGTGCAGATCGGGCCTGATCGCCGCCTCGCGGGTCCATACGATCGAGTGCTCGGCGCAAGCCGCCTCCACGGCCCCGAGGATGAGGCTGACGCTCATGTTCCCGCATCCCTGGATCAGCTCTCGGTGAAAGGTCGTGGCCAGCTTGGCCCAGCGGTCACTGTCGGTCATGTGCTCCTCGGACTGCAGTTGAACAGACTTCAGCCGCGGGAGCACGGTCGAATCGCGGTCGGCGCGCATCGCACACATTCCCGCACAGACCGGTTCGATCTCCCGCAGCGCTCCGAGAAGGTCGTCGGGGGGCAGACTCCGTATCCGGAAATAGACCCCCGGACCCGGTTCCACCGGGGTCTCGGGTGGCAGGTGGACCACCGACCCCCCACCCGGACCTCGGCGGATACTGAGTAGACCTTCGGCCTCGAGGGCCTTCAGCGCCAGGCGCATGGACTCCCTGCTCACGCCGAACTCATGACTCAACTGCGCTATCGGAGCCAGCGTCTCCCCGTCACCGACAAGGCCAGACATGATCCGCCCTCGAAGCTCACCGGCGATGGTGGCAACACGCCCTCGCAGCCGTCGCCGCTCATGCGGGCCGTGAGCTGTCCTTACCTCCGGAGGCGGGTGCCACGCTGCCGTGCCAGCGCCTGCCATCGCCGGATCCCTCACCTCAACCGTCCCGGCATGAACTGTTTCGGCCCTCCGTGACGCCATCTGGCCTCTCCGGAACGGCCCCGCAGCCCATCGACTCGAACGTCCTCATCGACTGCTCCACCTACTGTTTCGCCACCGGCGGTAGCTTGACCGTCTTGAGCAGCTTGCTGGCACCGGTAGACGAATACTTGGCGATGGCCACCGTGTGCGTCATGAGATGTGCCCCGTCCGTCCGGTAAGGGCCGCAGACAACGCCGCCGCTGTTGACGCTTAAGCTCTTCAGCACCGCATTCACCTTCGCCGGTGCGTCACTCTTGGCGTTCTCAACCGCCGCCTTGTAGATGAAGACGGAGTCATACGCATTGGCGGCCAGGGATGTTACGGCTGTCTTGTACTTCGTCTCGTATGCCTTTCCGAAGGCCGTGAGCGCCTTCGGCACCCCGGACGCACCGGGAGCACAGCCCCCAGGCGTCACGTACAGGTTATTCAGGGCTGTTCCGGAAGCCAGATGGTACGTCACAACGATGGATCCCGAATCGCTGGACATGATGGGTACATTGAGTCCGTTCTGGGGAGCCTGCTTTAGGAGTACGGCAAGGGGATTTGGGTAGTCCCAGTCAAGAATTGCCTTGGCTCCAGCGGACTTCATCGAGAGAATTGTACTGGTCAGGTCCGTCGCTGTACTCGAATGGTATTTGACGGCAACGGGCTTCAACCCATAACTGGTCAGAGCTTTGATAGATGCCTGGCCCGAACCCGTGCCGTAACTTGTCGTAGTCCCCATAATTCCTATCTTCTTGATCTTCAAGGACTTGACGTAGTAGTTGACTGCCGCTTGGGCATCTTGGCTCGACGAGGAAGGGACGAACCATAGATATTGGCTACTCTGAGGTCCGTTGTACAGCGCCTGCGGATTGGCCGGGGTCTGGGCGAGGATCGGGATCTTCGCCTGATTGATCTCGGATTGGAGGACGGGCAGTTGGGCCGTGGCCTCGAGCCCGATGATGACCGTAGGGCTCTGCTGTACGAGGTTCAGGAACTGCCCTGGTGCCTTCCCGAGTGTGATCGGCGACAGGGGTTCCCTCACATACTGCACCGGCTTGCCGCCAATGCCGCCAGATCGGTTGATGGCGGCAATGGCCATCCGGACCCCGTCGTTGGCGTAGTTCGTTGCCACCGCACTCTCACCCACGATTTCATAGGCCCCACCGATCTTTACCGGAGTGCTCAGGGTGAAGCCGCTGGCGCCACTCGTACCGATACCTGCCAACGCTGCGCCGAGACCAACCAGCATCGCTGCAACCCCTACCCGCAGCGCTCCGGACCGGCCAATTTTTGCTCTTCCCACCACATACCCTCCCCTCCGAACGCTCGGCGCCATGGCCGAGACGTTCTCTATGACTATCGACTTTCCCTTCCTCACCGGTAGACAGCTGCCTCACTCACCGCGACGACGAAGACCTTCTGTGCACACCGTCGACCGACCCTCAGCGTCTAGAGCACTAACCTCTGACCTACTTCTTTTGGCACCCTCGCATGGCTCCGCACCAACGTGCTCCCTCGCCATTCCCCTGGGGCCAGCGCATCTGCTTGTCACGCCGCAGGAACACCCACACCGACAGGTGCGGGTACCCGTTCGAGCAGACCTTCCTCGACGTACTGCGGGTACTCGAGAGGGTTCACCGGTCTCGCTTCCTGCCCCGGATAGCCCAAGAAGCGGCGGACGTCGGGGTCTAAGTAATAGGCACCAGCGACGACCGTCAGGAGCGCTAATCGCTCGGCGCCGCCGAGGGTGGCGATGTCGTCGAGCATCATGGCGACCTCGGACCAGGCCCTCACCTCCCCCAAGGCCAGCACCCGCTTCAGGGGTTCCACCAGGTCCGGGCGCAGGGACAGCACCTGCTCGCTGGCCGATCTGTCCACGTCGGTGTGGCTGGCCGCCGGCATCGGCCCGCTTGCCGGGATGAGAAGGTCTGCTGCGTGTGCGAGTACCGCACGTTCAGAGGGGGTCAACGTCGGAGCCATCGGGCGACGGCGAATCGCGACCACCTCGTTCACTTGCCGCTCGTCGCGCAAATCGAGGGACACCGGCCCGGTCCGAGTCGGCCGGGCCTGGGCACGCCGTGAGGCCACCAGGTGGTCGGCGGTGCGGAGGGCGAGGGCGCAGATCGTGCTGGTGGGGTTCACCGCCCCCGCCGTGACGAACACGCTGCCATCGATGATGCCGAGGTTCGGCACGTCGTGGCACATGCCCCAACGATCGACCACTGACGAGTCGGCGTCGGCGCCCATCCGAGCGGTGCCCATGAGGTGCCCGTTGGCCGAGGCCCGGAAGGAAAACGTCTTCCACGCTCCGGCCGCCTCAAGTGCCACCTTTGCCCGCTCCTCGTTCCATCTCAAGATCTGTTCGGTGTTCTCCGAAATGCGGTAGCTGACCTTGGGCGCCGGAATCCCGTCGGAGTCGGCCAGGCCATCGGCCAGCTCGACGCGGTTGCTCTCCTCTGGAAGATCCTCGGCCAGGAGGCAGAGCAGCGCACCGTGCCCGAGTTGCTCCCGGACATGTTCATGGTGGCCCGGTCCCCACACCTCGCCGGCGGCTCCGAGGGCCGCCCGTAACGGCCCACCCGTTGGAGAGAGGGCCCACCGGGACCCCCGCACGAAATTCCTCCGCGGATCGGTGCCGTAGAACTGCAGCGACTGGATCGAGGCCCCGCTGTGACCCTGCCAACTGTCGAGGCCATCCCGGAAGAGCCCGACCACGCCGGCGAAGGGGTGGACCATGAGCCCCCGACCGACGAGCCCGGACGAGTTCCCCAGCCCGTCGGGGAACAGGTTGTCGGTCGAGTTGAGCAACAGTCTCGGGGTGCCGAGTCCGTTCGCCGCACAGAGGACGACGTCTGCTCCGACAAAGCGCTCCCGGCCAAGACGATCGATCCACTCGGCACCCTTCGCCAGGCCGTCGCTGCCCACGACGATCCGTCGCACCCGGGCGCCGGTGATCAACTGTCCGCCGGACCCGATGACCTGCGGCCAGTGGGTCAGGTCAGTAGAGGCCTTCGCCCCCTCACCGCATCCCGATGAGCACGTCCCCCGCTGCACGCAGGGGTGTCGGTTCAGGTAGGGCGCCGACAGGATGGCGTTCGACTCGGGCCACCAGTGCCAGCCCAGCTTGACCAACGCCCGGGCGATCCGGATGCCGGCCGGGCCGATGGGCAACGGCGGGAGCGGCGGGTCCTCCCCTGGGGGGTAGGCCGGGTTTCCGCCCAGCCCCGAGACCCCCACCTCACGGTCCGTCCGCTCATAGAACGGCAGCAATTCCTCGTAGTCGAGGGGCCAGTCAGCGGCCACCCCGTCGAGGGAGCGGACCCGGAAGTCAGAGGGAAGCAGACGCGGCCACTGAGCGGCGTAGAGGACGGTGCCGCCGCCTACGCCGTTGAAATTGAGGACACCCATGTCCGAGTCCTCGAGGTCGATGGGGTAGTCGGCGGGAGCCCGACGGACGTTGGGGAGCGCCGACCACTCCCGGCCCGCCGATAGCTCCCAATCGGCCTCCGCCCCTCGGAAGCTGGCCCGGTCGGGCCACGACCCCTGCTCGAGGCAGACAACGGAGAAGCCGGCATCGGCCATTCGTTTCGCCGCAACGCCGCCCGAGGCCCCGGCGCCGATCACCAGGACGTCGGCCCAGAGGTCGGCGGTCACCGCAAACGGACCGGCACGGAGTCGAACCCATGGAAGGTCGCCGAGACCATCGGGACCGGCGGACCCGCCGACTCGTACGTCGGAAACCGGGCCAGGAATTCCTCGAACACCACCTTCGCCTCGAGCCGGGCCAGGGCGGCGCCGAGACAGAAGTGGATGCCGTGGCCGAACGCCAGGTGTCGAGAAGGATTCCGGTGGATATCGAAGGTGTCGGGGTCACTGAACATCCGATCATCCCGGTTGGCGGCTCCCCACATGAGCATGACCCGGCTTCCCTCCGGGATGGTCCCATAGGGGGTGGGAACATCCTTGACGGCGATGCGCGGGAGCGCGCGGGTCGGCGACACAAAGCGCAACATCTCTTCGACCGCTCCCGGGATCAGCCTACGGTCGTCGGCGAGCGCACGGCGTTGCGCCGACTCATTGGCCAGCACATCGATGCCATTGGCGATGAGGCCCGCCGTCGTGTCGTTGCCCCCCACGAGGAGAACCCAAGCGAACCCCTCGAGCTCGTCGTCCGTCAGCAGGCGATCTCCCATCCGGACTCCGAGGAGGTCGGACAGGAGATCCGCTCTCGGTTCGGTCCGCCTGGCCTGGTAGAGCTCCCGGAAGACCTCGTAGGACTCGCGTGCCGGACCTTTCGTCGTTTCATTCGCCAACCGGTGTTTCGCCCGATTGGTCAACTCTCGACATGCGGGGATGACATCCTCGGGAATACCCATCAGCCGACCCATCACGAGGCTCGGGACGAGGCTCCCGAACCGCGCCACCACGTCCACGGTCTCCTCCGACTCGAAGCCGTCGATCAGTTCGGTCACGATGGCCCGTACGGCGTCTTCTAGATGGCCGACCCGGCGCGGGGTGAATTCTCTCGACACCGTCGCCCGCATCTGCGTGTGCTCCGGCGGATCCATCAACCCGAGCGACGGCTTCAGCTCCGACGCCTCGGGGGTCTTCCCCGACGAGTACGTGCCAACGTCCAGCGTGGCTCGGACCACGTCGTCGTAGCGAGAAAGGTAGTAAACCCCGTCGACTGGGTCCTGATAGAGAGGATGAACGTCCCGAAGGGTTCGATAAATTTCACCCACCCGGAACACGAACTGGGGATCCTGGGGATTGACTAACCGCTCGGTCGCTTGCACCTGGCACCTCCCCTCGTCGGCCATTCGACGCCGCGCACCGGAGTGCGCCTGCTCAACAGGTTATCAGATTCTGTTATTTCGTCAACCGCCTTTCCCCGACGCTCCATCGCGGGCGTCATGCCTTGGACGGGACGCTCTGGCCCACGTCTCCCCACGCGTCAGAGGCGCCCCAGGGTGACCTTGTTCGGTACAATGGCCACAACCGGAGGAAGCAGCCCGCCATGACCCCGCGCCGTTCGAACACCGCCGAAGAGCCCTCAGGCGGTGGGACGCGCCAGGCCATCATCGAGAGCGGTCTGGCCTGTATGAAACGATTCGGTGTGCGACGTACGACCGTCGAGGAAGTCGCTCGGGCTGCCCGGGTTTCTCGACCCACGGTATATGCCTATTTCAAGGATCGCCAAGCTCTGCTCGATGCCATCCACCTTTGGAATGCCCACTTGATCCGGATCGATCTGGAAAAGCGGTTCGCCGGAGCCAGATCTTTCGCCGACAAGGTCGAGATCGCCGTGAGGTTTGCCATGGCACAAGCAGACCCATTGGAATTCGGAAGGATGGACCCCGAGTGGCTGGCGACCATGCTCACGAGCCACTCGGATCAATGGATCTCGCGCGCCACCACGTTCTGGCTGCCCCACGTGACCGAGGCCCAGAGCGTTGGCCAGATCCGGTCGGACCTCGACGCGACGCAGACGGCGAGGTGGGTCGGATCGAGCCTCTTCTCAATGTCGATCAGGGCTCCGGCCAACCCCACCAGGAGTGACATACGACGCGCCCAGGCAGAGGCCCGGATCTATCTGGCAGAGGTTCTCGCCTATCCAGAACCCCGGTCTGGGGCCCAAGAGCCTTCCCGGTCCGTTCTCCCGGCGATTCCTTCTTGACCGGGTACCTACGGCAGCCGACCCGGAGCCTGGCTGGCATTCTCGCCGTAGTGACCGAGGGCCTCCCCTACGACCAGGCCGCGACACCGGGTCCATCCGGGCCGGCTCACCACGCCTAGCGCCGCCTAGCCCTGCTTCGGAATCGGCGGCACGGAGATGACCTTCACCTGGCTGTCCGTGCCGTCGTTCGAGAACTTCGAGATGGTGACCGTGTGGTCGAAGACGTGTGCCCCGTCTGCCTTATAGCTCGGTGCGCAGACGACATTCTTGGTCACCGACAAGCCATCCAGCGCCTGGTTGACCTTCTGTGGTGTGTTGCTCTTGGCCTTGTTCACCGCAGCCATGGTGATATATACGGAATCGTAGGCGCTGGCGGAATCAGCGCTAGGCGTGGCGTTATAGAGCTTCTGGTAGCCAACGATGAACTTCTTCAGCGCCGATGACGTGCCCTTGGTTGCCGCCGGATCGCATTGCTGCGAAACATAGAGTTTGCCGATCTGGCTGTTATCCACGAGGTGGTTGTTCACGTCGATGTTTGCCGAGGCCCCACTCATGACCGGAACATTCAGTCCGTTCTGTGGCATCTGCTTCAAGAGAACTGCCAGAGGATTCGGATAGTCCCAATCCATGATGGCATTCGCCCCCGAATCCTTCACCGCCAGGATGTCGGAGGTCAGGTCGGTCGCCTCTGGTGTGTGCTGGCGCACGACAACGGGCTTCAGCCCGAGCTTTGTCATGGCCGACTCCGATGCCTGAACGGATCCCGTACCGTACGCTTCGTTCGTCGCCATCAACGCTATCTTGTTCAGTTTCAAATCTTTAGCAAAGTACTGCACCCCGGCTTGGGTGATGGCCTGGGTCGCCGCCTGCGGATACCACAGATACTGACTCGACCGCGGTCCGGCATAGAGGTTTGTGTTCCCGACCGGGGTCACCGCCATGACGGGGATCTTCGACTGATTGATGACCGAGAGGAGTGGAGCGATACCGGCAACCGCTTCAATACCGATGATCACCGTTGGCTTTGATTGGACCATGGCAAGAAACTGACCCGGGTCTGTTCCAAGGTTGATGACTGATAGTGGCTTGCGGACTAGCTGGACTTGCTTTCCCCCGATCCCCCCGGCCCGGTTGATCTGCCCTATAGCCATCTTGATGCCGTCGTAATAGTCGTTGATCGAGACAGAATCCTCACCCGCCAGGTTCATTGAGGCACCAATCAGGACGGGCGACGAGAGCTTGAAACTGGACTCCTGTGTGGCCCCCGAAGCCGCCCCGGCGAAGGCACTCAGACACACGGTTCCGGTGACGACCGACATGGCCGCCACCAGTCCTCCCCCCAGCTTTCCCATTGCTGCTCCTTTCACTGCGTTTGTGCTCGACCGACCCGTCCAGCCAGATCACGCTCGAGACATCGGCCTTCGCCCTTCCACTCGGGCGACATCCGATTCACGTTGGTGAACTGGACGGCCAGCACGAGGACATCGAAGTTCTGCTGATGCCTTGACGATTTCGTGGATGCTGATCCCCTCGACAATTCCCTCCCGATCAGCTAGCCGAGGGCCACGCCGCAGTACCGACCTCGGGCTTGCACTCGGGCCGCTGCGGTCGACAGATGGTCCACCAGCATGCGCCCCAAGCCAGTTCCGCCTGCCGACAGTCTGAGGTCTGGGCGACGATTTGTCAAGATGTGATGGATTGTCAACCAGGGTCGGCGATGGCGAATCTGAGTCTCCTCGCACAGACTGAGCGGGGCAGCCGCTTGCCTCGGCGCGCCTTGTTGACGACGAGGGCCACTTCGGCCGTTCGGGGCCGGTCAACGAGTCCTGCCCTTGGCGGGCTCCCCCGATGGCCCAGGTGACAACAAGGGCGGCACGATCTACCGCTGGCGACGCCAACGCTCGAGACGGTTGGGATTCGACCACTCGCTTGAGGAGCTCGTAGGTGGAACTGGCGGTCAAGGTCCGGCGGGGCGACTGCGCCTCGGTGGGAGCACCCAGTTGACTGACCGTCCGGAGCGTTCCGGGATGCTTCGCCTGGCCGGCAACTAGGGTGGCGGCCTTGTCTGCAGAGAGCGAACGCCGATGACCCGACGACCGCGAAGGGTCAGTATCTCGCCCGCTGGATCGGGGTCGACCCGGCAGCTCATCGTCGAGAGCGCCCATGCGTCCATGAAGCGGTTCGGGGTTCGGCGCATGACCATCGAGGATGTGGCGCGGTCGGCCGGCGTCACGCGGCCCACTGTCTACGCCTACTTCAAGGACAAGCAGTCACTCATCGACGCTGCCCACCTTTGGAACGCGCATCTGGTTCGGGTCGAGCTGGAAGCCCGCTTCGCGTCTGCCGGGTCGTTCGCCGACAAGGTGGCGATCGCCGTCCGCTATGGGCTGACGCAGTCCGATCCCCTCGAGTTCGGACTACTCGACCCAGAGGGGCTGGCCCTGATGCTCACCACCGAATCCGAGTCCTGGCTCGAACGGTCCACCAACTTCTGGCTGCCTCACGTGCTCGAGGCCCAGCAGGCGGGCGAGATCCGGTCGGAGCTGGACGCCACGGAGACGGCCCGGTGGATTGGATCCAGCGTCTTCGCGCTATCGATCATGGCGCCTGCCGACTCGACGAAACGCCAGATCGAGCGAGCCGAGCATGCGGCTCGCACGTTCCTTGCCGGCGGGCTCGGCTACTCCCCGACCCTCCCGTAGGGTCCGCGGGCAGGCCGCCCGTGACCTCTCCCAGTCATCTCTCCGGGCGGCGTCAACCGTTGGCAAAGAACTTGTCGATGGTGTCGCACATATAGCTTATGCCGTCATCGTCGATGCCGTGATTACAGGGAACGATCAGCGAGGAGGCGAAGACGACATCGGCGTTGGGGAGCCCCCCATCGGCAACTCGATAGGGCTTGTCCCGGAATGCAGGGTGACGGGTGACGTTGCCCGTCCACACCATGCGGGTGTCGATGTTGGCCGCTTCCATGTGCCGTTGGAAATCGGATCGCTTAATGCCCGAATCTGGCTTGATGGTAAACGGAAAGGCCTGCCACCCGGTAATGAGATCGGCATCTTGCGTGGGTACAAGGAAGACATCAGCCCGCTGGCCGAAGTGTGCAGACAGAAGTTCGAAGTTCCTCCTCCGCCGTTCGAGGTTCTGCGCCAGCTTCAAGAACTGCACCAGCCCGAAGGAGGCCGAGATCTCGTTGGGCTCAAAATTCCACCCCACCTCGTCGAAGATGAAGATGTCGTCGTACTCGATCCCGTCGACGTCGGAGAAGATCCTCGTCGTTCCTCGCGCCGATCCGAAGAGCCTCGGCTCGCTACGGCGCCCCCATCGGCGCAACGTGAGACACCGGTCGACCCAGGTGGGGTCGTCGAGAACCACCATTCCCCCGGTACCTGCCGCCGTGATGATATGCGAAAGGGCGAAGCTGGTGACCGAGATGTCACTCCTGGTCCCCGTGGGCCGACCGCGCAGAGTTGCCCCAAGGCAGTCACACGAATCTTCAATCACCAAGAGGTCGTGACGATCGGCGATAGACCGGATCTGGTCCCAGTCCGGACAATTGCCGATCAGGTTTGGGATGAGCATGGCCTTGGTCTTGGGCCCGATAGCGCCCTCTATCTGGCCGATGTCGATTTGGAAGGTGTCGAGCTCGATGTCGACATACACTGGGACCAAGCCCCGTCGGACCAGTGGAGCGACGTCAGTGGAGAAGGTCACCGGCGGAGTCACCACCTCGCTGCCTTCGTCGAGGTTCAGCAGCTCGACCGCCAGCTCGAGCGCCGAGGAGCCCGAGTTGCACATCACGCCGCGCTGTTTACCGAAGGAGCCGGCGACCAGCTTTTCGAACTCCTCAACGTTGGCGCCCAGCCGCATCGCCTCGGGGCCCCCGCGGAGTACGGCGTTGACCGCCTCGATTTCGTCCTCACCGTGAACGCTGCCGTGGTAGCGAATGCCGTTCAATGGATTCTCCCTATCCGTAGAGACAAGGGCCCCTAGCGAGTGGCGGCTCCCTGCCCAGGGCGGGAGGCCATCACGGTGGGCCGACCGGAACTTTACGTCCTAACGTATAGTATAAAGTTGTTGTGGCCGGGCCGCAAGCGCCCCCGCCGTCCGGCCGATCAGTGCCCATCGAAGGACGTCGACCTCGTCCTCGCCGCTTCCTGGCTCAGTCCGAAGAGGTGGTCAGTGGTCCGAACACGGTGCTGTGGCGCCGGCCTCGGCGACTGATAAGTCCGATCTCCTTCGGGGTCGCCAAGCGCTGAAGTTCTCACGGGATGGTGAGCTCCTAGGTGAGCCAGGGGATCACGTCGTGGTCCAGACACAGCTGCATGCCTTCGCCGAGCGGGTGCTGACCCTGGCATGCGCCCCTGCCCGGACGGCTCATGTTGCCCGCCGACCAGCGCGCTCCGACGGCGGGGGGTCCCGACGCGCCAGGCGATAGGGTTGAGCTGTCGATGCCGCAGAACCAGGGGGTTGGCTTCGATGCTGCACATTGACCTTCCCGACCGGCGCCAGGTGGACCGGCTGTTCAAGCATCGCAGTCCCTGCGCCGTGTCCATCTACCTGGCCACGGACCCCGCGTCTCCAGGAGACGCCGAACGGATCGAGTTCAAGAACCTGGCCGTCGAGGCTGTCCGCCAGTTGAAAGAAGCCGGCTACTCGTCCGCTGACCTCGCACCGCTTCATGAGCAGCTCGATGACCTCGTTGACGACGAGGCGTTCTGGCGCCACAAGACCCGTAGTCTCGCGGTATTTGCGACACCCGACTCCGTCGTCACCTTCCGACTGCCCAACCGCCTCGTCTCTGTCGTCGAGGTCGCGGACCGGTTCTTCGTCAAGCCGTTGCTCCGCGCCTTGACCTTCCCCCAAGCGGCGCTGGTGCTCGCCCTGGCCGGAGGTTCCGTCCGTGTCGTCGAAGTCGCCGCCGATGCCGGCCCGTGGGAGGTCCGCCTCGCCGATATGCCCGACAGCGCGGCCGACGCGGTGGGGAAAGCATCCATCGCCGATCGTTCGATGTCAGGACGCCTTCAAGGCTCCGAGGGGCAGAAGGTGCGGCTGCGCCAGTATGCCCGCATCGTCGAACAAGCGCTACGCCCGGTGCTGGCCGGCAGCGACCTGCCGCTCATTCTCGCGGCGACCGAACCCCTTGCCAGTATCTATCGCTCGATCAACAGTTATCCTGGTCTCGCCGCGGCCACCATTCCGGGCAATCCCGAGTCGACCAGCGACGCCGAACTGGCGGCGCAGGCCCGCTCCGTACTCGATGAAATCTACGCCGGGCAACTGGCAGATGTGCACGCCCTCTGGGCAACCCGCACGGGCCAGGACCGGACCCGCACTGATGTGGTCGACGTCGCCCGGGCGGCGGCATTCGGCCAGATCGACACGGTGTTGGTTGACATCGACACCATTGTGCCCGGCTTCGTCGACGACGACTCCGGGGAGGTGACCTTCGCTGCCGAGGACGCGAAGAGTTACGGCGTCATCGATGAAATCGCCCGCCGGGTGTGGCTCAACAACGGACGGGTGCTCGCGGTCCGCCACGAAGACGTGCCCGGTGACCAAGGGGTCGCCGCTATCCTGCGCTACGTGAGCTGATCATCGCCGACCAGCTCGAAGCCGCCGTCACCGGCCAACTCCTCGACCGATATGGCGGCCACCATGGACCCCCGACCTAGGCAGACCTTGATGCACTGCGGGCCGAGCTGGACGAGGTGACCGACCACCTCGTCACCGACGGCGGTAGACGTCACCTCGGTGGTGGATGCGGTGGACGATCACCACGTTCGCCTGGTCGTCGACCTCGTAGATGATCCGGTAGTCCCCCCGTCTCGCCGAGTACAGACCGGCCGGATCGCCGACCAACGGCTTGCCGACCGGTCGGGGGTGCTCACTGATCGATCCCCTCAAGGCGACGAGGGCCGCGTCACGGACTTTGGACGGGAGATCGTTCAGGTGACGTAGTGCCTCCGGGGTGGCCCGGACGTCGAACATTCGGTCCGGGGCGCTCAAGCCTCGGGAAGGGGCAGGGTCTCGCCGTGGGCCGCTTCCGCTCGTGACCGAGAAAGGGAGGCCACCAACTCGGGGTCTCGGAGGACGTCCAGCGTCTCCTCCAGCGATGCCAGGTCGTCGGGGCTCACCAAGACGAACGATGGTCGACCGTTGCGGGTCACCAGGATGCGCTCGTGTTGGTGCTCCACTCGTTCGGCCAGTTCCGACAGGTGGGCCTTCGCATCTGAGAAGGGCAGCGTCTCACTCATTGGTCAATATTCTGACCTACCTGATCCTAGAACACAAGGGACGCAGCGCTCCGCGCCGAGGGAGCTGCTCACCCGCTGCGCCGGCCTGCGAGCGGCCCGGGCCTCGATCTCGGTGCCGACCCTCCCTTCTCACCGGCCTCCTCGACCAGGGTCCTCCCCTCTGGTCCTCTCGCATAGTACGGCGGCGGTAAGAATATGCGAATGGAACGCAACGAGATGACGGACACGACCGCGAGGTGACTGGAGTGAAGCCATGACCGCCTTCCTCCGGTCCGGGTCGACCGTGCCGCCCCATTCGACCAGGACTCGCCGGCCGACCCGAGGATGGCTCGGGCGCGCCCTGGCTGCAGCCGCGTTGACCTCCGGAGCAGCCGGCGCCGGCGCCGTCCTGGCGGCCACCCCAGCCTCTGCGGCGACAACTGCTCTGTACGTCGCGCAGGGTGGCAGCAACACATCGAACACCTGCACAGCCGCTGGATCCCCGTGCGCCACGGTGTCTCACGCGGTGTCCGAGGCGGCCAGTGGCGACACCATCTACGTGGCCGGCACCATCGACGACACGGTGACCATCGAGGATCTTTCGCTCACCATCAGCCAGTGGCCCGGGCAGGCTCAGGCGGTGCTCGACGGAACCGACAGCGGCACCGTGGTCACCGTCGACTCGGGCACCGTGCAGCTCGACCAGCTGACCCTAGAGAACGGCAGCCTGGTCGGTGCTGGCGGCGGCATCGCCAACGGCGGCACCTTGACGGTGACCGACAGCACGGTCACCGACAACACGGCCGGATTCGGCGGCGGCATCGCCAACCACGGCCAGCTGACACTGGTCGACAGCACCGTGTCGGACAACGCGGCGACCACAACAGCCGGTGGGATCTTCAACAACGGCACCGCCACCCTGCAAGGCAGCACCGTCTCGGCGAACACCTCCCCAGACGCGTTGAGCGTCGGTGGCATCCAAGACGGGGGTCGGACGACCGTGGCCCAGACAGACAAGGGTGGCCACCTCACCCTTACCGACAGCACCGTCTCGGGGAACACGGCCGGCGATGACGGGGTCGGCGGTATCTACGTCCCTCCCAGCACGGCACCGCCGAGCCGGCTCACCCTCACCGACAGCACCATCTCGGACAACACCGGCAGCGGTCTCGGCGCCGGTGGCCTCGTCCTCGGTGGTGGCCCCGACACCATCACCGGGAGCACGATCTCGGGCAACATCGGAGACAACGGCGGGGCTGGCGGCCTGTTGAGCGATCCCACAACCGGGTCCCTCGTCGTCACCGACAGCACCATCGCAGACAACGTCGCCAACGGCGGTGGCGCTGGTGGGATCACAAACGGCGGCGCCCTCACGCTGATCGCCAGCACGATCTCGGGGAACGCCGCCGACAACGGCAGTGGCGGCGGCCTCTACAACAGCGCCAGCCCCACGGCGGTCGGCGCCACGATCATCGCCGGCAACACCGGTGGCGACTGCGCCGGCGGGCAGGTCACCAGCGTCGGCTACAACCTGACCGACGCCGCCGGGAACGCCTGCGGTTTCGACCGACCGACCGACGTGGTGAACGCCGATCCCGGGCTCGGCCCGTTGGCCAACAACGGTGGAACAACCGAGACGATGGTGCCGTCGGGCAGCGGCGACGCGGTGGACCACATCCCCCTCCAGACGACGCTGGCCGATGAACCGGTTTGCCCCGGGAACGACCAGCGCGGCGTCGCCCGCCCGCAGCCGCCCGGGGGCAAGACCTGCACCATCGGCGCCGTCGAGGTCCACCCGTTGATCGTGACCCCGACAGTCAGCGTCAGCCCCCCCACCCTCGTGTATGGCTCGGAGACAGCCGCACCCTTCACCGTGACCGTGACAGGGATCCCGGGAGACGGCTACCCCGAAGGCACCGTCCAGATCGAGCGGTCCGGGACAACAGCCACCCTCTGTACCGCGGCGCTCACCGCCGGCTCGGCGACCACACACGCAGCCACCTACCGCTGCGCCCTCAGCGCCAGGCAGCTCGGCGTGGGCTCCTACAACGTCAAGGCCGTCTACACCCCGGCGACACCGTCGTCGTCGGACGCCGGGTACACCTACCGGGGAGCCACGTCATCGGCGGTGACCACGAGCATCGCGGCGTCCCAGGGGACGCCCGGGGCCGTCCTCACTCTCACGCAGGGAACCGTCGCCGACGGCCAGGAGTCCGCCGAGACCTTCACCGTCGTCGTCTCGGGGATGACCGGCGACGGTCGACCACAAGGAACGGTGACGGTCGAGGACTCCGGGACGACAGCCATCGTCTGCTCAGCCACCGTCGCCCCTGGCACCGAGACGACAGATGCGGCCACCTACGGTTGCGCCCTCACGGCCAGCCAACTCGGCGTGGGCACCTACGACGTCAAGGCCGTCTACACCCCGGCGACACCGTCGTCGTCGAATCCCGGCCACGACTATCTGGCGACCACCTCGCCGGTGGTGACCTTCAGCGTCACCGGCACCCTCTCTTCGGGGAAGTCGGTGGCCCAGACCCCCACAGGCAAGGGCTGGTGGGTGGTCACCGCCACCGGCCAGGTCACCCCCTACGGCGCCGCCGGCACCTACGGCACAATGACGGGTAGACCCCTCAACGCCCCGATCGTCGGCATCAGCGCGGCCGTCACAGGCAAGGGCTATTGGCTTGTCGCCGCCGACGGCGGGGTGTTCAGCTTCGGTGCGGCGTCGTTCCACGGCTCGCTGGGTGGGCAACACCTCAACCAGCCGGTGGTCGGCATGGCGACCGACCAAGCCACCGGTGGTTACTGGCTCGTCGCCGCCGACGGCGGGGTGTTCTCATTCACTGCACCGTTCCTCGGGTCGATGGGCGGCTCCCAACTCAACCAGCCGGTGGTCGGCATAGCCGCGCTCCCCACAGGGACCGGTTACTGGGTGGCGGCCGCGGACGGCGGCGTCTTCTCCTTCGGCGACGCCTCGTTCCATGGCTCGACCGGGGGCCTCCACCTCGACGAACCGGTGGTGGCCATCGCCAACGACCCGGTCACCGGCGGCTACTGGCTGGTGGCCACCGACGGGGGGGTGTTCAGTTTCGCCGCCCCGTTCTATGGCTCCGAAGGCGCGGCCCCATCCGCGTCACCGGCAGCTGGGCTCGTGGTGACACCGGGTGGTGGTGGCTACACCATCGTCACCCCGGCGGGGTCGGGGCAGCACTTCGGACCGTAGGTCGGACGAACGAAGCCCGCCGCCCGACAGGCATAAAGGCGCTCGCGGAGCTCGCTTACGAGACCGTTCGGCGTGACATCCGCCCTTGCGGTCCAAACCGCCTCGATAGCGTCTTTTGCTTCTTCGATCCACTTGAAGCGTTTCTCTTTGGCGACGTCGTTGCACAGAGCGGGCCGCGAGCCGTCTGTGGCTGCACTGTTCGATCAGGGGTCCCGTGGGTGATCGTGCCGATCCGATCCCGCTTTCTGTGGCCCCGTCCTCACCAGACCAGGATCGGTACCGACAGTTCTGGGAGACTGCCACGGGGGCGGGCCTGTGCTCATGGCTGGAGCATGCCCGGGCCGGCCGGCCCAACGTCGCACCGGCCGCCCGTCATCCAGGAGTCAAGACCGTCGAGCGATCCGCTGATCAATACCTGTGACCGATCCGCCGTGAGCTAGCCGAACCGCTTCTCGGATGTTGGCCTCAGTTCCGGAGATGGACCACCTACGAAGAATCGCAGATTGCCTTGTCGGATTTTCGTGGACCTTGGCTCCCACAACAAGAACCGGAACCCTGTTGTCACGGCCTGACTTTGGCCCTCCGACGTTCAAGAGCCGACGTAGCGGCGGAGGGCACCTCGGGCCGCGGCGCTGACCGTCCGGTGCTCCTCTCGGGCTCGCCGATGGAGTGCTTCCGCCAGTTCGGACTCAGCCCGGAGATCGAAACGCGGGGACGTCCCCGGCCCAAGGGGGCGTCTGGTCCGGACTGCCATGGCCTTCGTGAGGTCGTAGCCGGCCTCGGCCTCGTCCGCTAGAGCGTCTTCCTATGGATCAACCCGCCGATCTCCTGGAACACGTCCGAGACGCGGATGCTCGAACGCCACTACCGGCACCGAGTGACCACGAGCCATAATGCGGCAGTGAAGCCGATGGCGGCCATACTTACCAATGGGACCGATGGGTGACGCTCGGGGTGACTCGGGCGAGGGGCCGATCGCCTTTCTCGCCCGATGTGCTCGATGTGGCCACGAGTTCGGCGCCGATCTGGCAGAACGGGTGAGGACTGGCCACTCCGTCTCATGTCCCATCTGAGGCAGCGAGGAATCGATTGCCCATCTCCATGACGGCGACGTTGGGCAGGGGCACAAGCTGGTGCAGGTCAAAAGGCCGTCGGCTGGGGGAGAAGCGGCCCTACTGGGAAGTAAAGGCCGGAGAAGAACGGAACCGCGATACGGAGTCCTGGTTTGAGATTTACCGGATCATCGACGGTGCCAACGACCGTTACGCGGAACGCCTCGTTAATGCAGACGGAGAAGTTGTCCGCACAGTGAATAGCTCCTTGAGTGAGAATCGAGGGCACGGGAGCGACCGCTCACAGGACAAGGCCCCCCTTGATTGTCAGATTGGGCTACTGATGGCTATTTTGAAGTATCCACCAAAGCCCACATAAGACTTGCAAGGTCGGTAATCGCGCGATCCACATCAGCAGCGAGAACCACCAGGTCCCTTCTCCAATCATCAAATGGGATTAGAGTTTCTCCTGCCCTTCGGGAACGAGTACTGGCGTAGTCACTGGCATTGAACCGAACGTTGGAAGCTGCGGGCTTGTCCTGGGCATGAGGGAAGGGAATGAGTTCCAGCGCCCACCATGAATGGACCGCGTTGTTGCGCTGGGTATTGAGTTTCTGGGCGTCTTCCCGCCACTGCACGAATGACGGCAGACGGTTCTGATGACGCGTATCGCCCTGAAGGCCCACCTCTATTAGGCGCCATAGGCGAGGTAAGGGCATACCGGCAGTAATCGTGCGACCTGCTTGCGGCTCCCACCCCCACAGCATCCAAGCAATCTGATGGGAAAACCATTCGATCTGACCCCACCGGATCACGACGAGCCCAACGGCTCCCGCCAGCTCAAGCTCTTGAAGTTGGATAGAGGGGGGTGGAATCTGTTCTGCCATCGCAAGAGCGTTGCTGCTAGACCGGCGCGCTGCAAGTGTGATCTCTCCGGGTCGTGGGTCTTGACACCGCTACCTCCGCTCCTATCCAGTGGGCTGCGCGTATCAAAATATCAAGATTCCAGATATATTTGCTTCCGGTCCCTACTGGCGATATGGCTCGGACCACGTATTCCCCGAGACGCAGATTCTGGTATCTCTGCTTCGAGATAGTCGGCGACAGGCTGACATTGCGAAGGTGTCGGGATGGTCTCAGAGCCGGATCAGTTACTACGAGCCAGCACGGCGTCGGTTAGACCTTGTCGTCCTAGCTTGTCACTACACGAGACGCGTCCCCACCGCCTCCCATGCTGAGGTACCGAGCCAGGATCTCCAACGTGACGGGTAGATTCGCGCCGGGAACAGGGTGAAGAACTCGATACGACAGATGTGCCGTCTGCTGAAGGCTCAGGTGCCGAGCCAGGTCGGCTGCCGATGGCGTTCGGACGTTCGACTCGACCCGAACGAAATTTCCCAAGACGCCCGGGTCGACATAGGACTCGATCACCTCCAGATTCGGGTGTGGTCCGATGGACGACAAGGTGCGATAACCCACGGTGTAGACGACCCCGAAATGCTCGTCGCCCCCGACCTCTATGTTCTTGCCCAATCGGTTGAGGCGACGGGTCACTTCCTGCACGTTGAGGCTATGAGCCTCGATCTCTCCGAATCGATCTAAGGCGGGAATCGACAGATCTAGCGGAGGCCGCTGCGGTTCCGGCACCTCGGTGAGCAGCGATCTTGGCGGAAGGTCGGGGTGCTCCAAGTTCCACTGTTCGGTCGACTTGTTGACCCTACGGATCCGTCGTGCTTCCTTGCGCTCTTTCTTTAGCTGGGCGTTGTAGTCGGCGGCATCCCGTTTCTGCGCCAAGTGGGTGGCCTTCATGTCGGCCACGACGGCCTTCACTGCCTCCTCGCCGCCATATTGGATGTAGAGGCCCATCATCCATGCCTCATGAAACGCTCGGTGAAGGATCCGCGTCGCCATCTCGCGCTCACCTTCGATAGCCGCGTGAATGTCCCTTAGTAACTCGCAGCAGTGCCAAAGCAGGGCGCCTGCGTACAGACGCACGATCCCGCTCCGCGTCCCAGTCAGGATGACCCAGCGATCACTTCGAAGTTCGGCGTCAACCTCGTCAACTAAACTTCGAACGTACTCCGAAACCTCCTGATCGGTGGGATCCAAAGGTAGCGAAGTCTCCATTACTTCAATCTCGCGTTACGAGCAGCCATTATTTGCTCAAGGTGGCGTTGAGTACATCAAAGAGGTCTTCGAATCGGTCCAAAGTTTCTGATTGAAGAGCGGCGGTCGCCGGGTCACGATTCTTTAGAAACCAGTTGGACGGATCGTTATGGTTGAAGGTCCCTCGCACTCTTTCAATCCTCGCTACGATCCGATCCCCAGTAGCGCCCAAAGACGACTCTTGGATCGACTCGGCCAGTGCGGAGTTGAAGATGGCGAGGTAGTCGTCGATGCGGAACAAGTCCTCAATGTCGGCGCTCTTGAGCCCCGCGATCGGTCCGACCATGACGATTCGGGTAGACGTGAGTAGGCCTTCCGAAACCAAGTTGACGAGCTTCTGAGGAGGATTACTCCCTCCGTCCACGAGCACAGTCACATCGAGTTCTCGTCCCAGGAGAGCAACCGCCGCCGGCATGGTCCCGCCACCGCCAGCAGGTAGGACCCGCCACCTTGGGTCCAGATGGCCCCGGCCAGCCGCTCTCAGCACCTCAGACATGACGGTGAGGTACGTGTAATCAGACAGACCCTCAACCACGAGGTTGTCGGGTCCGACGAAAATGTTCTGAGCGATGTCGTAGCCGAGGGCTCCCTGGAGCGGGGAGAGGGTATCGGGGTCCTTCGACATGAGCTGCGACTTCACCTTGGTTCCCTCGTCGGGTCCCATATCTTCAACGACCCGTACCCGTTCAAGATGACCGGCATCGACCATGAACGGCGAGTGGGTCGTGTAGAGGACCTGGTGGTGAGCGGCCAGGGTCTCCTCGATGAAGTCAAGGAAGTCACGCTGGGCCCTTGCGTGGAGGGAGAGGGCCGGCTCATCTAAGAGCACGATGACCGACTGGTCCGCCTCGAACTCCTCGAAGGCAGCCAAGAAGGAGATGAACCACCTGAACCCTGCCGATCGGACATCGAGGCTGTTCGTAAAATTGTGCCGATCGTCTTCCACGCGCAGCTGGAGAAATCGGTTGATGATGTGGCTTCCGTCGGCTCGGTGTTCTTCGACGGGATCGATGTCAACCCTTAACCGCAGAGAATCGTTCTGGTGCCAGTACTTCCGGACTTTCCTCGTGAGATCAGCACCCACCGCCTCCATCTCACTGCTACGCCGTTCATAGTTGGGGTTAAGCAGGTCATCGTTGGCAAACCCGAGGTTCAAGAGAGCAAGCGCGGTGCGCTGCGATTCGCTGAGGGTACCCACCTGCCCGGTGCGTAGGGCCACGATCAGAGGCTCGATCTCCGTCCGGCCCTCTAGCTGAGAGTAGTCATCAAAGTAGAAGAACTTTGGAACGCGATCGATCAAGAAGTTCCCGATCGCGTCCTCGACACTGCCATCTCCGTAAAGCTCGTCGAGTTCCCGTTTTGCAGCGGTAGCCTGCCTCGCCGCAGAGGTAGCGACCTGGCCGCCCGCGTCATCGGCCTCGGTCGCCTTTGAGCGACGATCTAATTCGGCAGCCAAGTCCTCCAGGGTTTCCTGACCGGCTGAGATCTGATACCGCACGTCGATGTTTCGGCATGCAGCTACCTCGTCAATTGGGACATCGAATTCCTGGTTGTTTTCGTAGTCCATGCCTAGAGTCCAGGTATTGGACTTGACCACATCGTTCCCGAACCTCTCGTGGATCGCCTCGATTTCAGTTTCATCAAGTTCGAAGGTCGCCGTGATGGGCCGAGCACTCTTGTAGAGGCTTCCCCGTTGATCGTCTTTCCGCCTCCACCGTGGGTACTGATCAACGTCGAAGTCTCTGTGCACCGGCTGGGGATTCAATCTTAGGAGGGCATGAAGAACGTTGGACTTCCCCGACTCGTTCTTTCCCACCAGGCAGGTGACACGGTTGTCCACCTCGATCTCACCTGAATCAAGGATGTTTCGATATCGTTCGACGTGAAACGAAATCAACTTCATGAATTCCCTCCTCCGTGGGCGGATAGTGTCTCACACAGCGTCCAGGTCCATCCGGACGGGACTAGGGGTGCTCGACGACCTCGATATCGCCGGGGTGGCCTTCCGGTCGGCCACCGAGCCGTTCGACACGTCCAGCCCGGCGGGGCGGATGATGGTCCAGATGCTGGGCGTTTTCGCCGAGTTCGAGCGGGCCACCATCATCGACCGGGTCATCGCCGGCATGGAGCGCAAGGCCGCCCAGGACCACTGGCCTGGTGGTCACGAGCCGTTCGGCTACCGGGCCGGCAAGAGTGAGGGCCGGTTGTCGGTGGGCGAGGACGAAGCCCCGCTGGTCGAACTGGTCTTCGACCTCTACGTCCACCAACGCCTCGGCACCCACGCCATCGCCAACCGGCTGAACAAGGCCGGGCTCCGGACCAGAAGAGGCAAGCCCTGGTCCTTCAAGGCCGTCCTCGTCATGCTCCGCAACCGCACCTATCTCGGCTTGGTCCACTTCCGAGATACATGGGCCAAGGGTGAGCACCCGCCGCTGGTTCCCAAAGCGCTGTTCGACGCAGCGCAAGCGCTGCTGGCTGAACGGGGCGAGGACACGGCCAAGCGGGCGGCCAACAGCTCGGACTACCTGCCGACCGGCTTGGTGGTCTGCAACCACCGCCGGCGGCACTTGACCGGCACCGCCGCCAAGGGCCGCAGCGCCACCTACCGCTACTACACCTGCGCCGGCCGCCAGCGCTACGGCACCGACACCTGCGCCGCCGATCGGCTGCCGGCCGAAGCCCTGGACGAGGCCATCGTCGCTTCCCTGCTGGACACCTTCAACAACACGGACCTGTTCGCCAAGGCCGCCAGTGAGGCCAGGGAGCGGTCCCAGGCCCACCTCGGCCACCGGGACGCCGAGCTGGCCACCATCGACGCCGAGCTGGCCACCATCGACGCCGAGATGCAAAAGGTCGAGGCCGGCATCGACCGCTACCTCCAGGCCTTCGAGTCCGGCGCCATGCCCGAATCGGTCTGCGGTCCGAGGTTGAAGGGACTCGATGACCAGGCCGGCACCCTGCGGACCAGGCGGCAGGAGCTGACGGACGCCGACGACACGGAAGAAGGCTCAGTGCCCACCGAAGCCGATGTGATGGCCCTGCGGGAACTGGTGGCCGACACCGTCGCCACCGGCTGCCCGGCGGAGGTGAAGGTGGTCCTCCAAGCCTTGGTGAAGGGGGTTCGGGTGGACGGACGGCACGCCATCCTGCCGATCTTCCGGGTCCCGGCGTTGGGGGAACGATCGGGGGACGGAGTAGGGCCGGTTAGCGCACCGTCCGTGTTGGTGGGCGCTAGAGGACTCGAACCTCCGACCTCAGCCGTGTGAAGGCTGCGCTCTAACCAACTGAGCTAAGCGCCCGATCGGCCATACCGACCGGCAGATCCTGCCCCTGCTGGGCGAGACCCAAGGAGGAAACGATAGCGGACCGGTGGCCCCGCCCACATCCCGGTCTCCCCGCCCACCTGGCCGCCGGTCGTAACGTGACGCCATGGCCGCGGCCACCGGCGATCGACTGTGGGCGGCCTGGACGCCGGTCGCCGCCAGTCGGGCGGTGGCCACTGCGTGTGTGGTGGCCACGCCGCTGGCCGT
>Ga0134126_10002407_pt1 | contig 23634 bp, 21 predicted proteins | sample KB31752_FD_96881 | JGI IMG/M metagenome (GOLD analysis project Ga0134126, IMG submission 96881) | Terrestrial soil microbial communities with excess Nitrogen fertilizer from Kellogg Biological Station, Michigan, USA - KB3-175-2 | ecosystem: Environmental > Terrestrial > Soil > Unclassified ... | reverse complement strand
TGCGACCCGCAAATGTTGACCAGCCGGCCGTCGAGGCGATCTCAGTTGAGTTTCTGCCGGTAATGAGAATGGCGACGCGCTCGGCGCTAATCACTTCGTTCACGGCATTAAGCAAATACGTCTGCAACTCCGCGAAGTCAGCGAGAGCGCCGATTGAGTTGCTGATCTTCAGCAAAGTTGCGAGGTCCCGGCCGACGCGATCTGTCTTTGGGAGATTGGCAGCGATGTTTTCGGGGCGAAGATAGAGTGCGTCCTCCGCGCGCAGCCTCACTGTGGATCGCGTAATCAAATCGGCTTCCGTAATGAGCGAAGTGGGGTCCGCTTCCATCTCGTCGAGCAGAAACAGAAGCAGAAGATCGCCCAAGGCAATCTGGTCGCCATGCGCGAGTGTCCGTTCGTGAACCGGCACGCCGTTCACAAACGTGCCGTTGTAACTGTCGAGATCGACGATGGTGAACTGAGGAGCGCCGGCATCTTTGCCCGCGGTTCGCGCGCATCCTGCGCGCAGATCGCTGCCGGGCTGTTCTTTAGCTTCATCCGCCGCTTCCCGGGTGATAAGGCAATGCCGCCGCGAGACCGAAACATCGTTCAAGCGAATCGAATTCGAAGCGTCTCTTCCGATCGAAACCTCTTCAGTTTCCAAGCTGAACGTAGTGCCTTTGAGACTGCCGGATATGGCAATGAGGTGGGGCGACATGGCGGCGAGAGCATATCAGAAATGATAGGGGGACTATCAACGATGATATTGAAGGCTAGTGATTTCGTCCCGCCGCGCGCACAGTTGCTTACAAACCGACGCCGCTTCAAGCACTGAATTCGCCCGTAAGTCAAACCAGTACAAGTGAAAGACTGATTGGGATGAGTTCGCGCACTCTTGTGGCACAGCGCTAGCGAAGCAACTCGCTCAGTGCTGCGAAAGCGAAAATATTCAGTCCCAGCATTCAAGTAAAGCGCAGCAAATTGCCAGCTCTTGGCGATCAATGAAAGCCCATACGGGAGAGAAGGAGAAACAATGGCCGATTTTGGAAAGGGCGGAAAGAGAACTATTCGCACTCATGACGGTGCCGTTTTGGTAAGCATCAGCAACGGTGAGTATTTGGCATACAAACTCACGGTTCAGGGGGCCGTGCCTTTGTTTACGTTCGCTTGCAAACACACCTCTCGCAAATCGCAAAACGACTTTCCGGGACACCCCAAGGCGGTTTACGAATGGACTTGGAGCCATAACAGCGATGAATCCGACGCTCCAGACGATAACTACGGAGTCGCTATGCTGTTTATTTCGGCGCTTAAGTACACCTTATTCGTCGAACATCGTCGTCAGGACAACACCGTGATCAAAGTCCTTCAGGACATTGATTACGAGAGCAAAGAGCACGCCGACTCTTTCACCGAAATCTTGCGCGTGTTCATTAGCTAACTCTGCGGCGATCAAGTCGCTCGACCTCAGACCCTTAAACAAAGAAAGGATTACTATGCGCTCACCAAGGTTTATTTATTTTTCGGCGGTCTTGCTGTTAGCATTCGCGGCAACTTCAGTCTCGGCGCAAGTCCGCTCTTCGAATTGCGTTTCCCCGGTTGATTTTACCGCCTGGATAAACTGCAGATATGACGAAATTGCCGCCGCGCGAATCGATCAGCGCGGAAACACTCAACAAGTTGAGCTGCCCAGTATCGCTGAGAACACCACCTCGCTGGTTGATCAGAGCTCAGCTCCAGACCTGATGGGATTGGCGCTGGATCTTGCCGGATTGAATAAGGATTCAGATTCTGGCAAGGCAGCGATGGCCGCGACATTTTCGGCGTATGCACTGTACGCGCGCGGATTAAATCATGATGGCTTGGACCCGGCGTTTTATACGCGACATGCCAACCTCCGAAGGTTCTCGTTCACCATCGGCAGAGACGATGATGACAGTAAAGCCGGCACAAATGATTCGGCAACAATTCTTGGTGGGAAGATCCTTTTAATCAATCGAAGAGAAGTCACCCGTCGAGAGAACCTTGATGAACTCGACAAGGTATCTAAACGACTTAATGCTGCCACCCCTGATTTCCTCGCGACATCATCGGATGTTGAGGACTATATCTACAATCAGCTGGCGGCAAAACTTAATCTTCCCATGCCCCCCACGCCAGCGAGCAAGGCCGCCTTTATCAACGGTCCACTCAACGTCGGAAATTTCCCCGGCACGCTCGCCTTACTCGATACGAAGCAGCTGGATCAGATTGACAACATTATCATTCAGCGCATCAATTCTAAGGTTGATCTGGAAGATGAAAGTCTTAAGGCGTTTGAAACCATTCGCCGAAGACCTCAACTATCTTTCATCCTCCAATCCAAAATCCGGAAAGGGGCAGGGGTCGATGAATACCAGACGGGATTGACCTATGATTACGGTCTCTATCGCAGGTTGAATTTGACGCTTAACGGAACATTCAACTACCGCAACAGCCCACTAATTGGTGCGGACACACGGGGCGGCAAACTGGCCGCCGAAGCCAGATTCCAATTAACGCCAGACAAGAACCTCCTGGGGGGTACAGGCCCGTTCGTTTTCAGCATGTCGAGTTCCGCTGAGTGGCTGACAAAGACGAAGCCCACTTATGTAGGGCAGGCGAAGTTCACCATCCCAATTTACAGCGGAATCAATTTTCCGATCTCGGTGTCGTTTTCCAATGATAGCGGGCTGATAAAAGAGTCGAAGGTTCGTGGACAGTTCGGCTTCACCTTCGACTTGGCGAAGCTGCTGTTGCGAAAAGAATGACCGTCTCAGTTTCCAACCACCAGCAAGGAGAACACCATGGACAAACTAATTACTGCGCTCGCCCCCGTGTTCGCAGCGGGTCTCGCGATTCAGCAACTCGGAGAGATTCTCTCGCCGGTGATCGACAAGATTGCCGCAGACAACAAGAAGGTAATCCTTGGATTGATATCTCTTATTCTGGGCCTGGCGTTGGCCTTCATGGCGAACCTTCATGTCCTGCAAATTCTTGGCGTCACGCCAACTGCGGGAGTGAACATCGTGGATGGTGTCGTCACCGGTCTAATCATCAGCGGCGGAACCGAAGGCGTCAATTCCATCCTTAAGTTTCTGAAATACAAGAAGGAAGAAGTGAAGAACGATGCTGCGGCCGGGACCCCGGCGAATAAGACGAACGCAAATGCAGCCAACGTTGCCGTGCCGTCTGAAGCTGCGCTGAGTGCAATGGATAAGAAGTAAACCGAATCAGGCAAACCAACACACCAGAAAAAGGAGAAACTCACATGGCTAACGAAGTGAAACTTACCCGAGAGGAAGAGGCGGCACTCGGTCGTGTCGATGCTGTGGCATCGCCGACAAACTGTGCCCGGCATGAGGTGGCTAAAGCATTTAAATTGTAGATGAAGAGCGCCGCGGCGACGCTTTCATTAGCCGGCCATGAAACGCCTGACGCGGTCGGGGTGTGCCGTGTACCCGCCGGCGATAGGCAGCTTGCCACAAAGAGCTTTACAGCCGGCGCGAACTTGCTTAGGCTAGCGCCGCCTTTCCGGAGATGGAATAAAGACCAACGCACGACGGACCGAGCGGAACATTCCAATTGCGAGTTATGAATTCGGCACGCACGTTGAAACTCAGACAGGAGAACGCCCCATGAAAAAAACTTCACGACGCAGCTTTGGCAAACAACTAGGAACTGCGCTTGTTACCTTGCCACTCGTGTCCACTATTGTGGAAGCTGAAAATGATCAGAAACCATTGAGCCAACCAAAGCAAAAAGTCCAAGCCAAGATTTTTAGTGAGCACAATACGCCGCCGCCGGGCGGCCTAATGGGCGGCTCGCTCGTCTTGGAAGTTTTCAGCGGCAAGACGGATTGGGATACGGACGGTGGCGTAACAGGCACGGGCACGCGCAAGTGGACGGTTAAACCCAATCCCTACGGAAATGGCACCGCCCCCACCAACATCTACCTGGCCCACATCAAACTGATCGATGGCGCCGGCGAAATGCTGTTTCATTTTGACAATGACAGTACGGGCGACCACGCTACCCCGATACACATCTATGCAGCGCTCGAGAGGGGCGGCATGCCTTTCGGCGAGCTTCACCTCACAACCGCCGGGAATCACTTCGAGGTCGAAGTGCCCGACACAAAGCAGCTCAAGAAGAAAGGCGGCGATCTCCCCGCGAACAAGCTGCGCCAACGAGTCAGGTATATGGATCGCGGCGGCGGCGGCAGCGCGGATGAATGCGATTGGGTTTCTCTGAAAATAATGAAAGGCGCAGTGGAACTGCTGAACATTCCAAACTTGACTGGGTTACCCGGCTATGACGAAACCATGAGGGTGCTGTTCTGGTGGGAGAACTTTTAGGGCTTTGCCTTTAATTGGCTGGCCGAAAGCGCGTCCATCTGTTGTCGTCGCAAACGAATATCCGCCCTCGCAGTGTAAGAATCGAAACTCTCTCCGCGCCACTTCGATTGAAGTCCTTCAAGCAGCGCGTGGGCTCGCGATAACTGTTGAAGCATCGCATCGTATTGCTGAAGCTTTTCGTTTGCCTGAGCCGCGATTAACCATGCCTGCCATTCGGATTCATCGCGATGGTGAGCGGCGAAGTCACCTTGGGCGATTAACGCGGCGTCCAGTGCTTCTTTCGCCTTACCAGTTTCTAATAATGCCCGTGCGAGCGCCAAATGCGAATCAGCGTCCGCATGATCGCCACCGGTTGCCATAAGTCCGACGGCTACGTCACATAATTTCAAGCCGCTCGGAGAACCTGACAATACCTCGACGACGCAAAGAGTACACTTTATAGAAGCCTCAGTATTTGTGCTTCGATTGGGGCCCGTCATGATTGCCAATGCTTCCTGGCATTTCGCTTTCGCTTGAGCGAAGTCCCTCTGACTCAATGCCATCTGCGCGCGAATTAAGTGACTCCAGGCGGTCCAAATCGCGCGGTACTTATTATCGGGGCTGAGGTTTTCCAAGACAGGCATCAGTTGATCGAGCGTGGTATTCGCTTCGTCATAGTGTCCGAGCCGGGCTAACATGTCGCCGCGATTAAGCAGGGCGAATGCAGTATTCAACGGGTTGTTGAGACTCTTGTTCAGCTCATAGCTCTCGGTGAAGCGAATTAATGCCTGTGGATAAAAGTCCTGTTTTGACAGCGCGGCGGCCACTTCGGCCTGCGATCTCGCAAGCTGCCCGGGATCTTCCACCTGCTTCGCCAGTTGCAACTGCTCGTCCAGCGTTTTCAACGCGCCATCGAAATCGCCTTTAAGCAACTGCACTCGCCCCGTCATGATCATGCAACGCGAGAGTTCGCGGCGATAACCGTTGGTGCGATAGAACGCAAGTGCCTGATCAATGAACGGCGCTCCTTGGTCTGCTTTTTCCTGCTGAATGTAAATGCTTCCTAGGAGCAGGTTAGCCCGAGCTTCGCTGCGCTTTTCCTTATATCGTTGCGCGAGTTCAAGTGCTTGCTGCCCATAATGTTCAGCCTCGGCAAACGCGCGTTTCAAGAGCAGTGTGTTGCTAAGGTCGAGCAGCCCTTGCGTGACCAAATTTTCCATTTGATTAGCGCGTGCCAAATCAATTGCCTGCGTGACAAGCTGTTGAGCTTGGGCGGTGTCGCCCGATGAATAAGCAATGCTCCCGAGCAGAAGCATTGCGCGCACCTGCTGATGTTTGTTGTCGGCAATCTTTGCAATGTTCAGTGAGTTTTGTGCTTCGTCGCGCGCTTCGGCCACTTTGCTCATTTGACCGAGTATGTAGCCGCGTTGGTAAGCCACCTCAGCGCGCCCTTCGAAGTTCTGCGCGTCCGTGAAAAGCCCGGTTGCGCGATCGAACGCAGCAATTGCCTTCGCAAGGTCCTGTTTTCTGCCGTAGAGAACTGCGAGTCGCAAGGGCGCCGCCGGGTTGTTGCTATTTAGCTGCGCGGCCTTTTCGTAAGCGGAGATCGCTTTATCCGTCTCGTCGTTGTTTTCATAGGCTCGTCCGAGATCGATTGCCGCGTCGGCATCGTTGCTTTTCGCTGTCGCAATACTTTCGTACGCCTTGATTGCCGTCGCGAGATCGCGAGTAACTGTGGCGGTTACAGCGTCGAAATAAGAGGCATCAACGCGGGCGAATACTGAGCGATTAGGTACTAAGCGATTGGCAATGAGCAATTCGTCCTTCGCCTTATCCGAATAATCCAGCTCCGTGTAAGCCTCGGCGAGCCGTGCGTGCGCGAGCGCGTATTCAGCATCGGCGGAAACAGCGCGCTCGAGTAACTTGCTACCCTTGTATGCCGTGCCTTCGTGAAGCGCTGCCACGCCTTGTTCGTAAAGTCTTGCCGCTTCGGCCGTCGGTTGATGAGTTGTCGGCTTGCTTAACCAAAAACCGACGGCGACAATTGCGCCGAGCATTATCAAGCCAGCGGCAACATAACCAACCGACAGCCGCGGTCTGCGGAAAATATCTGAAAGCGTCGCGAGTGCGCCGGTAGGATGCGTGCCGTTCACCGGCACATTCATGCGCGTCACTGTTCGATCAAGACCAAGAATACTTGACCGCGCGCTTTCCAAATCGGCGATCATCTCATCGGCGTTTTGATAGCGGGCCTCTGGTTTCTTCGCCAACGCCTTCTGAACTATTTCATCGACTTCTTCGGGAACGTCTGGATTGACTTTTGAGGGCAGCGGCGGATCTTCGCGTAGTATGTTTGCAATGATTTCCGCCGGCTTGTCACCCAGAAACGCAGGTTTTCCCGTGATGCACTCATAAAGCAGACTGCCAACCGTAAATAGATCACTGCGCGCATCAAGATCAACTCCCAACGCTTGCTCAGGCGATAGGTACAAAGGCGTGCCGACAATCACTCCTTCACGTGTCTGCGTGTTCATGAGCGTACGCTGTTCGGGATCCGACGGATTCGCTGGTTCAAGCTGGATCTGCTTTGCGAGTCCGAAATCCAGCACCTTCACGTTGCCGCGCTCGTTAATCGCCACATTCGAAGGCTTGATATCGCGGTGGATGATGCCGTGTTCATGCGCTTCGCCGAGCGCCTCGGCCACTTGCTTGATGATTTCGATTGAGCGAGGAATCGTCAGCTTCTCTTTGTGCATCAAGTCGCTGAGCGTCTCGCCCTTAATCAATTCCATGACGATGTAGGGCTCGTCTTGTTCGGTCTCGCCGTAGTCATATATCGCTGCGATGTGCGGGTGAGAGAGCGCAGAGACAGCGCGGGCTTCGCGCAGGAACCGAGCGCGAAAATGTTGATTGTCGCCGCCGCGCGTCGTGAGCGTTTTGAAGGCGACACGCCGGCCGAGGTGCGTATCTTCGGCGACGTAGACGATACCCATGCCGCCCTCGCCGAGCTTTTCAACGATCCGATAATGCGAGATGGTGCGACCGATCATTGGGGCGAAATCCTAACGGATTCGAAAGCGGAGCCCCTGGTTAACAGGGGAAACGTCAGGGCGACGTTTCTTTGCGAATAAGCAGCGCGCATTGTGCCTCGAAGCCTTTGCGGATTCAAGAGAAAAAGAACAATGGAAACTGAATTGACGGAACAGTGTTCGCTGCGGATCAGTGCGAGGAGGATGACGAGATGATCAGAAAACTGGCATCGGGCAAGTACCGGCTATACTCGCGCAAGAAAGATCCCAAGACGGGGAAGCGAAAGAACCTGGGCACGTTCAATACCAGAGCAGCGGCGCAGAAGCACGAACGTGCCGTGCAATACTTCAAACGACATTGAGTCGGGTCAAGTCATTTGCTTCAACGTTAATGCGTTCTCGACTGCCTGGGCTGCGGGGTCGTTGTTGAAGTAAAAGTAAACGTCTTTAGAGTCTTTTCGCCAGCGATGAATGCGCCGCGCCCAGACTTTCAATGCGTCGTCAGAATATGAGCCGCCATATTTCGACTCGGTCCCATGCATTCGAACATAGATGAAATCTGCGGTGATTTCCTGCGGCGAGTCGTAACCCATCTGGTGATAAAAGCAGAGTGCCACGTTATACGCGCGCAGGATCTTGTAAACCTCCGGCGTGAACCACGTTTGGTCGCGGAATTCAAACGTGTAGCGATACTCAACCGGCATGACGGAAAGAAATGCTTCGAGGCGCTCAAGGTTTACCTTCCAGCGTGGCGGCAATTGAAAGAGGATTGGTCCCAGCTTATCTTGTAGGTTGTCGACGCGCACGAAAAACTTTTCGGTCGATGCTTTGGGTGACTTTAATTTCTTCATGTGAGTTGTGAAGCGGCTTGCTTTCACCGAGAAAACAAAATTCTTCGGCACAGTTTCTCGCCACGTTTCAAACGATTTGAAGTCCGGCAAATGATAATGAGTCGCATTGATTTCGACGGTGTCGAAGTGCTCGGCGTAAAACGCGAGCATGTTTTTCGCTGGAAATTTCTCTGGATAGAACGGTCCGAGCCAGTGCTTGTAATTCCAGCCAGAAGTGCCGATGTGAATTTGCGTAGACATGATTGCAACTGAACCGGAGCGATATCGCGTCCTCCCTGACGGTCGGGCTTCTGACACAGCAAGCGATATCGCGCCCTCCCTGACGGTCGGGCTTCTGACACAGCAACTCCTATGCTTAAATGGCCGTTGAAATATTTTCATGACTGATTTTCTCTCGCAACTCAATCCGCAACAGCGCGAAGCAGTGCTGGCAGCCGACGGGCCGATACTAATTCTGGCGGGCGCGGGCTCAGGCAAGACACGCGTCATTGCGAATCGCATCGCTTACTTGATCGCGGAACGTGGCGTCTGGCCGCGAAATATCCTGGCGGTGACGTTCACGAACAAAGCGGCCGAAGAGATGCGCAATCGTGTCGGCAAACTTCTCGAGGGCTTGGAAGTTGGCAGCGCACCGCTGATTTCAACTTTTCATAGTATGTGCGTGCGAATTTTGCGCAGAGACATCGAAGCTTTGAACGCCGGCTACACCCGTTCGTTCACAATTTACGATCAAGACGACACAGTGCGGCTGACTCGGAACTGCATTCGGGAACTCGGCCTGGACGACAAGCAATTGACGCCGCGATCGGTGCAGGCGGCGATTAGCGCGGCCAAGAATCGTGGCGAAGATGCCGAAGCGTTTTCCGCCAAGGCCCAGTACATCGACGAACGCCGGGCCAGCATTGCGCGCGTCTTTCAGCTCTACGAAGAGCGCCTGCACAAGAATAACGCGCTGGATTTCGACGACTTGCTGATTAAAACTGTCCGTTTGCTGCGTGATGTGGCAGAAGTGCGCGAGCGCTACAACGATAGATTTAGGTACTTGCTGGTTGATGAATACCAGGATACGAACCAATTGCAGTTCTCTTTGATCCGCCTGCTGACGGAAAAACAGCAGAACATCTGCGTCGTCGGCGATCCCGATCAGTCAATCTACCGTTGGCGTGGCGCCGACATCACCAACATTTTGAAATTCGAGGAACACTTTCCGGCGGCGAAGGTCATTCGCCTGGAAGAGAATTATCGCTCGACGCAGAACATCCTCGACCTTGCCAGTGGGTTGATCAAGCACAACGTTGAGCGCAAAGAGAAGGCTCTGTGGACGCAAAATGCGGCGGGCGAAAAGATTCGTTATTACCAGGCGCTCGATGCGGATTTCGAGGCACGCTTCGTTGCTGCGAAGGTCGAAGAGCATCTGCGAGCCGACGGAGACATTCGCGCCGCGGTGTTGTATCGCACGAACTCGCAATCGCGTGTCTTTGAAGAAGCAATGCGGCGCGCGGGGCTGGCCTACAACATTGTCGGCGGCTTTTCGTTTTATGAGCGCATGGAAGTGCGCGACATCATCGCGTATCTCAAACTGGCGATGAATCCGCATGACTCGATTGCGTTGCAACGCGTCATCAACACTCCGCCGCGCGGCATCGGCAAAATGACGCTCGATGAAATCGAAAAGCGTGCGCGTGAGTTTGGCATATCTTATTGGGCGGCCATTTCGGATTTGATCGAAGACGAGCGCGCGTTATCACCACGCGCGGCGGCCGCCCTCGCCAATTTTCAGCGTGTGGTCAATGGATTGGCGGCAAAGGTTCAACAGGTCGCTCAACCGGAGGAATCAGATGACGGCGAAGAGGACGTCGCACAGAACACCATCGAATCGTCCTCGCCCGTATCAGACCTGGTAAAGGCGGCGATTCTGGACACCGGATACGAGAATGCTCTGAAATCAGAAAACAACGAGGAAGCCGAAGCCCGCCTGGAGAACTTGCAGGAACTCGTCAACGCCGCCGTCGATTATGACGAACAGGGCGCTCAAGGTCTGCGCGATTTCATCGACCATTCGGCCTTAGTCGCTGACACCGATCAATACAAAGCAGACGTGCCGGTGACATTGATGACGGCGCATTCAGCCAAGGGTTTGGAATTCCCGCTCGTCTTTATTGTGGGCTTGGAAGATGGATTGTTCCCCCACTCCCGGTCGCTGAGCGATGCGTCGGATATCGAGGAAGAACGTCGGCTTTGTTACGTTGCCATGACGCGCGCTGAACGATTTCTGTACGTGACGCATGCCGTGAAGCGTCGCGTGTATGGTGAGGAACTCGCCTCGGAGCCTTCCCAGTTTCTGAACGAAATGCCGCTCGAATTGATCGAAGACCTCTCGCACGGTCGCTCCTGGTTATCGTTCGCGCGCGGCTCGAGTGCCGTCGAGGACGATGGGTATCTTAGCGCGCACCGGGAGACGAAAGGTCGGGCGAAGTATGAGGGCAAGACCTACGATAGCGCTCAGTCTGTGGCTGAGTTCTTCAGGAATCGTTCGGCCCGGATGGGGGGACCGTCAGTCGCGGGTCGAACGTCCCACGTCCAAAGTCAAAAAAGTGCGAGCGCCTCGCCCTCGAAAACGCCTACCGGCCAATGGGTTCCCGGGTCTTACGTGCGCCACGCAAAGTATGGGAGGGGCTTGGTTTTGCGTCGCGAGGGCTCCGGCGACCAAATCAAGTTGACCGTCAGTTTCCCCGGTTACGGCCAGAAAAAACTCGTCGAAAAATACGCCGGCCTCGAGCAAGCATAAGGAATCCCGCCCTCAAAGGAGCTCGACCCGGTCGATGTCTCTCCTTGTCACAACTCCGAGGTAAGAAGTTTGCAATGAAATCGTACACCGCTGAAGGTCGACCTCGGTGGACATGATCAGATCGGTGTGCTAGCCTTTTCCGCGTCATAACAGCGAACTTGGTCAAAAACAGGTTCGCTTTTCTTTTTGAGCTTCAAGGCTTTATCTAACTTTCGTCCTCCCCTCTGCCCTTGCGGGTGAGTCGGACGAACTGGTCTTTTCAGAGCAGCGTTTCAGGAACTTTAGCCCTAGCTTCGGCTTTTACGCCTTCAGTCTCCTAAGCCGAAGGTCGAGTCGCGATGGACTCGCACGCGCGCTGCTGAAAAGTTGGCAAAAATTATCGGACAGGAGAACCCGACTTGAAGAAGATAACCACTATCCTGGGAAGCGCCTGCGGTGTGCTTCTCATCTTTTCAGTAATTTCTTACGCCAAATCCTTGATTCAGTCGCAAAGTCCCAAGCCCGCGGCCCAGGAAAAAGTCCTCGAGGTCGCCGGCCAAATACCTGAGATCGTTCCCGAAACGGCTCCCGCGACCACTGCACCGGCCGCGGCGCCGGCGGTACGCTTAGGCCAAACCTATTCGGCCACGGCTTACAGTCTGCGCGGAAAGACGGCGAGCGGGCAGTATGTAACCCGTGGATTGATTGCCGCTGACCCGCGGGTGCTGCCGATTGGGACGCGCGTGCGGCTGGAGGCTGGGCCGTGGAGCGGAGAATATCTCGTTGCCGATACGGGCGGGGCAATCCGAGGGCGAAAGATCGATATCTGGACTCCTTCGTCTCGTGAGGCATTACAGTTCGGCAGGCGACCGGTGAAACTAACGGTGCTCTCGTCGCCGGGATCACGCTCGAAGCCGTCAGTGGCGCAGACCAAACCTGCCACCACTACCACGGCAGCAACGACCGACGCGAAGCAGGAAAAGTAATCATCCGCATCAAATTACTTCAACGTTAATAAAACAGTTTCGAATCACAAGCGGGAGCAATCCCGCTTTTCTTTTTTGTATCGCCAGCAGTTAAGATGCTGCGGTGAACAGGGACGCATCGTGCGCAGCAGTTCTCGTCGAAGTTTGGCGTGGACCTATCATCGAATCGCTGCACCGCGGGCACTTAATCGCGGTTGATGGCGAGGGAAACACAATCGCCGAAATTGGTGACCCGGAAACTGTTACGTTTATCCGCTCGTCCGGCAAGCCCTTTCAAGCAATCCCGCTCATTACTTCGGGCGCGGCTGATCGATTCGGTCTGACCGAAAAAGAAATCGCCATCGCGTGCGGCTCGCATAGTGGCGAACAAATCCACGTGCAAACTGCGCAGTCGATTCTGCAAAAGATCGGTCTGGATGCGAGCGCACTGAAATGCGGAGTGCACGAACCATTTAGCGCTGAAGTCGCCCGCGAGTTGGTGAAGAACCAACAGGCACCCAATGTCCTGCAAAACAATTGTTCCGGTAAGCACGCGGGCATGCTGGCGTTGGCGAAGCATCTGGGCGCGCCGATAGAAACCTACGACAGTCCTGACAATCCAGTGCAGCAACAAATTCTCAGCGCCGTTTCGGAATTCTCGAACATGCCACCGTCAGAGATTGCCATCGGCACGGATGGTTGTGGCGTTCCGGTTTTCGGATTGTCGGTGCGCGCCATGTCGTTGATGTATGCGCGACTCGTTCATCCACCGGCCCACTTCGACGCGACAGTCAGAAATGCATGCAGTCGGATTTTGCACGCGATGACTACTTACCCCGAGATGGTGGGGGGCACGAAAGACCGGCTCGATACAGAACTGATTCGCGCGGCCGGCGGGAGACTGATTTCCAAGATTGGCGCCGAAGGTGTCTACACTGTGGGCGTATTGCCGTGCGACCAGTGGCGGACCGGGATTGGCTTCGCGCTAAAAATGGAAGACGGCGACGACAAACGTGCGCGGCCGCCTGCGGTGATCGAGGCGCTCAGACAGCTGCGTGTCTTGCGCGACGAAGAAATAAGCTCGCTGGCTTCATATGCGCCCACGCCCATCACAAACCGCCGCGGCGAGCAGGTAGGGGAAGCTCGCGCTGCCTTTTCCCTCAACGTCTCAGCCAATGGGTGACGCAGCTTCAGAAAAAGAGCCCGTCTTGCTGCGGGACTCGGCCGGTCGAGTTGATTACGATTCCATTCCGGAAGTGATTCAGTGGTTTCTCGACTACGACGAGCGCGTCGCCATTGTTAAGCATCCGAAAATTGAAGAGTTGTTTCAATGGAAACAGCAACAGAGCCGGGATGCCGGCGAGGACGTTTTCAACTTCAACCGCGCCGAGGATCGGCTGGCGATCGGAATCATTCAATCGCTCGCCCATCATCCGACAGAGGATGCCTTGCATGGTTGGATCGCGCAGCTCTTGAACGCGCTCAACAGCGCGTCGAAGGCAACCGAAGAAGTCGCCAAAGCGTATACGTTGGAAATGGACAGCGCCTCAGTCGTGAACGAATCCGCAAAGATTCCCAGCGCGTCGGCGCGGCGAGAGTTTATGATCAACTGCTGGCTGGAGACATTGTGCACGGCTGAAGTTCGCGTGCTGGGCTGGTTGTATCGCGAGATTTATCAGCGACCGTTCCACCCGAATAACTTTTAGGAGCACGAGCATCGATCCCATCACCTTCAAAACTCTGATCAGTCTGGCCATCGTTGTCATTGCGACGGTGCACGGATACGGAGCGGCGTGGCTGGCGATCTGGATGCTGTTTCATCCTTATCAGCCGTTGAAGATTTTTGGAATCACGATCTGGCCGCAAGGCATGATTCCGCGGCATCGTGAACGGCTGGCGCAGTCGATCGGAAACGCCGTCGGTAACGAGTTGGTGTCGCAGGAAACCGTTTTCAATGCTTTGTTCGAGACTGGGTTTTTCAGCCGTAAAGTCGAAGGTTTCGTGAACTCTTACACGACTGAGCTGCTTTCGACTGTCTACCCTTCGCTGATTGAAGCGCTGCCCACGGGTGCGCGCGCGCCCGTGCTCGACACGATTGCGGCGCTGCAATATAGACTCGCCGAACATATCGCGTCAGTTTTGAAGAGCGAACAAACTGCCGATGCGATCGAGAAGTTTGTCGATCGGCAGGTCGACAAAGTTTTAGAGCAGCGGCTGAACGAAACCATCAGCGAACAAACCTTTGCACAGATCCTCAAGTTCGCGCAGGGACGATTTCACGATCTGGTTAACGATGAGAGCTTCGAAAGAAACGTGAGCCAGTTTGTCAGCGATCGGCTTGGCGACCTCGCGGGCACGCAGGCGACGCTGGCGGAAATGTTCACTCCGGAAACCGTGGCGCTCGTCAAAGATCGAATTGCGCAACAAGTAAAGCCGATCGCCGATCATCTCGCCGACATCGTCACCAGTCCCACTACCCGAAATCAGATCGGCGGGCTCATCAAGAGGGAAGTCGATGATTACTATCGCGACCTTTCGTTCTTGAAAAAGATTTTCATCTCGCGCGAGCGTATCTATCACGAAGTTGACGACCTGGTGCACGCAACCATGCCGCGGCGGGTCGATGAGTATCTGCGCGGCGCCGCCTTCGCCAATGAAGCGACGAATTTCTTGAATGCCACCGTCGATAACTTCATGTCGCGGCCTTTGAGTGAGTTGGTAGGACAAGTTTCGACTGAACGCTTTGAAGCTATTCGACGCGAAGCCGGTTCACGTTTCGTCGCCATGGCCCGCAGTCCGGAACTGGAGAGGTCTGTCGGCAATTATTTAGAGGATGCGCTGGAGCGTCTGCGCCCGCAAACGCTGCGCGAACTGCTGGAAAGATTGAATCCCGACTCGGCGCCGCGGGTGAAGAAGTTCCTGACGCAGAGCCTCTTAACTGTGCTGGCGCGTGACGACACGGCGCGCACGATCAATGGGATTCTTAGTTCGCAAATCGAGAGATTTCTGGTGGCGCCCATCGGCCGTCTGGCTGATCACATGCCTGAGGGCGCAATCGAAAAAGCCAGTGTTGCGCTTACCGAAAAGATCACGGCAGCTGCGCGTGAACGCTTGCCGGCGGCCATCGCCGAGTTCGATGTGGGCGGCCTGGTGCGAAAGAAAGTGTCGGAATATCCAATCGACAAGTTAGAAGAACTCGTGTTGATGGTGGCGCAGCATCATCTGAAAACGATCGAACTGTTCGGGGCCATCATTGGGTTCTGGATCGGCGTAGGCCAGGCGATCTACTTTTGGTTTACGTATGTGCCGAAGTGATTGTGTCAGAACCGCGAGCGGTAGCGACCGGATCATGCGGCGGCATTGTTAAGAAGCGCATCCTGATTTTTTCCAGAAGTTCTCATTTGATCCGGTCGCTACCGCTCGCGGTTCTGACACATTCGCAAATTTTTCCAGTTGACATTCATCGCGAGAGATAATAAACATTTGAATTCGTAGGAGGGAGTTCCCGAATGACGTACGCCGTTGTTGAACCATGTGTTGATTGCAAGTACACCGATTGTGCCGCAGTTTGTCCGGTAGAGGCTTTTCATGAACTGCCGGATCGTCTTTACATCAACGCCGACACTTGCATTGATTGCGACGCGTGCGTTCCCGAATGTCCCGTCGAAGCAATTTTCGCCGACACCAGTGTTCCCGATCAATTTAAAGCGCCGGTCGATTGGTTGCAGCTCAATATCGACGAAGCGCCGAATTATCCCGTCATCAGCCAAAAGATTCCGGCCTTGCACGGCGCCAATTGCAGCGGCCCGGCTGAGTAACCAACAACCTTTTTTTGAAAGTTAGATGTTTGCGGTGAAGTGTGCCCGGCGAGGTTACATGCCGAACTCGTCAATCTGGTGGATCAGGCGTTTGGCTTCTTCAGATCCGAACTCGTGCGCTTGCCGCTCGAGCACGGCGCGGGCGACTTCAGCATCGACCGGATCGTGAAGCAAAGCAGCAAGCAGGAACGTGGGCGCCTGGGCCAGTACTTCATGCGCCAGGGCGCGCACGACGACGTTGCCGGAACGCGCGAGATCGCACAGCTCGCTCGGCGCGAGCCGCTGTGACATCCCATTCGCTAGTTGATCGAGGCGCGCATAATCGCGGCGCGAATGCGCTCGTTGAATCAACTGGCCGAAAACTTCGGCCGATTGAGTTTGTTCACTGAGCATCTGCGCGCAAGCATCGGCGAGTTCCTGGGCGCGCTTGGTGGGCTCGTCGGCGGAAGATTCAGTTCCTTCCGCGCGCTCGTCGAGTGCGGCCAGTAACTCACTGAGCTCGCGATCGGTGCGCGGATCGTAGGCCCCTCCTCGCGCCGGCGTTGACGCAGAAGGCGATTTCCAGGCGCGCTCAAGCAGACTGCGAGTGGTCGGCCGCAAACCCTCCCAGGCGTTCCTTACTCGCGGTCCGAAATCTTCCATGGTTACCATCGACCGCAGTTTACCACAGGCGCTACAACAAAATCGGCAATGCTGCTAAGCTTGCTTACTCACACGCGCGACTCCATTCAAAAGAGGCTAAGAGATGGCTATTAGCGAACAATTGCTCGAAATTCTGGTCTGTCCCGCCGATCATAGCAAGCTGGAACTGAGGCCGGACGGCAGCGGGTTAAAATGTGTTTCGTGCAAACGCGTCTATCCGATTCGCGATGACATTCCGGTGATGCTGATCGACGAAGCGACCATCGAAGAAGAATAACGGTGCGCACGCCTCCGGCGTGCTCTCGCGAGGATAATCAGCGCGCCAAAGGCGTGCGTACCCATGAACAGCCTGCGGGAAATAATTGAATCATCGCCCAGGGTTCGGCACCTTGCGTCCACCGCTACGAGTAACAAACCGCAGGCGCTCGGTTCCGCCCCTTGGGATTGGTCGGAAGTCCGGCGCGTGCTCGTTATTCGCTTGCGATCGATTGGCGACACCGTGCTGACGACGCCGTCGCTTTTCGCCTTGCGAAGATTTCTTCCGCACTCAGAAATTGACATCCTGTTAGAGGATTGGGTTGCGCCGGTGCTGGAAGGATCGGACTTGATCGATCGGGTAATTACGATACCGCGCGACAGCGCCTCAGCCCGCGCGCGAGTTGCCCGCGAGCTGCGCAGCGCTCGCTACGACGTCGTTTACAATTTGCACGGCGGCACGACGGCAACTTTCCTGACGCGCGCGACCGGTGCGAAACATCGCGTCGGTTTCGAGAATTACCAGTACGCGCGCTTGCACAATCACGTGGCGCCGTCGCCGCTGGCAATCTGGCAACGTCCCACGTTGCATTCGGTTGAGCAGCAACTCGCTTTGATTGGGTGGACGGGCGTACCGGTGACGGATCGACCGCCGACCCAACTGGCAGTTGCAGAATCTGCTTCAATGTCGGTGGCGGAAAAACTTCACGCGGCGGGTTTCGACGGCGGAGAGCCAATCACCATGATTCACCCGACCGCAGCCTTCGACACGAAACAATGGGCCGTTGAGAAGTTTGCGCGCGTCACATCAGATTTGCGCGATCGAGGATTGGTCCCGGTAATCGTCGTGACACCTAACGAAAAAGACATTGCGGAGAAGTTCGTCGCACAGTCTTCCGCGCGCTGCCTGACGCTAACCGATCTGTCATTGCCGGAAGTTACTGCGTTGGCTGCGCGCGCGCGGCTGTTTGTCGGCAATGATAGCGGCATCGCGCACATCGCCGCGGCCGCCGGCGCGCCCACGGTGGTTATCTTCGGCTCGTCGAATCGCAACCATTGGCGGCCATGGACGACGCAGTCCAACGAAATCGTTTTTGAAGAATTGCCATGCCAGCCTTGTCATGGATATTTTTGCGCAGAGTTCGAGAAGCCAGAATGCATCTTGCGCGTACCCGTCGAGCGTGTGCTTTCGGCTATCGATCGAATTCTGGCGGACACCAAAGATGTTCTGGGGGAATAAGTTTGCCGGCTATCAAAAAGCAAAGAGCTAACGAGATTCTCAGCACCGCGCGTGAGCGTCGCGTGGTGGTGTTGGGAGATGTGATGTTGGATGAGTTCATCTGGGGCGACGTCTCGCGCATTTCGCCGGAAGCTCCGGTACCGGTGGTCGACGTAAAGCGCGAATCGACGCACCTGGGCGGCGCGGCAAATGTGCTGGCGAATTTGTTGAGCCTCGGGACTGATGGTTGTGTGGTCGGAATCGTGGGCAATGACTACGCCGGTGACCGCATTCGTCTGTCGGTGAAAGAGAAGAGCAGCGGGCAGCGTGATGAATTTTTGGTGGCCGCAGATGGCCGGCCGACCACGATTAAGACCCGCATCATCGCCCAACATCAAATGGTCGTGCGCGCTGATCGCGAGCATCGCACTCCTGTTAATGGCGAGATTGAACAGCAAATCATTTCGGCAGTGCGGGCCGCGTTGGAGAATGCGCACGCGCTGGTTGTTTCGGACTACGACAAAGGGGTGATCACGCCGCGGGTTCTCGAAGTTGTTTTGCCCGACGCCTACGAACGGATGCCCGTGCTGATCGATCCGAAAGTTCGCAACTTCGATTCGTACTGTCCCGCGACTTTGATCACACCGAATCACCACGAAGCGTTACGGTTGGCGAATGTCGATGGTGAAACAGACGGCGCCTTGCAAGAGGCGGCCAATAAGATCCGGGGACGGCTCGGATGCGATGCCGTACTCATTACGCGCGGCGATCAGGGAATGGTGTTGTTTGAACGTGACAATGCCCCCATCAAAGTAGAGACGGCCGCGCGCGAAGTGTATGACGTGACAGGTGCGGGCGACACTGTGATCGCGACATTGGCTGCGGCGCTGGCGGCGGGTTCGTCGATGACAGAGGCCGCCTTGCTGGCGAACCATGCGGCCGGAATTGTCGTCGGCAAAGTCGGCACCGCGACGGCAACCATGGATGAACTTCTGGAATCGATTGAATGACATGGCCAAACGAACTGCTCTTTTCCTGCTTTTAATTGTTGTGCTCGCGCCGTCCGTGCGGCCGGCATCGGCGCAGGACGGACAACGACCGCGAACGGCAACTACTTCGGCGACTGGATCAGCGACGCGCACAGCGGATGCGCCGCAAACTCTCACGGACTTACAGTCGCGCATAGAACAGATTGTGCGACAACCGGCGCTCGATCCTGGTTTCTTCGCCGTGAAGATCGTTTCGCTCGATACGGGCGCGGTGGTTTTCGAGCAGAACGCCAACAAGTTCGTGCGCCCAGCGTCGAATATGAAACTGTACACCGTTGCGACGGCCTTTGATCGATTGACGCCTGACTTTCACTTTGTCACTTCGGTCTACGCGAAACAGAAACCGGACGACGGAAAAGTAAAAGGCGATCTGATCGTCTACGGTCGTGGCGATCCCTCGATTGCCGCGCGCTTCAATAACGGCGACTACTTTAAGGGTATCAACGATCTTGCTGATCGAATTGTGGCCGCGGGCGTGAAACGGGTGAAAGGCGATCTCGTCGGCGATGAAAGCTATTTCAACGGCGCGCCGCTCGGCAGCGGTTGGGAATGGGAAGACCTGACCTGGTCTTATGGCGCGCCGGTCAGTGCGCTTTCGATTAACGATAACGCGCTCGATCTAAATGTTAAGGCAGGCGATCGAGTCGGCGCACCCGTTTTGGTTACGACTGGTCCACCGGCCGCTTCGTTCGTGACGATCGTCAATCATGCAACGACTTCGGCACGGGGTTCACGAAGTAACTTGCGGATTTATCGTGGTCTCGGCGCTAACACAATCGAACTTTCCGGCAGTTTGCCTCTCGGCGATGCCGGATTCGTTGGTGGTGTGGCGATTCCCGATCCCGCGCTGGCGTTTGTAACGATGCTGCGCGATGCGCTGGCGAAGCGCGGGGTGAAGTTCGAAGGAGGAGCGCGGACCATCACTGAACGCTCGGGAGCAAGCGTGTTGGCCAGAGTTACGGGTGGATTCGGCAGCGGAACGATGGCGCAGTTTCCCGTGGAAATCACCAGCCTCCAGTCGCCGCCGTTTTCGGTAATCGCCGCGCACACTCTGAAGCCGAGTCAGAATCAATACACCGAATTAATCCTGAGAACTCTTGGCCGCAATCCGCAGGTTTTGGACAGCGCCGGTGAAACAAAACCTTTGTCCGGCGATAGTCGCGGTGCCCGCGACGATGAAGACTCCGGGCTCGAGGCGGTCAGGAATTTTTTGCATCAGGCCGGTATCGGCGACAACGACGTCGAGTTGAATGATGGATCGGGTTTATCGCGCAACGATCTGATTTCGGCAAACACAACCGTGCAATTGCTCACGTTCATGTCCAAGCACAAGTACTTCGAGCAATTTCGGGAAGCGTTGCCGATTGCCGGCGTCGACGGCACTCTGCGCACGCGCATGCGCGGCACACCCGCCGAAGGGAACGTTCGCGCGAAGACCGGCTCGTTCAGTTCGGTGGCTTCTTTGTCTGGTTATGTCACCACCGCCGGCGGCGAACATCTGGTCTTTTCAATGATGCTAAACAATTATCCTGACGCGGCTGCGGTGCGGCGCGATTCCATCGATGCGATTGCGGTGTTGCTGGCTTCATTTAATGGCAAGACGCAGTAAGGTAGGCACGCGTCTCGCGTGCTTGTCTAACACATAACGAAGCCCGCCAGAGACGAATACCCACATAACGAAGCACGCCACAGGCGTGCGTACCCAGGAGAACGCAATGTCAGTTGATGCCATCATTGGAAGTTGGCGCGAAGTTCGCGCCGGCCTGATTGACGAAGCTTCGCAAATCCCCGATGACCAGTTTTCGTTTCGGGCCGCCGAAGGAATGCGTTCAGTTGCTGAATTACTTCAGCATCTGGTCGAATCGCAGAAGTTTCTGGTTGGTGAAGCTTGCCGGCCCGATACAAACCTGATGCGCAAGTCCTTTGCCGAAAACATCAAAGATTACGCGCCGAATGTCCGCGACGCGACTGATAAGATTGCCATCATAAAATTATTGGAAACCGCGATGGAAGAATGCGAGAGCCAGTTGCGGGAACATGCCGACGAGATGAAGAACACTATGAAACGGTTCGACGGCAAGCAGATGACGAAGCTGGCCTTCATGTCTTTCGCGATTGCGCACGAAATGTATCATCGCGGCCAGCTCACGGTTTACGAACGACTGTTGGGAATTGAGCCGATGTTGACGCAAAGATTCCGGAAAGCCTTCGGCGAATCACCTCCGTAGGGCGACGAGCAGCGCGGTTACAGAACCGCGAGCGGTAGCGAGCGGGACAAGGCGGTCCTCTGGATGTGATTTACACGTTGCGCTTGATCCCGCTCACTACGGTTCGCGGTTCTGTATCGGCGCACCCAAAAAATGCGCTTCACCAAATTTCAGGGCTTCGGCAACGACTATATCGTTTTCGAAGCTGAACAACTTTCGCAGGTCACTGACTTAGGTGCCTTCGCTCGGCGCATTTGCAATCGCCATTACGGCGCCGGTGCTGACGGCATTGCGATCTTGCGCCCGTCCGAAAACGCCGACGCAGACTTTCGCGTCCGCATTTTCAATCCTGATGGCAGCGAAGCCGGCATGTCGGGCAACGGCACGCGTTGCGCTGCCGCATATCTGTCCTTCCATAGTCTGTGGACGAACGAAGAGTTGCGCCTGGATACTCGTAACGGCGTGAAGCAGTATCGCCTGTTGAATCGCGACCACGGAACGTTTGTTTTCCGATCCGAGTTGGGCCAGCCACGTTTCGATTCGGCATCGGTACCGATGATCACTCCCGAGCCGCTCGCACGCGTGATCGACTTTCCACTGGTGGTCGACAAGCAAACGCTGCAAGTGACGGCGATGCAGATGGGCAATCCGAATTGCTGCATCTTTGTTACTGATTTCGCCGAACTTGATTGGCGTCGGCTGGGGCCTTTGATCGAAAATCATCCGCAATTTCCCGAGCGGACTAACGTCATCTTTATTCAGGTGCGCGACCGGGCGAACATCGAGGAGCGCATTTGGGAACGAGGTGTCGGCGAAACCGAAAGTTCCGGCACTTGTTCCTGCGCGGCCGCCGTCGCTTCAGTAATCAAGGGAAAGACGGACCGAGTAGTGAACGTTCATGCGCCCGGCGGCCTGCTTCCCATCGAATGGCGGGAAGATGGCGAGGTCGTGCTGACGGGACGCGCCGAAGTGGTTTACAATGGCGCCTGGCTGGAAGCGCAAAAGTAGCCTTTCATTGTGTAGTTTTCCGAGGACCCTCTCTTGCCAATCCAAAACTTTCCCCTCTGGTCCCTTCGATCTTGCATTGTCGGTTTGTGTCTAGCCGCAAGCGCGGCTCTGGCAGGCTGTGGCGGTAAGGCTGTTTCAGAGACGAAAGCCGAGCCGCGAATTGAAAAGCCCAAGCCTCCAAGCGCAGTCCCGATGTGGCTGGGGAACGGCGAGCGCAATTTCTTTGGCACCGGTCCGTGGGAAGAAGGCGAGCTGAAAGTCGTCTGGGAAGTCGAAACCGGATTCATGAGCGGCCGTTTGCACAAAGATCCGTGGGGCGGCACTTCCTGGCCAGGCCAGCCTTCGCTCAAAGACAATCACGTCTATTTTCCTTCGGCTGACGGAAATGTTTATTGCTTGAATAAGAATGACGGCACGGTCATTTGGAAGTTCAAAGGCAAAGACAGCATGAAGGCCACGCCCGTGATTCTGGAAGACAAGATTCTCGCGAGCGGCCTCGATCACATTCTCTACTGCATCAATCCGAAGGACGGCTCGCTGATTTGGTCTTACGAGTCCGGATTCGAAATTGACGGCTCGACTATCGTTCGGGATGGCCGTATTTACTTCGGCTGCGAAGATCACAACTTCTATTGTTTGAATCTCTCGGACGGCTCGCTGGTTTACAAAGTTCCGGTCGGCTCAGTCGAAGGCAGTATCACCATGAAAGACGGCCGCGTCTATCTCAGCACTGAAGGCGGCGATCTCTACTGCATCAACCCAGCCGACGGCAGCACTATTTGGAAGGCACGCATCGGCGCGGATTCGGATTCAACTCCGGCAGTGGCAAATGGTTTTGTTTACACGGCGGCGGAAGATGGCGTGGTGCGCAGTTACAAGGCCGACACCGGCGAGTTGGCCTGGACCTTCGTTACCGACGGCGCTCGTTTATACGCGGGAGATGAACACCGGGGAATCTGGGCGAGTCCCATTCTGGCGAACGGAAAAATTTATATCGGCGCAAGCAATTATTACCTCTATTGTTTGACCGCTGATAAGGGCGAAGTTGTTTGGAAGTACAGAGCCCATGGTCCGATTTGGGGAACGTCGCCGGTAGTTGCCGGTCGGGTGGTGTTTGGTGACAAAGCCGGATGGATCAATATGCTGGACGCGGATGATGGCAAACTGATTTCTGATCTGAAGATTGGCGACAACATCAATTCCACACCGGCAATTCTCGATGGCCGCATTTATATCGGGGCGTTCAATGGGAAGCTGTATTGCCTGGGAATGGAACCGAAGCCAGACGTCAGCAAGCAGAAGGCAGAAGGCAGTAAGCAGAAGGCAGAAAGCAGTAGGCAGTAAGCAGAAGGCAGAAAGCAGTAGGCAGTAGGCAGAAAGCAGTAAGCGGATACCCGATACCCGACACCTGATACCCGACACCCGACACCTGATACCCGACACCCGACACCCGACACCCGACACCCGACACCTGACACCCGACACCCGAT
>Ga0134126_10002405_pt1 | contig 23642 bp, 24 predicted proteins | sample KB31752_FD_96881 | JGI IMG/M metagenome (GOLD analysis project Ga0134126, IMG submission 96881) | Terrestrial soil microbial communities with excess Nitrogen fertilizer from Kellogg Biological Station, Michigan, USA - KB3-175-2 | ecosystem: Environmental > Terrestrial > Soil > Unclassified ... | reverse complement strand
CTATGGCGCCCGCTCGCTGGAATATCCGGGCGACGGCGTCTGTCTCATCGCCGGATGGAACGAAAAGATCTTTGAGGTGCTCGACGTCCTCGGCCGCGACCACGAGATTTGAGATTTTTTGTCTATCTTAGACGAAATCGCCAAATTTTATGGAACCTCCCTCGTGGTCAGCTCGTTTCAGCCGTCTGCGACAACTCTTCTGGTTTTTCTCCCTGCTTACCATCGCCTATATGATCTGGGTAAGGAATTACCTGGCCCCCCTTAGCCCCGACGAGATCGTCCAATTTGAGATCGCCAAAACAATCCCTAAGGCCCAGGCCATCATCGACAACTGGAAGCTCACCGGCAAATACGATGCAAGTATAAAAAGCACCTATCTGGCCTATGTCTTCATGGTGCTGTATACCCTGGCGACAGCGCTGGGTTGCCGCTTCATCTCCGCCATCACGAAAAACGAGATCCTGGCAAAAGGAGGCCGGGGGTTCGCCTGGCTTATCGTCCTGGCTACCGCTTGCGATCTCATTGAAAACGTCGCAGTCTCCCATACGCTCCATGGCCCTATCTCCCAGGCGAACGTGACAATAGCCTACAACCTGGCCCGAATCAAATTCTCGATCGTCATCGTATGTCTGCTGTTTATCCTGGCTTGCTTCCTCTATTGGCTCATCGGCAGGTTGGCGGGCGAAAGGGAGTAATCTCCTGTATTTCAACTTGCAAATAAAGCTATTGAATATTAAAATGACTTATATTTGCGGTTTGAAAATGGTCTGAACCGGTCCAGAACGATTTACCGTTTATCCATGCAATAAATCCGGGCATAATCAGTTCTTGGAGTTCGAAACTAAGGGGTAGCCTCAGCATTAACAATATTTTTATTTCCTGTGAAGAATAAGGTTGATGAACTTGATAAGAAAATTTGTGCAAGGAAGGGTACGATTAAGCGAAAGAATGCTTGATTGTGCCCTTTTCGCTTTATGGTCAGGCAAGGAAGATTCAGCCATGGGAAAATATGATCGGCTAGGGAACGATCAGGCACGACGAGGCAATTCAGGCAGGCACCGACATCCTGGTTTAATGTTTTGATTTTTAACGAGTTGCAAAAATTTTTATGTGACTGAGGAGGGGAAGCTATGTCTGGTGAGAAAAAATGGTACGCAGTTTATACAAAGCCCAGGTGGGAAAAAAAGGTCTTCGAAAGGCTTCAAAATGAAGAGCTGGAAGCCTATTGCCCCCAAAACCGGGTACGCAAAAAATGGAGCGATCGGATAAAATGGGTCGAGGAGCCGCTGTTCAAATCCTATGTATTCGTTAAAGTAGCCGAAGAAGAGATGACCCGCGTGCGCATGGTTAATGGAGTCGTTAATTTCGTCTACTGGCTGGGCAAACCGGCCGTCGTGAAACACAGAGAGATAGAGGTCATCCGCAAATTCCTGAATAATTATAGCGAAGTTCAGGCCCTGCCATTGGATATCAAGACCGATTCCCGGGTTACCATCCAACGCGGCGCCCTGATGGACAAGAACGCGAGGATTATCAAAGTCCTCAAGAACAAGGTACAGGTGGTCATCGAGAGCATCGGCTACACGCTCGTGGCGCTGATCGACAAATCTAACCTTTCAATGATTGAAGAGTAGTAAATTTAGACATTTTAAGAATAAATGACATACAATATTCGGAGACGTTCAGCATTTCTTTCCTTAAGTGTCGCATTCGTTGCGCTAACGTTCATCTGCACCTCTTGCACCAATACACGGAAGCTGGTCTATCTGCAAGGGACATTCGATACGGCTCAGCTGAGCCGGGTACCCCTGCTGCAAGACACGATTCAAATTGGGGACATGCTCAGCATAGTCGTCTACAGTGATAACCCCGAAGCTACTAAAATATACAACCAGGCTGTGATCACAACTGCAATCGGGAGTTCGGCCGCTTCTGGCGGACAAAGCGGTGTAACCGGCGCGGCAGCGGGTATAGCGGGCTCGACTCCCGCCAGCGGCGGGTACCTGGTTGACGATGAAGGTAACATTGAGTTCCAGGGATTGGGCCTCCTGCACGTACAAGGACTCACAAGATCGACGCTGAAGGATACTTTGGCGAGCAGGCTGAAGGATTATCTTGTCAATCCTTATTTCTCTATCCGCTTTCTCAATTATAGATATACGATGTTGGGGGAGGTCGTCAGGCCCGGGATATATGGCATTGCCGAAGACCGCATTTCCCTGTTCCAGGCATTGGGGCAAGCGGGGGATATGACCTTTTTTGGTCGAAGAGACGATATTCTCATCATCCGCGAGGCGAATGGTAAACGGGAATTTGCCCGGCTAGATATAACAAAGCCCGAGATCATGGCCTCACCATATTTTTATATTCAGTCGGGCGATGTAGTGATCATAGAACCCACCAAGAAAAAGGTTGCGGCCAATGATCAAACGGCTATCCGGGCGATCACGATCACTACGAGCATCATCTCGACGTTGGCTATCTTATATTCTATATTTAAGTAAAAATCCTGACCGTTAATAGTATGGAAGATTCAATCAACTTTCCTGCGGGGAACGGCGAAACCGATAAAAAAGGCAATTTCCAGGGCTTGACGCCAAGGGAATTTATCTTCAAATACCTGAAGTATCTTCCGTTGCTGGTCTTCTGTGTTGCCGTAGCTTGCGTGATAGCCGTCATCAAGATACGGTATACCCCATCCATCTACCGCATGCAGTCATCGCTGCTGATCGAGGACCAGGATAATCCAGCGGCAGGATCAAAGGACCAACGATTTCAAGAGATGTTCGTGGGTCAGGGAGAAGCCAACCTCAAGAACGAGGTGCAGATCCTCAGATCCAGCATCGTGATCGAACGCGTAGTACGATCACTCGATCTTCAGACCCGTTATTACAGTGTCGGCGCCGTCCGAACCACCGAGATTTATCCCCTCTCGCCCTTTCGCCTTGTCGTCCAGCATATGGCCGATTCCATGCAGGGGGTGAAATTGCCGATAACGGTAAAGTCAAATACCGGTTTCGTCATCGGGAAAGGCGCCGCCATCTATACGTTCGGCCAGGCATTTGATTACGGCGGAAACAAGCTGATCGTATTGCGGAATAACGATGTCGATCTTAAAGACTTCCCTTCGCCCCAGTTCCAGATGACATGGCTTCCTGCCTATTTTGTAGCCGGCAGTCTCATGGGGCCGCTTAAGATCCTCGCTCCGGATGACGGAACGACTATTCTTACTCTTTCTTTCGAAGGTGAGAATACTACGCTGGGCGTAAACGTACTCAATACCCTCATGGCCGTTTACGACAGCCTTAAAATTGAAGATAAAAATCGCATTTCAGCCAACACTCTTCGATTTATAGACGAACAACTGGACATATTGAAGAACCAGCTTGGAAATATGGAAGGCAAGACTAAAGGATACATGGTTCAAAACGATGCCGTAGATATCGCCGACCAGTCCAAGCTCTACATGGGCAATATTCAGGATATCAACAGCAAGCTGGCTGAGCAGCAAGTGAGGGCATCCGTTCTCGATCTTTTAATCAATTACATCAGCGACGAAAAGAACAGGAATAAGCTGGTTCCATCCAATCTGGGCGTAGAGGAGCCTGCAATAACCCAATTCGTTACGGAATACAATAGGCTCGAGTTACAACGAGAGGCTGACCTTAAAACAACCAAGCCGGACAACCCGATGATCCGGAATATGGACGTTACGCTGGAAAATGTGCGTAACAACATGCTTCAGGTTCTGCAAAACGTTAGGGGAAGCTACCAGATAGCCATTGGCAGCCTCACTGACCAAGCCAGAAGCAACGAAGGTCGGTTACGGGCAATCCCAGAGAAGTCCATGCAATTGATGAATATCGAACGCCAGCGGAAGATACTGGAAGACCTCTATTCGTTCCTGTTGCAGAAAAAACTGGAGACTGCGATATCTTCCGCAGCCACTATCTCGAATTCAAAGATCATAGAGCCGGCAACTGCATCTTACGAAGCTATCAGCCCCAACAAGAAGAGTATATATTTGTTCTATATCCTATTGGGCATCCTGGTTCCCGTGGGCATTGTTGCCATGTTGGAGGTCCTTAGAGATAAAGTGACCAGCCGGGCCGACATCGAAAAAAACACCCGGGCGCCGATCCTCGGCGAGATCGGCCACTCGGAAAGCGATCAAACCCTGATCGTCGCGCAGAACAGCCGCCGTTTCGTAGCCGAACAATTCCGCATCATTCGAAGCAACCTCCAATACATCGTCGGGAAAAAAGAAAGACCCGTGATTATGGTCACCTCCTCGTTTAGCGGGGAAGGCAAATCCTTTATTAGTACGAATATCGGTGCAGTAATGGCGCTCGCGGGCAAGAAAACGGTGATCATGGAATATGACATCCGGAAACCCAAGATCGTCTCGGGCCTCGACCTGAAGAGAAAAATGGGGATCACAAACTACATCATCGGCAAGGCGTCATTCGAAGATCTCATCCTACCGGTTCAGGAAATGGAAAACCTCTATGTTATACCGTGCGGACCCATTCCACCCAATCCCGCAGAGCTGTTGTTGGACCCTAAACTTGATGAGCTCATGGACCAAGTGAGGCGGCATTTCGAGGTGGTTATCATGGATACCGCGCCCATCGGGCTGGTAAGCGACGCCATAAACCTGGGCAAATATGTCGATTGTACCCTTTATATTGTTCGCCAGGATCATACCTTCCGCAACCAGATTAGATTGATCGAAGACCTCTATTCGGAAAGGAAACTGCCTAACATTTCCGTTATAATCAACGACGTGAAACCGGAAGGTGGTTACTTTAGCGGGTATGGGTATTATGGCGGTTACGGGTATTACGGGGGGTATAAGAATAAGTCAGGTTATTTTGATGCCGAAAGGTCATCCCGTTTAAAAGGTGGACTATTCGGCCGCCTGTTTAACCCCTTCAAGAAAAAATAGGTCTTTATAATTAAATCGCATCGAAGGCATTTGTCAGTTTATGACCCAAAAATCTGTTCAATCGGCACAACAAGACTGGGATTTGGTAATCAAACCACAGAACTCCCTTTTCGACCTCAACCTGAAAGCAATCTGGGAATATAGGGATCTCCTGGTACTGTTTGTAAGAAGGGACTTTGTCGCGCAATACAAACAAACGGTGCTTGGGCCCCTATGGAACTTGATCCAGCCAATCCTGACAACAGCGATGTTCCTGTTGTTGTTCGGTAAGATCGCAAATATATCTACGGACAATATCGATTCGATCCCCTTTTATCTCAGCGGGATTACGATCTGGAATTATTTCTCCGTTTGCCTCACAAATACCTCTAATACGTTTATCACCAACGCGCCGATCTTTGGAAAGGTATACTTTCCCCGCCTTGTGATACCTTTGTCTGTAGTGCTGTCGAACATTGTAAGATTTGGCATCCAGTTCTTACTTTTGGTGGCTGCCGTATTTTATTTTCATTTTGTCAAGGGGTCACCGCTCTATATCGCACCTTCCTGGCTGCTTGTTATACCTGTGATTATTCTCATGGCCGCACTGGGACTTGGACTGGGAATCATCATTTCCTCCCTCACGACTAAATATCGGGACTTCACTATATTGATGACATTTATCATTCAGCTCGGAATGTACGCCACACCGATTGCCTACCCGCTTTCTTTTTTGGGTAATTCCAGGTATAAGACATTAATCTCGTTTAATCCTCTGAGCCCCATCGTAGAGCTTTTTAGATATGTTCTATTTGGGAAAGGCACTTTTACTCCGGGGAGCATTCTATATAGCATTGTCTTCACTATAATATCTTTGCTCATTGGCCTGTTGATTTTTACCAAGGTCGAGAAGAGCTTTATGGATACAGTTTAATGTAAAACCCAATGAGCAACATAGTTATCAAAGCCGAAAATATATCTAAACAATATCGCTTGGGTGAAGTAGGCACAGGGACCCTTTCTCACGATATCAACAGATTATGGCATAAAATAAGAGGGAAAGAGGATCCTTATTTAAAGATAGGGGAGACAAATGATCGCACTAAAAAAGGAGACTCAGACTATGTCTGGTCTTTGCGAGATATTAGTTTTGAGATTCAAAAGGGAGATTCCGTCGGAATAATAGGGAAGAATGGAGCCGGTAAGAGTACGCTTCTGAAGGTCCTGAGCCGAGTGACATCCCCTACTATTGGAACCGTTAAAGCCAGGGGCAGGATTGCCAGCCTATTGGAGGTCGGGACAGGATTCCACCCGGAATTGAGCGGACGCGATAACGTGTTTTTGAACGGTGCTATATTAGGAATGCGTAAAGAAGAGATCAAGCGGAAATTCGATGAAATTGTCGATTTTGCGGGAGTTGAAAAATATATCGATACACCTGTCAAGCGCTATAGCAGCGGAATGTATGTTCGGCTGGCTTTTGCCGTTGCAGCCTATCTTGAACCGGAAATATTAATAGTCGACGAAGTATTGGCGGTTGGGGACGCCGAGTTTCAGAAGAAGGCGCTGGGAAAGATGAATGATGTTAGTAAGGGAGAAGGGCGAACTGTCTTATTTGTAAGCCATAACATGGGAGCAATAATGCAGTTATGTAACAATTGCCTGTTATTGGAAAACGGGAAACTGGTAATCTACGACAGCACTAGCAAGGTACTCGACAGATATATCGAAAGTCAGAATACTGCGATCGAAAAGGTAATGAGAAACGGGCCTTTGGAAGGAAATCATTTCAAATTCATAACAATGAGTGACCCCGATTTAAAGGAAAGAAGCAGCTATCGCTTCGATGAAATGATTTCGGTGAGGCTTCAATTGTCTTTGCCAAAATTCAATAATGCTCTGGAACTGGCTATGCGGTTGATCGACCGGCAAAAAAGGGTAGTTTCTACAATTCATGAGAAATTGGATGGATATTACAACGGTGAAGAGACTATCGACCTTCTCGTTAATATACCGCAGGAGTTTCTGACACCCGGAATCTACTCATGGGTAATGTGTATTAATCACCCTGGTGTGGAATTGTACGACCTGCTGGAGGACATTTTGCCTTTTACAATTCTGGAGACCGGTTCGGATTTCTTCAGATACCAGGGGTTAGATTATGGAAGTGTTTTTGTCAAATATTCAATCAATAAATTGTTAAATGAGAAAGCTAATTAAAGGCGTTCTGGGCATTTTTGGTTTGCAACTCTCGAGGATTCCAAAGCAAGCCACAAAAGAGAAAAGCAAGTATTCGAAGAGATTGACTTTGCATACTACAAAAACGGGGAAGTACTATTTGCCAACGGATGCCGTAGATGATGTAGTTGCCAATGCCATAAAGAGCGATATGATATTTGAAAAGGAGATTGTCGATATGGCAGCCAAATATATCCAACCCGATACCGTTGTGCTGGATATTGGTTCGAACTTTGGGCAAATGAGTATTTTGTTTTCGGAGATGGTTGGTGAAAAGGGTAAAGTTCATGCATTCGATGCCGACGACTGGATCTTCGAGATCTTAACAAAAAATATCGATGCTAATAATAAGAAAGGTAAAATAATCCCTCATTTCGGAGCGGTATATAATGTTGAAAACGAAATTTTGCATTTCCCTGTCCAGGACTTTGAAAAATTCAGTGCTTATGGTTCTTATGGAATCGATCCTACCTCAAAAAATGGCAGAGAAGTAAAGAGCTTTACTATCGATAGTTTGAATATCACCGAGCAGATCAGTTTTATGAAAATTGATATACAGGGAGGCGATTTGCAGGCAATGCAGGGAGCGGTGAAGACGATTCAAAAGAACAAAATGCCGATCCTTTTTGAATATGAATATCAGTTCGAGGAAGAGTATAATTTGTGCTTCCAGGATTATGTTGATTTCGTGAAAAGCATCAATTATAGATTCCTGAAAACTGTAAATGGCCATAACTTTTTAATCATCCCAGAATAAATGAATTAATGAAACCATCTTATTCCGAAATCAATAAGTGCAGGATCAGTGGCAGTACCAATCTAATAACTGTTCTTTCCCTTGGTCAGCAATTCTTAACAGGGGTGTTTCCGAAAGACAAGAGTGAAATCGTAACAAAAGGTCCTTTAGACCTGGTTTGGTGTCCTGACAGCGGATTATTGCAAATGAAACAGTCCTATAGCCTGGATGAAATGTATGGTGACAATTATGGCTATAGATCCGGGCTTAATAAATCCATGATAAAGCACCTCACCAATAAAATACACTACCTCGAAAAGCTGGTGCCGCTGAGTAAAAAAGATCTGGTCATAGATATTGGAAGCAATGACGCCACGTCTCTAAAGGCATATGGCGGTGACCATAGAAAAGTAGGAATTGATCCGACGGGAAAAAAGTTTCAGGAATTTTATACAGATGGAATATCGCTTATTCCAGATTTCTTTTCCGCCGAAAAAATTGTAAGGGATTTTCCCAACGATAAGGCGAAAATAGTCACATCCATTGCGATGTTTTATGACCTTGAGAGCCCCATGGCTTTCGTTAAGGACATTGAATCGGTATTGGCTGACGATGGAATCTGGCATTTTGAACAAAGCTATATGCCTTCAATGCTGAGAACAAATTCTTATGACACAATTTGTCATGAGCATTTGGAATTTTATTCGTTTAAGGTAGTTAAAAATCTGCTTGAATCCTGTGGCATGCGGGTGATCGATGTTCAGATGAATGCCATCAACGGAGGAAGCTTTGCCGTTACAGCCTGCAAGAAAAATGCAATTTACAAATCCAATCTATCGATAATCGACTGGATGCTCCGGCAGGAGGACGATATGGGATTGGATACACCTAAGCCTTACAGGGACTTTGAAGAAAGGGTATTCAAGCACCGGAAGAACTTAATGGGACTAATTGAATCGCTGGTCTCGGACGGAAAAAAGATCTTCGGATATGGAGCGTCCACGAAAGGAAATGTCCTGTTACAGTTCTGCGGATTGACGGCGGATCACATACCATATGTTGCTGAGGTAAACGAACAAAAATACGGATCGTTTACGCCGGGTTCGCTTATACCGATTATTTCTGAAAAGGAAGCCCGGAAAATGAAGCCTGATTATTTTTTGGTGCTTCCCTGGCATTTTAAACATTCCATTCTTGAACGTGAGCACGAGTACCTTGAGAATGGTGGTAAGTTCATATTTCCTTTGCCGGAAATCGAAATTATATGATACAGAGGCTTAAAGAGACTATCAAAAAGGGTGTATTTCGGTTTATTAAGCCCCCTCCGAATATTGCCGACGGGGGCCGGGGCAAGTTATCCTATTCTCAAGCTGGTGAAGATCTGATACTCAAATATCTGTTTGAGAGCAAGGGGATATACAATCCGACCTACCTTGAAATCGGAACAAATCATCCCTATCTTAATAACAATACTTATCTGTTCTATAAAAGGGGGGCCAGGGGAGTCTGTGTCGAAGCAGACGAAACACTCATTGAGGAAATAGCCCTATCGAGGCCCGAAGATAAAATCCTTAATGTAGGCGTTAGCGTTTCGACGGCAACAGAAGCTGAATTTTACATTATGAACGATTCAGGATTGAATACGTTTAACAAGGAGGAGGCTGAACACCGACAGTCCTTCGGGACCTATGTTATCGAAAGGGTCGTTAAAGTCCGCCTAGAAACAATCAATAACCTGATGAGCGAATATTTTACCGGATGCCCGGATCTTGTTTCAATAGATATCGAAGGGCTCGATCTTGACGTGCTAAAAACAGTCGATTGGGAAAGATTTCCAATCCCTGCTGTCTGCACCGAAACATGTACCTATAGCGAAGATCATTTAAAGCCTAAGGATTCACGGATTACCGAGTATATGAATTCCGTTGGGTACGTTGTTTATGGAGACACTTACATAAATACAATTTACGTCAACAAGAAATGGTTTGGCTTTTGAAAATATGAATGCATTAATATTTGGGATCAATGGGCAGGATGGTTATTATCTTCGACTCCTTCTTGAGAAGAATGGATTGAATGTAACGGGAGTCTCCAGGTCAAAAGGTGATTGGATCGAGGGGAATGTCGGCAATTTTGATTTTGTATCGGGATTGATCCAAAAAAACAAACCGGACCACATCTATCACCTGGCTGCCAACTCATCCACGAGTCATGAGTTGTTGTTCGAGAATTATGAGACCATATCGACAGGAACGCTCAATATATTAGAAGCTGCGTATCGTTATTCTCCCGGTTCGAAGATCTTTATTTCCGGCAGCGGGCTTCAATTTGTCAATAAGGGGTTACCAATCTCCGAAAAAGATGCTTTTGACGCCAATAGCGCATATAGCGTGGCACGTATCCAATCGGTTTTCGCCGGCAGATATTACAGGTCACTGGGCTTAAAGGTTTACATCGGGTATTTTTTCAATCACGATAGTCCTTTGCGTTCCGAGAAGCACGTAAATCAAAAAATAGTACAGTCCCTGAAAAGAATTGCAGCCGGCAGCATTGAGAAGTTGGAGTTATTCGATATATCTGTCAGAAAGGAATTTTCCTTTGCAGGAGATTTAATGGAAGCGATTTTTCTTTTAGTCAAGAATGATCTCGTCTTTGAAGCGGTTATTGGCAGCGGGAAAGCTTACAGCATCGAGGATTGGTTAAATGTTGTGTCCGAAGCTTTCAATGTCGATTGGAGATCGAAAGTTCAACAAGGTAAATCTCGCAGAAAAGAATACGATGTGCTTGTTTGTGATCCGGCCACCATCATTAATCTGGGATGGCAGCCAAAGCACGACATTAAGGATCTGGCAAAAATGATGTTATGAAAAGTGTTTTGACTCTTTCGGTTTTTGAGGGTTCTATTGTCGGGCACGGTGGTCAGAAAAGGACGCAGCAGATCAAGGATATTGTTTCAACGTCTTTTCAGCATGCCCATATCGTATTCCCTATTAATTATCATGGAACCGAGCGGGTTTCTCTCCGGAACAGGTTGGTGCACAGTGTATGCGTGCCGGAGGTAAGATCGGTATCGGAAACTTGCAGGCAAGCCCGCTCCCTGAATAAAGTCCTTGTGGAGTCGCATAAGTTGTACGTACAAAACAGAAGTCTGGACCAGTATGATTCGCTCTTTAAGCAAGCGACCACTATTATATGGGAAAACAATTACCACGATTTTTTCTATCAACCCTATCTGATTAAAAAAAGGTATGGAAAAAAAATTATCGCATGTCCTCAGAATATTGAATCTTTAGTTCCGCGTGAGATGTCCGGCTGGTTGGGTAAATCTAAATTGGAATACCTGCGGCAGGAATTAGAACCATTTCGCGTATGCGACGAGGTCTTTACTATCGCCGAAGAAGATCAATGGCTGTTTAATCTGCTTGAAATTAAAGCGAAGCTTTTGCCCTCATTTCCTGCAAGAGAGCTACTCGATAGAAATCTTGAATTAAGACAAGCAAGGGAAGCAAAAAAGCAGGAAAATTTCTTTTTAATTATTGGCACTGTTGGAAACCCACCTACACTGTCCGGAATGACGCGATTGCTATTGGACCTGCAGAAAATAAATGTCGATTGCAACCATCAATTCAAGGTAGCTGGATATGGAACCGAGATTTTTCGCGAACAATTCGGATCAGTCAGGGGAATGGAAATATTGGGATCTTTAGAGCAATCCAGCCTGGACTTATTGATGGAAAATTGTAAGGCAATGATCATAAATCAGGACTATTGCCCCGGCGCCTTAACAAAGGTCCCGGAGATATTAATTTCGGGTATTCCGGTAATTATGAATATTGGCGCTTCGAGATCCTACAAAAGAATGGATGGGGTCTATGTCTACGATTCGATTGCAGAGCTGGACAGATATCTGAAGTCTCCATTGAACATACCTATGGTTCCAGGAATTCCTAATGATAATTATAATAGCTTTCTCGGGGCAATTGAATAACTCACAAAGCCAGCAATGAAAAAGGTATTAAAGTCAATCCTCAAAAGGGGCGGGTACAAAATTGAGAAAATTCAGCCGGTGGTAGCTGCAGATCCGGCGAAAGGGGACACTATGTACAACGGGCTTGTCCGGCTCCGGTCGCTCGGCCTCACCCCGGCATCCATCGTCGACGTCGGCGCGGCCGCGGGAACCTGGACCGAGGAAGCGGCTCATGTGTGGCCGGACGCAGCCTTCCTCCTTTTTGAACCCCTGGAAGAACGCAAAGAAGTCCTTACCACCCTCCAGACGAGCTCCAAGAACAAGATCTTCCTCGCCTTCGCGGCGGCTGGCGAGGAAGAGGCTGAAGTGACCTTCCATGTATCGGATGACCTCGACGGCAGCGGCATCGCCACAGACGCGGCGGCAACTGCGGAAGGCCGCCCGGTTAAACTCACGTCGATCGACCGGCAGATCGGTGTTAACAGTCTGAAGCCACCCTATGCCATCAAGCTCGATACGCATGGATTCGAAGTGCCGATTATCGAAGGCTCAACGGAGACAATAAAGAATACCTTATTCTTCATCATCGAGTGCTATGGCTTCCAGATCGCCCCGGGATCACTTTTATTCTGGGAAATGTGCCAGCTGATGAGCACCAAAGGCTTCCGCCTCTTCGATATCGTAGACACGATGCGCAGGCCGGGAGACAAGGCCTTTTGGCAGTGCGACGCTTTTTTTATCCGGAACGACCATCCCCTGTACGCTAATAACAGATACCGATAGAATGCAGCGGCCGAAGATCACCATCGTCACCCCCAACTTTAACCAGGCCGGCTTTCTTGAAGAGACTATCCTCTCCGTGATCGGTCAGAACTATCCCGACCTCGAATATATCATCGTCGATGGCGGCAGTACGGATGGGTCGATCGATATCATAAAGAAATACGAAAAGCAACTGGCCTACTGGGTAACCGAACCCGACAAAGGCCTTTATCATGCGCTCCAGAAGGGGTTCGAACGCTCCACGGGCGAAGTCATGGGCTGGATCAACTCGGACGACAAGCTGCATCCTGGATCGCTATCCGTGATCGCAGAGATCTTCGGCTCGCTCGGACATGTCAACTGGATCACGGGCAGCCCTACCTGTTATGATGTCAACGGCCGCACCGTAGCCGCAGCCGCACATCGTGCATGGTCCAAATATGACTATTATCTGTATGATTACAGATGGATACAGCAGGAATCGACCTTCTGGAGGAGAAATCTCTGGCAAAAGGCCGGCGCCACCCTGAATCTCGATCTGCGCTATGCCGCGGATTTTGACCTATGGCTACGCTTCTTCCGTCACGAAAAGCTCTATTCGGTAATGACAATCATCGGCGGATTCCGGTATCGTAGTGGCCAACAGCTTTCGTTATTACACGCCGACAAGTACAAAAACGAAGTGGAAAGCCTCATCGGCGCAGAGATCGCCGCCTTGCCGGCCAATGTAAGGCAGCACCTGGATAAATACAAGCGATATCTCAAAAGAATGGCCGCCCTCGAAAGAGCAAATAAGGTATTCCGGGTATTTACCCTGACACCTTATTTTAGAAGAAAACTCAGCGACGCCCCCGGGTTCATCGAATACGACCCTGCCAGCTCCCGGTTCCATATCCCGGCCGAACAGGAAAACTAAACCGCTGCCGTGAAACTTTCGATCATCACCATTAACCGCAATAATTCCAAGGGCCTGGAGCAAACCATCGAATCGGTCCTTGCCCAGACGTTCCGCGATTTTGAATACGTCATTATCGACGGGGCTTCGTCCGACGGCAGCGTCGACCTGATCCGGAAATATGCGGACGATATCCATTCCTGGGTCAGCGAGCCGGATAAAGGCATCTTTAACGCCATGAACAAGGGCATCCGGCGCGCAAAGGGCGAGTACCTCCTTTTTTTGAACAGCGGCGACCGGCTTGCCCACCCCGGTGTGCTGGACCTTCTGCGGGACGCCACCGAAGACGTCGTCTATGGCGATATCCGCTATGAGGACGAAGTAGCGCCTTTCGTGATGCCGGACCGGCTGACGCTCGAGACCTTTCTCGGCCCCAGCATCGGACACAACGCCTCCTTCATCAAAGCCACACTGTTTGAGAAATATGGCTTATACAATGAAGACAACAAGATCGTCTCCGATCTCGAGTTCTTTATGATCGCCATCATAAAACACAGGTCTACCTACCGGCATATCGGCCAGGTGCTCACCCTGATGCAATCGGGCGGCGTAAGCATCACCCGAAGCCACGAAGCCCTGAAAAAAGAAGAACGCATGGCCTGCTTCAAACGGGCTTTCCCCGAATTTTATAACCTTATCGCCGAAAACTTCCGCATGAAGGAAGAATTGGCTTTCTATGAACAATCCCGGCCCGTGCAATTTGTCCGAAAGCTGCAGCAGGGCCGGTTCAACAAGCTTAAGAATAAATACCTGCGGCATTGAAGATCCTGTTTGTCGCCTTTCCTTTTAGCATTCATACCGTCAGGTGGATCTCCCAGCTGGAAGGCCAGGGATGGGAACTGCATTTATTCTCCTCTATGACGGGTGCGCTGCCACACGAGCAGCTCGGCGCCGCCACCTTTCACGAGCACTTTTATTATGTGCCGCGGGGACACCAAAAACCATTCGAACCGCTTGCCTTTCGCCCGCTCGCACTGTTGCGGCGTTTCGGCCTCTCGGGTCTTTTCGGGAAGGCAGCCCGCTTTCTTCATCTCGAAAAAGGCCGGCCGGACGAGCTGGCCCGCCTGATCAAACATATCCGGCCCGATATCATCCATTCGCTGGAAACGCAACATGCCGGCTACCTGGTGAGCGAGGTGAAACGCAGCTGGTCCGGGCCCTTCCCCCGCTGGATACATTCTAACTGGGGGATCGACATGCACTATTTCGGCGTTATCCCCGAACATACGCCTAAGATAAATGAGATGCTGGCAGGCATCGATACGCTGGTCGTGGAAGGCCGGCGCGATGCGGAGCTGGCCCGGCAATATGGTTTCAACAAAAGAACAGTGACCTTTCCCAGCGTCGGCGGCGGCATAAAAATACCCGCGGGCGGGCTTTTGCCCGCGTCAAAACGAAGGAAGATATTGGTAAAAGGCATGCAGGATAAGGTCCGACGCGGCCTGGTCGCCCTGCGGGCGCTCGAAAGATGCGCAGAGCTGCTAAAGGATTATGAGATCGTTCTCTACAGCTCGAACGAGACGACGCGCGAGGCCGCGCATCATTTTTTTCATCGGACCGGCAAAGGCATCACGATCCTGCCCACCGTCTCAAACGAAGAGCTATTGCGATTGAATGCCGAAGCCCGCCTGAACATCACCGTTAATATGAGCGACGGTCTTCCCAACTCCATGCTGGAGGCGATGACGATGGGCGCCTTCCCGGTCCAAAGCTCGACCTCCATCGCCGACGAATGGATCCGGGATGGAGTGACCGGTATGCTGGTCCCGCCCGAAGACCCGGACCGGATCGAGCTGGCTATCAGGGAAGCCTTGCTGAACGACCGCATGGTCGACGAAGCCCAGCAGGTCAACCGGGACACGGTCCGTCAGCGGCTCGACTACGAAACTATCAAACGACAGGCAATCGAACTCTATACCGTCAATTAATTTCCGATATTCATGATCAACGTCACCAAATCCTTCCTGCCCCCGCTCGAGGAATATGTGAAATACCTCGAAGGCATCTGGGAAAGGGGCCATCTCACCAACCATGGCCCGCTCGTAAACGAGCTGGAAGAAAAGCTACGCCTCTTTCTCGGCGTCAAACATTTCTTTTTCGTCAACAACGGCACGATCGCCATCCAGATCGCCATCAAGGCATTAGACCTGCGGGGTGAGATCATCACCACGCCGTTCTCTTATGTCGCCACCACTTCCTCCATCGCCTGGGAGAATTGTACGCCGGTGTTCGTAGACATCGATCCGGCCAATTTCACCATCGATGCCTCGAAGATCGAAGCGGCGATAACGCCCGCGACCACGGCCATCCTCGCCACACATGTCTATGGCATCCCTTGTGCCGTTAAAGAGATCGAAGCTATCGCCGCCAAACACAAGCTCAAGGTCATCTATGACGCGGCGCATGCCTTTGGCGTGAAACAGGACGGCAAGGGCATCATGAACTATGGCGATATCTCTACCCTGAGCTTTCATGCGACCAAACTGTTCCATACCGTAGAAGGGGGCGCCATCATGACCAATGACGATACCCTGGGGCATCGCATAGGTTATATGCGCAACTTCGGTCACAAGGGCCAGGAAGATTTCTGGGGGATCGGCATCAACGGCAAAAGCTCCGAATTCCATGCGGCCATGGGGCTTTGTGTGTTCCCGCAAATCGAGGCGATCCTCGAATCGCGGAAAACACTTTCACTCGCCTATGATCAATGTCTGGACGAGCTCAAGGTCAACGTCAAACGGCCCCGGTTGCCCAAGGGGACACACTACAATTATGCCTATTACCCGGTAGTCTTCGAGTCGGAAAAACAACTTCTGTCGGTACGGGATAATCTCAACGCCGCCTATATCTATCCCCGGCGGTATTTTTATCCTTCGCTGCATACGCTGCCTTATGTGAAGCCCGGGATCGTGCTTTCAGAGGCGGAGTCGGTTAGCGCACGCGTGCTTTGTCTGCCTTTGTATCATGAGCTCCCCGTGGACTCGATAAAGAAGATCTGCCATATCATTGCGGAAGTCTTAAAATATGAATAAGCCATGATCATCGCAGGCGCCGGCGGGCACGCCCGGGAATTGCTAGGTATACTGGCCGAAGCCGGGAGGGTTGAGGACGTGTTCCTGTTCGACGATGTCTCGCCCGATGCGCCGGCGATCATTTGGGGACGTTTCCCTGTGCTGCGTTCTGCGGATGAAGCGAGGCGCATACTGGCCGGCGACCCCGGATTTATCCTTGGCGTTGGCAAACCTGGCGCAAGGAAATTATTATACGAAAAAATGATCGCGCTCGGCGGTGAGGTCCGGGCCCTTACCTCGCCGTATGCGAGGATAGGCGTCTATCAGGTGGAGATCGGCCCCGGCGCCAACATCATGACGGGAGCGGTGATCACGCAGGACATAAAAATGGGAATAGGCTGTTTGGTTCATTGCAACGTGACGATCCACCATGACTGCCGGATCGGCGATTTCTGCGAGCTTTCTCCCGGCTGTCATATTCTCGGCAAGGTGAACGTCGGTGCGCAGTGTTCAATCGGCGCGGGCGCTGTGGTCCTGCCCGGCGTTACCATTGGCGAAAAGGCGGTGATAGGGGCGGGAGGGGTAGTGACCAGAGATATAGCCCCGGGCCGGATCGTAAAAGGGATGCCCGCAAAATAGCGGGTTTAACAGTTGACAAAATGAAAAACGCAATAGCAAAAAGGCTTCCTTCCTATATCCGTACCCCGCTGGGCTTTATGATCAGCCCGAGAGTGCGCAAAAGAATATATACCGAACGGCGGATCAGGAAACAACAGAACAAGGCGATCCACCAATTCGATGCTGCCGCGAAGAAACTGGTGGTTTTTCTGGTGGCGGGAGCAGACATGAGCACCGGGAAAGACAAGATCTCGGGCGGCATCATCTCGATTGTATCCCTGTGCCAGGAGTCGGCGAAAATGAAAGACATCCATGACGCCCAGGTGATCATGTGCACCCTACGGAATGAACACCTGCTATTCAGGCATACACAATTCGAGAACCACACGGACGTATTCAGGTTCGACCAGCTCCAGGCCTATTTCTCAGCGGCCGATGAAGTGCTCTTCCATATCCCGGAATTTATCTGCGATTATTTCCTCGGGCATCTTACTGACGGCGACAGGAAATGGCTGGCCGGGCTCAAGGACCTGCACATCAATATTCTCAATCAGAATATCCGGTATATGCCTGCCCCGGAGGTGATCGACCGGCTCCGCCGGCTTGCCGGCAAGGTGACGAACACCACGGCACACCAGAAATATTGTAATCCGCATTACCGGGCACTGTTCAATATACCCGTTCACAAATTTTCAGTTTGGATCAGCCCTGAGCAATACCAATTCAGGCAATACGCCGAAAAGGAAAACCTCATCGTGGTGTCACCGGATATGAGCACCTTTAAACAGGAGGTGCTGGAGCAGCTATCGTCCATCCCCGGCCTCAAAGTGCAGATCATCAAGAATCTTACTTACGAACAATATAAAGAAACGATTGCCAGGGCCAAATGGACGCTCACCTTTGGCGAAGGCCTCGATGGCTATCTCATAGAGCCGATATTCAGCGGCGCGATAGGTTTCGCTGTGTACAATGAAGATTTCTTTACGCCGGATTTCAAGGGTAAGCGTACGCTCTATGGGTCATACGAGGAGCTACTGAAGACCATCAAAAAGGATATCAGTGAGCTGGATGAGCCCGCCGCCTTCGCTGCTTACCAAAAAAAACAATTCGATCTCTGCGCCAGGTACTATAGCCAGGAGGAATACCGTAGCAATATCCGGGCATTTTACCGCGGACAATACAGCCTGCCGTGAATAGTAGAAATACCCCACTGGTTTCCGTGATCACTGTAACCTATAATTCCGCGTTATATGTTAGGGATACCATCGAAAGTGTGCTCGCCCAGACCTATACCGATATCGAGTATATCATCTGCGATGATTGCTCTACGGACCGAACCTGGGACATCATCCGGGAATACAATGACCCGCGGATCAAAGCTGCGCGCAATGAGCAAAACCTCAGGGAATATGTCAACCGTAACAAGGCCATCGGGATGGCCACGGGAGAATACCTGATTTTTATCGATGGCGACGATGTCATCTTTCCGCACGGGATAGGTTTTTTTGTAAGCATGATGGAAAGCTTCCCGGCTGCCGGCATGGCGATACAAAAGAACTACATCAACAATCTCCTGTTCCCGGCGCTACTCGAGCCTGCGGAGACGGTACGCAATCATTTTTATGGCGAGAAGGACCTGCTGACCTCGAGTTTTGCTTCGAACTTTTTCAGGACCTCCGCGCTCAAACGCTGGAATCTCAAAACGGAGTTCATCAGCGGAGACGAAGAGATCAGGCTGAGGATCGCCGCGAACTACCCGGTGCTGTTCGTCGCGGGTTGGGTAACCTGGCCCAGGGAGACGCCCGGCCAGGCTTCGATGAAAGTGGCGGGCGGCCTGGGCCTTGCGGAAGCCTTTAAATTTTCCCACGATATCTTTACAGACACACCAGGGCTGTCGCCCGAATTGCTAAAGGATATCGATCTTATGTTCAAAAAGCGGCTGGCAGGCCAGGCTATCCAGCTGATAAAAAAAGGACAGCTGTCCCGGGCGAAGAACTTTCTCCGGCGCGCCGGTCTGAAACTCAAGGATGTGCCGGCCTATTACCGCCATGAACCGGCGTTCACCGATCCATTGGTTGATTATACCCCTTCCGCGCCACTCAAACGGGGGTTCTTGAACAAAATCTAGCTCCGGATGAAGCAAAAGATCGCCTATCTGCTAGGTAATCCATCGAGAATTTTTATTGTAGCGATAACCAAGCTGCCTTATTTCCGGTTTATCCGCGAGACCCAGGACTATCAATGCCGGATCAATTTCGGCGTTTGGTTCAGGCAGAAGATTTTGAATCTTGGCGGCAATAAGCAGGCGTACTGGCCCGTCCATTGGAGCAGTGAGGTATACGACGTTGAAAATATTGTGGTTGGAGTGGATACGTATCCCGGATTTTCCCGGAATTGCTATATCCAGGGGAAGGGCTCGATCTTTATCGGGGACTATACCCAGCTGGCTCCGGGCGTGACCATCGTGAGCGCCAATCATGATCTGTACGATACCCGCAAGCATGTCCCGGCAGCCGTGCACATCGGGAAATATTGCTGGATTGGGGCGGGCGCTAAAATTATGCCGGGGGTACGGTTGGGTGATTTTACCATCGTAGGCGCCGGCGCTGTCGTCACCAAATCTTTTCCAGAGGGCTATTGCGTTATCGGCGGAGTGCCGGCCGGCGTGATCAAAAATCTGGAAAAAGACAAATGTGTTCCCTTCAGGAATAAGATAGAATACAATGGCTACATTCGTTCGGATAGATTCGAGGCCTACAGGAAAAAAAAGCTCAAGGTATAATTTCAAATGATTACGATCGTAGATTACGGAGTCGGTAACCTGGCATCCATCAATAATATGCTGAAGAAGGTGGGGGCGCAGGCCCGCATCTCCGCCGCTGCGGAAGACATTGCCACTGCGGATAAGCTCATTCTGCCGGGCGTAGGCGCCTTCGATACCTGCGCGGAGAAATTGCAGCAAAGCGGCCTGACGGCCCTTCTCAATAAAAAAGTGCTCGAAGACCGGACGCTCGTCCTCGGCATTTGCGTTGGGCACCAGTTGCTGGCGGAAGGCAGTGAAGAAGGGGTTTTGCCTGGCCTTGGATGGATCAAAGGCCGTGTCGTGAAATTCAAACAGGAGCTCCTGCCGGCAGGCGTCAAGATACCGCATATGGGCTGGACCAACGTCGTGCTGGATAAACCCTCCCCGCTTTTCGACAACATGTATGAGGAGCCCCGCTTCTACTTCGTTCATTCGTACTATATAGCGCCCGACCGCGGGGAAGATGTGCTGTTGACGGCGGATTACGGTTATCCCTTTACCGCGGGAGTCGAACATGACAATATCATGGGTGTCCAGTTCCATCCCGAAAAAAGCCACAAATTCGGCATGAAGCTACTTGAAAACTTTGTGAAGCGCTGATCATGAAAAGAGTCAGGATAATACCTTCCTTGCTGATCCAAAAAGGCGGTTTGGTCAAATCGGTGCGGTTCAAAGACCACAAATACGTGGGAGACCCCATCAACGCCGTCAAGATCTTCAACGAAAAGGAGGTCGATGAGATCGTGATCCTGGATATCTCCGCCACCGGGGAAAAACGTGCCCCCGACATGCGCAGGATCAGGGATATCGCTTCGGAGGCCTTTATGCCGCTGGGTTATGGCGGCGGCATTACCAGCCTGGAAGAGATCAGGACGCTCATCGGGTTGGGCGTAGAAAAAGTGATCCTCAACGCCGCGGCATTCGCCAACCCCGACCTCATCAGCGAAGGGGCAAGATATATCGGCAGCCAGAGCATCGTCGTCTCCATGGACGTAAAAAAAACCTTGTTGGGCAAATACCGGGTCTATACGCTGGGCGGTTCCCGGAATACCGGTCTCGACCCCGTAGAGTTTGCAAAGAAGATGGAGCAGGCCGGCGCCGGCGAGATCCTGCTGAATTCCATCGACCGGGATGGGACCTTTGAAGGATATGATAGCAGGCTCATCGGCCTGGTGAGCCATGCGGTAAATATCCCGGTAGTAGCTATCGGCGGCGCCTCTTCTACCGAAGACTTTGCGGCTGCCATTACAGCCGGGGCCTCCGCCGCGGCGGCCGGAAGCCTTTTTGTTTTTCAACGCCCGCATCGCGCCGTGCTCATAAGCTATCCTACCCAGGCAGAACTCAAACAAAAGGTATTCGAAAAGATAAAATAACAAAGATGAACAACGCTGTTCTGTCCGGATCGAAAATCCAATCTTCCATAAAATGCATTCTCCGTGGACTCGCCATGCGCCCGGAACGCATCGACATCCCGGTCGAAAAGTTCCTTGCCTCGGTGGCAGGCAAGATCGGGCATTTTGTAAAAATAGGCTCCAATGATGGCGTCAAGAATGACCCATTCGGGAATGCCATCGACAAATATCACTGGAAAGGGATCATGGTAGAGCCCTTTGAACAGAATTTCGAAAAGCTCAAAGCCAATTTTGGCGGCAGGCCTAATGTCCAGTTGGAACAGGCCGGCATTACCGAGCAAAGAGGGTCCTTCGATTTTTATTATATCGAAAACATCCGTGAAGACGAACCCGGCTGGTACGACCAGGTAGGCTCCTTCGATAAGGAAACCTTTATTAAGAATATAGAGGTAGTGCCTTCCTTGCTGTCGAGGATCGCCTGCAAGCAAATACCTTGTATGACCTTTGCCGATCTGCTGCAGAAATACGCCGTCGAAACGGTGGACCTCATTCACATCGACACCGAAGGCTACGATTACAAAATTTTGAAGACCATCGATTTGAAGAAAGTGCGGCCCATGATCCTGATCTTTGAATACGAATGGCTCACCCAATTCGAATTTCGGGAGGCGAAAAAATTGCTTGCCGATAACGGGTATAAATTATACTATGCCGAGAGCGACTGCGTTGCGGTAAGCGCTCACTAATCACACCTATCAGCTTATGATCCTCAGTGAAAAAGATCCGGGTTACAAACAGTGTGCTGTTTCCGTAATGGACAATATAGCCGACCCGGATATCCGGTTCGATGCGCAAGGCATTTGCAATTATGTATACGATTACCAGGCCATTGCGAAAGAAAACCTCTTTACAGGGGCCGATGGCGAAGCCCGGCTGGAAGAGCTGCTGGACAAGATGCGGAACGAAGGAAAGGACAAACAATACGACTGCGTCACCGGCATCAGCGGCGGAGTCGACAGCTCCTACCTTATCCTTATGGCCAAAAAATGGGGCCTTCGCCCCCTGATCGTGCATTTCGACAACGGCTGGAACTCCGAAATTGCGGTCCGTAACATCAATAACATCATCAAACATACCGGTTACGACCTGTATACCATCGTAGTCGATTGGGAAGAATTCAAGGACCTCCAGCTGGCCTATATCAAGGCCTCCGTTGTGGATATAGAAGTACCCACCGACCACGCGATCAGCGGCACCCTGCAGCGCCTAGCCGTCAAATACAAGATCAAATATATTTTGAGCGGGAACAACGTGGCGACGGAAGCCATCTTACCCCCCTCATGGATATACAACAAGAACGACTATGTCAACCTGACGAATATCCATAAACAATTTGGCTCACGGGCTTTGAAGACCTATCCGCTTTTTGGGCCCAAAGAGCAATACCTTTATGGCAGCGTCAAGGGTATCCATACCGTCAAGCCGCTGAACTATCTCCCGTACGAAAAACAAAAGGCCAAAGAAGCGATTATCCGCGAGCTGGAATGGACCGACTATGGCGGGAAACACTACGAATCGGTCTTCACAAAATTCTATCAGGCCTATATCCTGCCGCAGAAATTTCATATCGACAAACGCAAGGCTCACTTATCCAATATGATCTTCTCCGGTCAGCTCACGAAGACAGAAGCGTTGGAAGAGATGAAATTGCCGCTGTACGAACCATCGGAGCTTCGGGAAGAAAAAGACTATGTGCTCAAGAAATTCGGCCTGTCCACAGAGGCTTTCGATGCCCTGATGAAGCTGCCGAGGGTAGAACATTCCGTATTCGGCAAACAAAAGCCGATCACGGAGACATTTCCGTTGCTAAAGGTGCTCCGGCCGCTTAAAACATTGATCAAAGGACGACGTGAGAAGAAAGATTAAACAACGCCTTGCTGGTGCGCTTCGGGCAATGGGCTGGTGGAAACCACTGTCCTTACCCGGTGAAGTGCTCACGACGGACGTTTATCTCGATAAGTATTACTCTACCTATTCGCCCGAAAAGGCCATTATTTTTCCGGCCGCCTGGCGGGAGGAATCCTTGCCCGGGACATTACGCTATGCTCCAGGCTGGAAATTCACCAGTCTCAGCAAGCGAAAAGTTCAGGAAGCATTCGTACTCCGGCTGCCCGATGGACGGGTATGGGGACAAAATGGGGCCGTGATCACGAGAGAAGGCGTCCTGTTGAAAGATCTCTCACGGGAGTTTGGGAAAAGACATGGCCACAGCG
>Ga0134126_10002404_pt1 | contig 23645 bp, 17 predicted proteins | sample KB31752_FD_96881 | JGI IMG/M metagenome (GOLD analysis project Ga0134126, IMG submission 96881) | Terrestrial soil microbial communities with excess Nitrogen fertilizer from Kellogg Biological Station, Michigan, USA - KB3-175-2 | ecosystem: Environmental > Terrestrial > Soil > Unclassified ... | reverse complement strand
TTCATTCAGCGTCAATAATTCAACGCCGACCAATCCGCCGCCGGCGTCGGCGACCAATGACGTCGTCTGGGTGAACGACGCGGTGCCGACCGGCGCATGGACCGGCGCGGATTACGGCGATTCATGGAATTGGGTCGGCGGCAACCCGACTCCTTATTCGGGTGCACTTGCGCATCAATCCGCGTTGGTGACCGGCGTTCACAGTCATTATTTCTCCGGCGCGACCGCTACACTGCCGGTCAGCATCGGCGACAAGATGTTCACCTACGTTTATCTTGATCCGGCCAGCCCACCGCAGGAAGTCATGCTCATGTGGTCTGATGGCGCATCGTGGTCCCACGCCGCCTATTGGGGCGCGAATCTGATTCAGTGGGGCGCGAACGGCACCGCGAGCCAGTATCCCGCAGGCGCGTTGCCTGCGGCCGGGCAATGGGTGCGTCTGGAAGTGCCCGCCAGTCTGGTGGCGCTCGAAGGCAGCGCAGTTTCGGGAATGCAATTCGTCTTATACGACGGCCGCGCGACATTTGATCTGAGCGGCAAGTCTTCACAGACCGCGGCGTCGGACGCCACGCCACCCACTGTTTCCATGACCGCTCCCGCGAATGGCGCGACAGTTTCCGGCTCGTCGGTCGCGGTCACAGCGAACGCCTCGGACAACGTCGGCGTCTCCAGCGTACAGTTCAAGTTGGACGGCGCGAATCTGGGCGTACCGTTTAGGACCGCGCCTTACAACCTGGGTTGGGATTCAACCGCCGTGGCCGATGGCTCGCATTCATTGACGGCAGTGGCTACCGACGCCGCGGGCAATCAGGCTACGGCGACGCTGGCGATGGTTACGGTCAGCAATTCGTCCGTCGTCACAAATCTGTCTTACGCCACTCTTCCGAGCTGGGTCGGCGCGGCTACACACAACTGGAAACCACGCCTCGGTGGTGTTTACTGGTTGGACAGCCTCGCGGTGGTCAAGCAAGCCGCCCCGTATCTTCAACAGTCCTCCAGGCCGGTCCTCGTGGATATCAAAACAGATGCGACCGGATTCGGCTATCGTTTCGACCTCAACTCGTGGGACGCCAAATCAGCAATTCATTCGTACTATTCGTGGGACGGCACCGACAGCGGCACCCCTGCCTCGCCCGAAGATGCCATGAACATTTTCGGTGCGACAGGTAACGCCGAGTTCATCCTGAACATTCCCATCCCGCTTTTTCTGACCAACAGCCCGTCGAGCAATTGGGGGTACGACGGTTTCGGGTACACGTGGCAAACGGCGCAGTTTTATGCCGCGATGACGCAGTACCTCGTTGGCACGGCCGGGCCGCAATCCGAGTGGCAGAGTCTTCCGACCACTCTGGATTTCTTCTCGCAACCGGCCAGTTTCAATTGGGCGAATCTCCGGGCGCGACGCGGCCATTTGGCTCCGTACCCGGTGGTCGCGTTCATTATCGGTTCGGAACCTTACAACATCGAAGGTACATCGAACGGGTCTTTGTACGGTCCGCAGGCGGAAAAATTTCGCGTCGCGATTCGCAACCGCGGCGTGAGTGCTCCGTTGGGCCTCCATGTTCATGACATGGGCTATGTCGACGATCCTCAAAGGTTGTGGTTCTGGCCTATGATGTCGGCTGTCACCGCGAGCGATTTCAGCTTCATGGATCTGGAGCACTACTACCAGTTCTCGAGCGTGCAGGAGGACTTCAAGAGGACGTTCCCGGTTTCGATCAATCCGAACGCCGCCTACTGGATGCCGAAATCCTCGTGGAAATCCGATTACACGAAATTTCTCTGGATCGTCGAAGACACGCGCAACGCCATTCGCGACGACAACGCGGTTGTGGGCCTGGGCAATCCGGGCCGGTGGCAGCTCGGTTTCAGTGAACACGGCATCCAGGTCACCTCTCAGTTCACCTATAACGACATGTTCAGTGCCATGCACTGGGCAGGATGGCTGGCCGAATCCATGCGCCAGAACGTCGCGTGGGATTCGGGCTGGACGCTCGTGGCGGAAGGCTTTTCACACGGGCAGCTCCAGGTGAGGGATGGCTACGTCACCCGCACGCCGATGTTCTTCGTCTACCAAATGGCTCAGGAATTCTACGGCTATGATTGCTTGACCAACAATTACTCAAGCGCAATGGGCTCGACCACGGACAATATTGGCAATCCTGTCCAATTTCCCTGGACGACTGTGCGCACCTTCCGCGATCCCGCGACGGGCAATATCCACCTCTTCGTGCTCAACCAAAGCCTGACGGATACCGCCACAATCTCTGGTTTCGAAAACTGGAACATCATCAGTTGGAAGCAGCTCAAGGGTACCAGCTACAGCGACAGCAACCCATTGGGGGTTGCGGGAGCGGAGCCGGTTCAGACGGTCGCGGTGCCCTTGCCCTCCGCCGGTTTGCCGCTGGCTATCGCGCCCGTATCGGTGAATCACATCGTTCTGGCTGGCTCAATTGACACAGGAACTCCTGTGCCCGACATCATTGCTCCCGCTGTCTCCATCAGCGCCCCGGTGAACGGAGCGACAGTGTCCGGTTCTTCGGTGACGGTGTCGGCGAACGCGACGGACAACGTCGGGGTGACGGGGGTGCAGTTCAAGCTGGATGGCGCGGACCTGGGCGGCGAAGACACCAGCGCACCCTATGGCGTGACGTTGAATACCACGACTCTCACTGACGGTGCCCACACGCTGAGCGCCGTGGCCCGCGACGCCGCCGGCAATCAGACGACGGCTGCGGCCATTTCTGTGACGATCAGCAATTCGGCGCCGGCGTCCACGCCGACGGTCAGTATCACCAGCAACGACGCGACGGCAACAGAAGGGGTGAGTGACACGGCGTCCTTCACGCTGACGCGGACCGGGAGCACGGCCACTGACCTGATCGTGACCCTGCAGTCCACCGGAACGGCGACGAAGTGGGATGATTATCGTCGTCCGGTGGAAGGGGACATGCCGGACGCATGGACGATTCCAGCGGGGGCGAGTTCGGTGACGATCACGATCGTGGCGGTGGACGACACTCTGGTCGAGGGGCCAGAGACAGCGACGCTGACGATTCAGCCGGGCACGAACTACAACGTCGGCACTTCGAACAGCGTTACCCTCACACTCCTGGATAACGACAGCGGGACCGTTCCATCGAATCCAACGGTAACTGTCGTCGCGAACGACGCGAACGCGTCGCGAGTCGGTCCTGATAATGGTGCGATTACGATTGTCCGGACCGGCGATACAACATCAGCCTTGACCGTGAACTATTCCCTAGGAGGCACGGCTGTGAACGGGACCGACTACGCCATGGTAAGCACGTCCGTGACGATTCCCGCGGGCGCGTCATCGGCGGTGATCACGGTTGTGCCGAAGACTGCCACCAGCTATGTCGGCGCGAAGACCATGACGATCACATTGTCCGTGAACGCGGCATATACAATCGGCTCGGCGAACAGCGCTAGCGTGACGATCGCCGGAAACAACGTGCCGGTCACCTCGCTCCGTAAAGCGCCTGCCAACGGCGGCATGGTTATCACGTGGTCTAGCCAGGCCGGCAAGACGTATCGCGTCGCCGACAAGAGCAGTTTGACCGACCCGTGGGTTGATCTGAGCGGGAACATCACGGCCGCGGGTCCGTCCACCTCGTGGACAGACACCACCGCGGGCGCTTCCAAGCAACGCTTCTATGCGGTGTACGGGACGAATTAGTCCGACAATCAAACCTCCTCGAGCAACGGCGGCCAAACGGCCGCCGTTTTTGTTTGTCCTACAGGGATGCCAGCCCGGGTCGGGTATTCACCCTATTTGCCAACAGACGTTCACCTCATACGATGGCGGCCATGATACAGTGATTGGTTGCTCACCAACTTGGTCATTCCGGTTCTTCACCTGTTGACTCAATGCACATCCCTCACTTTTTTTCAGTGGAGTTTTGTCCGGGTTTTTGTCTGGTCAAAGTTGTCGCGATTGCGGCTGGTCGTCGCACTCGTGGCCGCATCGTCAATTGACGCGCCAACGCATGGTTCCGATTTCGATGGGATGGTCATTTAATCGAAGCGCTGGGGTCTTGACCCTATTGTCACACGAGGGAGTTATGGAATTAGTCTGTTGAACCGTCCGCTGCAAACCTTATGAAAAAAAACGGAACGAGCCCTTGGAGTTTTCAGAAAGTAAAACTTCGGCCTTCGGAAGCGGAATCGAAAATGGCAACGCCGTTTCAGTCGGTCACCGCCGGCCGCGGCACCACCATTGTTGGCGTTCTGTGGAGCCTCTTGTTGGTTGCGCCCCTGGCGGCGGATTCGCCATTGACGAACGATGTGTCGCTGGCGATGCCAGCGCCCGGGTCCTATCAGTTGAGGGTATTGGAGCCGGATCTCCTGGAGCTGGATCTGATTAACACCAAGGCACCCGACCCGGCGCGCGTGGCTGTCTGGGATTACGTGAGCGACACAAGCCAGTTGCAGTTGCCGGCTCCGCAGGATTTCGCGGTAACAGTCGGCGCTCAGCCGGCGCTCGTGCAGTCTGTCGGCTTCAAACGGCGTGTCCTTTACGCTCCGCTCAAGCAACGAGACTTGCGCATTGGCAACTCCGTTTACCTCAAGCTTGCCTCGCCGGTCACGGAGGGGCAGATCGTGGAAGTCAACAGCCTCTCGGCAGGAAGTTGGCCCGTGGGAGAGCAATTCGTGACGACGATGGATCCTTTGCGGTTTAATCCCGCCATCCACGTCAACCAGGTCGGCTACGTTCCCTCGTTCCCGAAAAGGGCGATGGTCGGATATTACCTCGGCAGCCTGGGTGAGATGGACATTCCCGCATCGGTTGGATTCAAACTCGTGAACGTACGGACCGGCAGCGATGTCTATCAGGGCAGTCTTACACCAAGGCCAGACGTCGGTTACACCTACACGCCGACCCCTTATCAAAAGGTTTTTGAAGCGGATTTCAGCAGTTTCTCCAACGCGGGCGAATACAAATTGGTCGTACCTGGCCTCGGTGCGTCATTGCCGTTCCTCATTGACGATGGATCGGTGATGGCATTCGTGCGCACGTACGCACTCGGATTGTATCATCAACGCTGCGGCACGAGCAACGCGCTGCCGTTCACGCGCTTCGTTCACGGTGCCTGTCACGTGGCACCGGCCGCCATTCCTCTGCCGTCGTCCTCCTTCGCCTTCACCTGGAACACAATCTCCAACTACGCAGCGCAGGCCAACTCGGACAATCCCCCGCAACAGGCGCCCCGGCTGATGAACGAAGCGTCGCAACTCTACCCGTTCGTCAATACGGGCCAGATCGATGTGTCCGGCGGACATCACGACGCGGGCGATTACAGCAAGTACACCATCAACAGCGCGGCGCTCATCCATTATCTCGTGTTTGCCGTGGACGCGTTTACCGGTGTGGGCGCGCTCGACAATCTGGGCATTCCGGAAAGTGGCGATGGCAAGAGCGATCTGTTGCAGGAGGCCAAGTGGGAGGCCGATTTTCTGGCGAAGATGCAGGATGCCGACGGTGGATTTTATTTTCTGGTTTATCCAAGGAACCGTGAATACGAGAACAACGTGCTCCCTGACCGCGGCGATCCGCAGGTGGTCTGGCCGAAGAACACCGCGGTGACCGCCGCCGCGGTTGCCGCGCTGGCGCAGTGCGGGTCCTCGCCTCTGTTCAAAAAGCAGTTTCCCGACGCCGCAACGAACTATCTGGCCAAGGCGCAACTGGGCTGGAGTTTTCTGACCAACGCGATCGCGAGATATGGCAAGGCGGGCGCGTACCAAAAACTCACGCATTACGGAGATGAATTCACCCACGACGACGAGTTGGCCTGGGCTGCGTGCGAATTGTTTCTGGCCACGGGCGCGCCGGCGTACCATCAACAGCTTATGGAATGGTATGATCCGGGCGACGCCGCCACCGTTCATTGGGGCTGGTGGCGGTTGTTCGAGGGTTACGGCTGTGCAGCCCGCAGCTACGCCCTTGCCGTGAAAACGGGCCGGCGCAAGTTGAATGAACTGGACCCTATTTATCTGACCAAGTGTCAGAACGAAGTCGTCAAAGGCGCGGAAGACCAGCTCCGATGGGCCCAGAACGGCGCCTACGGCGCCAGTTTTCCTTCTGAGACGAAGCGCGTTCGCGACGCTGGCTGGTTTTTTTGCAGTGAGCGGGCATTCGACATCGCCGTCGCTTACCAGCTCTTTCCGCGTTCCCAAACCGAATCGCTGGTGGACCCGCGTCACGATTATCTCGACGCGATACTGGGCAACCTGAACTACGAGGGCGGCTGTAATCCGGTGAACGTCACCTACCTCACCGGTTTGGGATGGAAGCGCCAACGCGAGATCGTCCACCAATACGCGCAAAACGACCGGCGGGTCCTCCCGCCGACGGGAATTCCGCTGGGCAACATTCAATCCGGATTCCAATACATCAACAACTATGGGTCGGAACTCGGCGCATTGGTGTTTCCGCCCGACGGCGCGGCGGTGGCGCCTTATCCTTATTACGACCGCTGGGCTGACACATTCAACACCAGCACGGAGTTCGTGGCGGTGGACCAGGCCCGTGCGCTGGCCAGTCTCGCCTTTGTAGCAACGCTGACATCGGCGGCGACCCAATCGTGGAACACGGTTACCGCACAGATTACCGGTCTGCCGGTTCAAGGCGGCCTGGGCAGTCCCGTCACGGCGGGGCTTCAAGTTGTCGGCATGGATTTGACGAATGCGCGGGTCGTGTGGGAAGCGAGGGACCAGGAACCCGACTCTGGAAACACATTCACCTTCTCGCCCATCAACTGGGGGACGCAGTGGGTGGAGGCGGAAGTGCAATGGCCGAATGGCCGCCGCGCTTTCGCTGCGACAAACTTCGTCGCCACAAACAATCTGCCCACGGTGACCGTGGTTTCCACCATTGCGCAAGCGTTTGAGCTCGGGCAAAAGCCAGGCGAATTTACCATTGCGCGGACTGGAGACACCTCCGTGCCTTTGACGGTGAATTATCAATTCAGCGGCACGGCCCTCAAATGGGACGATTATCGTCGTCCGCAAGGCGACGTGCCGGAATCCATTACCATTCCCGTGGGAGAGACTTCGACCAAATTAACGCTAGTGCCGGTTGACGACAAGCTGCTGGAGGGACCTGAAACCATCATCCTCACAATTTCGACGAACGCGGTCTACAACACGGGGCCATCCAATCGCGCCACCATCATCATTCAGGACAACGAGTTGCCGCCGCACACCAGCACCGGACCGGACAGCGACGGGGATGGACTGAGTGACACAGACGAAGGGGTGGCTGGTACGGACGTGCATAACGCGGATTCAGTATTCAAAATCGTTTCGCTGGTCCGCGACCAGAGCGGCAACGTGACAATCACGTGGAACAGCGTTCCCGGCAAGTCCTACCTGGTCGCATGCAAAGATAATGCCGAAGACACGTTCTGGTCGGATGTGAGCGGGCCGATTACGTCTGGCGGCGCAACGACGTCCTGGACCGATATAAACGCAGGCCGGCGGCCGCGCCGGATTTACTGCATCGTCGTGACGTGACCGGCCGCCGAGCGCGTTCAGGAGCGGACTAGGCCGCCGGTTGTTGGCTTCCGAAACCTCTCGACGTTTCGATGATTCCTTTCGCGATCGCGTAGCGCGTAAGTCCGGCCACGTCGTGGATGTCGAGCTTATGCATGAGTTGTTGCCGATGTTTCTCAACGGTTTTGATGCTGATGAACAGTTCGCCTGCAATTTGTTTGTTGGCGAATCCTTCGGCAATTAGCTGAAGCACCTCTAATTCGCGGGGCGTAAGCTTGGGTGATTTCCTGTCGCTCGGGGGCTTCCCTATTGAAGCGCGGTAATGTTCCAGGAGGCGTTTTGAAATGGCCGGGCTGAAGAAGGCGTTGCCTTTCCTGGCTTCGCGGATCGCGGCCACCAGATCCTGCGCGGCGGTTTGCTTCACGAGGTAACCGGATGCCCCCGCATCGGTCAATTGCTGCACATATTCATCGTCGCTGTGCGAAGACAGGATGAGTACTTTGGACTTGGGATTGTCGCGACTGATCTGTCGTGTCGCCTCCAATCCGTTGAGTGACGGCATGGCGATATCCATCACAACCACGTCTGGTTGCAGGCGTTTGACCATTTGCACGGCCTGCCGGCCGTTTTCGGCTTCGCCGACAACGCTCATGTCTTCCTCGGCTTCCAGCAGTGCGCGGAGGCCCTGTCTGACCACGGTGTGGTCGTCCACTAAAAACACGTTTATTTTTTGCATAGGTCAGCTTCCTGGTTTGATTGAGCGGGATTTGTCGCTTTCGGGTTGAAACGGGATCAGCGCGCGGATCGTCGTTCCCTTGCCGGGCGCCGACTTGACCGCGAACTGTCCGTTGACCAGGCGCAGGCGTTCCTCCATGCCCATGAGGCCGAGGCCGCTCTTCTCCCTCGAACTCAGGTCCAACTGGTCGGGTTGAAACCCTCTGCCGTTGTCTTTGACTGTCAGCCTGGCGCCGTCGCCGGTCCAGCGGATGAGCACGGCAGCGCGTTCGGCGTCGGCATACTTGTAAACGTTGGTCAGGCTTTCCTGGATGACCCGGTAAATGACGGTCTTCGATTCGTTTTGAAGCTGTTCCACTCCGGCGTCGGCACGGAAGTTGACCTTGATGGAAGTCCGCTTCGCAAACCCTTTAATGTACCACCTCAACGCGATCACCAAGCCGAGGTCGTCCAACATGGCCGGGCGCAATTCATAGGAGAAACGGTGGACGTTATGCATGGTCTGCTCGAGGATGCTTTGGGTTTCAGCAACAGTCGCGTCCAGTCCGTCGTCCGCCTTCGCTGCCTTCCGCTTCAACAGCTGCAGGTTCACACTGATGGCCGTAAGCGCCTGGCCGACCTCGTCGTGCAGTTCGCGACTGATCCGTTTCCGCTCCTCTTCCTGGGCGTGGAGAATCTTGCTCGAAAGGACGCGCAACTTCTCTTGCATCGCCTTCGCCTCGTTGAACAGGGTGCGGTAGTGTTCTTCGCTTTTTCGGAGCGCTTCCTCGGCTCGTTTGCGTTCGGTGATGTCACGGATGATGCCGCAATAGAACCGGCCGCTTTCGGTTTGCCACGACGCGAGGGACAGCTCGATCGGGAATTGATTTCCGTTTTTTCTGATACCGTGCATCTCTACCGTCTTGCCGATTAGTCGCGTCGGTTCGTCTTGCCGGATACGGTTGATTTCGGACTCACGGGCGCCGCGTTGTTCATCCGGCACGAGCAGGCCGAGCGGGTGGCCGACAATCTCCTCCCGTGCCCGCCCGAACATCGTCCGGGCCGCCTGGTTGCAGGCGATGACGCGACCGTCGCTGTCCGCCAGAATGATGGCGTCGATGGCCGAGTGCATCAGAGTGCGGAACTGTTCTTCGCTTTCCCGCAGCGCCCGCTCGGCCCGCCAACGGTCGGTTACATCACGAGTGACCACGATGGCGTGCGTCACGGTCGTCTTCTGTTGGTACGGATAATAGCTGACATCAAAAAACCTGCGCCCGAACGCGGCGACCTCGAACCAGGCCTGGTAATGCACCTCTTCGCCGCTGAAACAATGATCCAGGTGGCCTTTGATGATTGTCCAGAAGGCGGTGCCACCCCAAACGTCCTCCACCGAGGAACCGAGAATCTCTTCGCGGCTCTTGCGGTGCGCCTGGCAGTAGGCGTCGTTGGCGGCCTCGTAACGGTAATTCGAGCCGACCAGGGTGAGAAATTCGCGCGACGTGTTGACGATGGATTCATATCGTTTCCACATCTCCTCGGACGCCTTGCGTCGCGTGATTTCATGGCTCAGTTCGCGGTTCGTGGCCGCGAGTTCAGCCGCTCGATGTTCCAAGGTCTCGTTCAATTCCCGCAACAGCGCGTTCGCCTCGCGGAAACCGCGGTGGTGCGCTTCGAACGGCGACAGGGCTTCCATGAGAAAGCCTTCCACCGCATGCGCCTGCCTCTTGCCTTTACCCGAGGCGAACGCAGGCATCAGCAGTGCAAGCGACACTTGCTGGTGGATTTTGGCAATGTCCAACACGCCCAAACCCTCGGCGACGGCATGCCGTCCAAGTTCGTAGGCTTCGTGCAACGATTCCTCGCCTTCGTCCGCGAGGTAATCTTGCAGGGCCGTCTGATATTGCCCGGAAAACTTTTGCAACGACTCATTCATGGCTCGTTCCGAGGAAGCGAACGACCAACACCAGGGCATCGTCGTTGCCTTTGAAGTGTTGCCCCATGACCCGGTCGGCGATTTGTTGAGGAGTATCCGTCGGGATCACACATTGTTCAAAACCACTGCGGATGCCATCGCTGGCCAGCACCAGAACATCGCCCGGCGAAACCGCAATGACGCTGGCACGCAGGGCCGGCAGCTGATAACCCACGACACCGCCACGCAGGAAGGCGGATTCAGACGGCGGGGTGGCCTTCGTGTCCGAGCGCATGAAGAATCCTTCGACGTTACCGACACTCAGCCAACTCACCGAGCTGTCGAGCACGTTGAACGAGGCGACGGTCATCACCGCACCCCGGGTCTTGATCAGGGCGTCGTGACATCGCTTGACGAGCGTAATGACGGACTGATCCACATTTTCCCCAAGGACGGCTACCGCGACCCTGGCAGCGGCAGTCGCCTCATCACCGTGCCCCAGTCCGTCCACGACAGCGGCAAGAGCACCGTGGCCGAACGTCTTGACCAGATGCAAATCGCCGGAAATGGTTTGTCCGGGAATTGGCTGGGAGGCAACCCCCCACTCGATAAACGGCTTTCGATGAATCAGGGTCGTGCTCACGTCAATGGACCCATTTTCGCATCGTCACCTTCGTCCCCTTGCCGATTTGCGATTGGATGTCGAAGTCGTCCATCAGCCATTTTGCGCCCGGCAGTCCGACGCCCATGCCCTTGCCGCTGGAAAATCCGTATTGCATCGCCTGTTCAACGTCTGGAATGCCCGGTCCCTCGTCGCGGGCAAGGATCTGAATGCCGTGTCGGCCGCTGTCGTGGATTCCCGCGAGCACGATCTCTCCATGCTTGGCGTGATTGACAATATTGCGCGCCACTTCGGAGATTGCAGCTGCAATGACGGTCGGGTCACTCCCGGCAAATCCCAGTGACACCGCCAACGCCCGCCCTTTCTGGCGGGCGACAACGATGTCCGCCGCCGATTTGATCGGCACGCAAAATTCCTCGCCCGTGGCGTTCATTGATGGCGGCCGCTGCCTCCCTTGCCCCGCGACCCGGGTGGCGCCTTGGGTTTCGAGGAAGGAACCGGCGTCGTCGAGCGCCAGACACCGCCGCCGCGCTTGGTTCTGGAGCTGAGAAACGCCAGCCCTTCTTCGAGATCGAGCGCCGTGCCCACACCTTCCAGTGTCAGCCCCAACTGTACCATCGCAAACGCGACGTCCGGTTGAATGCCGACGATGACCGTTTCCGCCCCACGCAGCTTCAGCATGTGCGCAACACCCCGCAGTGTCCGCGTGGCGAAGGAATCAATGACGTCCAGCACGGTCACATCGACGATGACGCCGCGCGAGCGGAACTGGCCGACGCGGTCGGCAAGATCGTCCCGCAATTGCAACAAATCGGCGTCCGACAGCACGGACTGAATGGTGGCTATCAGGTAGTCGCCCTGTTTGAGAATTGGAACATGCACAGGCTGAGGCTGGTTACGCGGGTTGCTCCGCGAGATTCGCTTCCCCGGTCATGATGACCTTGTAGCCCAGCAGGCGCTCGGCCTCTTCGATGCCGCCTTGCAGGTCGCCAACCGCGTTCATCTTGCTCAAATCGACGCCAATAGTGACCAGCGTCTGGGCGATTTCCGACGACAAGCCCGTAATGATGACGCTGGCGCCCATGAGTCGGGAGGCTTCGACGGTTTGGACCAAGTGGTTGGCCACGGTCGAGTCGATCGTCGGCACGCCGGTAATGTCGATCACCACGACTTTGGCGCGGTTCTGGCGGATACCGCGCAGCAATTGTTCAGTCAACTGGCGTGCGCGCTGGGCGTCGATGACGCCGATGATCGGCAGAATCAGCAAACGTTCGCGCACCTGCAGCACGGGCGTGGACAACTCGCGAATCGCCTCCTGCTGTTGACGGATGATACGCTCGCGCTCCTGCACGAAGCTCACCCCCACCGTATTGGCGATGCGGTTGGCTGCGGGCTCGTAGGCGTCGAGCACGCGGTTGAGCAGCTCGAAGTCGGCCTGGTATTTTTTGAACAGCGACCGCGCGAGCACATCGCGCAGCAGCAGCACGATGCCAAGGACCTCGTGGGTTTCGACGCCGCGCGGAATGATGCGTTCGGAGAGATTGCGCGCGTACGCTTGCAGCGCCTCGACGCTGCCGGTTTCGAGGACCTCGACGTAATTGTCATACACCGAAGTCGCCTCGGAGAAGATTTCCTCTTTGCTCATCGCGATGAGCAGTTGTGCGTCAGTGATGCGGCGGGCCCACTCCTCGCGGAGTTGGGTGCGGTTCTGGCGCAGGTGCGCCACCAGTTCGCGCAGGAGCGCAGCGCTGGTTTCCGGGGGATGTATGTCGGTAAGTTGGGATTTGTGGTTTTCTTTGCGTTTGGCTGCTGACTTCATGGCCACCTCCTGCTTGCTTGACTGTTTGGCTTCCATCGTTACGGACTATAGAGTGTGCCCTGCATATAGAAATAGGGCGTTTGCCGCATATTGTAGGTAGGGTTTTACCCCATATCAAGTCCGGGTCTTTTGGGACGCGAGTTAGATAAATCCGACGCGGGAGGTGAGTTTTTTTGGCGTTAGATTCCATACCTGTCATTCTCTCGATCCAACCGGTGGGCAGAGTTCCTACAAAGGATGGGTGCGATAGGGGTAGACTACCTTGGGGCATTTCGGGTGTTCACCTACTGACGTTACGGTGAGTCGACAGGTATTCTACAGCTGGCTGTGAACGAAATCTGGACAAGCGAATGCATGAGTGCGCGTGGCAACATCCTCCAGCAGGACGGCGGACTGGCTCTTGTCGGAGCTGCCAGGCGAAGATGGTGTAACCAGTTTGAAAACCGGGTAAATATGGGTGATGTGGACACGCGCGCCGGATCGACGGCGGTGGGAACGAACAAGTCATGAACATCCCGGAATATAATATTTTGTTGGTGGAAGATGACCCGAATGAGGTCTTCCTGATGCAGAGGGCGTTTCAGAAGGCCAATTTGAAGACCCCCTTATTCGTGGTGCGCGACGGCCAGGAGGCAATCGATTATCTGGACAGGCAGGGCAAGTTCGCGGACACAACGCGTTTCCCCGAGCCAAGCTTGATGCTCCTGGACCTGAAGATGCCGCGCAAGAATGGATTCGAAGTGCTCGCGTGGGTCCGACAACAACCGGGCTTGCGGCGATTAGTTGTCGTCGTGCTGACTTCTTCCAACCAGAGTGCGGACATTGACCGGGCTTACGACCTTGGAACCAATTCCTATACGGTCAAACCGGGGGATTTTGAAATGATGATCGACCTGGTCAAAACGTTCGACTCATATTGGGGGCGGCTGAACCACAGCCCCGACCTGCGGCCGGACACAGCGTCGGTACCTTTGCAACTCGTCTCGTAAATCAACCCAAAACCGGACCCGTGGACGACCTCTTGAACATATTGATCGTGGACGACAATCCCGAGGATCGCGTCCTGGCAATGCGGGAGCTGAGACGGGAATTCCCGAATGCTCACTTCCTGCCGGTCACGGACGCGAAAACACTTTCCCATTCGCTTGCGTCAGGCGCCTGTGATCTGGTGGTTACCGATAACCAGTTGCGGTGGACTGACGGGATCACCGTCTTGGTGGCGGTCAAAGTCCGCTGGCCGGACTGTCCGGTCATCATGTTCACGGGTTCCGGCAATGAGGAAGTCGCCGTTCAAGCGATGAAGGCTGGGTTGGACGATTATGTTCTCAAGTCCGCCAGGCACTACCCACGCCTGGCGGCTGCGGCGGTTCTCGCATGGGAACGGGGCGCGCAACGTCGTGCGTTGCGGCAGGCGGAGACGCGGTATCAAAGCCTGTTCGACGACGTACCCGTGGGATTGTTTCGAGTTGCGCACGACGGGAGGATTGTGGACGCCAATCCGGCGCTTGTTGAAATGCTCGGATATCCGGGCAGGGAGACGCTGCTGGCGGTAAAGGTGACCAGCTTTTTCGCCGATGCTAAGGAACGGCGCGCCTTGTTGGAGTCTTTGAATCAGTCCGGGGTCGTCCGCTTCTTCGAGGCGCAGTTTTACCGCCGCGACGGAAAAATCATTCGAACCGAGGTCAGTGCGCGCATCATCCGCAACCATCACGAACAGGCGATCTACTATGAGGGAAGTCTTCAGGATATCAGCGCGCGCAAAGAGGCGGAGCGGTCGCTTCGGGAAAGCGAGGCGCGCAAAGGCGCGATTCTGGACTCCGCGCTCGACGCCGTCATCACCATCGACGACCAGGGACGAATCATCGAATTCAATCCGGCTGCGGAAAAAATGTTCGGCCGCGCACGCGGCGACGTGACAGGCAGGGACCTCGGGCAAATCATTATTCCACCTGCGTCGCCGGACAAACATCACCGTGAATTGCACGGGCATGTCGCAACCAGCCAGGCCTCGATGCTGGGTAAACGGACAGAGACGAAAGGTGTGCGCGCCGACGGCAAGGAGTTTCCTGTGGAACTGACGGTCACGCGGGTCAATCTCGAAGGTCCGGCAATGTTCACCGGCTTCGTGCGGGACATCACGGAGCGCAAACGCGCCGAAAAACAGTTGCGCGACTCGCGGGAACAATTGCGCGCGCTGGCCGCATATCTGCAATCTGTCCGGGAGGAGGAACGAACCCGCATCGCCCGAGAAGTTCACGACGAGTTGGGTCAGGCACTGACCGGGTTGAAAATGGACCTCGCCTGGATCGAGAAGAAAATGGCCGAGATTAGCGATACGGACGACCTGCGCCGGTTTGAAGGAAAGGTGAAGGGCCTGCCCGGCGCGGCGGACGCCATCATCAGCAAGGTGCGCAAGATCGCCACGGAATTGCGCCCCCCCGTGCTCGATGACCTGGGCCTGGAAGCGGCGGTGGAATGGCAGGTTCAGGAGTTTGAGAGGCGTACGGGCATCAAATGCCGTTTTCGCTGTGCCTTGAAGCAAATTGATCTCGATTCAAACCGTGCGACGGCGGTGTTCCGCATTTTCCAGGAGACGCTGACCAATGTCGTCCGACACGCCGAGGCCACTGAAGTGAACATTCAATTGAGGGAGGAGGACGACCGACTTATTCTCGAAGTGCAGGACAATGGGCGCGGCATGACCGGACGTGAAATGTCGGGCACGCGGTCACTTGGATTGCTGGGCATGAGGGAGCGTGCCACGATGCTGGATGGCGAGGTCAACATCATCGGCAGGCAGGGCAAAGGCACGACCGTGGGTGTGTGTATCCCGATCCACGGACCACCGGAAAGTCAGAAAAAATAAGCGGGCCTGTCCGGTCGCTTCACGATACCTTGAAACCAAAGAGCACGGGGTATGGATAAGGCGCGCATTCTGGTCGTGGAAGACGAGAGTCTCCTCGCCGAGGACATTCAGGACCGGCTGAAAGGCATTGGGTATGACGTTGTCGCCCTGGCTTACACGAGTGAAGAGGCGCTGGCACAGGCAGCCTTGGTGCGTCCGGATCTGGCGCTGATGGACATCCGCCTCAAGGGTCAGACGGACGGAATCGAAACCGCGCGAGTCCTTCGGGAGCGATTCAACGTACCCGTGATTTACCTGACAGGCGAGGCTGACGACGCGACGCTGGAACGGGCGAAGTCAACCGAGCCGCTGGGCTACCTCCTCAAACCGATCGAGGAAAAGCGCCTCCACTCCACGATCGAGATCGCATTGTACAAATATAAAATGGAACGACGGCTCCGGCGCATCGAGCGCTGGTTTGTCACCACGCTCAAAAACATTGGCGATGCCGTGTTGGTGACAGACCTTCAGGCGCGCGTCACGTTTATGAACTCGGAAGCCGAAAGGCTCACTGGTTGGGACTCTCCCGAAGCGGCCGGCCGGCCTTTGAGCGAAATATATCGGACCGTGAATCCGGAAACGCGCGAGAAATTGGAAAGCCTGGCACCCCAGGCTTTGCTGGAAGGCATTGTGGCCGGGTCCGCTGATCGTGCCTTGTTGATATCGCGAAAGGGCGCCGAAACGCCCGTTGACGAAAGTGCCGCGCCCGTTCGCGACGCGACGGGATGCGTCACCGGCGTTGTGCTGACCTTTCGCGACATCAGCGGGCGACAGCGGGCCGAACGGGCCTTGTATGAAAGCGAGGAACGATTCCGCCTCCTCGTGGAGGGCGTGCAGGACTATGCGATTTTCATGCTCGATCCGGCAGGGTGTGTGGCGAGCTGGAACGCCGGCGCGGAGCGGCTCCTTGGCTACCGTTCCGACGAAATTCTCGGCGCGAATCTGGCAAGGTTCTACACTGCGACGGAGGCGCGGCGCGGCAGGCCAAAGCAGAACATCGAGCTGGCGAAGATTCAGGGGCGCTCCGAGGATGAAGGGTGGCGTGTGCGCAAGGATGGCTCGCGTTTCCAGGCGAACGTCATCATCACGGCGCTGCGCGACGACCACGGCCGTCTGCTTGGCTACGCGCAGGTCACGCGCGATATCACGGGCCTGAAACAGGCCGAAAAGGAACTGATGGATTCGCGCGAACAATTACGCGCGCTGGCGGCCTACTTGCAGTCCGTGCGGGAGGAAGAACGCACGCGCATTGCCCGCGAAGTGCATGACGAACTGGGTCAGGCGCTGACCGGTCTGAAGATGGATCTCGCCTGGCTGCAGAAGAGGTTCTCCGAGGCAAATCACCCGCTGTCGTTGCGCGCGTTGCGGCAAAAGACCCGCGAAATGCCCGATGTCGTGGACGCGATCATCAGCACCGTCCGCAAGATTGCCACCGAGCTGCGGCCGGGCGTGCTGGACGATCTGGGTCTGGAAGCGGCCATTGAATGGCAGATACAGGATTTTCAAAAACGGACCGGGATCAAGTGCGAGTTTTCCTCCAATTTGAATGACGCGCGCCTCGGTCCGGATCGTGCCACCGCCGTATTCCGCATTTTTCAGGAAACGCTCACGAATATCGTCCGCCACGCCAACGCCACGCGCGTGAAGATCAAACTCGAAGCCAGCCGCGGCCGGCTGATCCTGAGGGTCGAAGACAACGGGCGTGGCGTCGCTGCGCGCGATCTTTCCGGAGCGAAATCACTCGGCCTGCTTGGAATGCGCGAACGCGCCACAATGCTCGATGGAGAAGTCACCATCGTCGGCCGGCGTGGCAAAGGAACGACTGTCGGCCTGCGCATCCCACTTGCGCGGCCCGGGGAGAGAACCGCCACCTGACCATGCGAATCCTGATTGCAGACGACCATGCCGTGGTGCGCCGCGGGCTGAAGCAGATTCTGGCAGATGAATTCAAGAAGGCGGAGTTTGGCGAGGCCGGCAACGCACGCGAGGCGCTCGAATCCATCCGAAAAGAAAACTGGGACGCCGTCGTGCTTGACATCACCATGCCGGGCCGGAGCGGCCTGGAAGCTTTGAAGGAAATCAAGGAAGCGAAACCCAAACTCCCGGTCCTCGTGTTGAGCATGCATCCCGAGGACCAGTTCGCCGTGCGCGTGCTCAAATCCGGCGCATCCGGCTACATGACCAAGGAGAGCGCCCCGGAGGAGTTGGTGGGAGCGATAAAAAAAGTCCTGGTGGGCGGCCGTTATGTCAGCGCGGCGCTCGCGGAAAAAATGGCGTCGTATCTGGCCATCGACACTCCCAAGCCTCCCCACGAACGATTGTCGGATCGGGAGTTTGTCGTCCTGCGCATGATCGCTTCGGGCAGAACCGTAAGCCAGATCGCAGGCGAGCTTTCACTGAGTGTCAAGACCGTGAGCACCTATCGGACGCGCATCCTTGAGAAGATGGGCATGTCGAGCAACGCCGAACTGACCCATTACGCCATCAAAAACCAGGTGGTGGAGTAAGCCACGCTCATTTCCGCCCGGTCCGGGGTTAGCATCACTACGCAATGCTTCCTGTTCAATTGGGGTATCGTCCCCATGTCCCTTCTAGGACTAGACCCACTTCAACATCCGTCAGGCGTGTGACACTTTCGTGACAGTCGAATCTGCGACCAGTCTGGCTCCGAGGCGCGAATCGGGGGAGTCGCGGAGAGTTTGTGAAACGGTCTGTGCCCGACGGGAAAATGAGAATACTTTTTGTGCATGAACGATTCGGAGCCTGGGCGGGCGCTGAGGTCAACTTGCTAGTCACCGCCCGGGAATTAAGGCGCCGCGGCCACGCGGTGGCCATTCTGCATGGCCCGGGCACGCGGAAGGGCGAGGATGACTGGGAGGAAACCTTTACAGAGCGGTTCGCGCTGGCCACTGACGATAACTCCTTTCTCGCGGTCAACACCGCGCTTGAGCGCTTCCAGCCGGACCTGGCCTATGTGCATAAACTGGCCGATCTCGACGCGCTTACGGCGCTGGTTTCCTCCGGAGTGCTGCTGATTCGCATGGTACATGACCATGAGTTGTGTTGCATGCGCAGCTACAAGTATTTTTACCCGGGCCGGCAGATTTGTACGCGGCCGGTTTCCCCCTTCTGCGTTTTTCCGTGCGGCGCGGTTATTGCGCGGAATCGGGACGGGGGTTTTCCGCTCAAGTGGGTGGGCTACGCATCGAAGAAAAATGAAATCAGACTCAACCGGAAATTTCAGCGGCTTATCGTCAATTCGCACTACATGCGGGAGGAACTGGTTCACAACGGCTTTGCGCCCGACAGAATCGAATTGCATCCGCCGGTGCCTCCTCATCACGAACCGGCGCTTCACAGTTCGTTTAGCGACCGCAACCTCATCGTCTATGCGGGCCAGATCGTCCGCGGCAAGGGAGTGGATGTGCTGCTCGAATCACTGGCCCTTGTTCGTGTTCCGTTTGTATGCGTCATACTTGGCGACGGCAACCACAGGCCTTTCTGCGAACAGTTGAGCCGCAAACTGGGGCTGGCGGATCGCGTTCAATTCAAGGGGTATGTCCCGCCGGACCAACAAAGGAATTACCATCGCGAGTGCAGTGTCGTGGTTGTGAGTTCGGTGTGGCCGGAACCGTTCGGGATGGTGGGCATTGAGGCAATGCGCCACGGACTGCCCGTTGTGGCGTTTGATGCGGGTGGCATCAAGGAATGGCTGTTCGACGGCCAGAACGGCTGCCTCGTCCCGTGGATGGACCGGGCCGCTTACGCGGCGCGCGTTGAAGAACTGTTGAAAAACAAGACGCTCGCCCGGCAAATGGGTGAACGCGGAAGGCAACTGGTCTCGGAACAATACAATTTCTCGAAATACATTTCCGGCCTCGAGGATCTTTTCACCCGAGTGGCAGCCGAGACGCAAAACGGAGTCACGGCATGAAATCCCCGATCCATACACGCCTGGTGGCCGTCGTCGGCGGCAGCGGCTCGGGCAAAACATGGCTCGCCGATCATTTGCAAAAGTCGGTCGGCAACGGCGTGGGGCGGTTGTCGCTGGATGATTTTTACCTCGACCGTTCGCATCTGCCGCCCGCCCGGCGCGAAAGGATCAATTTCGACCACCCCAGCGCCATCGACTGGCCGCTGGTGGAGAAATCTCTAAAAGCGTGCCGGGCCGGACGCTCGTTCCGCATGCCACGCTACGATTTCGCGACGCACACGCGGGCGGCCCGACGGGAGACGTTTCATCCCCGGCCACTCAACATCGTTGAGGGCCTTTGGTTGCTCCTGCGTCCGTCGGTGCGGGCGTGCTTCTCGTTGCGGGTCTTTATCGAGTGTCCTTTGCGCGTGCGGCTGGCCCGGCGCCTGAGCCGCGACGCCGCCGAGCGGGGACGCAGCCATGAGTCGGTGCGCAAGCAGTTTTGGGAGACCGTGGCGCCCATGCACGAGCGGCATGTCGCACTGCAGGCGAAGTGGGCGCACTTTATTCTGGAAAGTCCGCCCAAATCCGATCGCGTGCTCCAGCTCGTTGACCTGTTGAAAACCCTGAAAAACTCCGGAAAGGATTTATGACCACCCCTCAATTCGATGTCGTGTTGATGGAGCGTTTCATTGCGCTCCAGTCACCTCTTGAACGCTTCCGCCTCAACGGGTACGTCCGGCTGAAACGCCTGGCCTGGAGATGCCTGACCCGGGGAACGTCGTGGATCAAGCGCGCTTTCGATGCCGCTGCGAGCGTTCTGGTATTGCTCCTGTTGAGTCCGTTGGTTCTGTTGGTCGCCTTGCTGATCAAACTGGAGGATGGAGGGCCGGTGTTCTTCACACAAACCCGCGTTGGCAGGCGGGGGTGTCATTTCAAAATGTTCAAATTCCGCTCAATGTACGTGGACGCGGAGCAGCGGTTGAAGGAACTGCTGGCACAAAACCAGCACCGCGAAGGCGTCACCTTTAAAATGAAAAACGATCCGCGCATCACCCGGGTCGGCAAATGGCTGCGCCGCCTGTCGCTCGATGAACTCCCTCAGCTGATCAACGTTTGTCTGGGTGACATGTCGCTGGTCGGGCCGCGTCCGCCGGTGCCGCGCGAGGTGGCGATGTATTCGGCCGCTGAACGGCGTCGTTTGATGGTGACGCCCGGCATCACGTGCCTCTGGCAGATCGGAGGCCGCGCCGAAATCGATTTTCCGGAGCAGGTCGAACTCGACGTTCAGTACATCGAAAGCCAGACGCTCTGGGGCGACTTGAAGATCCTGTTGAAGACCGTCCCAGCCGTCTTGTCGGGGAAAGGTGCGTATTGAGATGAAGGCGGTTCTGATTTGTCCGGGCGAACGACCCGCGGTGGCCGCGCTGGCGCAGCGCGCGCCCCTGGCGCTGATGCCGATCCTCGGCAAGGCGTTGTTGGAATACTGGCTCGATCACCTCGTTGACCGGGGAGTGCGCGAGGTGCGTCTGCTCGCCTCTGACCGCCCGGAACAAATCCGCGCATGGTTGGGTGACGGCGTGCGTTGGGAGTTGAAGGTGGAAATGATCCCGGAAGACCGTGAACTGACGCCGGACGAGGCGCGCGCCAGGTACCGCGTGAACGAGGGGGCTGGCTGGCCCGCCCAACCCGACGACGTGATTGTAATGGACTCGTTGCCCGGCGCGATGGACCGCCCGTTGTTTGCCAGTTATGCGGATTTTTTTTCCGCAGTCCGATGCTGGCTGCCGAAGGCGGCCTCGGCTCCCGACCGACTCGGCGTGCGAACCATGAAACCGGACGTGTGGATTGGCATGCACTGCCGTGTGTCTCCCGACGCCGAATTGCAGCCCCCGTGCTGGATCGGAGAAAATGTCCTCGTCGGGCCGCGGTCGGTCGTCGGACCGGGCGCGGTTCTCGAGAACGGAACAGTGGTGGCTGCGGATGCGGAGGTCACCGAGAGCATCGTGGGAAGCGAAACCTACGTGGGCGAATTCACTGAGGTGAAACATTCTGTGGCGTTGGGCCGTGCGCTCATTAATTGGCAAAACGGCTCATGCACGTACGTGCCAGACGCCTTCCTTCTGTCCCCGCTGGACGAGCGTGTGGTCAGGACGGGCACCGGTCGCTGGCTGGGCCGCGCAACAGCGGTCGCCGTAATGCTGTTGACGCTGCCGTGCGCGTTCTACGCGGTGTTGATGGCCTGGCTGCGCGGCGCGCGCTCGCTGCGGGCGCTCGCGGCCGTCCGCCCTTCCCCGGCGAGCAGTTCGACGGCGGTTGAGGTTCTGACGTACCACGAATTCACCGCCGTCGCCGGCTGGTTGAAGCGCTGGCCGCAGTTGTGGAAAGTCGCGCGCGGCGAATTCGCCTGGGTCGGTAATCGTCCCCTGAGCCCGGCCGCTGCCGTCACACTCACCAGCCACTTCGATCGGCTGTGGTTGAAGGCTCCCATCGGGTTGATTTCGCTGGCCGACGCCGAAGCGTGCGCGGAGTTGCTCGGCCAGGAGGCGCGCGTGCTGGCGAGTTTTTACGCGATGCGTGCAAACTGGCGTCTCGACCTTTCGATTCTCGGCCGTGTCCTTGGCTTTCGAGTGTTCAAACGAATCTCAACGGATAATCGACTATGACGATAGAGCATCAGGGAGAGACAATGCGCGTATTCGGCGTCAAAGAACTTCACGCCGCCAACGGCCCCGCCTTTCATGCCGCCGTCAGGCAGGCGATGGCTCCCACGGTCAAGCACATCGAAATCGACCTTTCCGAGATGACCTTCCTCGACAGTTGTGGTCTGGGGACGCTGGTAGCCCTGCGAAAACTGGCCGCGCCGCGTGAAGGGGTCGTGCGATTGCTCAATCCCACGCCGCCCACGCTGCAGATGCTGGAGTTAACCCGGTTGTACCGTGTACTCGAGGTGGTGAAATGCCAGGAAGTCGCGGCAACGGCGTGACCGGCCACGGAGAACCCTGCCTATGGCCCCGAGAATCCTGGTGGCGGACGATCAATTGCACATGATCCGCTTCCTGAGGCACCAGTTGGAAGAGGAAGGTTATGAGTTGCTTCAGGCGCGCGACGGACATGAAGTTGTTGACACGACCCTGCGGGAAATGCCGGACCTGCTCGTCCTCGACGCCATGATGCCGAAAATGGACGGCCTGACTGCGTTGCGCCGGCTGAAACGCGAGAAGACGACCCGCGACATTCCGGTCATCGTGTTGACCTCCAGTGCGGATGAGCTGATGAGCCGGGAGGCGGAGTTTTCGGGGGCGGATGTAATCCTGACCAAGCCGTATAGTCCAACCCGCCTGCGAGGTGAAATCCGCCGTCTTGTTTCAACGGATCGTTCCGGCCGGCTGCCATCAAACCGTGCGTCATGAAAAACATTCTGCCACTGTTCGTATTCATTGATGCCTGCGGCTGGGAGATCATCAGGAACGACCCTTTCGCCAACCGCATCGCGCCGCATCGCAAACGGCTCAAATCGGTTTTTGGCTACAGCTCGGCGTGCGTGCCTTCCATCCTTTCCGGCGGCTGGCCGGATGAACACCGCAACTGGTGTTACTTCGTTTACGACCCCGGCAAATCGCCGTTTCAGTCGCTGCGTCCGCTCCGCTGGCTGCCGCGGGCGGTCACCGGCCGCCGCATTTTCCGGCGCTGGTTGAGCAGATTTGTCAGGGTGCAACTCAAGTTTCGCGGATACTTCGATCTCTACAACATTCCTTTCAAACACATCTCGCTGTTCGATTTCACGGAAAAGAAAAGCCCGCTCAAGCCGGGTGGCATGAATCGCGGGCCGAACATTTTCGACTTTCTGGAACTGCGCGCGATTCCGTACCACGTGAGCAATCCGGCGAAGAGCGAACCGGAGAATCTGCGGGCCGTGACCGCCGATATTCGTTCCGAGCGGATCGATTTTGCCTTCGTTTATTTGCCGGAACTGGACGGATTGTTGCACCGAGTTGGCAATCAATCGCCGGACGTGCCGTCCAAACTCCGGCAGTATGAGCAATGGATCGAACAACTCACGGCTGCAGCGCGCGAGCATTACAAGGAAGTACGCCTCTATGTGTTCAGTGATCACGGCATGGCCAATTGCGACGAGTTGCTCGACCTCAAGTCCAGGATCGAGGAGCTCGACGCGCAAATGGGGCGCGATTATGCCGTGGTGTACGATTCTACGATGGCGCGTTTCTGGTTCTTCAACGACCA